>Ga0209415_10020704_pt1 | contig 10199 bp, 9 predicted proteins | sample PeaSoiSIISIP2007_FD_187696 | JGI IMG/M metagenome (GOLD analysis project Ga0209415, IMG submission 187696) | Peat soil microbial communities from Weissenstadt, Germany - SII-SIP-2007 (SPAdes) (version 2) | ecosystem: Environmental > Terrestrial > Soil > Wetlands > Peat | place: Germany...
TGGCGGGGTTGACGGGGCTCGAACCCGCGACTTCCAGCGTGACAGGCTGGCACTCTAACCAACTGAGCTACAACCCCGCATGTGCAAACGCTCCGCGCCAAAGGCGGCGAAAATGCTGCTTTTGTTACTTGCTGTTCAGCAGAGACTTCAGGGTGTTGCCGGCCTTGAACTTCGGGGTGACGGAGGCCGGGATCTCAATGGCCTTACCGGTCTGCGGGTTCTTACCAGTGCGCGCGCCGCGCTCGGCGACGCTGAAGGTACCGAAGCCGACCAGGGTCAGCTTGTCGCCGCCAGCCAGGCAACCAGTCAGGGTATCGATGATACCGTTCAGGCACTTGTCGGCATCGACTTTGGTTAACTGGGCCCCTTCGGCGATGGCGCTTACCAACTCAGACTTGTTCATGCTGCCTCCTGATCTGCATAGCAAAGTGAAGCCCCCTTATAGCAGAGCTTTGACGGACGTGTCAACCTTTTTTCTAGTGGGGCGCCCCACAACTTTCGCCGGACGGCTGTTCGGCGGCTGCGTAGAGCTCGGCGACCGGCAGTCCCACCTCGCCCAAAAGCGCGTAACCAAGCACCTCGTCCATGTGGGCCACGGCATGCACGGTGAGCCCGGCGGTGATTTCCGCCGGCACCTCGGCCAGGTCCTTTTCGTTCTCCTTGGGGATTAAAACGGTGCGGATACCGCCGCGACCGGCCGCCAGGAGTTTCTCTTTCAGGCCGCCGATGGGAAGCACGGTGCCGCGCAGGGTCACCTCGCCGGTCATGGCGATGTCGCGACGCACGGCGCGCCTGGTAAGCGCAGAAGTGAGCGCGCAGGCCATGGCGATCCCCGCGGAGGGACCGTCCTTGGGAATGGCCCCTTCCGGCACGTGGATATGCAGGTCGAGGTGCTGGTAGAAGTCCTTGGCGAAGCCCAAGAGCTCCCCGCGCGAGCGGACGTAGGACATGGCCGCCTGGGCCGACTCCTGCATCACCTCGCCCAGCTTGCCGGTCACGGTCAGTTTCCCCTTGCCCGGCAGCGCCACCACCTCGATGTTCAGAAGCTCCCCCCCCACCTCGGTCCAGGCAAGCCCGGTCACGAGGCCGACGGCGTCCTCGCGTCCCGCCTCGCCGAATTTGAAGCGGGGCGGCCCCAGGTACTCTTCGATCAGCTTCGGGGTCACGGAGCGGCGCGGTTTGCCGCCGTCCACCATGGCGAAGGCGATCTTGCGGCAGACCGAGCCGATCTCCCGCTCAAGGTTGCGCACCCCCGCCTCGCGGGTGTAGCGGCGGACGATCTCCAGTAGTGCGTCGTCGGAGAAGGCGACCCGTTTCCCGGCAAGCCCGTTGGCCTTGGTCTGCTTGGGGACCAGGTAGCCGCGGGCGATGGCGAGCTTTTCGTGCTCCGTGTACCCCTCAAGCCGCACCACCTCCATCCGGTCCAATAGAGGCCGCGGGATGGAGTGGCTGGAGTTGGCGGTGGTGATGAACATGACCTTGGAGAGATCGTAGTCCACGTCCAGGAAGTGATCGTTGAAACAGGCGTTCTGCTCGGGGTCGAGCACCTCCAGAAGGGCCGAGGCCGGATCGCCGCGCATGTCGACCGTCATCTTGTCGATCTCGTCCAGAAGGAACACCGGGTTCGAGGAGCCGCACTTCTTCAGCGACTGGATGATCTTGCCCGGCATGGCCCCCACGTAGGTGCGCCTGTGCCCCCTGATTTCCGCCTCGTCACGCACCCCGCCCAGCGAGATCTTGACGAATTTGCGGCCGGTTGCGCTTGCCACCGAACGGGCAAGCGAAGTCTTGCCCACCCCCGGCGGGCCGACCAGGCAAAGGATCGGCCCCTTCATCCCGGGCACCAGCGCGTTCACGGCGAGAAACTCCAGGATCCTGAGCTTCACCTTCTCCAGGCCGTAATGGTCGGCGTTCAGCCGGTCCCGTGCGGCCGGGACGTCGTTGTGCTCCTTGTTGAACGCCCCCCAGGGGAGCGACAGCAGCCAGTCGACGTAGTTCCTGACCACCGCCGCCTCGGCGGACATGGGGGACATGAGCTTCAGCTTCTTGATCTCGGAGCAGACCTTTTCCTTGGCCTCCGCCGAAAGCGGCAGCTTCTCGGCCTTCTCCTCTAAGGCTTTCAGCTCCTGCTTGAACTCGTCCTTCCCGCCAAGCTCCTTCTGGATCGCCCTGATCTGCTCGTTGAGGTAGTAATCCTTCTGGGTCTTTTCCATCTGCTTCTTGACCCGGGCGTGGATCTTCTTCTCGATCTGCAGGATCTCGATCTCGGCCCCCATCAGGGCGAGCAGGCGCTCCATCCGCTTGGCGGTGGAGACCATGGCCAAGAGCTCCTGCTTCTGGGCGACGTCCAGGTTCAGGTGCGGGGCCACGGTATCGGCCAGGCGCGAGGCGTCGGAGATGCCGGTCATGGACTGCAGCACCTCGGCGGGAACCGAGCTGTTCAGGCTCAGGTAGTTCTCGAAGGAGGCGAGCACGCCGCGCTTGAGCGCCAAAAGCTCGCTCGCCTTGCCCGCCCTTTCCGCCAGCGGCTCGACGTCGACCTCGAAGTAGTCGCTCTGTTCGCTGAAGGCGACGATGGTAGCGCGCCGTTTCCCCTCCACCAGCACCTTGACCGTCCCGTCCGGGAGCTTCAAAAGCTGGATGATCTGGCAGACGGTGCCGACCGTGTAGATGTCGTCGGCCCCCGGATCTTCCGTCTTGGCGTTCTTCTGGGTGGCCAAAAGGATCAGCTTGTCGCTTTCGGCCATGGCCGCTTCCAGGGCGAGCACCGACTTCTCACGACCGACGAAAAGGGGGACGACCATGTGCGGGAAGATGACGATATCCCGCAAAGGAAAGAGAGGGAACCTTTCCAGATCCCCTCTCCTCTTGGTTTTGCTGCTGGTTTCTGCGCTCATGAAAGTCCTTGGGGTCAGGCGGATTCCGCCACGTTCTCGTAGACGACGATGGGCTTTTCCTTGCTGTAGATCACCTCGTCGCTGATCACGACCTCTTTGACCATGGCCTGCGAGGGGACCTCGTACATGATGTCCAGCATCGCGTTTTCCAGGATGGATCTGAGGCCGCGGGCGCCGGTCTTGCGCTTCAAGGCCTCGCGGGCGATGGCGATCAGCGAGCCGTCGGTGAATTTGAGCTTGACGTGCTCCATCTCGAAGAGCTTCTGGTACTGCTTGATCAGGGCGTTCTTCGGTTCCTTGAGGATCTGCACCATCGCCTCTTCGTCAAGCTCCTCCAGCGCTGCCAGCATGGGGAGGCGGCCGACGAACTCGGGGATGAAGCCGAACTTAAGGAGGTCCTCCGGGGTCACCCCGGCCAGAAGCTCGCCTGCCTTCTTCTCGACCTTCTTCTTCACGTCGGCGCCGAAGCCGAGACGCTTGATGCCGATGCGCTGCTGGATGATGTTGTCCAGCCCCGGGAAGGCGCCACCGCAGATGAAGAGGATGTTGGTGGTGTCCACCTTCAGGAACTCCTGCTGCGGGTGCTTCCTCCCCCCCTTGGGGGGCACGCTGGCGATGGTACCCTCGATGATCTTCAGAAGCGCCTGCTGCACCCCCTCGCCGGAGACGTCGCGGGTGATGGAGGGGGAATCGGACTTGCGGGCGATCTTGTCGATCTCGTCGATGTAGATGATCCCCTTCTGGGCCTTCTCCACGTCGTAGTCGGCCGCCTGCAGGAGCGTCAGGATGATGTTCTCGACGTCCTCGCCGACGTAGCCCGCCTCGGTCAGGTTGGTGGCGTCGGCCATGGCGAACGGCACCTTGAGGATGCGGGCCAGCGTCTGGGCTAAAAGCGTCTTGCCGGAGCCGGTGGGACCGAGCAGGAGGATGTTGCTCTTCTGCATCTCCACGTCGGCGGTCTTGGACATCGCCTCGACGCGCTTGTAGTGGTTGTAGACGGCGACCGCCAGCACCTTCTTGGCCCGTCCCTGGCCGATAACGTACTCGTCGAGGACTTCCTTGATCTCCTGAGGCTTGGGAAGGCGGCTTACGTCGGTGGAGGAGGCATCCTCAAGTTTCGACTCCTCGGCGATGATGTCGTTGCACAGTTCGATGCACTCGTCGCAGATGTAGACCGTGGGGCCGGCAATAAGCTTCTTTACCTCCTCCTGGCTCTTACCGCAAAAGGAACAGATCAGGGTGTCGGATCGGTCGTCTCTTCTGCTCACTTGGCACCTCCTACCACGTTTCTTGCCACTATGGAGTCTATGATACCATAGCTCTTCGCCTCTTCGCCCGACATAAAGAAGTCGCGTTCGGTGTCGTTTTCGACCTTTTCCGGCGTCTGGCCGCAGTGCTCGGCCAAAAGTTCGTTAAGCTTGGCCTTCATGCGCAGGATTTCCTTGGCATGGATGTGGATGTCGGTCGCCTGCCCCTGGAACCCGCCCAGCGGCTGGTGGATCATGATGCGCGAGTTGGTGAGCGCGAAGCGCTTCCCTTTCTCGCCGCCGGAGAGGAGGAAGGCCCCCATGGAGGCCGCCTGCCCGATGCAGATGGTGGAAACCGGCGCCTTGATGTAGCGCATGGTGTCGTAGATGGCCATGCCGGCCGTCACCACGCCACCGGGAGAGTTGATGTAGAGGTGGATGTCCTTGTCCGGGTCTTCGGCCTCCAGGAACAGGAGCTGGGCGATGACCAGGTTGGCGACGCTGTCGTCGATGCCCCCTCCCAGGAAGATGATCCGGTCCCTCAACAGGCGCGAATAGATGTCATAGGACCTCTCGCCGCGGCCGGTTTGTTCCACTACTATCGGTACCAGCATGGTTGCTCCTAGTTTTTGATTTGATCCTTGGGCACTTCAGTCACCTTGGCGCGCTCCAGGATGAACGCCACCGCCTTGTCCTCGCGGATCTGGGCAGCCAGGTTCTCCCTGCCGCGCGACTCGGGGCCGTAATGGGCGGCGACCTTCTCGACGTCCTGGCGGGTCGCGGTGGCGATTTCCTTGATCCTCTCGGTGATCTCCTCGCTTGTGGCCTCGAGCTTTTCCTTCTCGGCCAGCGCGTCCAAAAGCAGCTGCCCCTTCACCTGCTCGCGGGCGCTGTCGCGGAACTGCAGCTTGTAGCTCTCCTCGGTCATGCCCATCATCTCCAGGGAAAGACGCTGCGAGGTGAGACGCTGTTTGGTGCTCTCCAGCATAATGGTGACCTGGCGGTCGACCATCGACTCCGGCACCTCGAATTCGTTCTTGGCGATCAGGGCCTTGATCAGGCGATCGTGCAGTTCCTGCTCGATGCGCCGCTCTTCCTGCCCCTTCTGGAACTCGGCCAGCTTCTGCTTCAGCTCGTCCAGGGTCTCGAACTCGCCGAATTCCTTGGCGAAGTCGTCGTTGAGCTCGGGGAGCTCCTTCTGCTTGATCTCCTTGACGGTGACGGCGAAGTCGGCGGGCTTGCCAGCCAGTTCCGCGCTGCCGTAGGACTCGGGGAAGGTCACCTTCACCGTGGCGCCGGCGCCGACCGCCATGCCGACCATCTGCTCCTCGAAGCCGGGGATGAAACGGCCGGAGCCCAGTTCGAGCTGGTAGTTCTCGGCGGCGCCCCCTTCGAACGGCACGCCGTCGATGGAGCCCAGGAAGTCGAAGGTGACGAAATCGCCCATGGCGGCGACGTGCCCTTCCGGGGCGGGCGCCAGCTGGGCCATGTTTTCCTGCATCTCTTTCAGGCGGGCGGTCACGCCCTGCTCGTCGAGCACCAGCGCTTCTTTCTCAAGTTCCAGCCCGACGTACTCCTTCACTTCGATGTCGGGGAAGATCTCCACCGTGGCCGAGTACTTGAACGGCTCGCCCTGCTTAAGCTCGTCGCTCTCGATGGACGGATAGGAAGCCGGGTTCAGCTTGTGCTCGGTCACCGCCTTGAAGTAGGTGTCGTTCACCAGGCTTTTCACCACCTCTTCGGCCATTTTCTCGGCGTAATGCTTCTGAATCAGCCCCATGGGGACCTTCCCCTTGCGGAAACCCTTGATGGCGGCGTGCTTCCTTATCTCAGCGTAAGCATTCTCGATCTCGGCCGCAACCTTGTCCGCCGGGATCTCGAAGGTAATTTTCTTTTTGATGCTGGTTAACGATTCCACGTTGATCTGCATGAAATTCCTCTCTTGTTAGCTTTATATGGCAGGCATGCTGCCGCAATGCATGGTGCACGGGTTTCGGGGCGGGAAGTCGGTGAAGGGCTGCAGGACATCCGCTGGAATGCTGCATCCAGAAGAGCGGCTTCCCACCGGCGCAAAAGGGTTCGACAAGCTGTTAAAGGGAGAAAATAACAAACGGGCAGGGAAGTTGTCAATATAGAATTGGCTATGCATGAAGTCTGATCGCAGGAGGACCCTGCCGCCGCGGCCGAAACCAGGCCGGCGCAGCAGAGTCGTTACGCCTGCCAAGACGCTCGGGGAACCGCGCCGGAGCCGGGTGCAGGCCTGTTTGCCCCCCCCGGGGAGGGACGGGGCGAAGGGCACGATCACCATCTGCACCGCTTCCCTCTCCCCCCTGCCATTCCGAAGGGGCGGGGAACGTTTTCTACCGGGTACGCGCCAACGACTCGATGGTGACGTCGTCGAGGATCCCCACCACTTCGCTTTGCACCTGTTTCCAGACGGCATGCGCACGGCACGGTTCGCCGCCGCGATCGCAAGCGCTCCCCATCAGACAGCGGTTGGGAACGATCGGCCCTTCGACCGCCTCCACCACTTCGCGCAGCGTGATGTTGGCAGCCGGACGGGCAAGCACGAAGCCGCCGCCGGTACCGCGGGCTGAGGTGACCAGGCCGAGCTTGGCAAAGCTCTGGAAGATCTTGGCAAGAAAAGATTGAGGGACTTCGGCGGCAGTGGCGATCTCGCTTATCAAGGAAACCCGCCCCGGCGGCTGCTGGGCGAGGTAGATAATGCCGCGTATTGCGTATTCTCCCTTTCGGGTCAATTCCATCATTTCGACACCTTTAAGACCAATTTTATCCCTTTATATAACGGACCGGACGGATACTGTCAAGCGTTAATTGGGCCTGTCACTTGCAACATCGATCGGCGTTATAAAACAACTGGACGCTTAAAGGCGCATTAGAGGGGGCACAAAAAAAGGGGCCGCTCGGGACCCCCGTTTCTGTGATGCTTAAGTTAAGCGAATATGGTCAGCCGAGCAGCGTGTTGAAGTTCCTCGCCCTGTTGGCCAGGATGGTGGAGTCGAGCACTTCGCCGCAGCACGTGCACTTCCAAGCCTCAAAGGACCTTACGAAATCGTAATACTTCTCAGCGAACATTCTACCTTTGCATTTAGGGCATTTCATGACGACACCTCCTGACTGAGTGATGAGATTCTTTCATGTCAGAGGCTAATACAGCTTGCGTGCCAAAACCGTATACATTGGACGGATGTAATCGGATCGTCAGCAACGGCAACCATAACCAGGCGTTTTTCCGTAAAACCAACGGCATCAAAAATACCTGCAGATCGCCTGGATCTTCGCCGGACCGATGCCCGGCACCCGCAGCACCCCCTCGACGGTACCGAAAGCGCCATTTTTTAGACGGTCGGCAACGATGCGCTCAGCGAGCGTGGGGCCGATACCGGGCAACAGATCCCAATCGGCAGCCGTCAACCGGTCGGGGTCCAGCCGGACACCCAGGAGCATCCGCTCCTTGGTGCCCATGCTTCCCATCGATATAACGGCAGGTTGCCCGGCAAATCGGCTCAACGTCAGCACCTCGCCGCCGTGCAGACGGCGCTCGCCGACGTCTTTGCTCAGCGCCGCAGAGGGTAGAGCGCCCAGCGTCATTTTTACAACGGTCGTCACAAAAATGCCGTCCTGAAAGCGACGTACGCCGGGGTGCGGGAAATCACCCGCCAGCCGGACCAGCACCCCGGTGCCGGCAAAAGGAAAGGCCGCCTCCCTCCCCGTGAGGGCAGGAGCGCGGCCTTTCCAATAAAGCATGACGCCAAGCAGCAGGGCAAGCCCCCAGAGGGCGAGTCGGCTGTCGCGCCCCATCAGTTCTTGACCGAAGCGGCCTCCTCGTCCTTGTGCAGTTTGAACTCGATGGCGTCGACCAGCGCCTGGTAGGAGGCCTCGATCACGTTGGAGGAGACGCCTACCGTACCCCAGCGCCCTTCTTTGTCACCGGACTCGATCAGCACGCGGATCGACGAGGCGGTACCCTGGCCGGCGGGAAGCACGCGGACCTTGTAGTCGTGCAGCTTCACTTCCTTGAGCCTGGGGTAAAACTTCTCCAGCGCCTTTCTCAGGGCGTTGTCCAGCGCGTTCACCGGGCCGGTACCTTCGGCGGCGGTGTGCTCGACCTTCCCCCCCACCTTGACCATGATGGTCGCCTCGGAGATCGGCTGCTCGTCCTCGTGGCGGCGCTCGTCGATCACCCGGAAGCCGACCACCTGGAAGAACTTACGGTGGGTGCCGAGCGCCCGCTTCATCAGGAGCTCAAAGGAGGCCTCCGCCCCCTCGAACTGGTAGCCGCGGTTCTCCATCTCCTTGATGTCTTCCAGGATCTCGAGTGTCACCGGGTCCTTGCTGTCGAGGTTGATGTTGAACTCGGTCGCCTTGGCGAGGATGTTGGCGCGGCCGGAGAGGTCGGAGACCAGTACGCGGGTGGAGTTGCCGACCAGTTCCGGACGCATGTGCTCGTAGGTCTCGGGATGGCGCTGGATGGCGGAGACGTGCACGCCCCCCTTGTGCGCGAAGGCCGAGTTGCCGACGTACGGCTGGTGCTTGGCGGGAGCCAGGTTGGCCAGTTCGTAGACGAAACGGGAGAGGTCGCGCATCTGCTTCAACTGGGCGTCGGTCAGGCACTCCTTTTTCATCTTCACCTTGAGCGCGGGGATGATGGAGCAGAGGTTCGCGTTGCCGCAGCGCTCGCCGAAGCCGTTGATGGTCCCCTGCACCTGCACGATGCCGTGCTTAACCGCCACGATGGAGTTGGCGACGGCGCACTCGGAGTCGTTGTGGGTGTGGATGCCGAGCGGGGTGGCGATCTCCTGCTTCACCGCGTCGACGATCTCTCCGATCTCGTACGGCATGGTGCCGCCGTTGGTGTCGCAGAGGATGATGCAGTCCGCACCCGCCTGCTGGGCGGCCTTCAAGGTCTGGATGGCGTACTCGGGGTTGGCCTTGTAGCCGTCGAAGAAGTGCTCCGCGTCGTAGAAGACCTCGGGCATGCGCGCCTTGAGGTATTCCAGCGAGTCGAAGATCATCTCCAGGTTTTCCTCAAGCGGAATCCTGAGCGCCTCGTGCACCTGGAAGTCCCAGCTCTTGCCGAAGATGGTGACCGCGTCCGCCTCGGACTGCACCAGGGTGCGGATGTTCTGGTCCTTGTCCGGGGTGATCTTGGCGCGCCGGGTCGAGCCGAAGGCGGCGATCTTCGCCTGGATAAGCTTTTCCTTCTTGATGTCTCGGAAGAAGCTCACGTCCTTGGGGTTGGAGCCGGGCCATCCCCCCTCGATGTAGTGGATGCCGCTTTCGTCCAGCTTGTGGGCGATGCGGATCTTGTCTTCCAGAAGAAAAGAGATGTCCTCGGCCTGCGTGCCGTCCCTAAGCGTCGTGTCGTAAAGTCTGATCAGGCTCATGTACCCCCACCTTTCGAAAATCCGTTCTACGTTTTACTTGCCCGCCAGGCCGAAGGCCTCGTGCAGCACGCGCACGGCAAGCTCGGTGTACTTGGCGTCGATGACCACGGAGATCTTGATCTCGGAGGTGGAAATCATCTGGATGTTGATGTTTTCCTTGGCAAGCGTCTGGAACATGGTGGTGGCCACGCCGGCGTGGCTCCTCATGCCGAGCCCCACGATGGAAACCTTGGAGACGTTCTCGTCGGAGATGACTTCCTTGGCGTTGATCGCCTCGGCGGTCTCCTTGGTGATGGCAAGGGCGCGCTTCAGGTCGGCCTGGGGCACGGTGAAGGTGAAATCGGTGAAGCCCGCTTCGCTTACGTTCTGCACGATCATGTCGACCACGATGTTGGCGTCGGAGAGCGGCGAGAGGATCTGGGCGGCGATACCCGGCTTGTCCGGTACCTGCATGACAGCTACTTTCACTTCATCTTTGGCATAGGCAATACCGGAGACGAGCACTGCTTCCATTTCTTTATCCTCCTTGGTAACCATGGTTCCGAGATTTTCGTTGAAACTTGAACGGACGTGCACGTCCACGTCGTATTTCTTGGCGAACTCGACCGAGCGGATCTGCAGCACCTTGGCGCCCAGGGAGGCCAACT
>Ga0209415_10020705_pt1 | contig 10199 bp, 12 predicted proteins | sample PeaSoiSIISIP2007_FD_187696 | JGI IMG/M metagenome (GOLD analysis project Ga0209415, IMG submission 187696) | Peat soil microbial communities from Weissenstadt, Germany - SII-SIP-2007 (SPAdes) (version 2) | ecosystem: Environmental > Terrestrial > Soil > Wetlands > Peat | place: Germany...
CCCCGCCCGGGGCCCGGCCTGTCGCACACGCGTCAGGCTTTGGGCTCTTTCGCCTTCATCTGCCGATGGACGAAAAGGTAATACATCGTCCCGAGCACGAGCAGGCCGCCCCCGAGCCAGACGGACACCCGGTGCAACTCGCCGCGCATGAGCTTTTCGTCCTGGCCCATCTTGATGCCAACCCAGCACAGCACGGCGCACCAGAGGGCCGAGCCGAGCAGCGTATACAACGAAAAGACCTTGTAGTTCAGGCGCACGACCCCGGCCGGGATGCCGATCAAATGCCGGACCACCGGCAGCAGGCGCGAAATGAAAATGCCCAGGGCCCCGTAATGCGCGGCCCACCGTTCCGCCCCTTCCACCTTCTCGCCGGAGATCAGCAAGTAACGCCCATACCTCATCACCAGCGGCCGGCCGGCTAGCCGCGCCGCCCAATACATCAGCGTGGCGCCAAACCACGAGCCAATCGTTCCGGCTATCACGATGCCAGGCAGCCCGAGGGAGAGCTTTCCGGTATGGGCCAAGTAGGCGGCCGGCGGGATGATGACCTCGCTCGGCAGCGGCACGATCGAACTCTCCATGGCCATCAGCAGACCCACGAGCAGATAGCCCCCTTCCGCCAACCGTTCCATATACCAGCCAATCAGTGCTTTCAACATGCGCCGCCCCTTATACCCCAAGGCGAGGCCCGTGGAAAGCACCGAACGAGCAGCGGAACGAATGCCGCGTCCGACAATTCGTTCGCCTTGGGGCTGGAATCGGGCTAAATTGGCCGCCATGCTGTCATTCGAGAGCCTTAGCGCGAAGGAAATCCTTGCCCTGGCGATCTCCCAGGAAGAAGAAGATGCCCGCATTTACGACGATTTTGCCGACGCCCTCAAGGAGAACTACCCCAACCAGGCCGAGCAATTCAACCAACTCCGCCGCCAGGAAGACGGCCACCGCCACCGCCTGCTGGACCTTTACCGCAGCCGCTTCGGCGAGCACGTGCCTCTGATCCGACGGCAAGACGTGCGCGGATTCGTGCGCCGCCGCCCGTTCTGGCAGGTCCGCCCCTTGGGCCTGAACGCCGCGCGCAAACACGCCGAACTCATGGAATTGGAGACCCAACGCTTCTACGAGGCGGCCGCCCGCCGCACCACCGACGCGGGCCTCCGCCAACTCTTGGGCGACCTGGCCGAGGAAGAGCGTCACCACGCTGAGACGGCCGAGGATATGGCCCAATCAAAGCTCAGCGAGGAAGATTCCGCGCGAGCGAAGCGGCTCTTTATCTTGCAGGTCATCCAACCCGGCTTGGCTGGCCTGATGGACGGCTCCGTTTCGACCTTGGCCCCCCTCTTCGCCGCCGCCTTCGCCACCCATAACAGCCTGGAAACCTTCCGCGTCGGCCTCGCTGCCGCGTTCGGCGCCGGCATCAGCATGGGGTTTGCCGAGGCGCTTTCCGACGACGGCAGCCTGACCGGCCGGGGACATCCCTGGGCGCGCGGCACCATCTGCGGGTTCATGACCGGCCTGGGCGGCCTGGGTCACACCCTCCCCTATTTAATCCCGGATTATCGCCTCGCCACCTGGGTCGCCGTCTGCGTCGTGCTCGTCGAATTGGGCGTCATTGCCTGGGTCCGCCGCCGTTTCATGGATACCCCCTGGTCCTCCGCCATCATCCAGGTCGTCCTCGGCGGCGTCCTCGTCTTCCTCGTCGGAATCCTCATCGGAAGTTCCTGAAGGAGGAGTGAACAACACATCCGCCGCTGCAAGGCGACGCCACCGGCGAAACAAACCAATTCCCTTCCGCAGCAAGAAAGGCTAAAATACGCCCATGAAACAATTCACCGCCATTGTTCACCGGGGTGAACCGGGTGAAGGCGGGTTTTGGGCGACTTGTCTGGAAGTTCCCGGCGCCAACGGCCAAGGCGAGACCAAGGAGCAATGTCTTGGCAACCTCAAGGAAGCCATTCAACTCCTGCTCGACACCCAGCGCGAGGAAGCCTTCCGCCTCGATCCCTAGGCGTCACCTCAAAGCCTCGCTCGATCGAGAAAATCAATTAGCGGTTGAAGAATGGCTTGGAGCGCGGGAGGCAGCCCGGAAGGCGGTGTGACGGGGTTGAGCTTGGCGATTGCCTTGCCAACGAGATACGCGCGCGCCAGCGGTTCTTTCTGGACAACATTCCCGCTCGGGGTTCGGAACCGTTTGTAGTCGTTTAACTCATCTACGGGCGGGTAACTTGGCGGTGCTGCCGGAGAACTGGGGCAACCAGCGTTTTGCCAGCGAGCTGCCCAGACCATCCACGTCTCGACGTTCCGCATCGGCAACACGAGGCACCGGCCTTCAGATGGATTGATATCCGGAAGACCGAGCCGGTTTAGCTCGTCTCTAATCTCATTCCGACGGGCGTCCAATCCTTTGCCGTCTTCATCAATCAAGGCGAGAATAGACTGTCGTGGGCCGCGCCGACCGGCTTGGAGACGTACTTCTTCGCAGAACCAACGGCGAACGGCAGCAGCATTTCCGTTGCGGCCCGTCCACCGGCGCTGAAGCTCATAAGACCTTTCGTCCACACTCCGACCTTGGAAATACCCCCTCGCCAGATTGGCGTGCTCAACGTCTTCAGGCAAAACAACAATTTTACAGTAGCGGCTCATTCTTTTGGCGGTACCGAAACATCCACGGAATGCGGCACGGACGCGTTCTGGGATACCCATCCACGCGCCACCAGTTCCGAGAGCGGGATGTCCGTATCCTTCAGGCCTTCTATTACCGTGGAAACGCGCTTTACTTGCGTCGCGCCAAGAGGCGTGCGCTCGAGCCACAGGCCGGCGCGTTCGGCCATTAGGTCATACGCAACGGGGTGATGGCTGGTGACGATAGCCTGGACCTGACCCTCATCCGCGCTGTTCTGCAACCGCAGAAGCAACGGTTGGATTTCAGAGAGCCCAAGAAAGTTGGCCGGCTCATCGATAATCACGCTGCTCCGCCAGGCCTTGGTCACCGCTAGCGCGTGCTCGAGGATGACCATCGTGCGTTGGCCAGCCGAAAGCTCGTCAAGGCGCAACGGAACGTTATCTTTACCTCTGCTCGGGTAGATCGCCTTGGCCACCTGCATCGCGCCATCAGACGCCATTTGAAAAAGCGCCACGCCAGGCAGGACGCCCTCCTGTAATCTTTGCTCCGCTTCGCGGCAGACGAGAGCTTGGTTATTGTGCAGGTAGAGGAACCAAGCCGCAAAATCCGCGCCATCGAAGCGCACCATAGTCTCTTCTCGCCGGGCCTCGGCAGTCACGGAGGCCGGGTTAATCGACAAAACGACAACGTGAGCCAAATAACGGCGGAACCGCTGAAGCAAGCGGTTTTCGAAACGGGGCTGAATCCTGGAGATGCCAGAGAGATGCCAATCCATCAAGACCTCCGTCCCTTTGGCACCAGTATCTTTGAAAAGCTCTGCACGAAAGCTGGGGACAATGCCGGTCTCGTCCGCGCCCGGTGCCTCGAGCGAGCCTCGGTAAAGTGTCTTGCCGTTAAAAACCAGCTTCTCTTCGGCGATCCGATTCTCTTCGCGCAATCGATCATGGCTGAGGCGAAGCGTGTAATGATACGCGCCCTCGGCCAGCACCTCGTTACCCTCTCCTTCCGCCGGGAGCCGAACATCTAGCTGGAAGAGTTGTTCCGAACGCCGATCCCAACGGGTCAGCGATTCTGTGGGGAACAATGCTTCGGTAGTGCCTCGCTGTGCCAATAAGTCGGTAACCTTTCGCAACGCCTCCAGGGCGCTGCTCTTGCCCGACCCATTCGGCCCAACGAGTATCGTATACGGCTCGAACTCAAGAGTGACGTTCGCCAAACACTTGAAATTATCAGCGTAGAAGCGCGTGATCATGATATTAGTAATACCGGATTCGATCACCCTGGGCAAACACAAATCCTCCCACTTACGAGACGCGGACGCAGGAGGGCGCGAGGTTGGTCGACCTCTCGCTGCTCATGAAGGGCGGAACGCGGCGGGCGGGAACGAGCTGTGAGGGGATTCCCGCGCGGGGCTCCAGCAAAGATCCTTTAGCAGACGGCCGTCAACTGTCAGTTTGGGGTTCTCTAACGCGGGCGGACGGCCTGGAGTCCGGCTGCCCTCGCCAGTTCAATCTGCGCGTCGTCGAAGCTGATGAAGGAATCTGCTGCGAGTTCCTTGGCGTAGGCGACATGGAGGAGGTCGGCCGAGCGGCAATGAAAGGAGAAGGCGTGTTCAGCGCTGATTTCATACGCGGTGCGGAGCACGTCGCGCCAGTCGGCTTCCATGTGGAGGAAATAACCGACCCGCACGTCGGTTTCGAGCCGATGAATGATTCGCCGGGCGTCGCCCGCACTCACGACCGGTTGGTCGCCCAGCGCGAGTTGGCGGAGGTCGTTGCTGACTTCCACCCGGTGCCAGGGCGACCAAATGAAGGTCTCCTCGCCGCTAGCCCCATAGAACTCGATGGCCGCCTCATGGTGCGTGTCATCCGAGAACCGAAGCGCGAGGAAAAAGGTCGTATCGGGATACAAGTTCATTGCCGCAACTTCCGGAGCAGGGCCACAGTATCCACTTTTCGGCCAGGTTTGGACAGCAGGGCCTTGGCCTCCTGTCGGAGCTCCGCTGCCGTCTTTCCAGGCCGCCGCCCGGCCTTGCTCACCAGCAGGTCGGGCTTGCCACGGGAAGTGACCACCAGCGTCTGACCGGGATGCAGCGATCGGGTCAGACCGGGCGAGTGAAAGAACTCACGCATGGTCAGCGTTTTCATGCGTCTAGCCTACGCGTTGGACGCCCCGCCGGTCAAGCAGGCAATAGGAGGCTTCCGACATCCTCCGCGCAGGCGAGGAACTTGCCTCCATCGAACGTCTTTTCCAGCCGGCCCCGGCTCCATCTGCGCAGGCGGCAGAGGGCGGCGAAGGTGAACTCAGGGGCTTTGCCGCCTTGGCCTCCCACTACCTCGCCGCCCCGCCGCACGTTATCCATCATCCAGGCCGGCAGCAGCAGGTGATACGGGTTGCGCGCGACCTCGCCGACGTGAAAGCTCGTGGCCGTGACCATATCCCCCAGGTCGGCGGCGCTTATTTCGACCATCAGGTTGGGATCGGTCATCTGCCCCCAAAACTCCGTCTCGACGACCAGGCACTCGAATGGCGCAGGCATCTGCCTCAGGGCGTCCTGCACCAAAAAGTGCGTGCCGATGTGCGTGCTGTTCCAGTCCTGGTCGTGGGGGCAGAAGACCACGCGCGGCCGATGGGCGGCGAGAATGCCGGCAATGACCTTGACGCAGGCATGCCAGTGCGCTGGGTCTTGCTCCCGGGTCTTGAGGTTGATGCGCTCCAGCCCGTCTGGCGCGGTGAGGACCAACCCAAATCCAAGATAGCGACAGGCCTGGCGCAGTTCCTCGAGGCGCCCGGCCCGGCGCGCCTCGTTTCGACCGAGGGTCACGGCAACATCGATCACGTTCATCCGCCCCTCGCGCAGCAGGCGCACGGCCAGGCCCCCGGAGATGCACTCGTCATCCGGATGCGGCGCGAAAAACAAGGCCCGGGGCGCATCGGCCCCGCGCTCGGGTTTGGGCGCCGGCTCGAGCCCGCCCAGGGGATAACTCCTGGCCTCCTGAATGAGGCGCGCGTGCTCGGAGACAAATCGATGGTATGGATTCATTGTGATCTCTGCGTTCTTTGCGGTTAATCCCCAATACGTTCCGGCAAACTCGCGGCCGCGATGGCCTGGCCGTGGCGCTTGTCTTTCTCATCGGGTATGTGGAAGGTGATTCTGGCCGCCAGTTCGGGAAACTCCGCCTGGAGGACTTCTTTGGCCCCGGCGAGGATGACGGTCCCGCCCGGGCCGGAGGTGACGCGGCCCAGGATCAGGACATTTTCCAGGTCGTAGAAATCGGCCAGATTTGCGACGGCATATCCTTGATAAGTTCCGATCGTTTGGTAGATCTTCCGGGCCCGGTAGTCACCCGCCTCCATCAACTCCTGGACGCGCTTGAGTTTCTCCGGGAGTGGGAGCTGGGCCCCGAGTTCGATGCCGGCCGGCCCCAGCAACCGCCCAACACACTGCTGGGAAAGGTACTGGACGCCGCAGCCATAATCGCCGGACCATTCGTCCACCGGTGCATTCGGGTTGTAATCCACCGGGACAAAGGCCAGTTCGTTGAGCCACGAGGTGAGGTTGCCCTGGGCGTTTACGTATCCCCCGGCGGTGCTGGTGCCCAGCGAAATGCCGAGAACGCGGTTGCGGCCCAGGGACATCGAGCCCGCCAGCGCGGTGACTTCGCCATCGTTGATGACCTCGAAGGGAACGTTATTCCAGGCCCGCCGCAAATCGAGAAACAGGTCGCGGACGCGCTGCTTGAACACCTCGGGCGCCACGCCCCGGAACAGCGACGACACCTTCACTCGATTACAAACGTAAATGCCAGCCGCGCTCCCGCCGATGGCGTCCACGCGCGGCAGATGCGCGGCCGCCTGCTTGAGCGAATCCATGATCCCATCGTAGTGGTATTGCGGGTCCGGTTGAAAATACGGGTCCCAGGCCGTCTCTTGGCTAAAAACCACTTTGCCATCGACGACGGCGGCCACTTTGCGATCACTGCCGCCAAGGTCAAAGCCGATACGGCAGCCCTCGAGGTGCCGGCCCAGGGCGGCAGCGTTGCTGCGCTCGGGGGGCGGGTCCTCCGTGGGCACGACCTCCAGCGGATGGTCGAACATGCGCTCGGCTACCAGGTCCGCATCGAAGCGGCCCGCCGGGGTCTGGCGGTAATAAGCCGCCAGGCTCGCCGCCAGCGCCGCGGGCCCCTGAAAATGGAGCCGAAAGCCGCCACGCGACCAGAGCAGGAGCTTGGTGATACGTTCCAGGTAGCTGAAGTTGGCCTCCGCCAGAGGGTGGGCCTCCGGCAAGACGTGAGTCTCAAAGCGGGAAACCGTCCCGTCGGTTTGTTCCAGCGCCAGGCGCACCGCCACGGGTTGGGACGCGGCGCGAACCGCCTCCCGAAAGGCGCGGTTGGCCAGCACCGCCGGCCGAAACCACGGGTCCAGCACCGGCGTCACCTTCGGTGCGCTCAAAGGGAGACCTTTGTTGGCATTCATACAAGCCGCCGGAGGTTTTAGTCCAGCCGTGTCCCCAGTCAAGCTAAGTCGATATGAGCGCCGCGGAGTGCATTTCACTTATTTGGGTAGCCGCGCTTAATCTTAATCTTAATCTTAATCTTAATCCTGCTCGTAATCTCCCTCGAGCAACCGGTAATCGGAATTGGCTTTGATCAAACCTACGAGCACGGAAACCACTCCGCGCAGGCGTTCTTTCCCAGGGGCAACCACAGTCAACCAGCATCGGCCCTCGGCGACCAGCATATCCAGTGCGGCGGCACATTCCAAGGCGGAACCGCGCGAAATGTCAAAAAAACGGCAACGATCGGGCCACGTGAACTTGCCGTTGCCTTCGGCCAGGTTCAGGACGATCGAAGTGCTGGCCCGATCCAATTGATCGCGCACGGCGATGGTTTCGGGCAGCTTTTGCAGAATCGGCTCAAGCCACGCGACGAAAGCCAAAGACGCTTGCTAAAGCTCCAGTTTTTCAAGGTCGAACAGGCAGTTCATTGGGATTAAGATTAAGATTAAGATTAGGATTAGGAGCCGGGAACTGGGACTCAAAAAAGTGAAATGCGCCCTGCGGCGCGATAGTCCGCGACCCCTTCTTGCAAAATGGAGCTTTGCCCCGTAGGTTGTCTGCCTGACGACATCGATAGTCAATATGAAACGACGAGTGATTTATGGGGCGGTGGCCCTGGCTCTTTGCGCTAATTTCCTGGTCGGCGCGCGCATGTATCTCCGGGCGGGGGAAAAGGATTCCGTTTACCCCAACCTCGAGCTTTTCAACTACGTGATGGAGCGGGTGCGCCGCGACTACGTGGACGGTGAGAAGCTCAGTTACCAGGAGTTGGTTTATGGCGCGCTCAAGGGGATGATCGGCACCCTGGACCCGCACAGCGAATTCATGGACCCGGAGAAATACCGCGAACTGCAAAACGACACCCAGGGGGCCTTCGGGGGACTCGGCATCACCGTCGTGCCAAAGGACAATTTCCCGACGGTCGTGGTGCCCATGACCAATACTCCGGCCTCGCGCGCCGGCATTCTGTCCGGCGACCGGATCGTGAAGATCGATGGCAAGAGCACGGACAAGATGCCGATCGATGATGCCGTCAAGATCCTGCGCGGCGAACCCGGCACGGATGTCAAGCTGACGATTTTTCGCCCCTCTTCGAACCAGTTCAAGGATTTCAAGCTGACTCGCGCGGTCATCAATATGGACATGGTTACCGACCTCCATGGGCGCAAGGATTTCAAGCTGGGCGAAAACCACATCGGCTATGTCTGCCTCCTTTCATTCGGCGAAAAAACCAGCGACGACCTGGACCTGGCGCTGCGCAAGCTCAAAAAGCAGGGGATGCAGGGGCTCATTCTCGACCTGCGGTGGAACCCGGGCGGCTTGCTCGATCAAGCCGTGGATGTCTGCTCGAAATTCCTGCCCAAGGGGCAATTGGTGGTGACGACCGAGGGCCGTAACCGCGCGCAGGATTCCAAGCGGGATGCGATGGGCCACGACGAGCTCAACGGCATGCCGGTCGTGGTGTTGATCAACCAAGGCAGCGCCAGCGCCTCCGAAATCGTCGCCGGTTGCCTCCAGGATTTGAAACGCGCGGTCGTTCTCGGGGAAAAAAGCTTTGGCAAGGGCTCCGTTCAGAGCATCCTTCCCCTCCAGGACGGCTCGGCCTTGCGGCTGACCACGGCCAAGTATTATACCCCCAGCCACAAAGTCATCCATGAGGAGGGCATCACGCCGGACATCGTGGTTCCCTCGAGCTTCGAGCAGGACAGCGCCCTTCAGCTTGAGCGCCAGCCTGGTGGCCTGGAAAGCCTGAACGAAAAGGACCGCAAGTCGGTTCTGGGCGCCGGCGACCCTCAACTCGAACGCGCGATGGACCTTCTCAAAGGCATCAACCTCTTCGCGCTTCGCTCGCCCGCCAGCAGCCAGCGCATGGCCCAGCGGAGCAAGTAGCGGCCGCCAAGCCGGCAGGAGATGCTCCTGGCCTTCGAAACTTCCTGTGACGAGACCAGCGCCGCCCTGGCCCACCACGGGCGGGTCCTGGCGAGCGTGGTCGCCTCACAGGTCCGGTTGCATGCCGAATACGGAGGTGTGGTGCCGGAGTTGGCGGCGCGCGAACACCTTCGCAACCTTTTGCCGGTGGCACGCGCCGCGTTGGGTCAGGCGAACGTCGGCCCTGCCCAAGTCGAAGCCGTGGCTGCCACCCGCGGCCCGGGTTTGCCCGGCGCGCTCCTGGTGGGGTTCAAGGCGGCCCAGGCCGTCGCGTTCGTCCTGCGGCGCCCCTTCCTGGGCATTCACCACCACGAAGCCCACCTCTTTTCTCCCTGGATTCAGGGCCAGCCGCCCACCGCGGCTTTCTCCGAGTTCGAGCCCAATGTCTCGCTCATCGCCAGCGGGGGCCATACGATGCTGGTCCACCTGGAAAGTGAATCCCACCACCGGCTGCTCGGCTCCACGGTGGACGACGCCGCCGGCGAGTGTTTCGACAAGGTGGGCAAGCTCCTGGGCCTGCCGTATCCGGGCGGCCCGGAGATCGATCGTCTGGCCCAGGGCGGGAACGCCGCCGCTTTCAGTTTCCCCCGCCCCATGCTCAATGAGGCGAATGATGACTTCAGTTTCAGCGGACTCAAGACCTCGGTGCGATACTTCTTGCGAGACCGGCCGGGGTTCTGCGGCGACCCGCAACGATTGCGCGACCTCGCGGCTAGCGTTCAAGCCGCGATCGTCGAGGTGCTCGTGACTAAGACCTTGCGCGCCGCGCGCCGGCTCGGCGTTGGCTGTGTCACTGCCTCCGGGGGCGTGGCCTGCAACCGCGCTCTGCGGCACGGGTTGGCTGGCGCTTGCTCCGGCCACGGCCTCCGGCTCCGCCTGGCCGACCCGAGCCTCTGCACTGACAACGCCGCCATGATCGGTGTCGTGGCCGAACGCCAGCTCATGCGCCGGGCGGAAACAACTTCGCCGACCGCGGAGATCCTCCCAAACTGGCCCCTTGATTGAGGTAACTGTCTAGCTCGCCGCGAGACGCGCCGCCGCATAGGAGCGCGGACATTCCTGTCCGCTTCGGGCGACCTACCACGTTCGGCG
>Ga0209415_10020706_pt1 | contig 10199 bp, 10 predicted proteins | sample PeaSoiSIISIP2007_FD_187696 | JGI IMG/M metagenome (GOLD analysis project Ga0209415, IMG submission 187696) | Peat soil microbial communities from Weissenstadt, Germany - SII-SIP-2007 (SPAdes) (version 2) | ecosystem: Environmental > Terrestrial > Soil > Wetlands > Peat | place: Germany...
GGATGGACAACGCCTGCATCAGCTGGGCGAAGGCGCTTTTCTCCGCCGCCGCGCCTTATTCGAGCGGCACGGCCTACATCAACTTCATGCCGCACGACGAGCCCGAAAGAGTGGAAGCGGCCTATGGCGCGAACTATCGCCGGCTGTCAGATATCAAGCGGCGCTACGATCCCGAAAACTTCTTTCGCGTGAACCAGAACGTGCGGCCAGCCGCTTAGTGTCGCGAGGCCAGCGCCCGGTACAGCGTTTGTTCGGAGACCCCGTAGAGTGCCGCGGTGTCGTGCATAACCTTTCGCCCCTCGGGGCTGCGCGGCGCCAACGTCGCCAGCCGCCGATGCAAATCGATCAGCGCCTCGGCCGAGATGGATTTCCTCGGCACCGCGACACCTTTAGCCCGCAGCCTTCAGTTGGCCGGTTTCGCGAGGTCGTCGGTACGGTCCAATCTTGACGCCGCGGTGGCGCAGGTACGCGTAGAGCGTGCTCTTGGCGATGCGCAACTTCTCGGCAATGTCGTGCGCGCTCAACTTGCCCTCCCGGTACAAAGCCTCCGCGGCATACGCGGTCGATTCGGCTCTGGAAGTAATGCCGCGAGGGCGGCCGCCATGCCGACCCCGCGCGCCGCGGAAAACCGGCCTGCGTGCGTTCGCGGATCACGTCGCGTTCGAATTCGGCAAGGGACGCGAACAGATTGAAAGTCAGCCGACCGTGCGAGGTTGTGGTGTCGATCGGGTCGTTGAGACTTTTGAGGCCCACCTTGCGTGCCATCAGGTCATTGACCAGATCCACCAGGTGCTGCAACGAGCGCCCCAGTCGATCGAGCTTCCAGATCACCAGGACGTCGCCGGCGCGCAGGTTCTCGAGGAGCTTCACCAGCACCGGCCGGTTGCTACGCGCGCCGCTCATGACCTCGGTGCAGACCTTGGTACAGCCGGCCTTCTTCAATGCGTCGACCTGCAGGGCGACCGTCTGATCCTTGGTGCTCACGCGCGCGTAGCCGATCTTCATGCTCGAGTCTGGAGCTGAGTGGTGAGTTCACTTTACTCGTCGACGTTGAATAAATCGAACTTTGTTTCGTGCAACCAGTTGTTCGAACTACAATGTGCCGCAGATCGTGCGGCACGACGAAATGCCGGCCCGTTTGAAGTAACGATCGCTTTTTCGGACCGCACAAAGGAACCTCCGACATGCCGGGAAAGCTACATGCGCTTCAAACTCTCGGCGTGCGATTGCCGATCATGCAGGCCGGAATGCCTGGTGTGGCAAATGTAGACCTCGCCGCCGCTGTGTCGAGGGCCGGTGGAATCGGAACGTTGGGCCTGCAGGATATTTCAACTTGGGAGCGCAGCCTTTGCGAAGTCAGAGCGGCGGCGAACGGAACGCCGGTAAGCGTCAATCTCCTTCTGCCGTACACCCGCAAAAAGCATGTTGACGCCATCGTTCGCCAGCACATACCGATAGTGACGCTTTTCTGGGGCGATGCGCGCGAGCTCATTTCCCATTTGCACCACGAAGACATTTTCGTTTTTCAGCAGGTTGGATCAAAGAGCGAAGCAGCCAGAGCTTTGGACGCCGGTGTAGACGCCATCATCGCTCAGGGAACCGAAGCAGGCGGCCACGTTCGAGGCAAACTGGAACTGGCAGATCTTCTCCCTCAGGTCGTTAATCTTGCAGGCGCCACGCCAGTATTCGCCGCTGGAGGCATTTATTGCGCGGATGATGTTCGCGGGGTAGTTGCGCTGGGGGCGTCCGGCGTATCAACTGGAACCAGATTCCTGTTAACTCACGAAAGCAATGCGCATGAGGCGTACAAACGCCGATTGCTGGAACCAGGACAAACTATCCTGACGACATTATTTGGACTCGGCTGGCCGACCCCTCATCGAGTTTTGCAGAACGAGGCAACGCGGCGGTGGTGCCACGTAGATGGCAGCATCCCGACCTGGCTGCAAGCATTCAACTCGGCCTTTGCCTTTACCCGAAAGCTTATACCGTTCAAGGCCGACGCTGCCAAGCTCCAACGGCCAGACCTCCCGATCTTTTCGCCGGCGTGGCTTGAGAAATCGTTTCCAGCTTCGCTGGTCGAATGCACGGCCCTATATGCCGGGGAACACGTCGGACGGATCAAAGATATTTTGCCGGCTAGGGACGTTGTTGAGGACTTGGCACGTGGATTCCATGGATAGTGGGCGTTCTCAGATAGAGCAAGCCGGAGCGGATGTTCTTGCGCTGTTCTCACGTAATGTGCGCCGGAGCGCACCGATATTCTCAGCTAATCTGGGCCCGCAACGACGGATGTTCTCGGGTCCTGCGGTTTATGTTCTCGGGTCGCTACACCTAGCAAGTCGAGAATAACCCGTGCCGTCCATGGCAATTCGACCGCGACTGGCGGCTTTCGGGCATTCAAGACAAGCTGGCCACCGTCCGCTTTTGGCCGAGGCCGTGTGAAAACTCTTGGCGAGATTGTAAAATAAGGCTTCAGTTGGTAATCGAGGACTGCGCATGAGCGGATTCATCGATGAGGCGGATCGAAACCAAGGAACATTGCTGCCGGAGCGGGTTGAGGAGTACGTCTCCGAGGAGAATCCGGTACGCGTCATCGACGCATTTATCGGCGAGCTCGACCTGGCGAAGTTGGGATTTGAAAGGACGGAGCCGAAATCGACGGGTCGGCCGGGATATCACCCGGCGACGATGCTCAAGATCTACCTGTACGGATATTTAAATCGGATCCAGTCCTCGCGCCGACTAGAGCAGGAAGCGGGTCGTAATCTTGAGCTGATGTGGCTGGTGGGGCGACTCGCCCCGGACTTCAAGACGCTGGCTGATTTCCGTGCCGAGAATGCGGCGGCGATCAAGAACGTGTGCCGAGAGTTCGTCGTGCTGTGTCGCAACTGGGGCTTGTTTACCGAGGCCACGGTCGCGATCGACGGCAGCAAATTCAAAGCGGTGAACCATCGGGATCGGAACTTTACCAGCAACAAGATGAAGACGCGCATGGCGCTGATCGAGCAGAGCATCGCCGAGTACCTGACGCAGCTCGACCGAATGGATCGCAAGGAAACGCCGAGCGCCCCGCGGCAAGTGGCGCGGCTCAAGGAGCGCATTACAACGCTCAAGCAGGAGATGCGGCGGCTTCGGGGGCTTAAGTCGCGCATGGAGACCGCACCGGATGGGCAGGTGTCGCTGGTCGATCCGGATGCCCGCTCCATGGCGAGCCAAGGCAAAGGAACCGGGGTCGTCGGCTATAACGTGCAAACCGCGGTGGATACGAAGAACCACCTTATCGTGACCCATGAAGTGACGAATGTGGGTTCGGACCGGCATCAGCTCAAAAATATGGCCGAAGCTGCTCGCGAGGCGTTAGGCACTGAAAAACTGACGGCGATCGCCGATCGCGGCTATTACGCCGGTGAAGAGATCAAAGCGTGCGACGACGCCGGGATCGTCCCGCTGGTCCCGAAATCATTGACCTCAACCAGCCGGGCAGATGGCCGCTACGCCAAAGGTGACTTCGTCTATATCCGAAAGCGCGATGTGTATCGCTGTCCGGCCGGACAGTACGCGATCCGGCGCTTCACGAGCATCGAGCACGGGATGGCGATCTACAAGTATTGGTCCTCAGCCTGTCCACGCTGCGCTATCCGGGCCAAATGCACCACCAGCGATTACCGACGCATCGGCCGGTGGGAGCATGAACAGGTACTCGACAAGATGCAGGCCCGCCTGGATCGTGATCCGACGCGCATGCAACTGCGGCGTCAGACCGCCGAGCATCCCTTTGGAACCATCAAATCTTGGATGGGGGCCACGCACTTCCTTTGTAGAACCTTGCCGAAGGTCTCAGCGGAGATGAGCCTGCATGTTCTAGCGTACAACCTGAAGCGGGTGATGAAGATCATGGGAACCGGGAAACTCATGGAAGTGCTGCAAACCTGAGGTTCAGGTGCCGCCTTTTTGTCGGCGAGATTTTATGCCGACCGAAAGCTCGACGACGGTCTCGCCGAAATAGGGTTTTCACACGGCCTCGGCCGATTTTTGACGCTCGCCTCGCTCCATAGCCGTCATTCCACTCGAATTTGCCGAATTTAACGACGCCGGTTTAGCCAATGTGGTTTATCCGTCAGTCTCATGATGGATAACGTAGCAGAGTGACGAACAACATCGCCACTTAATGGAATGCACATTTTGACTGTCCGCTTTCCGGCGGCGACTAACGGGTGATCAGGGGCCTCGATTATCCGGTTGTGCGCCGCTTTCGCCAGCCATCTCCGCGCAGCATAGGTCGTTCCTTAAGATCAAGCTCGAGGGACCCCTACCGCGGCCGCAGTTTGTGCATCATTCAGGGGTCGATTCGTGCGTTTTGCCGGATAGGCAAACTGCCGCTGATGTCAGACGATGTTCGACATGGCCGCAAGTCCCTGCATCCAATGTCGAATCGATCCGCAGCTCAAGTTGCGGCTGCAGGCGATGGCTCTAGGGCAAGGAGTGACCGAATCGGCGGTGCTCAAGCGTCTGGTCATCGCGGCGGTTGGAATCGCGCCGGCGAGCGATGCCAGGGTGCTTACTGCCGAACCGGTCGGCCCACGCGCTCGTGTCTATGTCCGTTTGCGGCGCAGCGATCACGCACAACTTCGCGAACGCGCTGCCGGCCGTGGACTGGCGTCGGCGACCTACGTCTCGATGCTGGTACGCACTCACCTGCGAAACGTCCCGCCTCTCCCCGATCGCGAGCTCGCCGAGCTGAGGAACGCCGCCGGTGCCCTGGGCGCGGTGGGTCGGAATCTGAATCAGATCGCCCGCGTCGCCCACCAAACCGGGCGGGTCGACGGACTGACGACCGCAGACCTTAGAGCGATGCTGGCAGCCTTCGAAGGATTGCGGGCTCATTTTAAACGCTTGATTGAGGCGAACATCGCCAGCTGGGAGACAGACCATGCGAAAACGAGTCATTGATCTGCGCAGTGAGCGTCCCTGTCTCGATATCGCCAGCTTCGGCCGGCGCGGGCCGGAGGCGAGACTGACCCCGAGCGAAGTGGCCTACATCGCAAGAACCGCCCGTCGAGCCCCGGAAGTCATGATCAAAGTTTCCGGCGGCGCTCGGACACTTCAGGGCGTCGGCGCCCACTTTGACTATATCGGGCGCAAAGGTCTGAATGAAATCGACACCGATATGAGCGAAAGGCTGATGGAAAGAGGTTTTGAGAAAGATCTGATGCTCGATTGGGATCTAGACCTGGATGTCCTACGACGCCATACCGATCGAGCAATCGCCCACGGCCGCAAGCCGCTCAAGCTCGTGCACAATCTCGTCTTCTCGATGCCGAAGGGCAGCCCGTCCGACAAGCTCGCGGCGGCGGTACGGGCATTCGCCGTGAACGAATTCGCGCTTAAGCATCGTTACGCGATGGCATTGCACACGCACCAAGACAATCCGCACGTCCACCTCGTCGTCCGAGCCATCAGCGAGCAGGGTATGAGGCTCAACATACGCAAAGCGACACTTCGCGACTGGAGGCAACAGTTTGCTGCGCATTTGCGTGAACAGGGCATCGCGGCGAACGCAACGGAACGCGCGGTGCGCGGCGAGCCGCGAGTTGCAAAATCGGATGGCGTTTTTCGCTCAGAAAAGCGCAACTCCTCCACCTACGTCGAGGCGAAGCTCAATGCGTATATACGTCGCGACCGCAATCAACCGGAGCCGGGTCAGGCGACCCTTGTCGCAACACGGCGCGCAGTGGAGCAAGGCTGGTACGTCGTTCACGATGTGCTCGAACGCGACGGACACTTGGAAGTCGCTCGGGATATCCGACGGTTCCTGGCGCAAATGCCTTTACCCCGGACCGAACGCCAACAAATCACCCTGGACGTCCTGGCCAAGCAAGAAGCGAAACACAGAGTCCGTGAGCCTCGGACTCGGTAGCTTACGGCTTGGCGGCTGTGTCCTTCGCGACTATCGCGGCACGGCCCGGCAGGGCCTTCATTAGTACGCAGTCATTTGATAGTCATTCGTAGGTGCTTTCGCGCGAAAAGCCCTATGGCAATGGCCCATTCGCTGCCGTAACGTGTCAGGTGTATGGCTACCTCGGTGCTCCGACCAGATGAGCGGCTTCAAGTACTTCGCATGCCGCAAGTTTGCAAAGTGACAGGCTTGTGCCGATCAATGATCTATCAACTGGAGGCTGAGAAGCGATTTCCCTCGCGAATCAGACTTGGTCTGCGCGCCGTTGGATGGATTGAGAGTGAGGTGCAGCAGTGGTTGGCGATCCGAATCGAGCGCAGCCGCGGCTCATTCTCGGATTAGTCTTGATCCTTACGTAGCCCGAGGCTGTACCGACGATCAAGCAAGTGCAGGGCGTGGCTCACTGCGGCGTCCACGGGGTTTATGCGCCGGCTGTACCGTCAAGCGCAATCCGAAAGCGGCCAGGATCACCGCGAGGGTATCGAGCCGCGGATTACCTCGCTCGGAGAGCGTCCGATACAGCGTCTCGCGGGAAAGCCCAGTCTTGTCAGCGAGTGCGGTCATGCCGCCGATGGCATCGACCACCGTGCGCAGTGCAACCGGCACCGCACGCGCGTCACCATCCTCCAGCATTGCCTCAATGTATGCGGCGACCTCGGCCTCGCTTCGTAGGTGTTCCGCCGCGCTGAACGGGCGGCTTGGGGAGGCGCGCTTTGTAGTCTTTCCAGTACGCATGGGCTGTCTCGATATCTTTCGCTTGTGTGCTCTTGGCGCCACCGCATAACAGCAGGATGAGCGTCTGACCCTCCTGGCCGTAGTAGACCCGGTAACCGGGGCCGTGATCGATTCGCAATTCACAGACGCCGCTGCCGACGCTCTTCCAGTCGCCGAGCAGGCCTGCCTTCAGCCGATCCAGGCGGGCGACGATGCGGGCGCGCGTCGCGCCATCCCGCAAGCCGTCCAACCATTCAGTCAGTGGGGTCTTGCCCTCAGCCGTCTGGTACTCGCGGACTTCTACGGTAGCCATTGTAGCTTAAAAGCTACGGACCGGGATAGTGCGGGATGTCACATATCACCCACTCATGCGTCGGATGGGGACTACGTTCGCACTCGCCCGTAGCCCGTCGAGGTAATCCCCCCACGCCTGCATCATCTTCCGGCGTTCGGGCAGGCGCTGCGCCTTGTTGTAGGCCGCCCGGACCTGATTGCGCTCGGCGTGCGCAAGCTGCAATTCGATCAGGTCAGGGTGATAGCCCTGCTCGTTCAGGCACGTGGACGCGAGCGACCGGAATCCGTGGCCGCTCATTTCCTCCGTGGTATAACCCATGCGACGCAGCGCCGCGTTCACGGTGTTTTCACTCATGGGCCGGGAACTGCTGCGAAGGGACGGGAAAACATACTGGCTGCGCCCCGTCACCGAGTGCAGTTCACGCAGCAACACGAGCGCTTGCTTGGCCAAGGGCACGACATGCTGCTCGCCCATCTTCATTTTGGTGGCGGGGATGCGCCAATGGGGCTCGGCGCTATCGAGATCAAACTCGGCCCACTCCGCATGACGCAACTCTCCGGGGCGCACGAACAGCAGCGGCGCAAGCTTCAATGCATAGGCCGTGACCACATGGCCGGCATAACCGTCAATGGCGCGCAGCAACTCACCTATGCACGCCGGTTCCGTAATCGCGGCGTGGTGTTCCTTGACCACCGGCGCCAGCGCTCCCTTGAGGTCCACGGTTGGATCTCGCTCGGCGCGTCCCGTTTGCACGGCATAGCGAAACACCTGAGCGCAGCGCTGGCGGGTTCGGTGCGCGGTTTCGTGAATGCCCCGGCCCTCAATACGCTTGAGCACCTTGAGCACGTCCATCGCCCCGAGCTTGGCGATCGGGCGTGAGCCGATGTACGGGAACACCAGGGTTTCAAAGGTCCATCCGGCCTTGGCGAAGGTGGCCGGCGCCAGTTTATTCTCCTGCAGCACCAGCCACTCCCGGGCGACCGCTTCAAACGTGTTCGCGTTGGCGAGCTTCTCGGCTTGCCGCTGGCTGCTGGGGTCAATGCCGGCAGCGAGCTGCCGGCGTGCCGCATCGCGGCGCTCGCGTGCTTGTTTCAATGATGTGTCGGGATGAGCGCCTAAGGCGAGACGGTTCTCGCGGCCGTCGTGGTAGTACTTGAGGCGCCACAGTTTGCTCCCCGTCCTGGCTACCTCGAGGTAGAGGCCGAGACCATCGAACAGCTTGTAAGACTTCTCGCGCGGCTTCGCAGCGCGTATCGCAGTGTCCGTCAACATGGGGGCATGGACCTTCCGCGGAGTGACGATGCCCCCAGTTATGCCCCCACTTCGGTCAGGCTGTCAAGACGCGAAAGTGAACACTATTGGACGATAATTGTCCCTGAAAGGCCTTAATTTTCAGGATTTTTCACTCGTTGAGCGGGCGTCTGCGGACGCCTGAGGATGTTCTTGGAAGTGGGGTCTGGTGCCGCAAAGAGGATTCGAACCCCTGACCCACGCATTACGAATGCGTTGCTCTACCAACTGAGCTATTGCGGCATGCAAGCCAAAAGGGCCGGCATTCTAACCCGTGTGGCTATCCGACGAAAGGCTACCGACCCGCTTGGTCACATCGCGCAGAGTCCGCGGCAGCGCAAATATGACGTGTTCTTCACGCCCCTTGAGCTCCTCGACTACCTCGCCGCCCCATTGGCGCAGCTGGGCGACGACGCCCTTGACCAAAATCTCGGGAGCCGACGCGCCGGCCGTGACCCCCACGGTCCCTACCCCGTCGAACCATTCGCGATGCAATTGCTCCGGCCCGTCGACCAAATACCCCGGTATGCCCGCTTTGTCCGCCATCTCCCGCAATCGATTCGAATTCGAACTCGACTGTGACCCAACCACCACCAACCGGTCGCACCGCCCGATCAGATCCTTGACCGCGTCCTGGCGATTCTGGGTGGCATAGCAGATATCCTCCTTCACCGGCGCCTTGAGCAGCGGAAACCGGCCGCGCAGTGCCGCCACGATCGATGCGGTGTCGTCCACCGACAGGGTCGTTTGCGTCACGAACGCCAGGTGCCCGGGATCGCGCACCTTGGCGTTCATCACGTCCTCGGGCGTCTCGACCAGATAAATGCTGCCGCCGAATGAAGTGTCGAATTGACCGATCGTGCCCTCCACTTCCGGATGTCCAGCGTGGCCGATCAAAAACACCTCGCGCGCCTCGCGGGCAAATCGTGTGACCTCCATGTGCACCTTGGTCACCAATGGACAGGTGGCATCGAACACCTTGAGCGCACGCTGTGCGGCTTCAATCTGAATCGCGCGGGAAACCCCGTGGGCGCTGAAAATCACCGTGGCCTCGTCGGGCACCTCGCGCAGCTCCTCGACGAACACCGCGCCGATCGTGCGCAGCCGGTCCACCACGTACTTATTGTGTACCACTTCGTGGCGCACGTAGATCGGTGCGCCGAATAGATCGATAGCGCGCTCCACGATGTCGATGGCGCGATCGACGCCGGCGCAAAATCCGCGGGGATTGGCTAACAGGATGTGCATCGTTTTATGCCTTTGCCTTGGTGCGTTTGGATTCGAGAAGCGCGTCGAGCAATAGGCACGCCGCGCCGACGGTGATCGCCGAATCCGCCACGTTGAACGCGGGGAAATAGGCGCGATCCCAGTGAAAGTGGATGAAATCGACCACCGCTCCCAGCCGAATACGGTCGATCACGTTGCCGATGGCGCCGCCGAGCACCAGGGCAAGCCCAGCCGCGAGCAGGCCGTGGCCCTTGCCGGGCAAGCGGCACAGCCACACCGTGATCGCGACGCTCACGCCGACCGCGAGTCCGATGAACAGCCATCGCTGCCATCCCGAGGCGGTGGCGAGAAAGCTGAAGGCCGCGCCGACGTTGTGCATGCGGGTGATGTCGAGAATCGGCAATAGGCTGATGGACTCGAATTCGCCGAAATGCGCCGCAATGTAGCTCTTGCTGAGCTGATCCGCGATGACGATGAACATGGACAGCAGCAGCCATCGGGCGCCGCGGCCACGATTGTCGCTCTCTGTCATGCGAATCTGCGCTCCTCACCGGGTCCCTCGACATTGACGATACAGCGCGCACAAAGTTCCGGATGGCGCGGATCGGCGCCGACGTCGCTGCGCAAATGCCAGCAGCGCACGCACTTCGGCTGCGCGGTCGGTTTGACCTCGATCCACACGCCTTCGGCTTGAGTTTGCACTGCATCGGCGGG
>Ga0209415_10020707_pt1 | contig 10199 bp, 6 predicted proteins | sample PeaSoiSIISIP2007_FD_187696 | JGI IMG/M metagenome (GOLD analysis project Ga0209415, IMG submission 187696) | Peat soil microbial communities from Weissenstadt, Germany - SII-SIP-2007 (SPAdes) (version 2) | ecosystem: Environmental > Terrestrial > Soil > Wetlands > Peat | place: Germany...
CGTAACGTGATGACGGTCAATCAATTCCATGTGGGGCTGGACTGCGATCCCGCCGACGTGCGTGACCCGAGCGTGGGCCTCGACGTGCCCATCGTTCACGAGATCTACGGCCAGCGACACGTGCGCCTTGGCAAAATCACGCAGTACGGCGACTACGAAATTGCCTGGGGCGAACGCCTCCCCGATCCCAACGCGAAAGATACGTTCCCGCACAGCGAAGGTTGGAAAGTGGAATCACTCGGTCCGGGCTCGTGCATATTACACAACCATTTACGGGGACGGCCGATGTTCCCGCTCGTGGACGTCATCGGTAAGGAGTTATGGGACCTGCGGATGCCGTTGATCCTCGACAACGACCTGCAAGATGTGGCGTTCGCGCTCGGCGCGATCGACCGCAAGCAGCACTTCGAGCTGCCGCCCCTCGTTTCGGTGCTCCATCGCCTCGCCCGGGCCCGTGAAATCAACGGGATGAATGCAAAAGACTTCTTCGACTCATTCGTCTAACGCGCTTAGCAGTAACGATCGACGCCGGCAAGGCGCGGCCGCGGTCGTGTCGGGCGCGTCGATCGTGGGAGAAGCGGCATGTCGGCATACGCCGCGGTGGCGAACCAAGGGTAGATCGGGATGAAAAATGTTCCGCTCTCCGCGACCGGGAGGCCACGAACCCGTCGGTTTCGCGTCTTCCGGACGATCGGCATCCGCCTTGCGATGTTCACGGCGCTCTCCTCTCAGGCAACCTATCGTTGGCAGAGGATGCCAAACAGAAGTGCAGTTTTCGCGAAGGCGCCGTGAAAGCGACCGCTGCCGGGCGGGACCGCTTCACGTTTTCTTCACCGAACGTTCGCTGCTCTTTCGCCACCGGGGGTCTATCTTGAGCGCATGAAGAGACCCCGGCTACGGAACTTGCGGCGCCCAATCTCGGTCGCGAACGCCCGTGCGAACGATCGGCCTACCGCAAACCTTGCGCTGGCCGCGTTTGCGCTCCTCGTAGTCTGGCTCGGCATGCAGATCATCGACACGATTGCGCGCGCGCATGGAGCGCCGATCTAAGGGTCCCTGCGTCTCCACTTGCAGCAAGGTCCCAGTTTCATCTGCACGGGAGCATCGTCGTTGCGAGCCCTCGATCTACCACGACCGTGAGTGCGCCGCAGCGGTCAGTGCGATAGATCCTTGCTCCAACGCGCTGCAGCGTCGCGAGCGTCGCGGCGCCGGGGTGCCCGAACGTATTGTGCCGCCCGACCGAGATCGACGCCAGCGCCGACGACACGGCCGCCACGAACGCCGGCGTCGAGGCATATTGTGAACCATGATGTCCGACCTTCAGCACGTCCGCGTGAAGATCGCTGCCGTTCGCAAGCAGTTGCGCTTCGCGCGCCTTGCCGGCGTCGCCCGTGAAGAACGCCCGAAACTCCCGTCCACCCGGCCGGCCGTAATGGAGCATAGCGACGATGCTGTTCTCGTTCACGTCGTCGCCGGTATCGGCCAGGAACGGCGGCGATGGCGCGAGCACGTCGAGCACGACGCCGTCGCCGGAAGACCACCGCATCCCCGGATATGCCGTGAGGACGCGGATGTTGCGTTCGCGTAGGACTGCCCCGAATCCAAAATCGCGTCCACTGCCATTGCATCGATTATTGGACGGCGGGCCCCGACGTGATCGCAGTAGGGAGTTGACTCACATGACGAACGCGCCCGCCGGGGCGTGCCTACCCAAATCCGAACGCCTTTGCCGTGCAAAACTGGCCGAGCTGCGCCTGCGCTAACGGAACGATCAGCACCAGTGCCCCGCCGACGGCTATGTCACCGTCAAATCTCATCTGAAGAAGCGGTGACGAGAACACACCCGTGAATCGAGTCTAGGACGCAGGGAGACACGTAGGCGTCCTGAACGTGAGCGAGAATCGCGTTTTACGAGGTCGGTCTTTATGTCGTGGTTGCGGCGATACGGCAGATTCGTAGTCGCGGCGGTCCTCGCCGCCCTGCTCGGTGCGTCCGGGATGCCGCTCGCGGTTCGGGCGCAATCGACGCCTGCGCTCGGCAAGAACCTCAACGAGATCATTGCGGACGCTACGCGCGAGGGCACCATCGACCTCACCTGGAGCGCCGCGGTTCTGGGCGACGCCGATGTCGCTCACCGGCACATGGAGCAGTTCAACAAGCTTTGGGGGCTGCACCTGACGTACCGTTTCGCCGCTGGACCGCAGATGGCGCAGCAGGGCAATCAGCTCTACACCGAATTCAGCGCGGGTCAGGCCTCGTCGAGCGACATCCTGTTCTCGTCTGCGCAGTCACTGGCGCCGCTCTTGCCGCGCGACATGTTCTACGCCGTGCCTTGGATGCAGCTCTCGCGCGATCACCGCATCACCCCGGCGCTCATCGAAGCGGGTGGACGGATCATCCGCACCGGCACATCGGTACCCGTCGTCGTGTACAACACCAACCTGATGCCGCATCCGCCGGTGACGCTCCAGGCGCTGATCAATCCGCAGTGGACGGGCAAGCTCGCGACGCCGCCCAACGCATCGGGCTTCGATGTGCTCTCGGCGACGGATTTCTGGGGGCAAGCGAAAGCGTTGGACTTTGTGCAGAAGCTCGTCGCACAGCAGGTCGGCCTGATGCGCTGCGGCGACGACGACCGCATCGCGAGCGGAGAGTACGCCGCGCTGGTCGAGGACTGTTCGAGTCAAACCGCGCGCATGCTCAAGGAAAAAGGCGCACCCGTCAACTTCTACATTCCCAGGGACGCTGCGCAGATCCGGTACTACTACCTAGCGATCCCGAAGAACTCGCCGCACCCGAACGCGGCCGTGCTGTTCGTGCTCTACATGCTGAGCCAGCCCGGCCAGACGCTGTTCTACAATGCGATGCGCATGGACAACGACATGCTTCCGGGATCGAAGACCGGCGCGTTCATCGAGCCGTACCGCCGGGCCGGCGTGAAGTTCACGGTCATCGACATGAACTGGTGGACCGCGCATCCGGAAGCCTTGGACGGGCAGAAGAAGGAAGTTGCAATCCTCTCCGCTTCGCGTTGACGTGAACGGGCCGGGGGCGGGTTCGCACGCGGTCGCGGTTGACATCGGAGGCACGTTCACCGATCTCGTCGCCTTCGATTACGCGACGAAAAAGGTCACCTACACGAAAGCGCCGACGACCTACGAAAATTTCGTCGACGGGATCGTCACGTGTTTCTCCAAAGCGCAGTTGACGCCGGCGGCTGCCGGTTCGGTCTATCACGGCACGACGCTGGTGATCAACGCGCTGATTCAGCGCCGCGGGGCCAACGCCGCGCTGGTCACGACCAAGGGCTTCGGCGACATCCTGGAGATCGCACGCGGCAACCGGCCCGACCCGTTTGCGTATCATTTTCGCCGCGACGAGCCGTTGATTCCGCGCGAACGGCGCTTCGAAGTCACCGAGCGCCTCGATCCGCAGGGCAACGTCGAGATCCCCCTGGCACTCGACGAGCTCGATGCGGTGGCCGAGCAACTTAAGAGCGTGGGCGCCGACGCGGTGGCGGTTTTCTTCCTGCACTCGTACCTCAACCCGGCGCACGAGCGGCAAGCGGCAGACCGTCTGGCACAGCTGCTGCCGCCCGGCACGTTCGTCACCGCCAGCACCGATCTGTGCCGCGAATGGCACGAGTACGAGCGCTTGTCGACGGCGGCGGCCAACGCCTACGTCGGGCCGCAGGTGAAGACGTACATCCAGCGCCTCGAGCGCGATCTGCGTTCGAGTGCGTTCAGCGGCAAGCTCTCGATGATGGGCTCCAACGGCGGGGTCCTCTCAATAGAGCGCGCCTGCACGCAACCAATCGTGCTAGTCGAGTCCGGACCGGTCGGCGGCTGCATCGGCGCCGCCGCCTACGCGCAAGCGCTGGGCTTCACCAACGTCGTCGCCTTCGACATGGGCGGCACGACCGCGAAGGGGGCGCTCGTGGAAGACGGGCGCTTCGGCGTGACCTCCCCCTACTACGTCGGCGGCTACGTCAAAGGCATCCCGATCAAATCGCCGGTCATCGAGATCGCCGAAGTCGGATCGGGCGGCGGCTCGATCGCGTGGTTCGACGAGCTGAACCAGATCCACGTCGGTCCGCAGAGCGCCGGTTCGACGCCCGGACCAGTCTGCTACGGTCGCGGCGGCACCGAGCCGACGATCACCGACGCGAACCTCATTCTCGGCCGGCTCAATCCGAAGAACTTCCTGGGCGGCGAGCTGGCGCTCGACGTGGCGCCGGCGGAACACGCGCTGCGCGCGAAGGTTGCCGAGCGGCTCGGCTACACGGGGTCCGACGCGGTGATTCGCGCCGCCGATGGGATCATCGCCATCGCGACCGTGATCATGTCGAGTGCCCTCAGCCGCATCTCGGTCGAGCACGGCCGCGACCCGCGCGAATTCGTGCTGCTCGCCTACGGGGGCGGCGGGCCGCTGCATTCGGCGGCGCTCGCGCGGGAGCTGTCGATCCCGTTGGTGGTGATCCCGCCCGAGCCGGGCAATTTCTCGGCCATCGGCATGCTGCTCGCTGACGCGCGGCTCGACCACTCGACGACGTTCGTGCACCCGCTGCGGCCCGAGTTCGTGGAGCAGATGCAAGCAATTTTCGGTGGGCTCGAAGCGCAAGCAGCGGCCGCGCTGCAGGTCGACTTCGCGCCGGGCGAGGTGCGCTTCGAGCGCTTTGCCGAGATGCGCTACCGCGGCCAGCGGCACAACATCAAGGTGCCGGTGTCCGGCGCCGCCGTCGACGCGATCTCCCGGTCGTTTCAAGACGAGTACCTGCGCCGCTACGGGCACACCGACCAGCACAACCCGGTCGAATTTCAGGCGCTGCACGTGACGACGTTCGGAAAACTCGCGCGCCCCGATCTCGCCGACCTTCCGCGCGCGGCCACCGCCGCGCCGGCCGCCACATCGCGCCCGGTCTACTTTCGCGGCGCGATGGTGGACACGCCGGTGTACGACCGCTACGCCCTCGCGCCCGGGTTCGCGAGCGCCGGGCCGGCCATCATCGAAGAGTACGGGTCGACCACCGTCGTGTGGCCGGGCGACCGCTTCGAGATCGGCGCCCTGCGCGAAATCCGCATCCACTGTCCCCCTGCCGCCTGAGGAGCCATCCCGATGTGCGCTCTCGCCGCTCCCGCAACGCTCGAGGTCGATCCGGTCACGCTCGAGGTGATCCGGCACGGGCTCGCGTCGATCGCCGACCAGATTGAAGCGAACATCACCCGTACGGCGTTCAGCCCGCACATTTCGGAGTACAAGGACTACGCGGTCGGCTTGACCGACACCGACGGCTTCTTGACCGCGCAGGCGCGCGGCGGCATCCCCATTTTCGTGGCCGACAGCGTGGGCTGTGCGGTGCGCGATGGGCTGAAGGTCTACGGCGCCGAGCGGCTGCATCATGGCGACGTCGTGCTGTGCAACGCCGCCGGCGTGCAGGGACAGCACCTCAACAACGTCGTGATGTACACGCCGATCTACGTCGGCGAGCAGCAGGACCGCCTGATCGGGTTCTTTGCGATCAACGCGCATTGGAACGACATCGGCGGCGCTGCCGTCGGGGCCGGCACGTACCGCAGCACCGACATCTACATGGAAGGGCTGCAGCTGCACACCGTAAAGCTACAGTCGCGCGGCGAGCCGATCGAGGAAGTCTACCGAATCATCGCGGGCAACTCGCGGTTTCCCGAAGAGTTGCTGGGCGACATCTCGGCCCAGCTGAGCGGCTGTTTGATGGGCCGGGACCTCACCGTGAAGCTGGCCAAGAAATACGGCGTCGACTCGTTCTTGCGCGCGACGGAGATCATCGTCGAGCGCTCCGAGCAGCTCTCGCGCGCCCGCATTCGGACGATCCCCGACGGTGAGTATTCGGCCGAAGGGTTCCTCGACAACGACGGCGTTGACGACATACCGATCCCGCTGAAGCTCAAGGTCATCATCAAAGACGACGAGATGACCGTCGATTTCAGCGACATGGCCGACCAAGCGCACCGTGGGCTCAACTCCGGCCGCCACGGCGGGGGCGAGTCGATCGCGCGCCTGGCATTCAAATACCTCATCGACGTCGATGAGTCTGCCAACGAGGGCACGTTCAAACCGCTGAAGCTCATCCTGCCGCCCGGCAAGATCATCAGCGCCTCCGACGACGCACCGATGGCGCAGTACAACGCGCCGATCCCGACGACGATCGACCTGATCCTCAAGGCGCTTGCGCCCGCGTTGCCGCAGCGCATCACGGGCGGTCATTTCGGCAGTCACTCGTCGTTGAATTTCTACCGCGGCCGCAATCTTGGCACACCGTTCAAGACCAGCGACAGCGGGCACGGTGGCTGGGGCGCGACGGCGACGCACGACGGCGGCGGGCCGTTTCGCACGATGTCGCACGGCGATACCCGCATCATTCCGATCGAGGTGCAGGAGACGCGCGCCCCGTTCCGCGTCCTCGAGCTGAAGCTGCGCCGGGATTCCGGCGGTCCGGGCAAGTTCCGCGGGGGTCTGGGCTTCGTGCGGCGCTATCGCATCCTTTCGCCGTGCCTGCTGTTCAGCAACGTCGACCGGCATCTCACGCCGCCCTGGGGCTTGCACGGTGGCAAGGAAGGTGTGCCAGGCAAGATCACGGTGTGGAAGAAGGACTGCGGCGAACCCGAGATCGTGTACAAGATCGAGGATTATCCACTCGCGGAAGGCGACATCGTGCAGCTCGAGACCGGCGGCGGCGGCGGCTACGGGCCGCCGTCGGAGCGGGATCGCGCGCTGGTCGAGCGCGACGTGATGCGCGGCTATGTGTCCAAAGAGGCCGCGGCCCGCGACTACGGTGTAACGTTTTCGTAGCCGGCCGGCGGCGCCGCGGCGGCGACCGCTCCTTCGGCGTCGCGGCCGGTACGCTGGTGGCGATCGGCGTCGTGCTGATCCTGTGTCTGCTCGTCGTCCTCGTGCTGCAGAGCCTCGCCTCGAGCGAGGGCGGCTGGCACTGGGCAGCCGCGGCCAATTACGCCAACCTGCTCACACCCGCCGTCGGACGCGTGCTGCTCAACTCGGTCGAGCTGGCCGCCATCGCGACGGCCGTCGCGTTCGTGTTCGCGCTGCCGATCGCGTGGCTCGTCGAACGTACCGCCATCCGCGGCAAAGCCGGCATCGTCGGCATCATGCTGGTCTCGATGCTCGTGCCCGGTTTCGCCTACGCGATGGGCTGGCTGTTTTTGCTGCACCCGCAGATCGGGCTGCTGAACAAACTCTCCGCCGCCGCGTTCGGAGAGGCGCATCTGGTGCTCAACGTCGAGACGCTCGCCGGCATGGGCATCATCGTGGGGCTGCAGCTCGCCCCGGTCGCGTTCCTGATGATCGCCGCCGCGCTGCGATCGCTCGACTACCGAATGGAAGAAGCAGCTTCGATCGCCGGCGCGCCGGGCGCCGAAGCGATCCGCCGCATCGTCTTGCCGTTGATCCGGCCGGCGCTCGCGCAAGCGGCAATCTACGTTTTCATCATCGCGTTCGGCACGTTCGACGTGCCGGCGATCATCGGCTGGGGCAACCGCATCTTTACGTTCAGCACCTACATCTACCTCACGACGAATCCCCAAGCCGGGCTGCCCGATTACGGCCAAGCCGGCGCCCTGAGCGTCGTCGTGCTGGCGGCGGCGCTTCTCCTGACGGTCTGGACGCGCTACCTCTCGCTCGACCTGAAGCGCTTTGCCGTCGTCTCCGGCAAAGGCTATCAGACGACGCAGCTGCCGCTGGGGCGCTGGGCGGCTGCAGCCTACGCGTTCGTCGCGGTCTATCTCTTTGCGGGCATCGTAGCCCCGCTGCTGCTTTTGCTGTGGGAGTCGTTCTTGCCGTTCGTGCAGGCGCCGTCGCCGGCTGCGTTTCACGCCCTGAGTGGGATGAACTACCGAACGATCTTCGGTGACGCGTTCCTCGGGGGGCTCACCAACAGCGCGCTGCTGATGACGGTCGTGCCGGTCGTCGTGCTCGTCTTCAGCTTCGCGTTCTCATGGATCGGATACCGCACGCGGTTGCGCGGACGCGCTTTGCTCGACGGGATCGCGTTTTTGCCGCACGCGATTCCGAGCGTCATCATGGCGGTCGGCGTGGTCGTGCTCACGCTCTACGGCATCGATCACGTCGTGCGGCTGTATGGGACGATCTGGATCATCGTGCTCGCCTACAGCGTGACCTGGGTGAGTTACGGGACGCGCATGACCAACTCTGGACTGATGCAACTGCACCGCGAGCTCGAAGAGTCGGCCAGCATCGGCGGCGCATCGACCTGGGCCGTCGTGCGCGTCATCGTTCTGCCGCTGATCGGGCGCACGTTGTTGCTGGCTTGGGTCTACCTCGTCATCCTCGCCGGACGCGAGCTCACCCTGGCCGTGCTGCTGACGACGCCGGGGAACACGACTGTTCCGGCCTTCGTCTGGATCACGTGGCTCAACGGCGGTTTGACCCTCGGCGCGGCCGCGACGGTCTGCTACCTGCTCTGCCTCTCGCCGCTAATCGTCGGCTATAGCTACTTGCTCAACCGCACGCGGCGCGCCGGTGCAGGAATCGCCGGCGCCGTATGATCGCGATCCAAGATTTGCATCACGTCTACCGCGACGGCCCGACGGCACACGCGGCACTGCGGGGGGTGAGCGTCGAGGTCGCAGCCGGCGAGTTCTTGGCGCTGCTGGGACCGAGCGGCTGCGGAAAGACGACGCTGCTACGCTGCATTGCGGGTCTGGCCGAACCGGAGAGCGGAACGATCCGCATTGACGGCGAGACGGTCTACTCCGGCCGTGAGCGCATCAACGTGCCGGCGCGCGCGCGCGACATCGGCATGGTCTTTCAGTCGTACGCGATTTGGCCGCACATGACGGTCGCGCAGAACGCCGCGTTTCCGTTGCCGTACCGCCGGCCGGAGCTAACGGCGGCGGAGGTGCGCGAGCACACGGACGAGGTGCTGCGTCTCGTGCACCTCGAGACGCTCGCCGATCGGCCCGCGCCGGCGCTCAGCGGCGGACAGCAGCAGCGCCTCGCGCTCGCGCGCGCACTGATTTCCAAACCGAAAGTGTTGCTGCTCGACGAGCCGCTCAGCAACCTCGACGCACGTTTGCGCGAAGAGATGCGCTTTGAATTGCGCGGGCTCACGCGCCGGCTGGGCGTCACGACCATCTTGGTAACGCACGAGCAGGCCGAAGCGCTGAGCCTGGCCGACGTCGTAGCCGTGATGGACGAGGGCCGCTTCATGCAGATCTCGAGCCCGCGCGAGCTCTACGAGCGGCCGCAGACCGAGTTCATCGCAGGCTTCGTCGGGCGCGCGAATCTGGTGCCGGCCGACGTCGTAGAGGCATTCGGCGGGACGGACGGTCGCATCGTGGTCGCGACGCCGTTCGGCATCGTCGAATGTGCGACCAGACGCCCTCGTAGCGCTGGCGAACGCGCGATGCTGGCGGTGCCACCCGAGGCCTTCGCGCTCAAGGCACCGGACGACGCGGCCGAAGGCACCGTCGAGGGCGTGGCGTTTCTCGGCGACGCCACCGACCTCGTCGTTCGGGTCGCCGAGCTGACGCTGGTCGTCAAGGTGCCGACGTCGCAGGCGCCGGCGCTCGGCGAGCGCGTCGCGGTGTGCATCACCTCAGGCTCCTGCATGCTGCTCGGCTAAGGAAATCCAAGCCATGAATAGAAAGGCCGTCGAAGAGCGAGGTGCGCGAATGAATTTGTCGAGAGTCACGCCGTCCTCGGAGCTCCATCGCATCCCCCTTCGGGCGAGAGTCGCTATCTAAGCCTTCTGGCGAAGCCGCGGTCGTCAGGGAAAGGGCTTGCGCGCCCTCGAGCGGATGACAAAATTAGGTATACCCTAGCAGCTACAACGCGGTCCGGCTCTCACGGCTCGCTCAGGAGCTGTGCCTCGGGTTTCGGCCTGACGTCGAAGCCGTTGAGCTGCATCGCGATCATCGTGTAGAGTCCGACAGCGGAGATCAGCTCGACCAGATGCTTCTCACCGAAGGCCGACAGCGCTTGGTCGAATATCCGCTGAGAAATGCGATTGGTCTCGAGGAGCTCGCGCACCAGCTCGTAGACGATTCGCTCGTCGTCGCGTTCGAACGTCGGGACGCGCCGCTCCCGAATCGCCTCGACGGCTGCCGGTGCGATTCCGTTCGCGAGGGCCTGCCGCTCGTGCTGCGCCCACATGTATTGCGCGGTGAAGTTGCGCCCGACAACGA
>Ga0209415_10020708_pt1 | contig 10199 bp, 5 predicted proteins | sample PeaSoiSIISIP2007_FD_187696 | JGI IMG/M metagenome (GOLD analysis project Ga0209415, IMG submission 187696) | Peat soil microbial communities from Weissenstadt, Germany - SII-SIP-2007 (SPAdes) (version 2) | ecosystem: Environmental > Terrestrial > Soil > Wetlands > Peat | place: Germany...
GGAAGTTCGGTGGCGAGAATTCTGTGCGAGCGCTCGAACACCCACCTGCGCTTGACTCACGTCCTCAATCGCAACGTGGCCCGTAAGAAAGTCGACTGGCTTCCCTCCTCGGTGCTGTGGACGGAGAACATTGACGATGTTCTATTTTCCAACGCGGATATCGTGGTCGAGGTAATGGGCGGCCTGCAGCCGACCGAAGACTGGATCCGGCGCGCCCTCACCTCGGGCAAATCCGTGGTCACCGCCAACAAGCAGTTAATCGCACGCTCTGGCCTTGAATTGATCGGCCTGGCGCGCCAGATGAACCAGCAGATCCAGTTTGGCGCGTCGGTAGCGGGTGGCGTGCCCGTGATTTCCGGATTGCATGACGGATTGGGCGGTGACGAACTGTTCAAGATCCGAGGCATTCTCAACGGCACCTGCAACTACATTCTCAGTCAGATCGAAGCGAACGGCATTCCCTTCGCCACCGCTCTGCGGGAGGCGCAGAAACTCGGCTTCGCCGAGGCCGATCCCACCGAAGACATCGACGGCCTCGATGCGCGCGCCAAACTCGCCATCCTGGCCCGAGTCGGACTGCATTGTAACGTCAGACCCGAGAGCATCGTGGCGCGTTCGATCTCAGCCATCGACTCCATTGACTTTGAATACGCCAACCAGCTAGGTTGCACGATTCGTCAGATTTCATGTGCCGAGTTGATGCCAGAGTCGAAAGGTAAAGCGAAACAGTTGTTTGCCGCCGTCCAGCCGGCGCTAGTCGAACTCGCATCGCCCTTGGCGCGCGTGGAAGGCAGCCAAAACCTGGTGGTGGCGACTGGAAAGTACGGTGGCGAAACCGTCTTTGGAGGCCACGGCGCAGGCGGACATCCAACCGCGGTCGCCGTCGTCTCCGACATTCTGGCCATCGCTCGCTCCACAACAATAACAACGACGGCCAGCAACGCCGCGCAGCCCGCCGAGACAACCCCGACCGTCACCGCCGACTTCACCGCCAAGCACTATCTGCGCTTTCTGGTGAAGGATCGCCCGGGCATCATCGCCAGCCTCGCCACGATTCTTTCCCAGAGCGGCATCAACATCGATTCAGTGTTGCAGAAACCCGGCTGCCCGAAATCGCATCTGCCCTTTCTGATTACGCTCGAGGAATGCAAGGCGTCGCTGGTGGAGCAGGCACTACAACAGATCAACTCGCTCGATTTCCTGGTGCAGCCCTGTTTGCATTTGCCGATCCTGTAGGTAAAGGCATAAGCGCGTGCGTGAGAGCCCCTTTCGAGCAAGCTCGTGGAACGAAATGCCTAGGAGAATCCAGCCCCGGAGTGGCGAGCCAGCGCTTCAGCGCTGGGAAAATAGGAAGACGGACGACCCAGTGCTTACGCTTCCACCTGGAAGAACTGTGCCATGTGACGGAATTTTTGATAGCGGGCTTCCAGCAACTCCGCGACCGGCACTTGCCTGACTGCGGCCAGATGCCGCTGTAGTGCGGCGTCAAGCAACGCCGCTGCCTGCGCGTGGTCGGTATGTGCGCCTCCGGCGGGTTCTGGGATGATGTCATCAATGCACCCCAGTTCGCTCAGGTCTTTAGCCGTAATCTTCATCGCTTCCGCCGCCAGACCTTTCTTGCTGGCATCGCGCCACATGATCGACGCGCAGCCCTCCGGCGAAATCACCGAGTAAACCGAATTCTCCATCATCAAGACGCGGTCGGCCACGGCAATCGCCAGCGCCCCGCCGCTGCCCCCGACGCCAATCACGGTCGCAATGATCGGGACCTCCAGCCGCGCCATCTCCAGCAGGTTGCGCGCGATGGCTTCTCCCTGACCGCGCTCTTCAGCATGCAGTCCGGGATAGGCACCGTCGGTGTCGACTAAAGTAATAATCGGCCGTCTGAATTTCTCCGCAATCTTCATCACCCGCAACGCCTTCCGATATCCCTCCGGATGAGGCATGCCGAAGTTTCGATACACGCGCTGTTTCGCGTCGCGCGCTTTCTGCTGACCGATCACGATAACTTCCTCGCCGTGGAAACGAGCCATGCCGCAAACAATCGCCGGATCGTCGCGAAACCCGCGATCCCCGTGAATTTCGCTCCAGTTAGTGAAAATGCGCTCGATATAGTCCAGCGTGTAAGGGCGCTGCGGATGCCGCGCCAGTTCCGTGCGTTCCCACGCATTCAGGTGCGAAGCCACCTCGCGGCGAAGGTCGTTCACCCGCTCATGCAACTGCTGGATCTGGCGCACCGTTTCCGCGTTCTGCCCCTGCAGCGCCTGCAGCCGCGTGATCTGCTCCTCGATTTTTTCCAGTTCCTGCTGCGCCTTCAGTCCAGAATCCATTTTGATGACGTTCCCATTCTTACGGGGTTGGTGTGCTTCCACAATCGAGAGCATGAAGTCCGTGCCGGCGACGGCGGGATTCTCCGCGCTGTCGTTCGCGCTGACGTTCGATGTCTTATTCGAGCTGCCGTTGAGGCCATTGATCGAGCCCGTGCTCGCCGGATCTGATTTTGACGCCCGCTTTATTTTCGCTCGTCTCATCCGCCGAACCTGTTACCTTCCAGGGATCAACTGATCTTGCGCACGCTGTCGCGCCCGCACAGCTCTTCCACGCGGCCCAGGAAATTGCGATCCGGCATCACATTATAGCCTTCAGCTTCCATCACCACCATAAAATCGCCGTCCCGGTCCAGATCGAACAACACCTTCGCCTCGCCCTTGCGCTCGCTGCACAGCGCATGCAGCGCATCAACCGTAGCGGCGGTCGCACTCACCAGAGGAATTCTTATCCGCAGCGCCTTCGCCAAGGTCGCGCGAGCTTCATCCAGCGGAATGATCTCATTGGCCGTGACTTTCGGATTTGCGCCTTCCTCAATGCGCACGCCTCCCCGAATCAGCACCGGAACCTCGAGCTTCACTTTCTCCGCAAGCTTTTTGTAGGCCTCGGGAAAGACCAGCAATTCCACCTTCCCCCACATATCTTCAAGCGCCGCCTGCGCCCACAACTCGCCTCTTCGTGATTTCGCCACCCGCAGCCCTGAGATCAATCCGGCCGTCGTGATGTTTTCGTCCTTAGCCGTGGATTTCTTCATGGCCGCAATATCTTCCGTGGAAAGCGCATTCAAGTCAGCCAGCTTCTCCTTGTACTTTTCCATCGGATGCCCGGTAATAAAAAATCCCAGGATTTCCTTCTCCGCCGACAGCCGCGTATGTTCATCCCAGTCGGGCACGTTGGGGAGCGCGTCATTCGCCTCCTGCGCGGTTTCATCAGCAAACACGCCAAACAGCCCGTGCTGTCCCGACTCCGCGTCCCGCTGCGCTTTCTGCGCCTGCTCGATCGCCGTGTCCAACGCCTGCATCAGCTGTGCCCGGCGTCCAAAGCAATCCATGGCGCCGCTCTTGATCAGCGACTCCAGCACGCGCTTATTCAACAGCCGAAGGTCCACTTCCTCGCAGAACTCGTAGAACGACTTGAAATTCCGGTCAAGCTTCTTCCGCGCCGCCACAATCGACTCGATCGCATTTCCGCCAACGTTCTTCACCGCGGCGATCCCAAATCGAATCGCTTGCCCGTGCGGAGTAAAGTTCGCATCGCTGACGTTGATATCCGGCGGCTCAACCGCGATTCCCATCTCGCGGCATTCGTTGATGTACTTCACCACGCTATCTGTGTCGCCCGTGATCGAAGTCAACAGCGCCGCCATAAAGTCGAGCGGATGATGCGTCTTCAAGTAAGCCGTGTGATACGCCAGCAACGCATAAGCAGCCGAGTGCGACTTATTGAACCCATACCCCGCAAACTGTGCCATCAGATCGAAAATCTTTTCGATCTTCTTAGGCGGAAAACCGCGCTGCGTAGCTCCCTGCACAAATCGCTCGCGCTGTTTCGCCATCTCCTCGGCATTTTTCTTGCCCATCGCCCGCCGCAGCAGGTCCGCTTCTCCCAGCGAGTAGCCCGCAAGTTTGTTGGCCGCCTGCATCACCTGTTCCTGATAAACGATGACCCCCAGCGTCTCCTGCAAAATCTCTTTCAGTTCCGGCAATTCGTATTCAATTTTCCGGCGCCCGTGCTTGCGTTCGATAAAATCGTCAATCATGCCGCCCTGGATCGGTCCCGGCCGGTACAACGCGTTCAACGCCGTGAGATCCTCAATCGAATTCGGCTGATAACGCCGCAGGACATCTCTCATTCCGGACGATTCAAACTGGAACACGCCCGAAGTTAATCCCTTATGGAAGACTTTCTCGTACGTCTCCTGATCTTCCAGCGGGATGTCGTCGAGCTTCAGATTCGTCCCCTTCTGCGCAATCAACTTCAACGTATCGTCGAGAATAGTGAGTGTAGTCAGCCCAAGAAAATCCATCTTCAGCAGGCCCATTTTCTCGATAGCCACCATGTCGAAGGCAGTAACAATTTCGTCGTTCTTGGTTTTGTGCAGCGGCACCAGCTCAATCAGCGGTCGCGGTGAAATCACCACGCCCGCTGCGTGCACTCCGGAATTCCGCACCAGCCCTTCCAGTTTCCGCGCCGTATCAAGCAACTGCCGCACCTGCGGATCTTTCTGGTACGCCTCCTGCAGCGCCACCGACTCCCGGAGCGCGTCGTCCAGCTTGATATTCAGCGTGGTCGGCACCATCTTCGCAATCCGGTCCACGTCGCTGTAAGGCATGTCCATCGCGCGTCCGACGTCCTTAATCGCAGCCTTCGCCGCCATGGTGCCAAACGTGATGATCTGCGCAACATTTTCCCGCCCGTACTTGTGAGTAACGTATTCGATCACTTCGCCACGCCGGTTCATACAGAAATCGATATCGATATCGGGCATCGAAATTCGTTCGGGATTCAGAAAGCGTTCAAACAGAAGTTCATGCTGCAGAGGATCAATGTCGGTAATTCCCAGCGAATACGCCACCACTGCGCCCGCCGCCGATCCGCGCCCCGGCCCCACCGGAATCCCGCGTTCGCGAGCGTAGCGGATAAAGTCCCAAACGATCAGGAAATAGCCCGAGAACTTCATCTGCTGGATGATGCCGATCTCGCGCGCTAGTCGTTGCTCGTAGTCCGCCAGCGAATGCTTCAGGCGGCCGCTAGCCGCCGCGTTCCGCAGGTTTTCCATGCGGCGCGCAAATCCTTGTCGCGTGATGTGCTCGAAATAACTGTCGAGCGTAAATCCGTCGGGAACATCAAAGTGCGGGAACGGGCTCGGAACTTTCTCCAGTCGAAGGTTGCAGCGCTCGGCAATATCGAGCGTGCGCGAAAGCACCTCCGGCGCGTCCTTGAACACGCGCAGCATCTCGTCGCCGTTCTTGACGTAGAACTGCGTCCCCTCGAACTTCATCCGGTTCGTTTCTTGGATCGACTTCCCCGTCTGAATGCACAGCATCACATCCTGCGCATGCGCGTCGTCTTCGCAAAGGTAGTGGCTGTCATTGGTCGCTACCATGGGCAGCCCGAGATCCTTCTCCAACTGGAACAAGCCAGAACGGATGCGGTGCTCCATCTCCAGGCCCTGGTCCTGAATCTCAAGAAAGAAATTTTCTTTGCCAAAGAGGTCGCGATAGAATCCTGCTGCCGCGCGCGCCGCGTCGTAGTTCCCTTCCGTTAGCCGCTCGGCCACTTCCCCCTTCAGGCATCCCGAAAGCCCGATCAGCCCCTTCGAATGCTCCGCCAGAAACTTCTTGCTCACCCGAGGCTTGTAGTAAAAGCCATGCAGTGAGGCTTCCGAGGTGATCTTCACCAGGTTGCGATAGCCTTCTTCGTTTTCGGCCAGCACCAGTAGGTGGTTATAAGTGTCGCCGTCGGGCGGAGTGCGCGTAATGACGTGGTCGTCTTTTTTACAAATGTAAAGTTCGCAGCCGACGATCGGTTTAATGCCGGCCTTGTGCGCGGCGTTCACAAAATGTACCGCCCCAAAAATATTGCCGTGGTCGGTCATAGCCACCGCGGGCATACCAAGTTCATGAACCCGCTCAACGAGTTTCTCGACGTCGCAAGCCCCGTCGAGCAGCGAATAATCGCTATGCAGATGCAGGTGGACGAATTGGTTTTGGCTCATGAAGCTCTAGCTTTCGGCTCTTATCAGTCGATGATGCAAGGTCGTTTCGTATCAGGGTATGCCTTCAGGCATACCGTAACCGCCGTGATTATCAGAGCGCCTTCAGGCGCTGGGCTTTAGGCTACTAATCACGGCCCGTGATCGGATGGGATTCATTCTACCGGCTGGAGAAAATCACGCAACACCTGAAAGTAGTGCATTTGGTACAGCGTTGATATCCGCGGATAAGGTCTGAAATCGCGCGCAACGTCTAACGCACAATCATAAGTTGCAGCGTCGGTCCCGGCACCTGAAAATCCACGCCGCGATCGTCATTCATCTTGACCGTGGCATCAAGATCGAGCTGGGCGAGTGGAATCTTCTTCGAGGCACTCTCGTTGAGTACCCAGAGCGTTCCACCGGAGATCGCGTAATTCCGTACTTCCTCCACATGCTTGTCGCGGAAAACCAGCGCGGTAGCCGGTTCCATCTCCGTCTTCGGATGATTGCGCGCTTCGACATCCGCTTGCAACCGGTCGATCTTTCCGTTCAGAGCCTGCACATCGCGCTGCAAACCGCTGTTCTGGGGATAGTCCTCAGCGTAGGGCGCTGGATTGGATACGTCAGCGTAAGAATCCTGATCGCTGCTGTCATACAGCGGATCAGAATACCACCCGTAATAAGGGTAATAGCCCGCGTAAGGATACGGATACGCATAACGATAATGATGATAGGGGTAATAGGAACGTCGGCCAGAGACCGCTCGACGAGGATAGTACGAATTCCCGATCCGCAAATTAACGCTGGAGCTGCGGCCAACACTCCCGCCGTGAAATGAACCTGAGGAGTGTGGGGCGACTCCGCCATGCGAGACGGAATGGGCACTACCACCACCGCCTCCGCGCCGTTGCGCCCACAAGGGCAGCGCGAACAAGGTCAGGCTAAACGTCGCTATCCACAACCAGCGCCGCATGCCTCATTATAGCCCAGTTTAGACTTTGTTTTCAGCGCCGAAAATGCACCACGTCCGACGGAAACAACGCTCCCAGCCAAAGTCCGGCCTCCCAGCAACGCCCTTACTTGCCCTTCTTCTTGGCCTTGGTCTTCCCTTTGGCGCCGGCTTTTGCCTTCGTTTTATCGGCCGGTTTCGTGGTTTTGGCAGGTTTCGCCGGCTTCTTGACCGCAGGAGCCTGGGCCGGCTTGCTCGCCTTCGCCACCGCTGCAGGCTTCGCCGGAGTCCCGGGTTTTTCCGTAACCAGCGCCTTCGCCGACGCCGCAGGCTTCACCGCCGGAGCGGATTTCATCACGACCATCGTTGCCGGAGCCGCCGCAACTTTTCCCTTCCCCTTAGCGCCCGGCTTGCCGCCAGCCGCCGCGGCAGCAGCAATCGGAGCAGCACCCTTCGCTCCTCGGCCACGTTTCGCCGGTGGAGGTGGTGGAGGCGGTGGAGGTGGCGGCGCCAGCGGTTTCAAGAACTTCAGAATCTCCGTCCGCGAACGCATCTTGCCATCCAACAACAGCATGAACACGTCGTTGGCGATCTTCGGATACGTCGGCATCTGCGGCGTGATCCGAAGTTCCGTCATCTCCGGCAACGGAATCTTCTGCTGCACCTGTCGCCACTTGGTAAAGAAATTCTTGATCTTCTGCGCCACCGCCTGCTGCCGCGCCGTGATCGCGAGAAACAGAATCATCTCGGGACGCGCCGACGACAGCAATTGCCAGGTCCGCGACGGCGTGGCCGCTTCCTTACCCGTCAATCTCTTAGCCAGGCTGTGAGCGTTCGAATCCAGATCCTTCCAGGCCTCAACCAGATCCTTGCGCGGAATCGCCCGGCGTAAATCCGAAATATCTTTTTCGCCCAGCCGCTCGGTAAGAAAATGCAGCACAGCCGGCGCCACCTCCGGCGTATAGCCCAGCTCGTTCATCTGCTGCCGCGTCTTCATCAGCGCGCCCAGTCCGGCCGTGTCCACTTTGGCCGTGCTCCAGCGCGGATTCAGCACTTTCAGCCAGCCCTCTTTTTCGTACGCCTTCAAGATGCCCAGCGCATCGTCCTCGTACGCCAGCTGTTCGATCTCGTATCCGATGCTCGAACTTCGGATGTACTCGATATAGCCGTTTTCTTTTCCCGATTCGTAACGCGCCTGTGTTCGCTCCTCGAGCGGCCAGTGGAAACGCGTGGCAAAGCGCGTAGCCCGGATCAGCCGCGACGGATCCTCGAGAAACGCGTAGTTGTGCAATACGCGAATCACTTTCGCTTCGATGTCGGCCGCCCCGTTGAACGGATCCAGCAGCAGTCCGCGCGATCCCTCGTTCAGCGACAGCGCCATCGCGTTCACTGTGAAATCACGCCGCCGAAGATCTTCAATAATCGTCGCCGGAGCCATCTGCGGAGCCTTCCCCGGCTTGTCGTAGTGCTCCGAACGCGCCATCGAAATCTCGGACCGCACTCCCCCAGGCAGCGTCAGCAACAAGGTCCGCGTCTCGTCGTCCGCGTCCCCTACCACCGCTCCCGCCCGCTCGAGGTCCTTCTCCAGCTTGAGCGCGTTCCCCTGCACCGTGAAATCCAGATCACGAATCGGGAAACCAGTAATAATGTCGCGGATGGCGCCACCGGTAAGATATACGTTCATCCCCGCCGCCTTGGCGGCGTTTAGGACAAGGGTGACTGCCTTTTGTTGATCCGGCGAGAGCCGGGTTTCCAGTGTGTATATGTAATCGGCCATGCCTTCCTAGTCGCCTCGCGGTGGCCCGTTGCTGGCCTCGACCGGGGCGTTATTCACAGGTTTTCCACAGGACAAACGCTGGCAACTCGGCAAGCTTCCCGCCAGCGGAATCTAACTCGCTCAAGACATTAGACTTATGTCGTGAGACTACAATCCCAGCAAACCACTGAAAATAACACAACGTTTACCGTTTGGCTACTATGAAGGCACAAACTGCCCGAATTCATCAGGAAAGTGCGAGAATCCCATCTGGAGCTTCCCTCCCGCCGCGCCGGGTGCCCCACTCATTCGCGTTCTTTGCGAATGACTGGGATTGCCGACGTCGTTGGAAAGCCTTCGCCCATGCCCTCGACCCACAAGAAAGTCATCGTGCGGAAACACGACCGCGACTCCATCAGCGGGTTCGTAGCTCCTGCCAACTTTGTGGCGGAGGGCAAACTCGAACTGCTCAACACTTCCGGCAACGTGGTAGCCATCGACCTGAAAGAAATCAAAGCCGTTTATTTTGTCCGCGAGTTTTCCGACACCGACTTAATGCTCCGCAAGACCTTCACCACCCGTCCCCGCACCGAAGGCCTCTGGGTGCGCCTGAAATTCAAAGACAGCGAAGTGATTGAAGGCATCCTGCCCAACGACCTCACGCAAAATCCCGCCGAAGGATTTCTCCTGAACCCTCCCGACCTGCGCTCGAACACGCAGCGAGTCTTCGTACCCCGAGAAGCCTTGACGTCGGTGACGGTGCTGGCAGTAATAGGTTCAGCCAACCGCCGCCGCAAAGGCGGCCAGCCCGACACCAGGCAAGTAACCCTGTTCGAGTCGTAGGAAGGCAGGTCACAGGCTGCGGGAAAGAAGATGGATTCCCTGTGAGTTCTTCCCCTGTGTACCGCTGTGCCCCCCGTGGTTCAGGCTTTCCTCTGCACCAAGGCAGACTGGACGACGCTTGCTTGAAACCTCCATCAAGACCTGAGACTCTGATTGCTACAATTCTCCCGAGACACCGCCATGAAACTATCCGACATAGCCCAAGCCCTGAACGCCCGCATCGACAACGCCCCACCCGACACCGAAATCACCGGAGTAGCCGGCATCGAGCAAGCCGCCCGAGGCCAGCTCACCTTCGTGTCGAATCCAAAGTACAACGCCGCCGCGAAGACGACGAAGGCCTCAGCCGTAATCGTCGCCGAAAACTTTCCTGCCATCTCCACGGGAATGCTGCGCAGCAAGAATCCCTATCTAGCCTGGGCGAAAGCCATCGAACTCTTCTACCATCCGCCGCGCTACGTCCCCGGAATTCATTCAACCGCGGCGGTTCATCACACCGCCAAGATCGGCAAGCATGCGCACATCGGCCCCTACGTAGTAATCGACGAAGACGCCGTCATCGGAGACAACGCCGTCCTGCTAGCCCACGTAGTCATCTACCGCGGAGTAACCATAGGCAACAATTT
>Ga0209415_10020709_pt1 | contig 10199 bp, 12 predicted proteins | sample PeaSoiSIISIP2007_FD_187696 | JGI IMG/M metagenome (GOLD analysis project Ga0209415, IMG submission 187696) | Peat soil microbial communities from Weissenstadt, Germany - SII-SIP-2007 (SPAdes) (version 2) | ecosystem: Environmental > Terrestrial > Soil > Wetlands > Peat | place: Germany...
GCAGGGCCATGAGCCAATGCAGGGCGATCGACGTGTGGTCATAACGCCAGGCGCTGCGCAAGGTCGGCGCCGGCGTGGCCGCGATGGCGGTTTCTGGGGATTTCCACGCCCGCGGGCCTACGGCGATGGAGCGGCTGCGCAATGTCGCAACCAGACCGGCCGCGAAAAAGTCATGGAGCGAGGTAAAGGGCAATGTCGCACCGCGCAGTAGATTGCCGCGTTTCATAATTCGCTCCAATGAATTGATTCTTGTTTACCCGATCGAAGCATGGCGCCGGGTGGGCATAATTACTAAATGACGCTTCAGAACTACGCTTCTTCGACATTTTGATAGGTTAATTTTGCCCCAGTAAGACGCAGGACGGATTGTCACCGATCAAGGTCCGATGGATTTCGTTAGAACCCGCTTCCATGCAGTCGAGTCAGCGGGGACAGGGAAGACACTTATTAAAGCATTACTGATGGGGCCTAGTTATCCGCTGCAGCGGTCGGACGTTCGCCAGATACGACGAACGCCCGCCGCCGTAGAGTCCTGCGCGTGGCTCACGCCGAGGCAATTCCATTTACAGGGCTTGATTCCGTGATCAGATGGATGGAGTCACTGTTAATCTCGAAGACGTAGAGCGCGCGCATTACGAGAGCCGCAACCAAGGCAAGAACGGTCGACTCAAGGCCTCGCACGACGATCTGTGCACGCTCGATGGCGTCTGGCGAGATCGCGAACGCATAGACGATAAGCAGCATCGGCGCGAAAACCGCGCTGACCGTGAACACCCATTCAAAGGCGAGCGCGGGAATACGCGGGGCTGCAAGAGCGGGCAAGGACAATGATTGGCTAGACATGAGAACCTCCGTGACAAATAAAAAATGAACACGGCGTCACTTTGATCCGCCACCATGAACTAAATCTTAACGAGATCATGCAAATCGTTCATCATCGATTCAGCTAAGCGCAATGGTGAAGGGAAGCCGTTCGGATGATCGGTAATGCGTCACTCACAGCAGATAACCACGCTGCCGAATATGCAGAAGGACAGACGCCCAATTGATCCGGCGCTGGTCGCCACCAAGGAACTCATCCGCTTAGCCGCGAAACGGGGCGAGCGCAGAGACGCTGGCTCCCCGCTGCACCCAGAGGTTCACGAATGGCCGCTTCGTCGGATACAAGGGCAGCCATTGGCGCGCGGCTATGTCGAATCGGGGTCGATCGGGGCCGATCGGCGACTAAGCGATCAATGGATCCGTACTGCGCTTACGAGCAGCAAATCAAAGGGTACCTGGGTATAATCCGCCGGCCCATCGGATTGCATCAACGAAGGTGTCACGAAGTTTGTCGCGATGAAATCTTGACCCCGGCAACTCTGGCGCATTTCCAACCGCCTCCCCGGCGCAGGGAAATGCAGTTCGGTGAATTTGCGGTTATTTGCGCCTCAAATACCTTGGCGCCCTACACTGGAGCAGGCACATGCAGTCTTTTTGCAAGCACATTTCCGCGCTATTCCTGGCCGTGACCGTTATCGCTTCCGTTGGTTGTGCTTCCACGCCGACCGAAGAGAGCACTGGCGAATTCGTCGATGACAGCGTTATCACCACCAAGGTGAAGACGGCAATACTCCGGGATGTCAATTTGAAAGTCTTCGAAATCAAGGTCACGACTTTTAAGGGCGACGTTCAACTGAGCGGGATAGTGAGTTCTCCCGACGCCGTCAAGCTTGCGGTCAAGGTGGCGCAGGGGGTCGGCGGCGTGAAGTCTGTCAAAAGCGATTTACGGGCCATTTGAGGGCAAGTAGTCTTAGATGGCCGAAAGGCCGATCCTCCCCCGCATCTTTGATTGGCCAAGAGGAGCCCCTCGCGGCCGACATTGAATCTTCCGCATAGTGGTCGCCGGCGCCCGCCACTTGCATAGACAACGAACGACAGGCGGCGTGCCGCGAAGGGCAACCGCCCATTGCAGTCGAACTGGCGTCAGTCCAGATGGTCCTTGCCGAAACGGGGGACGAATTGCCGCCACTCGATTCGATGCAACCGTCAGGGCCCACGAAGGCTCATGCGACGCCGCGTGTGGCGGCCGGCCTTGAGCCAAGTGCAGACGGGCGGATCAATCGCGAGAGTGTCTCGCAGCATAGGTATTCGGGTGGACCTTGCCAAGTCGAGCCCTGCCTGAAGGAGTAGTTGGTCACGTGCGAAGGAGAGAGAAGACCAGGTGCGACGGCCAGTTGTGTATATCGCGGCGCTCTGCATCGGTTCTCCGTGCAATCGAGACCTCACTCCCTCTTTCTTGCGACCCAGCCGCCGAATAAGAAGCTCTGGAAAAAGCGAACAACGTTGCAAAAGCCGCACTCCTCTAACATCGCAATCAATTCGTGCTCCGGGGCGAAGACGATGTTGGTGAAGATGTGCTGGAGGTCTTGGGTCAATTTCTCGGCGATGGCACCATTGGATACGTAATACACCAGCCAGGCTTCCATGAGGCGTATGAACTCCGGCGAGCCTTTGTCTCCGAAGAGGTCGGCAATGACAAGCAAAGCACCGGGCTTTAGATTGGCCGCCAGAGCACGGAAGTACGCGCGCCGTTCGTCGGCGCTCTGGATGAAGTGGGCGACGAAGATCGAGGAAGCGGCATCACAAAGAGCCGGCCCCTGATAATCCTCCATGCGGCCTTGATGAAGGTTTACCCGGTCGGCGATTGCGGCCTGCAGGATTCGATTTCGGCATACCGCAAGCATGCTTGCCGATACGTCAACGCCGACAAAGCGCCACCGGGCGAATCGGTCTGCCAGCGCGGCAATTTCTGCGCCCGTGCCCGCGCCGGCGCAAAGAAAGCGCGCCTCCTCGGGCAGGGACCGGAGCAAGGGCGCCAGCATCCGGTGCAAGGCGTCGTAGCTCGGGCAAGACAGGCGTATGCCCTGGTCGTACCGCGCGGCAACACCTTGGTCGAAGTATTGCGTGGGGTCGAAGGGAAGGGGCGGATGGATCATGGGCGTAGCCTGACAATCAAAATCGGTTCCGGAAGTGCGGGCGGATTGCCTCAGGCCCGACGACCGGCACGCGGGTCTCTAGGCGGCGAGCGCCCACTGGCCGAAATCACTGGTGCCGAGCAGCGTGCGGAAGCCTTCCGACACGCCTTCGTGCAGCACGGACTTGAGCAGACCGTGCACGCCGAGCGAGCCGAGCTCCCGCCACATGACGTCGGACAATGGCCCGCCCGATGCGGCCTGCATGATTAGCGTCAAAAGATACAGAAGGATCAAGAAATTGTGCGCGGTCGTCAGATCGAAGGGATAGGAGTACACCTTGCAGAACAGCACGTTCTGGAGCATCCGCACGACGATCTGGGACTCGCGCACCTCGAGATGGAAGAGCTCGGACGGAATGATCGGGGGCAGGGTTCGCAGTGCCGCACGATCCCAAGCGAGGATTTTGCCGAGCATCCCGTGGATTGCCTCGCGCAGTTCGCTGGTTATCTTGACCTGCGGCTCCTTCAGCCATAGGTTCATATCGAGGGCCTCGTCGCGGCCAAGGGCACCGAGTAGCCGTGAACCCACGTACAGCCGTCGCCGCATCGGAAGCTCATTGGCTGCGAGGCAATCGCACAGCGCCTTTTCGATGTCGCGAAAACGCTCCCAGGAGACTTCCCTTCCCGGAGCCAGACGAAAGCCGTTGGGCCGCCGTGGCTCTGCCTGCACCAGCCGTTCGCGCAGATCGTCCTCGCGATCGAGCGGTGCAATGCCGAGGCCCAGGCGCGTGCTGCCGCAGATCGAGCTCAGGCCGACGGCAATTCCTTCCGGTGTCTGCGCAAACGCGAAAGGGAACACGGAGCACGGTCCGAACGGCTGGCGGCCCAGAGTTTGATGAACGAGGCATCTGCCATGCGTGTCAAGAAATCGACAGGCATCGTTGATCTCCTTGAGCTGTAGATTCCCGTCCGGCCGCACCGCGAGCCGGGTGCCGGACAGCTGTGGCCGCAGCCTCTGCCACGGCATGGCGTCGATGAGCAGCTGAGCTTCGGGTGGCAGGAAGATTTCAAAGTCATGCTTGCAGCAGGCCGTGGTCATCTGGCAGCTGTAGCGCGCGTCGGGCAGTGTGCTGAACGTTATCGGCGCGCGCCAGTAGCGCCGGAAGTGGCTTGCGTCGAGCAATGCGCGCGCCGACGCGGGCTCGGCTTTGCGCATCCAAGGGTAGTCGCTAAGAGACTGCAAGAGACCGTCCCGATAGGACCAGGACCCGACGCGGGCCGCGAGCGTGCACCAGCCGATGCGCTGTGTATCCGCCTGCGGCCGCAGACCGAGCGCGGCAACCAGGCTGCGTTGCTCACGCATCTCGGTGAGTTCGAACCACGCGACGGTTTCGGCGGCGCCGGGGTCCCCGGATGCTTGCAGCAGCGCCGGGCGGCTGAATTTCGGGAGAATATCTTGCCCGCGAAGACTGATCTCGCGATGGGTTCGACCAAAGCTGGCTAGGTCCACATCCGCAGCTAGCCGGACACCTTCCGCGTTGCGCACCGGCGCATCCGCCGCATGCATTCGGTACAGCACCTCCCCACCTTCTGGGTCGCAAAGGGCGCTAAGAAACGCATCGAAAAGCGCGAGCAGCTCGGAGGCCTGGGAGGAAGCGTCAGGCGATGATTGAGCCATGAACGCCCCGAGGTGTGTGCAATCGCAGCTTCGTGCGCGGAACCGAACATGGCACCACAATGCGATTTATGGGGGTACGACGGATTTGTATGAGGGACCTTACGTGATTGCGCTGACGCGCGTAGGTGGCGCGTCGCGGATGCTTGCGGTGGTGGACACCGGCATTGCCCTGATGCTTTTTGCGATTTGCGACTGCAAGAATCTGCGACCGAAAATGACCGGTGATTTGCATCTGGTTCGCCGTCCGTCCACCGCCGATTATGGCGTAACGTCGACTACCGTGTCTGAAGAGAAACAAATCGACGAGTTAAAGAGGCGATGCCTAACTACCGTTGTAAAAAGTTGCATCTCGTGGCCCACGGGACGAACGGGGAAGTAGCGGCATCGTTTCGAGATTTCCGTGGGATGTCACGAAACCGGCCGACGTTTGGTGCGACTGGCGTCGAGCGGGCCCGATGAAATCTTGGGCCTCTGCTGTCGCGGTTTCGCTCGTTTGCTTCTGTCAGACTCGATCGTCACCAGCCCTGATGGGTTCGACGATGATCGTGTCGACGATGTTGCGGTTGCCGGTGGTCGTGTGCCAGAGGTCGGTGCGGGGGAGGCACTTGCTGACCGTTCTGCGCCCGGCCACGGAGAGCCGTGGCGGTGGGATCGCCACCGAGCGCACAACAAACGCTTGCCCGGACCGGGAGTCGGGGCAAGCGTGACTGCTGCGACTATTCCTTTCGATTCCACTGGCCGTTATCGCCCAGGATGCAGACGGCGGGAACGACGAAAGCGATGATGCCGAAGATAATGAAAAAAGAGGTCATTTGGACTTCTCCATGAGTTGGCAGGTGGAACCATCGTCGCGGCGCGCGACGTGGAACGGATTGAAATTGAGAATCGTTCTGCTGTCAACGCTTAAATGCGTCGATGGCACGATGAGCAACAATCTTCCGCTCGCTGATGAATTCTTCAGATTGCTTTGTGCGCGCTTGCGGCCGGGGGCGCTGGCAAGACCTCAATCGGGCGGCGGCAAGTCGAAAACCACGATTCTTGGCACCGGACTGCGCGGCTGCGCGTCGGCAATGCGCGCGGTGAATTGTTCGACGTGTTTCGCGCGAACATGGAAGAAAGCAGACCTCGCCTGTACCGCAGTTGGGAGGGCCTTTGCATTTCCTATTGTTTATTAATTTAGTCCGGATTACATTGACTGAGCAATCTTCGGCACTGCGGGTTCCTGGATTTTGGGTCTTCGTCCGGCCTCTCGCTAGGCTGAGGCGATTGAACCTCTTTCGAGGAGACCCTTCTCAAGGAGATTGTCATGAAGCAAACGATCAAGAGGCTGACGCTACTGGCAGCGATCTTCGCGCCGTTTTTCATGACCGGCGCTGCTCTGATTATCCTTCCCGAACCCTGGCAGACTTTGCGCAATACCAGTGGCGAGGACTGGATCTGGTTCGCCCTGCTAGGGGCCATGATGCTGGGTATCTATTATTTTCTTGCGGTGTACTTGGAGGACGAGGAGGAAATCGCCGAGGACTTCCAGAGCCTCGATACCGATCACGATGGTTTTATCGGCCGGGAGGATGCCAAGAAGATTCCGGATCTGATCCGCGTATTTGACCGGTTCGACACCGACCACGACGGTCGCCTGTCACACGTCGATTTCGAGGCGTACGAAAATACGGTCTTTGTTCGTTAGTAGCGTTACGGCATCCAAGCGAAGAGAACAGATTTCCTTTTTGCCCACACGGGGTGCAACCTGTTGTCCGGACTACTCGGGCACAAGTTGTGCCCTGCCGGGTGCTGCCTTAAGTTCGGGTCGATTGTCGGCATGTCATGACCGGCGCCTGCCGCCCATCTGCCGTCCTTGGGTTTTTGTTTTCATGGCGCAGCGTCCAATTGCCTGGATTCTTTCGTCTCGCCCACTCACAATGACCCCGTGTCGTGTCCGCAAGAAGGCATATCGCAGTTTCGCATGACCATGCGGCAACATGCCATCGCGGTTGCACTGATGGTTGCCTCGGCAGCAGCCATTGCCACGGATTCGGCCAGTCTTCCTGCCGATGAACGCGCTACAGGCCTTGACTATCGCCTCGTCCATGGCTGGCCCGTCTTGCCGCAGGCAGAGGTGCTCGGCTCCGTCGCGGGCGTGGCGGTTGATTCGCACGACAACGTTTTTGTATTTCACCGCGCGAACCGCAAATGGCCGAGCTCTGATGTGCTTACCTTGACGACCATTTCGCGGCCGACGATTGAAATCTTCGATGGCCACACCGGCGCGCTGCGCCAGAGCTGGGGGGCGAACCTGTTCGCTATGCCGCACGGGCTGAGTATTGATGACCACGACAACGTCTGGCTGACGGACCTGGCGCTCCAGCAGGTCTACAAGTTTTCCCCCGATGGCCGCCTCTTGCTTACCCTCGGCGAACGCGGCATAGCGGGGAGCGATAGCCGTCATTTCAATCGACCCACTGCAGTAGCGGTTTCCCCCGATGGCTCGTTCTATGTGAGCGATGGCTACCGAAATACTCGAGTCATGAAATTTGCGGCCGATGGCAGCTTTTTATTCCAGTGGGGTACGAAGGGCACGGGTCGCGGACAGTTTGACCTTCCACACGGAGTTACGCTGGATGCTGCCGGCAGGGTTTACGTGGCCGATCGGTCGAACCAACGCGTGCAGGTCTTCGATGCCGAGGGACATTTCTTACATCAGTGGAAGGGCGGTGAAATCGGACGGCCGTACGCCGTCGCAATTGATCACTCCGGGACAGCGTTCGTTGCCGATGGAGGTGACCGGCCCCACGCGCCGCCTGATCGTTCCGCCGTGGTTGTTCTCCGGTCCGATGGGACCCCGATCGCGCGATTCGGGCGTTTCAAGTTGGCTCATAGTGTCGCGATCGATTCTGAAGGATCCGTCTACATCGGGGACATCACCGGCGCGCGGGTGTGGAAGTTTGTTCCCAGTCTAAGTACCTACAATGATGCGCCAGTGGCGCGCTAAGGTGATTGACAAATATTGACCCGCAAAGTTGCGAGTCGGATACGTACGGTAGCGTTCGGATTGTCAATTGACGCGCTTGACGGGCGGCTGTCGGTCAAGCCGGTTGAAAGAATACCGGCGCTCGCCAGTTGTACCGCGTAAGGGGCCCAGTTCACCTGAGCGGACCTGTATCGCGAGCGAAAGAACAATCGTAAGCGCCCAAGGCCATCGTCACGCGAAGCGTCGATTTGGTGCGTATTGCCCAGATCGGGGCCGCAGTTTGAATTGAAGGCAAACGGGCTTTGAAAGAGGTCGGAGCCCGATCGGCGCCGATATCCAATGCCCAAGTAAAGAACCGTTGGGAATCTAGGAAGAGCTCTGGTTTGGCGCTGTTTCACGTTTTCCGAATCTATCGCTACCACTGGTGAGACTTAGAACAGCCAGAGCAAAAAGGGTTGCGACCCCTAGAATGGCGCTGACGCGGTTCGCGCCGAAATGCTCGATCGTCCAGCCCGTGAGCGCGCTACCCAAGGGATTGATACCCAATACGATCGTGACTTGCAACGCGGCGGCGGCATTACGCAAAGAATCGGGAACGAAACTCTGAACGGCAGCCGAGGCCGAGCACAGCACGGTCGCCGAGCAAACTCCGAAGCCGATCAGAATCACGAATGCCAGTGACGAATCATGTGTCGCAGCTAGGGCCGAAAGGCACAGGCCGAGCCCTGCCGCAGCCGCCGGCGGGCGCTGGATCGAGCCTGCTGGCCACCGCCATTGCAAAATGCCGCCGAGACAGGCACCCGCGCCGGCTGCGCCCATCAGCAACCCGTACCCGCTGGCGTTGAGGCCAAGACCCAGGCGCGCATAGGCCGGAACAAAAGCCTGCAGATTAATCGCCAGCACTCCAGCCACGGCCACCGTCAGCAAAGGAACCCGAGTCGCCAGATTCGCCCATAACAGACAGAATGCTTCGTAGCCGGAACCATGCCGTCGCGACGAGGTTGCGTGGTCCGCATTCTGCCCAGCAAGAAACAGCAGCAGCGGCAGGAACGAGAGGGCATTCGCCAGGAACGCGAAGGCCGTCCCGTATTCTGCAATTGCAAGGCCTGCCAATCCCGGCCCCACGATGCGCGCAAGATTGAAGGACAGAGTCGCAAGTCCGGCCGCTCGCGCGCGACCCATCGCTCCGGCTCCTTCCCCACCGGCCAAGCTGGCGGCAAGGGCGATCCGGGCCGGTTGCGAAAGGGCATTGCCGATACCGAAGAGCAGAGCAAAGCCCATCAGAACCATATAGGTAGCCTTGCCCGACGCAACGACGGCCGCGAGCCCGCCGGCAAAAGTCGCCATCGCTGCCTGGGCACCCAACAGGAGGTTGCGGCGTCCCCATCGATTTGCCAGTTTGCCTGCGGGCATCCCGAGCAGAACGGCAGGAAGATATTGAACGCTTAGCAACAGGCCCAGATCGGTCGGCGATCCCGTCAAATCCAGAACGAGCCAAGCCTGGACCGTCGATTGCATCCAGGTACCGATCTGGCTGATGAAATTGCCGATTCCATACACCCGCCAAGCCCGAGGCAGTGCTGCTGACGCCTCCATCATGCCGCGCAGCGCCATCCGGATCTCGTCCCGCGACCGCCGGCCGCTGGCGCTCCCGCGGATGCAGGGCCAGCGGGCGACTCTTCAAGATCCGACCGTAGCCGGCGTTTCATCTTTCGCCCGCCGGCAGCGGCGGACGCAGCTCCGCAAGAACATGGGCGACATAGCCTGTCGCCCACAGGCACAGTTTGCTCAACGTTTCCTCATCGAGGTCGAGGGTGCGCAGGGTCTCCGGCATGCATAACGGCAGCAAATGATCCGCGCCGCTGGTCTTTGCGCCTCGGACCGAGGCCGAAATATTGTTGATCAGGGAGCCGCGCGTCGGATGCAGGGGATTCCAGATTTCGGGCGCGACTTTGGCGATCGAGGGCACGGCCCGCAGCATCGCCCCTCGGCGATAGACCACAATCCGCAGTTCAAACTTGCAACCCTCTAAGGCATGGCCCGGTGCCTGGATCACTTCCGCGTCCAGATATTCGGCCACCGTGTAGGGCAGGCCGGCGCCTAGTCCATACCGTTCGCCGACCAGCGCCAGCGATCTGTTAACTCTTTCGTGGACAACCTCTTCTTCCTCATTGCCGAAAAAGAACTCGATGCCGTCACCGTGACCGGTGCCACTGGGCTTGATGACCACCTGCTCGCCCTGTCCCAGGCGGGTGCGGACGGTTTCGATCAGGGTGCCCGCATCCTGGCAAACATCGAAGCGGACCGTGGTCGCGCCGCCGACAAAGGGATGTCGGACCGCAAAGGAATTCACTTGCCGGTACGCCGCGGCTTTGTCGGCCCCGGCCTCATAGCAGCGATTGGCCGGCAGGAACGCATCGGCATCTAAGGCGCCGTGCGCCGCTGTCAAATTCCACAGGAATCGGTCGTTGACAATCGCAGCAGCCGGGCGCCCGAACAAACGCGGGATGCCGCCGATGACGTCGGTATGCGAAACCAGTTCGCGGCTATAGCCGAGGACCACTGCTGGACGCGAGCACCCATGCCAACCGCCATTT
>Ga0209415_10020710_pt1 | contig 10198 bp, 8 predicted proteins | sample PeaSoiSIISIP2007_FD_187696 | JGI IMG/M metagenome (GOLD analysis project Ga0209415, IMG submission 187696) | Peat soil microbial communities from Weissenstadt, Germany - SII-SIP-2007 (SPAdes) (version 2) | ecosystem: Environmental > Terrestrial > Soil > Wetlands > Peat | place: Germany...
CCCGGATACTGGGTTCGAATCAGGTGAGTCAGCGCCAGGGCGACCTTCTTCGCGGGTGTAAAGCGGTCCTCGCCGTAGAGGATCATGCTGTGGCTGCAATCCAGCATCAGGACGGTGGCGCAGGAACTCTGGTACTCGCATTGCCTGACTTGAAGGTCCTGATAGGTGAGGTCGAGGGGAATCTTGAGGCCGTTACGCTGGATGGCGGAAAGAAGCGTGGCGTTGACATCCAGATTCAGCGTATCTCCAAACTCGTAGCGCCGGCTGGAACCGTCCGCTTCGACCCCAGTGGCGAGTTCGCGAGTGTCGTGCCGTCCAAAGCTCGATTTGCCCAAGGAGCCCATAAGATCTTTCAAAGTTTTGAAGCCGAGAAAATCCAGGGCTTTGTCCGTGACTTCGAACGTGGCCTTGCCCTCGCCTTCCATCACCTGGCCCTGCCCCGGCTCCTTTGATTCGCTTTGCTCGGTACTAGGCTGCTCGATCCTGATGTAGCCTTCCTCCGAGAGTTGTTCGAGCAACTGGTTGATGCGCTCGGCCAACTCGGATTTCTGATAATCCTCCCAATTCTCGAACATTTGCTTCAGCAGCTCATCGGAGATCTTTCCCTGCTGCTGAAGAGCTTCGAGCAGCGCCTGGTGCAATTGCTCCATGGTGCGCTCGGGATCCATTTCATAGAAGTTGGAATACTGGTTGTAGAAGCCGCTGTCGAGCAGGAAGTCCTGAAGGAGTTGCAGCAAATCTTCGGCGCTCAGGTCGTCGAAGGGATTGGGAACGTACTTGCCGTACTTGACGAATTTCATAACAGCCGCCCTGGCAGTGGCTAGTGCCTAGTGCTTAGTTGGTTTAACAAGCGCAATTTCAAATGGCCCTCGGAAGGGCGGGGCTTTAGCCCCGCCGCCTAGGCGTCGAGAATTCGAAGGGCCTTTAGGCCCTGAAACCAAATCGCTTCAGGGGCTAAAGCCCCGTACATACCCCTGCGACGCGTGGCGGGGCTAAAGCCCCGCCCTTCCGCTTCCGACGGATAAGGTCGCATTCCAGGTCCACTGAGCACTAAGCACTGCTTTAATTCAACGACCGCCGCCGATGCCCCGTGGGAGCGGGCTCCTCGGGCGGAGTCTCGGCATGTTGCTTTTCCGCAAAAAAGCCCAGTTCTTCGTTACGACTGATTCGCTTGAGCGCCGCAAGCCCCTCAAGGATGAATTCCGCGCCCGAGGCCACCAGGCCGGGATCGTCTTTTGCTTTGATCCCCAGACGCTGGGTTTGGTCGAGCAAACCCTGGATCTTTTTGAAATGACCGTAGAGTTCTTCGGCGGAAGCGTTCGGAGAATACTTCAGTGTCCCGCCCAGCTCGAACCACTGCACGATCGAATGCATCGGAACCCCGTCGTAGTACTTCTTGAAGACGCGAGCCGTAGCCTGGCGGATGATGTCGCGCACCACGCTGTCCGCGCCGCGCATTTCGCCCTCGTATTCCAGTTCCACCTTACCGGTCAGAGACGGCATGGCGGTGTAAACATCCGAGGGGCGAGGAACGGTCTTGTCTTCGTGGTTCTTCACGGCGCGATATTCCGCGCTGCTGATTACGTTTTCAAGACAAGTGATGGGCACGCGCTGGCTCACGCCACTTCGTTTGTCGACGCGCTTTTCCTGCCGCGCCACGAACGCCACGCTTTCCACGATCTCCCTTAAGAATTCGGGGATCGCCAGCTTGGTGCGCCCGTCCCGATCGGTCCAGGCCTCCTGGGCGGTGATCTCCATGGCATGCTCGAGGGAAGCCGGATAATGCGTGCGAATTTCCGAACCGATGCGGTCCTTCAGGGGAGTAATGATTTTGCCGCGCGCCGTGTAATCTTCCGGGTTAGCGGTGAATACCAGCGCCACGTCAAGCGGAAGGCGCACTGGGTAGCCCTTAATCTGCACATCGCCCTCTTGCATAATATTGAACAGCCCGACCTGAATTTTCCCGGCCAGGTCGGGCAGCTCATTGATAGCAAAAATGCCGCGGTTTGCGCGTGGCAGCAAGCCGTAATGTATGGTCAGCTCGCTGGACAAAGCGTGCCCGCCGCGGGCGGCCTTGATGGGATCAAGGTCACCGATAATGTCGGCCATCGTCACATCCGGCGTGGCCAGCTTCTCAACGTATCGGTCCTCAGCGCTCAGGTAATCGATCGGTGTGTCGTCGCCCATTTCCGCCAGGCGCTCGTGGCAGGCCCGGCAAAGGGGTTGCAGCGGGTCGTCGTTGATTTCGCAGCCGGCGATGTAGGGAATGGCTTCATCGAGAAGCGTGACGAGCGAGCGCAGGATGCGGCTTTTGGCTTGGCCTCTGAGACCCAGCAGAATGAAGTTGTGCCGCGAGAGAATAGCATTGGCAATCTGGGGGATCACCGAATCGTCGAAGCCGATGATGCCCGGGAAAAGCGGCGTGCCTTCCGAAAGCTTGCACAGCAGGTTGGCCCGCATCTCGTCCCGGACGCTGACACTTCTGTAGAGAGAACTCTTCAGCTCGCCTAAGGTTTTAGCTTTTTGCATTTTGTCTTTTGCCCCACGCTCATTATATGTCAGTCCGGGGGTTTACTCAACTGCCAATGGCGGGCAGTTTCTCAAGGTCCAACGAATCAGGAACAACTGCGGGGATCCTTCGCGTCGCTCAGGATGACGCATTCCGAGTTTTCCTCGCGCCTTCTAAACACCCGGGCGTCCCTTATTGGATCGGCTCGAACTGCGAGCCGTCCCAGGCACAGGCCTTGCTGACTTCTACGGAATCTGAGGGTTTGTCATGACCAACTACGAAGAAGCCTATCGTCGCTTTCCAAACTGGAATGGTGATCTTTCCGCTCGGCTGGAACTCCACTTCAGCAAGGGTTACCGTACCAGGCGCGCCGACATTCTTCTCCGCCGGTTCGAGCTTTTGAATGTCGCGTGGGAAGGAGCCGAGGTTGCGTGACTTGAGCGGAGCCGCCCAGAGCGTCGAGAACTCTCCGTGCTCGAGGCGGCGGATCACCATGTTTACTCCCAGACTCTCGGGCCCCTTGCGGAATGGCTCGCGGGTGATCAGGCACTCGACTCCGTCGCCAAGCAGATCGCGCACCTCTCCGGACAGGATGCCGGGATTCATGTCGGCAAAGGGGAATGGAAGCTCCGGACCGCGCACGTACTTTCCACCCGAGGGCAGGAAGACCGCGAGCCTCGATTCCGGGAGGCCGGCAGACGCGACGAAGCACACCAGCGCCGTGCCTGAATCCCCTTGCTTCACCAGCCAGCGCGCAACAGCGGCGCTCTGGGTCGCGAAGCCGCTCGGAGGTTCGAAGTTGAGTTGGCGCAGGATCTCTTCGTCGCTTGGGAAACGGTCGACAGGAAGAATTTCCGCTTGGCTCGAATCCGCCCATCCGTCTACCGAGGCTAGCGTCTCAAGCTCGGTGATGCGAAGCATGACCCGCGTTCTGCCGTTCTTCGATTCGGATCTCATCACCGGCACTAACGCTCCCCGGCTCAGGCTCAGCGAACTTGTCTTTCGACCTGCCACACTCCGCACTACCTCGAGCGGGCCGCCTTGGACGTAGCACCACGCTACAGGCTGGCGAGGGCCGGCCTGCTTGGCGGGCACAGTCCCGACCGCGCCCGCAACGGTGAAAGCGAGTAAGCCAAAAGCCGCAGCCAGGGAACGCATGCTGTCCCCTATTGTTCACCTCGGGCGGGCGTTTGACAAACAAAATCGCGCCGTTCGAGCGTCTCCGGGCGCTCTTCAAGAAAAAGCGCTTGACAAACTATGCTTAATACGATAGCCTAGAGTCGGTTGCTGCGTTCATCCGCTATGACCGACCGGACCTCGCCAACGGCTCTTTTGACTTGTTCACCAAATCGACCACCCCTGATCCCTCCTTGTCCAAGGAGGGGAATCGAGACTCCCCTCCTTGGGTGAGGACGGGTTGGGGTGGTGGGACTTTGTGGCCGTTGCGGGTAGTGTCCTAAATGTGTGTGGCTTGGTGTCTCAAGCTCGAAGCTGGTCTTCGCAAGCATCTCACAGCCCCGAAGGGGCGGCCTAGCAAAGCCCAGGCCAACGGCCTGGGAAAGAACGCGGTTTTCCGGGTCGAGCCCTGAAGGGGCGACCTACGGAGTGCGCGGCGATCACGCCCCTTCAGGGCTTGAGACGGGAGATGAAATATTCTCTTCCCGTTCCCACCCAGGCCGTTTGGCCTGGGCTTTGCTGGGCCGCCCATTCAGGGCGGAGAGAACGTAGCTAATGAGCAACTCACATTTAGGACACCATCCCTTTGCGAAGTATGCGCCCTCGCATTAAACCGGTTCTTGAATGTCGAAAACGACGGAACAAAGCGAGAATGTCTATGAAAACAAACAGTCGAGGAGTTGAGGAGTCGAGGAGTTGTGGGGCCAACTCAGGACGTCGGCAAGGATGGTGGCGGTTTGTCACTCTTCGACTCTCAACTCTCGACTTCTCGACTTGAATTCGCCGGAACAAAGCGAGAATGTCTATGAAAACAAAGGATCGCGGCGGAAAACTCGCAGATAGCAACGGGTTGCTGACCTGCGTCCTGGTGGCCATTTTGTCGGCTCTGCTGCCCGCGACCCTTTCCGCGCGTACGGTCAAGGACCAGACCGGCCGCATGGTCAACTTGCCCGAGAATCTTCGCCGCCTGGTTTCCCTTGCTCCCAACATTACGGAAATCGTTTATGCTCTGGGTCTTGGCGATGAACTGGTGGGCGACACGGACAATTGCGACTTTCCACCTCAAGCCACGAGCAAGCCGCACGTCGGAACAATGGTGAACCCCAGTTTGGAGCGAATTGTCGCGTTGAAGCCCGATCTGGCCCTGGGTACCCCGGAGGCCAACCGGCGCGAGACTGCAGACCAGCTTGAACGGTTGGGAATACCCGTCTACGGGGTGACGGCGAATACTCTTGAGGGCACTCTGGCCTCGATCGAGGACTTGGGGAAGGTGCTCGGACGCGCGACGGATGCGACGCGCCTCGTGGCCGAGATGCAGGCCCGGATTGACCGCATCGAGAATCGGATCAAGGGCCAACCCGAGCCCAGAGCGCTCTTCGTGGTTTGGTACCGCCCGCTGATTACGATCGGTCCTCACACGTTTATTGCCGACGTCATCCGTGCCGCCGGCGGAGTCCCGATCGGGGCGAATCTGAAAGGTGAATGGCCGCGCTTGACTCTGGAGGAACTCCTGCCCCTCGATCCCGACGTGATTCTCTTTCCCAAGACCGAGTCCTTTTCTCCCAGCCTCAAGGACTTTCGCGGCCTGCCCGGTTGGAAAGACCTGCGAGCGGTGAAAGACGGCCGCATGTATTTCGTTTCCGAGACCATCGAGCGTTCCGGCCCACGCCTGGTGGATGCACTGGAAGAGTTGACGAATATCCTGCACCCGGGGCAGCGTTACTGAGGGTTACATAATATCGTGACGGACCAACCCCCTCACCTGGCGCTGCGCGCCACCCTCTCCCCCAAGGGGGCGAGGGTATAAACTCGGCTCATTTCTCCCCTCGCCCCCTTGGGGGAGAGGGGTCGGGGGGTGAGGGGGTTTGTCACTTGATTCTGCAATCCTCAGTAGGTCGTGAGTACTTGAATCTTGAATCTGGAATCCTGAGATGACCGTACCCGCCACACCGCGTAATGTGATTACGGTTTCCGTAACCATGTTCTTGCTTCTCGCCCTGGTGGTGCTGGCGTCGTTGACGATGGGAGCGGTGCACTTGCCTTTGCCGGCTGTTTGGCGAGCACTGGTTTCGCGCGGGGGAAATTCCGAAGCGGCGGTGATCGTGCTTCAGATCCGCCTGCCACGGATTCTGCTGGCCATTCTTGTGGGTGCGGCGCTTTCGGTCGCCGGCACCGGACTGCAGGCACTGCTGCGCAATCCGCTGGCCGATCCCTACGTGCTGGGAATCTCGAGCGGCGCTGCGGTAGGCGCTATTTTCGCGCTCTGGATCGGCGGGCGCATCGCTGCAGCCTCTCCCCTGGCGGCTTTTGCCGGAGCGATGATCACCATGGTTTGGGTGTACTTGCTGGGAAGGAGCGGGGGGCGCCTGGCGAGTTACACGCTGATCCTGGCCGGCGTGATTACTGCCTCGTTCCTATCCGCCATAATTCTGTTCATGCTCACGCTGCTCTCGACCCGCGATGTGCGCGGCATCGCCTTCTGGCTGATGGGGGACCTCAGTGTGACGCCTGTGGCGGAGCTGCGCATCCTCGCTCCGGCCATCCTGCTGGCCATTGCGGGCATTTATGTGCTTGCGAAGGATCTGAATGTTCTGCTTCTGGGCTCGGAGGAGGCAGCCCACCTGGGAGTCAACGTGGTGCGGGTCGAGTTGGGCGTTTATATTCTCGCGTCGCTGCTGACCGGGATAGCGGTTTCCACCAGCGGCGCCATCGGCTATCTGGGCCTCCTGGTGCCTCACCTGGGCAGAATGCTGGTGGGCAACGACCACCGCATGCTCCTCCCCACGGCGGCCTTGGGAGGCGCTATTCTTCTGGTGCTGTCCGATACGCTGGCGCGAACCGCCCTGGCCCCGTCGGAACTGCCCGTCGGCGCCGTCACCGCCGTGGCCGGCGCGCCGGTGTTCATCTACCTGCTGCGAAAGACGGCGGGATGAATTATGAATGGTCAATTGTGAACGATGAATTGTAAATTATAAATTATGGATTATAAGCTATCAATAGAATCTATTCGTGCATATATACAATAAGACATACCTTTATGATTATAGTTCAACGGTGCAACGTGCCAGCGCGTTGGTGAGCATTGCGTTACGTGGTGAGCATTTCAAATCTCAAATTTGGAATTTCGAATATCCATTCGAGCGACAACTGACAAGCAACTAACCACTGACAACTGACGACTGACAACTGACGACCGACAACCGCCATGCCCGAACCCCAGCACCATCTGCGCGTCAACGGAGTTTCGTTCCGCTACCCGCACTTCGAGCTAAGTTCGATCAGCTTCGAAGCGCGTGCGGGGGAAGTCATCGCCATCATCGGGCCGAATGGTTCGGGCAAGTCGACGCTCCTCGAGATTGTCAGCGGGCACCTCGAGCCGCAGCAGGGAACAGTAACCCTGGACGGCGCGGATCTTCACCGTCTTCCGCCCCGGCCTTTGGCCCGTCTGGTGGGCTTGGCCCGGCAGGAGACCATCCTCTTGTTCTCATTTGAGGTGCGGGAGTTCGTCCGCCAGGGACGCCACCCCCACCTGGGCCGCAGTCTTTTCGAGTCACCCGAGGATGAACGCTGGGTGGACTGGGCTATCGAAAAGACCCACCTGGGGGAGTTTGTTGGGCGGCGCGTTCTCGAGATGAGCAGCGGGGAATTCCAGCGCGCGGTGCTGGCGCGGACTTTAGCCCAGAGGCCGCAGCTTGTGCTGCTGGATGAACCCACCGCCAATCTCGACATCGGCTACCAGATTGAAATGTTCCGTCTGCTGCGGAATCTCGCCATCTCGGAGCGTTTCATCGCCGTCGTGGTCACGCACGAATTGAACCTTGCTTCGGAGTTGGCGGATGAGTTGATTTTGATGGAGCGCGGCCGCTGCCTGGCAAAAGGCGCGGCGGACGAGGTTCTCCAACCTGATTTGCTCAGCCGCGTGTTTCGCACTCCCATCCTCGTCGACCGCAACCCGTCGAGCGGCCGCCCGCGGGTCACGTGGGTTACCGGGTCAACCTGACGTCGCAGTGCCATTCCTCACTCGGCTCTCGAATATTACGTCATTCCCGCGAAAGCGGGAATCCATTGTATTCCGGACCGACAGTGGACCCCCGCTTTCGCGGGGGTAACGACGCATGTGATTATCATTCCTTTGGGTGGGCCACCGGCCCATCTACACTCGGAATGAGACGCTTACTTGATTATCGCGCCATCCATCCGCCATCGACTGTCAGAATCGATCCGTGCACATAATCCGAAGCCGCGGAGGCGAGGAACAGCGCGGCGCCCGCGAGATCCTCGGGTTCGCCCCAGCGCCCGGCGGGAATGCGAGCCAGGATGGCCGCGGCGCGCTTCGGGTCGTCGCGCAGCGCGCGGGTATTATCCGTGCGGACATAACCGGGCGCGATAGCGTTGACGTTGACACCATGGCCCGCCCACTCGTTCGCCAGGGCCTTGGTTAGTTGAACGACTCCTCCTTTGCTGGCTGCATAGCCAGGAACCAGGATTCCGCCCTGAAACGCCAGCAGGGAAGCAATGAAGATGATCTTGCCGCGGCCTCGCTCTACCATCCGCTTCCCGATCTCACGGCTCAGGACAAACTGCGCGTTGAGGTTGACTTCGATCACCTTGTCCCAATACGCATCCTGGTGCTCGACGGCGGGCTTGCGCAGGATGATTCCCGCGTTGTTCACCAGAATATCAATGACCGGAAAATCGGCGGCCAGGTTTTCGAGGAATCGGTAAAGAGCCTTACGATCGCTGAAGTCGCAGCTATAACCCCGGAAGTTGCGGCCCGCGGCCTGGACCTCTCTCTCCACCTGGCTACCCGCTATTTCCTGCGAGGCGCTGACGCCGATGATATCCGCTCCCGCCTCCGCCATCGCCAAGGCGATGGCCTTCCCGATTCCGCGCCGGCAGCCAGTCACCAGCGCGATATTGCCTTCCAGCCTGAACTGTTCGAGTATTGGCATTCGCAGTGTCCTACTGAGGATTGCAGAATTAGCGACATCGCCCCCTCGCCCCCGACCCCTCTCCCCCAAGGGGGCGAGGGGAGAAATGCCCTCAGTTTATGCCCTCGCCCCCTTGGGGGAGAGGGTGTCCGTCAGCCGACGGACAGGTGAGGGGGTTGGTCCGTCACGGTGTTAGGTAAGCCTCTGCAGGCGGCCTAGGAGCACGGTCATGAAACCAGGACCCGGCACTTACGCATTGATCCTCTTTTGTCCCAGAGGCAAGCTGGTCCGAATCGGGAAACTCGGCCCCCTCGAGCTTCGACGCGGCTTCTACGTATATGTGGGCAGCGCCCTCGGGCCGGGAGGGGTACGTGCTCGCGTCGCGCACCACAGGAGGGTATCGCGGCGGCCGCACTGGCACGTCGATTACCTGCGCCCTCACACGCGGCTCGAGCGCGTCTGGTATTCCCTGGGCGAGGTCAGTCGCGAGCATCACTGGGCGCGCGTGATTCGTGCGCTCGAGGGAGCTTCCCTTCCTATCGCGGGATTCGGCTCTTCGGATTGCCGGTGCGCTGCACACCTTTTCTTCTTCGCGAGGCGGCCGTCGCTCGCAGGGCTTGCGGACTCTCTCACCTTTCGAGTCTGAATCCGATTTTCAGGGTGACTTGGAATTCCGCTACGGCTCCGTCCACGATCTTTCCCCGCTCCTCCACAACCTGGAACCAATCCATGTTCCTGAGGGTCTTTGCTGCTTCCGCGACTGCTGCCTTGGTAGCTTCGGCAAAACTATTGGGTGAGGTTCCGACCAGTTCTGTGATTTTGTAGATGCCCGCCATTCTTTTCCTCCACTGTGAATTTGCCTTGCTATGCTAATGATTCTAACCTCAAATCGTTTAGGCGAGAGACCGGAATTGTGGTGGGACTGCATTTGCCGGCGCCGCTCGCCGCGTGCCGTGCTGGTGCGCTGTTTTCAAGCAGTCGCTCACCGCCGTCCGCTGGAGGGCACCCGAAGTACACGGGAGCGCGGGCATCCTGCCCGCAGCGTGCGCGCAATTGCGGCGCGGAAGGCGGGCAGGATGCCCGCGCTCCCCGATATCTTCAAAGCAGCGAAAAATCCCCGCAATTATCGCTTCAGCGAACTGCGGAGACTCTTCCTGCCGGTCACGGCAGCTTGACAGTTTTCCCGGCCCCTCATAGAATTTTCTATTTGAGGCCCACGCGAGTCCGAAAAGGTTACACATGGACAAGAAGAAAGCCGAATATTACAAGAAGTGCCTGATGACCAGGCAAGAGGAGTTATTGCGGCTGGTGACGAAGTCCGACCGCGACGGCCGCGAAGCGGACGAAGATCCGACTCAAGATGTCGCCGACAAAGCCGCCAACTCCTACACGAAGGAGTTCCTCTTCCACCAGAGCGACGGGAATCGGCGCGTCCTGCAATTAGTCGGCGAAGCCTTGGAACGCCTCAGGAACGGCACTTACGGCTTGTGCGTCTCCTGTCAAGAAGAGGTTCAGGTAAAACGCCTGGAAGCGGTTCCCTGGGCGCGGCATTGCATCGAATGCCAGGAAAAGCAGGACCAGG
>Ga0209415_10020711_pt1 | contig 10198 bp, 7 predicted proteins | sample PeaSoiSIISIP2007_FD_187696 | JGI IMG/M metagenome (GOLD analysis project Ga0209415, IMG submission 187696) | Peat soil microbial communities from Weissenstadt, Germany - SII-SIP-2007 (SPAdes) (version 2) | ecosystem: Environmental > Terrestrial > Soil > Wetlands > Peat | place: Germany...
AATCCGTCCGCCTACGTAAGGATGGCCGGACCGTTCAGGTGGCGCTCACGATTTCTCCCATCCGCGACAAGGAGGGGCGCATCACCGGCGCCTCGAAAATTGCCCGAGACATTACCTCCCAAAAACAGGCCGAGGAGGGTCTGCGATTCCACGAAAATCTGCTCCGCGAGACCGGACATATCGCCAAGGTGGGAGGCTGGGAATTTGATGTAGCCACCGGTGAGGGCTACTGGACCGAGGAAGTGGCGCGAATTCATGAACTGGCCCCGCAAACGCAACCCTCGAAAGAAATCGGATTGAACTTTTACAGCGACGAATCGCGTCCAAAAATCGAACGCGCCCTTCGGAACACCATCGCCCATGGCGTTCCATACGACCTCGAGCTTGAATTGAATACTGCGAAAGGAAATCGTCGCTGGGTCCGTACCATCGGCCATCCCGTCTTCGAGAATCAAAAAGTCGTCAAAGTGCGCGGCTCTTTCCAGGATATTACCGAACGAAAGCTGGCGGAAGATAAGCTCCGCCAGCAGGCCTCGCTGCTTGATCAAGCCTTCGATGCCGTGATTGTCTGGGAAAGAAATGGCGCCATTACGTTTTGGAACGATGGTGCGGAACGGATATACGGGTATACGAAAGAGGAAGCGACCGGGCGCGTTAGCCACGAACTGTTGCACACCACCGCATCGGAAGGGTTGGGGGCTGTTTTTGAAATTCTCGCCACGGAAGGAAAGTGGGAAGGCGAACTAGTGCACTCCAAGCGCGACGGAAAGCGAATCGTCGTCGAATCTCGCATGGTGCAGATTATGGAACGCGACCGTTCCTATGTGCTGGAAACCAATCGCGACGTTAGTGAAGAGCGTTTGCTGGAAGTCCAACTCCGCCAATCGCAAAAGATGGAAGCCATCGGCCGCCTCGCTGGCGGAGTAGCTCACGATTTCAACAATTTGCTCGGCGTCATTCTCGGCAGCGCGGAACTGTTGGCCGAGGCAACGGATTTGAGCCAGGTCCAAAAACGCACCACGGAAATCCAACAGGCTGGCCAGCGCGCCGCCAGTCTTACCCGCCAACTCCTGGCTTTCAGCCGCAAGCAGATGATCGAACCTCGCGTCATCGATCTCAACGCGAAAATACCCGAAATAACCGAAATGCTCGTACGCCTGGTCGGTGAAGATGTGGAGATCTGCGCTCTGCATCCGCCTGGTCTTGGAAAAGTTCGCGCCGATCCTAGCCAGATCGAGCAGATCCTCCTGAACCTTGTTGTGAATTCCCGCGACGCTATGCCCGGCGGCGGCAAGATCACCATCGAGACACAAAACGTCGACCTCGATGAGGCCTACGCCGGATCACATACATCCGTCCGCCCTGGCCGCTACGTGATGATCGCAGTCAGCGACTCCGGCCTGGGCATGGACGCAGAAACCCTCGCACATATGTTCGAGCCATTTTTTACTACAAAGTCGAACGGAACAGGACTCGGTTTGGCAGTGATCTACGGAGCCGTCAAACAAAGCGGCGGGAACATCTGGGTCTACAGTGAGCCCGGCAAAGGCACAACATTTAAGATCTACTTTCCCCGAGTGGATGCCCCCGCTGACAACACTAGCGTCTCGGAGCGCATCGCCGCTCCGCCGAAAGGCACGGGAACAATCCTTCTCGTCGAAGACTCGGATTCACTTCGCGAACTGACCAGGGAATTTCTGCAAATCGCCGGCTATTACGTCGTGGAAGCCAGGGACGGCAAGGATGCCCTTCAACTTGCACACAGCCACGCCAAAGACTTGAATCTGCTCCTCACCGATGTCGTGATGCCAGGCATGAGTGGCCGGGAATTAGCAGATGAAATCAAACGCCTGCATCCGGAGATTCGCATTCTTTTCATGTCGGGGTACACTTCCAACGCCATTGTTCATCGCGGCGTGCTCGATGAAGGCCTCAGTCTGCTCACAAAGCCATTCACGCGTTCCGGCCTATTGCAAAAGGTATACGAAATGCTGAAGTCCTAGCGATACATTCCGGCTATCCGCGCCGGAGTCACTTTCCGTTTCAAGAGGAGACCTGCAGGAGTGCTCGGCGCGGCCAAGATTCTCGAGCCCGAAACTCCTACTGTCGCTGATCGGGAAAAAGCAATGGGGCGATCGCTCGCCCCTTCGCCCGAAACATACTGTTCCACCGTTGAGAACGGTCCGGTCAGAGCTCACTGCTGCGTGAGCTGGAAAATCACGTTGATATTCATCTCCACCGAAATCGGTGTGCCGTTCAGGTACGTCGGTTCATACTTCCAACGGGCAACCGCATCCAACGCAGCCTGGTAGAGCAACACTGGCCCGGAAACAATCTTCATTTCGACCACGTCCCCGCGCTCATCGAGAATCGCGGAGATCACCACCGTGCCTTGCACCCGCGCGCTCCTGGCGAGCGGAGGGAACGTAGGGGCTGGAGTATAAATGGCGCGCGGCGCTTGAATCCGTCCGCCCACGCGTATCGGAGCTTTCGATTTCACGGCAGTCGGCGCTGGCGGCTTGGAATTGGCCATGCCTCCAAGGATCCCGCCAATCACTCCGCCCATCTGCCCGCCGGGCACGCCGCCGGGTACTCCGCCTTCCACTCCATAACCGGCCGCATCGTCCGGAAGCGGCGCTTCCTTCAGGATCGCCACTTCCCTCGGTACATAAGACGGAGCTAGCAATTTCCCTTGCTCTATAAACACACGGTGCGGAACCGCCGCTGCCCTCACAACCGCTGGTGCCGGTGGAGGCGGAGGCGGTGGAGGTGGTCCAATCAACATGGTCTGCGTGTAGCTCCGCAAATCGAGCGTATTCGTGAACCATAGCGACAGGAGAATCGGCGTTCCGATGATCACCACGTGTACGACAACGGCAATCAACACATCCACGAAACGACGCGACCGCTTCATTTGATTCGCTTCGAGCAGAGAGTGCGATAAATCGAATTGTGCTACGTACGCTGTGATTTCGGGGGTCTCACCCAGTTTAGATGGCGTTCCAGGTCCCTGCCTCGTATCTGGTTGAACGGGTATAGGGACTTCAAAGATTTGGTGAATCGTGGATGCTAGGGCCATGACAGTACCTCCACCCGGACCTCAGTTCGCTCCTGGACCGGTCAAGCTTTGCCCCATAACCTGCGGTGAAGCCTTGTCCAGAGCTTTGAGTTCCTGAGCCATTGAGGTTCTTTCCGGGAGATCAAGCGCGCTTTAAGCTCGCCCCTATCCTGCGCTTGCCGGGGATTGGGCGCTGTGATGCCTGCCACCGCGAAATGTGACGGCCCGCACACGCCCAGAACTGTTGCATATCCAAGAAAACACCAACTTTAGGCTGATCCCGGGCGCCTGGGCACACAAATGATCGGATTCTCAATTGGAGGAGGAGTTTTTACGAAGCGATTCTAGTTTGCTGCGGAAGAAGTGGACGAGATCCTGGCTGGAAGTCAGCGACTGGCGGCGCTTTTCGGCTGATGGAGAGCAGGAACGACGCCCAGTTGGCGCATCAGCCCCAGAGCGTCTGAACTGATGTGAGAATCGATGATCTTTCCGTTGGCGATGTGATGAATGGTCACGCCCTCCATGGACATTTTCCTATTTGTGGGCCGAACTCCCCAGAACTCGCCCTTATGAGTGCCGGAAATGGTCCAGGATGCGACGACCTTGTCCTTTTCGGCGACGATGTCCTCCACGGTGAAGCGCAGATCCGGGAACGCTGCCAAGAAAATCGCCATCTGAGCCTTGTAGGCTTCGGGGCCTACAGAAGAGCCTGGCGCATTGTTGTCATGCAACGCGTGGCTGGGAGAAATTAAATCGCTTACCAGCTCGAGCTTGCGCATATTCCAGACATCTTCGTAGAGGCGGCGAACTATGGTCTTGTGGTCGGTGGGCATGAGGAGTGGCCTCCTTCGAGCGGGCAAGGTCGAACGGATGGATGTTGGCCTGGCCTCACGGAGCACAAGAATGCGGGAGCTCTGCGGGGTAGGGCTCGGCAGAGCGTACTCCCATGAAATGTGGTTTGCAATCCGGTCGGTGGAGTCAGGCGGCAGATACATTCGTGTTAACGCTTCGGAAGCACATCGCTGCACAAGCACAGAAGTCTTTTGACACACACGGGCGATTTTCATAAAGTGCGGCCAAGAGTGGCCTGCACACGAGTCTCGGACTGAATGTTCATCCCTTCTGCGCCATCGCGGGAACCGCAGATTCGAGCGCTCCGCTTTTGTCTGGCTACCAGTGTTCCCCGGGCGATTTGTAATCCCAGTACCGACAAACCTCTTGGAGGGGGAAATTTAATGAAAGCACGCACCAAACTTCGTTCACTTATGGGCTGGTTGCTGACGCTGGCGGCCATTCTCTTTCTGGCCATGTCTGCCGCCGCTCAGGACGACCGCGTCCCGACGGCCATGCTTGGCGGCTTCATGTTTATCTTTTTCATCTTCTTCCTCGTTGTCTATGTGTACGTTGCTTTGGCTCTTCAAACCATCGCCAACAAGACAAACACGGAAAATGCGTGGTTTGCGTGGATTCCCATCCTGAATATAATTCTGATGTTGAACGTCGCGAAGAAGCCTATCTGGTGGATCATTCTTTGCTTGATACCACTGGTCAACATCGTGATTTACATCATCATTTGGATGGGAATTGCGGAAGCTCGGAATAAGCCCAACTGGTGGGGCATTTTGATGATCGTTCCCGTGGCGAATCTCATTGTGCCCGGCTATCTGGCTTGGTCCGATTAACTGGCATAGTGCGTAACGGCCGCGTTAGCTGGAAGACTCCATTGGGCGGGCTGCCCTTTCGATCCGAAAGGTGAAGCAGCCCGCCGTCGTGCTGTGTACCTGCAAGTAGTCGATTTCCGCATTGGCAAAAAGCTTTTCGACGGCGGGCTCGAACTCGCCGTCAGCCACATATTCCTGCGCAACAAAGCGGCGGCCCCGCGCATAACCCTCCAGCGTGCGCGGGCTGCCGCGCAACTCCCCCGGAATGCCTCCATCCTCCGCATACCGCGGGCACTTCTCCGCGTGAACGTAAATCGGCCCGGGCTGCGGTAGCGATTCCACGCCGCGGAAGCGATCGTATGTGAAGAGAATTCTGGCTCCCTGCCCGGGCTCAATCAGGCGCAGACAATGCCGGCAAGGAGCGGCATCCTCGCCGGCTTCCTTGTGAGCGGGGAATCCATAACTTGGCGCTTGCATCGTCGAGCGAACTGCGTCCGCGATCTCCGTTGGTATGGCCACGACTCGAATGGATTGCATGATTCTCCTCGCCTTCCCTCTCTACGGCTTTGGCTACGATTCCTTGCAAGGGGAATTGTCGGGCATCCGCCAAGCGCGCTTCTATCCGCAATCTGCGTTCGAACTCGCGACGATTTGGCTGCCGGTGCCGAGCGCCGTGAGCGCGTGGCGCTCGCCGATAGCGACGGTCCATAAAAAAATGCGGCAGGATGTTGGCATCCTGCCGCAAAGCTGCTTCACAAGTGTAAATATCTATTGGTGGTGAACAGTAGTCACAACCGGATTGGTAAAGAACGGCTGTGCCGTGGAGGAAGTGACTATCCCGAAGGTTACCGACCACGGATCTTCATGGCCACCGGAGGAAGCCGCCGCAGGGACGGAGATGGTCTGGTTCGATCCCGCGGCCAAGCGGCCAACGGTGATCACCACTTCGCAGCCGTGTAGGGTTGTCGTGTTACCTGTGGTTCCTGTGAAGGTCACATTTGGAGGCAACAGCAATTTTACCTGTGTGCCGTTGAGCGAATACACGGAATTGTTTTTGAGAGACACCGTGTAGGTGAAGGCGTCGCCGGGGCGAACGTGATCCGGCGCGGAAAGAGTTGCAAGAACTGAGTCGCCGACATCCGGTTTGGTCACCGTCCACGTATCGAGCAGCGCCGAGGTTCCCGTGGCCGGAGAGGAAACGAGTAGTCCGGTCGTGGGATCCACTTGGGTGTCGGGAATTGGGTCATTCAACGCCACACCGTTGATGTCCCTGCCATAGGGAGCAGGGTCGGCGGAAGTAGCCGAAGACGTTGTCTGAAGCGGTTCGGTGATTTGGTAGAGCGTGAGCTTGTTGCGATCCACGATCACGTCGCCGAAGGAGAATACTTTCGATTTGAATTTGGCCGTAATCTTTTCCCCCGCGCCGGCATTAGGGAGAAAGTTAATCATTTCAGGATTGGTCAGATTGGTGTCCAGCCAGGCTGCCGGACCTTGCGGAACTGTCAGGCCTGGCTCGTCAGGAAATGTTCCCGTAGCTGAGTCATCTTGATCGAGGCCCAAGCCGCTGCCGCGTGGCGGCGCATAGTCGCCGTCAAAGTCTCGGTTGCCGCCCCCGCCTTCCACGAGGTAAAGGACCCCATCCGGAACCGTGTGCGTGGCCCCGTCGAACACGCTATCGACATAGACGGCAGGTGTTCCGGCGGTGGTGCTCACCGGTCCCGCGGTGCGGCTGGTGGATCGAATAGGAAGGCTGCGCTGGTAGTTGTGCTCGTGGCCGTTAAAAACCATGTTTACGCCGTGATCTTCCAGCAGCTTGGCGATCGCGCGCATCTGGTTGTTGACGATCGTGGCGTCACCGGAAGAGAAAGCGGGCTGGTGATAGACGACAATCTTCCAGAGTTGCTTGCTGGAATCCAAGTCGTTGACAACCCAGTTCCCCAACGCGGTGGGATAAGCCGTGAAGACTGGCGGGGCCGCGTTGAAAGCGTTGGTGCTGGGTAGATTGTCGTTGAAGATGTGCGGGTTGGCGTCAAGATACAAGAAGTGGGCGTTGCCGTAGTCGAACGAATAGTTGCTCTGGTGATCGATCTGCGACGTCACGCCATTCCCCGTATCTACCTTGGTCGAGTCGCGAAACGCCTGGATCGCTGCTGGCGACGTATACAATTTTTCCAGGTAGGTAAAAATCATCCCCGTGGCGGAAGGTGTGTCGCCATTCCAGGCATACTGAATGTCAAAACCTTGCGGCCCGTTCTGCGGAAAATAAAAATCGGTGAAGTAGGAGAGTGCGTCTCCACCGTCGATATTGCCGCTAAATCGCGGCGACGAATCACTCGCCAGAAGATTGACGGAGACGCCGGTGCTGCCGAGGTCGTGGTTTCCATCCGTATGAAAATACAGTTTGTGGCGGAGGATTGGCGCGCCCGTTTCGTTGGAGTCCAGATCGTTGTTATAAACGGGGAAGAAGAAGTCTCTGTAGTTACCCTCCGAGCCGTAGGTGTACACGTTATCGCCAGCGTTGAGGATGAGGTCTGGCGGGGGCAGCGCGGGCACGTTGGGGATGGAGAGTTTATCCGTGTTGTTGATCAGGTGCGCGATGCGCGCCTCATAGTCGACCACAATGGCGGGATTCGAATTGGGCACGACTGGAAAAAAGCCCTCGTCACCTGAGACCGCGAAAGAGAATTTCGACCCTCGCTTGCGTGTGCGGAAGTCGGAGGTAAAGCCGCCGCTCGGCAGCCCCGGCCCAGTCACCTTGTATTCATAGTCGGTGTCGAATTCCAGCCCCGACAAGACCGCTATGTAGTTGGTGTGCGCTCCGTATGCTCCAGGAATCGTCGGGAGAGTTGGATCGGCTGCGAGATAGTTATCGACAACCCGGCCGCTCGGCACCACCGACCGATGATGGTCACGGTCTCCCCCCGACTCGGAAAATTCCACTTTGTAGGCGTAAGGATTGGGCGTGCTTTCATTCGTCTGCCAGGCCACCACAATCTGGTCCCTGGACCCGAAAGGTCCGTTATCACCCAGTTGTATATAAGGTGCGAAGGTGACTTGCTGCGCGAACGATGCTGGGACGAGCGCGATGCATGCCGTCACGGCCAGAATACCGAGCCTTGAAGCCAGACCCACAAAAGGGGACGCTTTCATGAGGATCTCCTATCGGGAAGAATGAGTTCGCAGGCCGCGCGGCTTCAGAAGCAAACGGCCGCGCTCGAAGCACACAGCGAAGACGGGAGCGAGGGTACGCCGCGCCGCGTAAAAACTACGTGAATGCGACTTCAATATTTGTATTCCATGCTCAAGAACTTCGTGGAAACGGGAAGCTCCCCGATATCGCGAACAATTCGCAAGAGATGCGCAATGTTCGAGCCTCCGGCCCGAGATAGGTCTTAATCTTCCAGCAATCTATGGCATCCACACTTGGATCGTTCGCTCTCGCATGGGCGGGGTGGCGACCACGTTTGGTCGGAGACTCCACGGCGAAATCGGGCACATAGGGGGAACTATTCATTGACGCTGACGACCAGACGGCGCTTTTTGCAGAACATGGCTTGGATGACGACTGCCGCTGCCCTTCCCAGCGAACATGCGAAGCATGCCACTGGCGCCCGCGATTCCGCGAAACTGCTGGAAACGAGCGGGCTCCCGAGGTTTGTCGATCCGCTGCCAATCCCCGCGCTCGCGAAAGCCGCTGGTCTGCGGCCGAGTCCCGCTGACCCGTCGCGGCAAGTTCCCTATTACCGGGTCGCCATGCGCCAATTTCAAATGAAGGTACATCGCGACGTGCCGCCAACCACGTTTTGGGGATACGACGGATCGTGCCCTGGTCCTACGTTCGAAGCGCGCAAGGGTAAACCGATCCTCGTGGAATGGGCGAATGAATTGCCTCAGCAGCACCTCTTCGCCGTCGACCACACACTGCACGGCGCGGAAGCTGACAAGCCCGACGTTCGATCCGTTGTCCACCTTCATGGCGGGAGGACACCGCCGGAAAGCGATGGCTATCCCGAAGATTGGTTCGTCCCCGGAAAATCCGCTACGTACTTCTATCCGAATCAGCAGGATGCTGCCGCGCTCTTCTATCACGATCATGCTATGGGTATCACGCGGCTGAACGCCGTGGCAGGTCTGTCTGGACTTTTCCTGATTCGCGACGAGTTCGAAGACGGATTGAACTTGCCGAAAGGCGCCTATGAACTTCCTCTCATCATTTTCGACAGATCGTTTCAACCGGATGGCCAAATCTATTATCCGGTTTCCGGAAAAACCGGCGCGCCATGGGTCTCCGAATATTACGGCAGTGCCATTCTCGTGAACGGCAAGATTTTCCCATTCCACGAAGTCGAGCCGCGTAAATACAGATTGCGTCTGCTCAATAGTTCCAACGGCACTTTTTACAAACTGTCGTTTTCTCCGGAGCCCTCCGTCCTTTCGCCGGCCATCGCCTTTCATCAAATTGGAAGCGAGCAGGGATTTCTCACCGCCCCAGCGCGGATGAATCTGTTGATCTTGGGCCCTGGAGAGCGCGCTGACCTGATTCTGGATTTCAGCGGCCACGCCGGAGAAGAAGTCTATTTGCGAACAAACGTCGCGATGGTCATGCAGTTTCGTGTTTCCTCAAAGAAGGCTGCTGATTCTTTTTCGCTGCCAGCAACGCTTCGTCCTGTGCCTCGCATCCAAGAAAGTGGGGCAGTTGTGTCTCGCCAGCTGACTCTCGCCGATTATCAAAACCGTCTCGGACGTTCCAATGTCATGCTTCTCAATGGCGCTCACTGGAATATGCCCGTCACCGAAAAACCGGTACTCAACTCCACCGAGATTTGGTCATTCCTCAATCTGACGGACGATTCGCATCCAATTCATTTGCATATGGTTCGCTTTCAAATCTTGGACCGCAGGCCTTTCGATCTTTCGGTCTATCAGCTCACAAAAAAATTATTCACCGGCCCCGCCACGGAGCTCTCCCCCGGCGAATTGGGATGGAAAGATACGGTTCGAGTGGATCCAATGACGATCACGCGAATCATCGTGAAGTTTGAAGGGTTTGCGGGGAAGTACGTCTGGCATTGCCACATGCTGGAGCATGAGGACAACGAGATGATGCGGCCTTATGTCATCACTCCGGCCTGAGCCAGAATTCATACCAATAGCGATTCGCAAGACAAGAGTGGGGTGACCCCATCGCGTAATCGACGTGAATTCTTAAGTAAGATTGATGGGCTGCAAAGAAAAAGGCCGGGCTGAAAGCCCGGCCTTTACAAATATCGACACATCGAAAGTCTCTTTGACCGATACGATCTGACAGAATCCGCCCGAATCCTGGATTAAACCAGGTCGTAAACCGAACGTGTATCCCTGCAATTCGTGAGAAGAGCGGGATACATTTGCGTGGCATGATCCGCACACCATAGCGGAGTGAGCCACGACTACTTTAGAAAGGAGGTGATCCAGCCGCAGGTTCTCCTACGGCTACCTT
>Ga0209415_10020712_pt1 | contig 10197 bp, 8 predicted proteins | sample PeaSoiSIISIP2007_FD_187696 | JGI IMG/M metagenome (GOLD analysis project Ga0209415, IMG submission 187696) | Peat soil microbial communities from Weissenstadt, Germany - SII-SIP-2007 (SPAdes) (version 2) | ecosystem: Environmental > Terrestrial > Soil > Wetlands > Peat | place: Germany...
TAACTATTCGCGCGTAGGAGCGCGGACATTCTTGTCCGCCGAACGTGGTAGGTCGCCCGAAGCGGACAGGAATGTCCACGCTCCTATGCGGCGGCGCGTCTCACGGCGAGCTAAACCGTTACATTCAGGGGGAGAGGACGACGCGGTAGAGGCGTTGGCTGTCGGGCGGTTGGAGATCAGACAGGCTGAGGGTGGCACTGGTCGCGGTGAGGGCACTGCCGATGTTGTTCCAGAGGCCGGCGGCCAGGTTGGTGGTGTACTGCACCTGGTAAGCCAGGCCGGGCAGCGCGGTCCAGGCGAGGGTCAGGGTGCCGTTGGCTAGCGTCGCGCCTTGGATTACCGGCGGAGAAATGGGGGCCACCGAGACGTCGTCCAAGCCGAAGGCCTGGGGGTCGTTGCGAGCGCCGAATTGCAGCACGGTGCTGGTCGAGGCGGCGCGGACAACGAACTGCATATTGGTCCAGTTAAACGGCGGCATGTTGGTTTGATCGAAAAGGACCGTCGTGGAATTGGTGTCGACGTTCCACTCGACCAGGAATTCGTTGGGCGTGTCGGTGACGCTGGGATACGGACTGTCCAGCCAGAACGAGAGCAGATAGAGCTGCCCGGCAGCCGTGGGCAACGTCTGGGAAAGGTAACCCAGCGCGCCGATTTCACCCAGCAACGCGCCCCAGGAGCCGGAATGGACCAGCTCGGGATGGGGGGGATTGCTGAGCGGTCCGGCGGCATGACTGTCAGCGGCGGTTCCCTCGAGGGTCCAATCGGAGAAATCGCCGGTTTCAAAGCCGCCGTTTTGGGCCACATTCTGGCCTGCCAGCAAAGTGAATCCCAAGGTTTGGGCCGCGCGGCTGGTCAGATTGGTAAGCTCGAGGCCGGCCTGGTAAACCCCGGCAGGCAGGTCGGCGGCGGCGGCATTGAGGGTGATCGTCAGCGTCGTCGAGGAGGCGCTGCCCGTCAAGGTGCCGGAACCGGGCGAGGCCGTGAGCCAGGAAGGGAGGTTGAGCATGGCCCAGTTCAAAGGGGCGGTCCCGGAATTGATCAAGGTGTACACCTGGGCGCTTGGGCTAAAGGGGCCGCCGATCGGGCCGGTGGCGGTGAAACCTGTGGCCGGGGTGACGCGGAGAGGGTCGGGCTGCCCGGCCAGGGCATCGATCAGGGCCTGGCCCGCGGGCGTCCCCCACCCGGTGCATAAGTCGTAGCCGGGAACCGCCCGGAATCGGGTGGCACTGGCATCCGGGAAGTTGTTGCCGGTGGTAGTGTCGTGGAAAGCGGCGGCATATCCCGAGCCCCTCCCAATGGCGTAGAGGGCCGGGTTGAGAAAACCGACGGTGGTGCCGCTGGCGGCGACGGCCTGCTGGTTGACCAGGGCCGTGAACCCGGCCCAAAGCGGGGCGGCACAACTGGTGCCGCCGAGGGTGGCCGATTTGCCCTTATTGTAGGTCACCCAGATGTTATCCGCAGTCAAGGCGACATCCGGCACGTTCCGTTTGGTGGGCGAGCCCTGGTTGGCCGAGGTGACGACTCCCGTTTGCCAGGCGGGGAGGTTATAGGTGGTGCTGAACCCGCCGCCGCTGGCGCCCAAACCCGAGCCGCTGGTGTACCAGTTCCAGACCGTCTCCCCGGCCCAGGCTCCGCCCGGGCCGGCAGTGGTCAAGGTCGTGCCCCCCACCAGGGTGATGTACGGGTCGTCGTCGGGGGGCGGTATCGGTCCGCTATAGGCCCCGTTGTCGCCGGAGGCGTCGAAGAAGGATTGGCCCTGGGCGGCCATTTGCTGGAATACCTGATCGGCGCTTCCGGCGGTGAAGGGGACGAAATCCCAGGAGCAACTCAGTTGCTTGGCCAAATCGTCGGTGGCCATGCGGTTGAGGAGGTCGATGGGGATGCCATTGGGACCGCCCTCATAGACGATTATCCCCGCCAGGCCGGGCGCCATCGCGGCCGCCATTTCTATGTCCAAGGAGACTTCGTCGACCGCGCTGTTGCGGCCGGTGGTTGGAACTCCGTCGAAGCCGTCCAGCAACACATTTTGCAGGGGAATGGCCGGCAGCCCGGCCTTGCTCTCGTAGGTTGAGATGTCACTGGGGTAGTAACCGTCGAATTCCACCAGGCCCACGGTTTGACCGGCGCCGGTCAGCGTGACTCCCGGGACGTAAGCCGCGCGGAAGTCCTTCGCGATATAAGTGCCGGTCGGCCCGGAACCGCTTTTTGGAGTGGGATGGCCGGACGCGTCGGCAGGGCTGGCCCGCAGGCACTTCGGATGAGGCAGATGGTAGTTGTTAAGGCCGCTGATGGCCAGGACCGGCACGCTTAGCTCGATTGACGGCTCGGATTCCGGGGCGTAAAAGGTGCGCGCTTCCGTCGGGTGCGCATAGAGGCGCAGGGTGGTTTTGAGGGCGTTCTCGATGTCCGCGACGGAGCCGTTCACATCCAGGAGGGTGCGGTTTGGATGCTCGCCGGTCACGGTGAGGCCGTGGGTGCGGGCGAACTCGATAAGGGCTTGGTAGTCCTCCTTGGCGGGGCCGAACCTTTCGGCGAACTGCTGCGGCGTCAAAAAGCGGTGGTAATTAGTGCTCGCCCGGTCGTAGAGCTCGTTCAAGAGCCGGGCCAGCGCCGCCGGCTGGCGCAGCGGCAGGCTAATCGCCAGGTTAAGCCGGTCCGTGGGCGCTGGGCGGCCCGTCGGGGCCAGGCCGCGGGCCTCGGCGGGCACGGCGCCCGGCAATGGCTGGCGCTCCCTCGCGCGAGCGGGCTGGGTGGCGAGCCCGGCGGCCAGACAGGCCAACGCTATCCAGGAGCCTGTCCCAAAAACCCGGCGAGCGGGAATCTTTGTCGGGACCTTTGTCGCCCACCTTTGTCGGCCGCCTTTGTCGCCCACCTTTGTCGCCCACCTTTGTCGGTTACTTTGTCGGTTATGTTGAACCCAACATAAGCGACAAAGGGTTCCGACAAAGGGTTCCGACAAAGGGTTCCGACAAAGGTCTCGACAAAGGCACGGAATCGGAGCCTTTGGGACAAGCTCCATGCGAGGTATTATCAGCATATTCACGACGGAAAATCACTGGGTCAGCCGATCTCGGTGGGGCAGGTGGTCGTTGTTCCACCGGGCCAGGGCCGGGTCGGTTTTTTGGAAGAGTTGCGCCTCGGCGGGGCACTCGATGTGGCCGTCGCAGAAGACCACGTTGAAACGGCCGCGATGGCGTTGTTGGTTGGCCGCCCGGATGCCGGCGCTGCCCGCGAAGCCGGGGTTTTCTTCCACGTCGCGCGAGCTGATGTCCAGCCGCGCCCAGCCGTCGTAGCTCACCGGGCCGGTGATGCCCCAGTAGGTGTTGAGCATCGCTGGGGGGACCCACATAAGGTTGGCGTCGCCTAGCTCGATCATGTCCGCCGGCGCAGCCACGGTGGAGTCCTTGATGACCTTGACTGAACTGGTGTCGGCGGGGTCGGTGAGGTAGCCGCCCAGGCCCCACTGGCTGAGGCCGAACTGGACGCCGTTGGCATTGTAACCGTAGCTGCCGAGCGGCACGGCGAGGCTGTTGGCGGCCAGCGTCAGCCCGCGGTAGGAGGGGCACAGATAGAGGCCGTTGGTCCAGTCGTGCTGGACGTAAGGAACGAGGAGCGTGGACCAAATACCAAGGTTAATGACCGCTCCGAACTGGTCAAAGGTGAAAACCGGGTAGGCGTGGGTATCCTGGACATACATTTGCAGGCCCAGGTTTATCTGGCGCAGGTTGCTCTTGCAACGGGCCGTGCGCCCTGCCTCCTTGGCCCTGGACAAGGCGGGCAGCAGCAGCGCTGCCAGAATGGCGATGATCGCAATGACCACCAGCAACTCGATCAAGGTGAAGGCGCGCGAGGCGGCGCGGGCTTTTTGGAGTGCGCCGGCAGAGCGAAGCGGCGACGGCGCTTTCGGCAACCCGGGATTTCCGGGAACGCCCGCCGCGGTCCGAGCCAAAGCGGTGTCGCGCTCCGCTTGCCACCGCACTCCAAAGCACGGGCCGCGCGCAACCTCCATTCGATGGGCCAGCGGATTCACGCATCCTCAAGGCTTCACTTGGACCCGGTGGCGCCGACGACCCGATAGTATCTAAACGGAGCGCCCGGGGTGGCCGCCGCCGGGTCGAGCATAAAGTTCGAGGCGGTGGTGCCGAGGGACTGCCAGACTATAGGGGCGGCCAGGTTAGTGGTGTACTGCAAGGTGTAGGAATTAACGCCCGCCTGGGCAGTCCATTGGAGCAAGGCGACGCCCCCACTCAGCGTGAATCTGAGCCCGCTGATAGTGGTCGGGGTCGTGTTCGTGGTCACCGGGTGGTTGGCCTGGAACATGCGCTCGAGGGTGGCTGCCTGGCCGCCCAGATCGTCGGGCGGCGCCGTGGCGCCCTGCGCGGAATTGATCTGCACGACCATGCCGTGCCCGGGGGCTAGCCAGTAATAGTTGAGGACGTATTGGGTGCCGGCCTCCTGGTAGCCAGTACCGTCGCCGAGGTCGAAAGCGATGTCATACTCATCCAACTCATGCACCCGCAGACAGCTCAGGAAGCCAAGGTCCGGCAGGGTGACCAACCCGAAGGCGTCCACGGTATCGGTCGAGGTGTAGGTCAGTTGCACGGGAAAGTCTCCAAAGCCCGCCAGGCTCTCGGTCGAATAGAAGACCGTCGTGCCGGACCAGGAGTCGCCGTAATGGATCGAGGCCGGGAAATCCCGGAGGGCGTTGGTGAACACGGACTCGGGTTGGGCGGGGCTGAAGGTGGGGTTGTAGAAGCCGTAATCGAGCATGCCCTTGGTGGGATCCTGCGTGAAATAGAGCCACTCGAGCGCGTTCGTGGTTCCCACAGGCGTCAGTTGCTGGGCAATTTTGGCTCCCACGGCCACGAAATCCGCGCCGTACGGGGTGCTGCCCGCCGTGACGTAATCGTAGCGGTTCGTCACGTCCTGGGGCCCGGTGGTGAAGTCCCAGGCCTGGGCATTGGTGCTGGGACTGCCGAGCATGGTGAGGGGGACAGCCACCGTGCTGTTGCTTGAGGTGGAGTTGGCGTAGGTCAGGTAATACTGGCCGACCTGATTAAACATGTCGGCGCTGGTAATGGTCACTTGCGCGTGGCCGGCGGCCACGCCGGCGGCCAGCGCGGCCGCGCACGTGAGGGTCCGGCGGAAGGCCGAGATAGTGTTCATAAGCGAGGAACTCCTTTTCTGCAGAACGCAAACGTTCATTAAATTCATAGCCGACTCCTGCGGTGATTCCGGCGGTTCGTACCGCTCCTTTTCGATTCCTTTAGAGCGAATCATGACTCTCGTGTGAACATAGGGTACGCGAGGGCAGCCTGTCAAGTGTGCGTTCCGAGGCACAGCGACAGCGAGAGGCGCCGGGGAGTGCGGGGGCAGGCGACAGATCCTCACATGGACCCGCTACGCCAAGGTCCAAAAAACCCCGTAGGGGTGGCCTGTTTATAGAAGAACCGCGACCAATGCTCTTTCTTTTTGTTTTTCAGCGGCGCGGGTGCGGTCCCCCATTCAATTGCCCGCCCGCCGCGCCGCTGAAAAACAAAAAGAAGGAGGGGGTCGGCTGCGCAGGTGCTATAAACAGGCCACCCCTACGGGGTTTGAGCTGGGTCGCAGTGGTCTGCACGAATCCGTGTAAGGAGCAGCGCTCTGCCGGCGCACTCGAGAAGAACTCAGCGCTTGCGCCCTGCCAGGGCGCAGGTCACTCTGGCCGCATGTCGTCGAGACGCATGAACCCAGACGCACACCGTGGACGGGCCCCAACACCGACTTCCCGCTAATGGACACGGCCCTCAGCCAATCATCGCTTTTTAGCGCGAGTTTTCTCTTCGCCTCGCTGATTTGGGGTTCCATCGGCATGGGATACTTCATTTATGGCAAGAAGCAGCAATCGTTCGAGGCCATGGGCGGAGGAATCCTGATGATGGTGGCGTCCTATTTCATCGGTTCGGCCCTGCTGATGTCCCTGGCCTGCCTGGGCATCATGGCGGCAGTTTATTGGCTGCTCAAGCGGGGTTACTGAGGCTCAGGGCCGGTCCGAAAAGCTTTGGACTGCGGTGGCGAGCGCGGGGCCGGTTGCCGGTACCCTGCTTCGCGAAGCGTTTGGACGGGATGGGACCTATGGGACCTGGGGGACCAATGGACGGTTGCGGACGCCCAGTTTCGCGAAGCGTTTGGACTGCGTCCAGCTTGCTGGCGCTTTCGGGCTGGGCGGGGCGTACCAAAGCGGGAGCAAGCTCCACGCAGTCCAAACGCTTCGCGACCTCGGGGGCGTCAACGAATCGGGAACGCGATGTTGCTCGGGGAAAGGTCCAAAAGATAGATTCCCAACTCCTCAAATGCGTCCAGGATCGCTTTGACGACCGGCCAATGCGCTTCGAACTGCTCGCGCTTCTCGGCCTCCCAATCGGCCCAAACGTCCTCGGGGAACTCCGGACGGGCGTCCAGGTATGCGCCGGCGAAATCCAAAACGAACGGCCGCTTGACGATGGTCATTTTGGGTATCAGGATTTCGTTCATGATAGCGGAACAAAGCTACGGCGCACATTCGGCCCAAGTAGAGATGCGGCTTATCGTCAATGGCGCGTCCGTCAGCATCACGCAGATGGGGCCCGATTTTCTCTTCGTCGAATCGGCCGCGGACCATCCGCCAGGCGAAGCAACCATTGTGCTCCAAGTGGACGACAGCGAGCGCCGCTGGAAGGTCAGCCTGCCGGAGGGCGTTTCGAAAGAGTCGCGGCGCGTCGCGCTCGCACTCCCGGGGTAAGCCGGACGCCCCTCAAAACCCCGCAGGGTTCAAACTCAGTGCGACGCGCCGGCGATGGCTTTGACCTTGGCCACGATGGCGCGGGCGTCGATGGCGTATTTGGCGAGCAACTCTTCGGGCTTGCCGGAATGGGGCAACTCGAAGACGGCGAGCTTGTGGACTTTGAGGCCTTCGTGGCTGAGTTCACCGGCGACGGCGTCGCCCAGGCCACCCTCGGGATAGTGGTCCTCGACGGTAAGCACGAGGTTGCCGGTCTTGTGAGCGGCGTGCTTGATAACGTCGCGGGCCAGGGGTTTGATGCTGTAGGCATCGATGACGGTGACGCCGAGGCCCTCGCTTTTGAGGAGATCGGCGGCCTTGAGGGCCTCAAAGAGAGTGACGCCGGCGGCGACTACGGTGACCCGGTCGGCGGGGGCCTGGCGGAGGACCTTGGCGCCGCCAATCGGGAAGGGCTCGTCGTTATTGTAGATGACGGGGGTCTTGGGCCGGGAGGTGCGGAGGTAGCACAGGCCTTTGTGCAGGGCCATCTGCTCGGTCAATCTCTCGGTCGCGACGGCATCGCTGGGATAGAGGACGACGCTGCCGACGACGGCGCGCATCATGGCCAGGTCTTCGAGACCCATTTGGGAGGGGCCGTCCTCGCCGATGCTGACGCCGACGTGGGAGCCGGTCAGTTTGAGGTTCGCGCCGGAAACGCCGGCGATGCGGATTTGGTCGAAGGCGCGGGTGAAGAAGGCGGCGAAGGTGGAAGCGAAGGGCACTTTGCCGCGGGTGCTGAAACCGGTGGACACGCCGACCATGTTCTGTTCGGCAATGAAGCACTCGATGAAGCGGTTGGGAAATCGCTTGCAAAACTTCTCGGAGAAGGTGGAGTTCTTGGTGTCACCGTCCAGGGAGACGATGCGGGGGTCGACTTCGCCGATGCGAACCAAGGCGGCGCCAAAGGCTTCGCGCGAGGCGACGTGGTCGCCCAGCTTGTAGGCCGGGGCCGGATAGCCGGCGGGCGGGTCGTTCTTGGGCGCGGGCAGCGGGTTGGGAGGAGCGATGGGGCGGCCGATGGCGGACTGGGCGGCGGGCCGGAGTTCGGCGGTGGCGCGCGCGGCCTCTTCCGGGGAGAGGGCCCGGCCGTGCCAGCCTTCCAGGTCCTGAAGGAACGAGACGCCGGCCCCCTTGAGGGTCTTGGCGAGGATGACCAGGGGTTGAGAGCCCAAGCCGACCGCGCTGAGAACTTCAAGGATTTCTTCCATATCGTGGCCATCGATCTCTTCGGTGCGCCAGCCAAAGGCCTCGAAGCGTTTTTTGTAGGTGTGGAGGTCGTGGCCCAGGGCGGTCGGCTGGCTCTGGCCGAGACGGTTGATGTCCACCAGGGCGATCAGGCTGTTCAATTGATGATTGCCGGCCAGGGCCGCGGCCTCCCAGACGGAACCTTCGGCGCATTCGCCATCGCCCAGGAGCACATAGGTGCGGTAGTCGAGGCGGTCCATCCGGGCACACAGGGCCATGCCGACACCCACGCTCAGGCCCTGGCCGAGGGAGCCGCTGGCAACGTCCGCAAACGGCAAACGCGGCGTGGGATGCCCCTCGAGGTCGGACCCGAGTTGACGAAGCTTGAGCAGGTCTTCGACAGGGAAAAGGCCGGTCTCGGCCCAGGCCGCATAAAGCAGCGGCGCAGCGTGCCCTTTGGAGAGAATGAAACGGTCGTTGTTGTAGTAATGCGGGTCCTTGGGGTCGTATCGCATGTGCCCGAAGAACAGCGCCGAAACCAGGTCCGCTGCCGAGCAGCAGGAGGTCGGATGCCCGCTGCCCGCCGCAGTGGTAGCCGCAATGGAGTGAATCCGCAACTGATTGGCGATGCCCTTCAAAATCCCAATATCAATGTCATTCTCATTCATGGATAAACCAAACTGTAAGCGGGAACGCCCAAAAGGAAAGGAAAAATCCTGGAAAGATGCGGGGTGGGGCAGGGCCGGTGACAGAGTCTGTCGAGCGCCGGCGGGCAGGCCAATTTGGAGTGCGGTGGCAAGCGAAGCGCGACACCGCTTTGGCTCGGGCAGCGGCTGGCGTTCACGGACGTCCCAGGGGGTCGAAAGCGCCGTCGGCGCTTCGCTCTGCCGGCGCACTCCAGAAGCCCGCTTTGATTCCGGGGAATCGGGGCTATCATGGGATCGGCAGAACCATGCAAACGATCTATTTCGACTATAACGCTACGACGCCGCTGGACCCTGGCGTGCGCAAGGCCCTGCTCGCATTCCTGGGCGACGTCTGGGGCAATCCCTCGAGCATCCATCATGTTGGCCGCCTGGCCCGTTCATTCCTGGACGATGCGCACGAGCGGGCGGCCTTGGTGCTGGGCTGCAGAGCCAGCGAAGTGGTCTTCACGGGGGGCGGTACCGAGAGCGTGAACCTCGCCCTGTTTGGCACGGCCCGTTTGCTCCGTCCGAAGGGCAGGCACATCGTAATCTCCGCGATCGAGCATCATGCGGTCCTTCACTCATGCGACTACCTGGCCAGGAAGGAGGGTTTTGAGGTGACGCGGTTGCCCGTGGACAGCCAGGGATTGGTGTCGCCCGACGATCTGAAAAAGGCCCTGCGCCCGGACACAATCCTGGTTTCGATCATGGCCGCCAACAATGAGATCGGCACGATCCAACCGGTGGCCGAATTAGGCGCGATTTGCGGGGACCGTGGAGTCAAGTTTCATACCGACGCGGTGCAATGGCTGGGCAAAGAGCCTTTCACGAGCATTCATCAGTTCAATGCGGACCTCGTGTCAATCTGCGCCCATAAGATATACGGCCCAAAGGGCGCCGGCGCTCTTTTCATTAAGTCGCCGTTGCTGCCGGACCCTATCCAATTTGGGGGCGGTCACGAGAACGAGCGGCGGGCTGGGACCGAGAATTTGGCGGGCATTATCGGCTTGGTCGCAGCCCTGGAGCAATTCGTCCGCGAACCCATTTTTCCGAGAACTCCCCTCCTGGCCCTGACGGGCCGTCTGCTGGCCCTTTTAGATAGTTTGGAGGGTGTGCAGCCTGCCGGCTCCCGGCAGCAGCGGCTGGCAAATACAGTTTCTTTAGTCGTTGATGGCGCCGATAACGTCGCCTTGCTGGCCGGTCTGGATTTGGAGGGGATCTGCGCTTCAAGTGGTTCCGCCTGCACGGCCGGGTCACTCGAACCGTCCCACGTTATTCGCGCGCTCGGGTTGGGTGAAAACTTGGCGCATTCGCTGGTGCGTTTCTCTCTTGGCCGGGAGTCCACTGCCGCCGAGGTTGAGCGGGTCGAAGCCGTCCTGCCGGAAGTTATCAGGCGAGCACGGCTAGTTTCAGCGCACTAGCCGCAATGCCTTTCGGAAATCCCCTTGTCCCGGCCGGCGGTCCTTGTCCCAGAGGGACATCCGAGAATAGCCCAGCGTTTCAACGCTGGGTTTAGCGGTCAGATGA
>Ga0209415_10020716_pt1 | contig 10197 bp, 9 predicted proteins | sample PeaSoiSIISIP2007_FD_187696 | JGI IMG/M metagenome (GOLD analysis project Ga0209415, IMG submission 187696) | Peat soil microbial communities from Weissenstadt, Germany - SII-SIP-2007 (SPAdes) (version 2) | ecosystem: Environmental > Terrestrial > Soil > Wetlands > Peat | place: Germany...
CGGCGCGTCAATCATGTTGAAGAACCAGTAGAGGATCAGGATCGTGATGAACGCCGGCGCTGCGAACAGCAGTCCCTGAAAGAAGTAGCGCGCTATCCGTCTCATCGGTCGCCTCCTTCGTTCCAAGCCATCGGCCATCGCTTCCGCCATCCTAATCGGAATATCCTTTCAAGACAACCGGAAAGCTATTGACAAGCGGCCCGAAGAAAGCCTAGAATTGCCTCCCGAAACGATTTTTGATCGAGTTGATGACGGTGCAGGGTTATCGAACTGGGTTCGGCGTCGTCATTGGCAGATCACTTTTGAGAAGGAGCGCGCGATGAGAAGGGCGATCGTAGCATTTATGGTCGTGGCTGGAATGGCGCTGATGATGGCGGGTTGCGGCCAGGAAGAAACCCCTGCCAAGAAGGCCCCCGGCGCCCCTGAAAACACGACGATGGCCCCGGCGCCCGCTCCGACCACGAAGTAATGAGGCGGTCGCGTCAGGCCTCCTCAGTGGATATGAGCGAGCCGGTCGCATCAAAGGCACGCGTTCGCGCGTAATCGCAACGCGCGCAGTCTTGGTCCGCCTCTCCTTCGCCCGCTGCGCGGCGGGCGATGGAAGGCGGACTGGCTTTTAAGCAGCCGCCTGCGATGCCGGTTCTTTCCAACCTTCCGGAACGTCCGCTTCAATCGCCCGGCTTGTAAAACTTCATCGCAAGGCTATAATGGCGTTGTGCTCCCGAGGCCGGTGCGGACGACTAGTGCTTACTTGCGGAAATAGGCGTCCTATTTCCGCAAGTAAGCATGGCCGCGACAAGACGTGTCGTTATATTGAGTTATGCGTGCCGTTGGACCGTGTTTAGTTGCGCAAATTGGTACGCCAATTTACGCAACTAAACACTAGGCGGGATGCGGGCACTCGAGTTCAGGGAGAGGAAATCATGGGCAGCCACATGCAATACATCGGCTGGACGGTGGTCATCGCGCTGGTGGGCGGCGTGGTCGGCATCGCGCTGGTGCTGATTTCCTCGGCGTTTCTGCCGTGGTTCATCGGCCGCATGACGCCGGCGATGGATGAGGAGAAGGAGATCGCGCGCGGCAACGTCGCGGCTGCGCAGTACTTCGGCCGGGTGGTCGCCGCGAGCATCCTGGGCATGAGCGTGGTCGTGGCGGCGGCGATCCTCGGCGCCATCATCGCAGTGCTTTCCTCGTAACCACAGGGAGGCGAGCCGATGATGAATCCCCGAATCGGGAATAAGGGCGCGCGCGGCGTCATCACGCTGACGCTGGCGCTCTTCGCGGCCGGCGCGGCGTTCGCGCGCGGCGGCGGCGGCTGCCTCGAAGAGGGCACGCCGGTCCTGACGCCCTCCGGCCCGGTCGCCGTCGAGCGCCTGGCGGCCGGCGACGAGGTCCTTTCCGTCTGCGGCAACCGGTGGATTCGGGCGACGGTCGCGGCGGTGACGCAGGTCCAGCCCGAAGAGTACATCGTCCTTCGCGCGGCCGGGCGGACGCTGCGAGTGACCGCCGGGCATCCGCTGGCGGTCGCGCCCGGGACGTTCCGCGAGGCATCCTATCTGCGCGCGGGCGACGCGCTGCTCCTGCGCGAGGGCGATTCCACGCGCCCGGCGCCGATCGAGGCGGTCGCGCGCGTCAAGGCCGTGCGGCCCGCTTACAATCTCCTCGTCAGTCCCGGCGGCACCTATCTCGCCGACGGGCTGATCGTCCATAACAAGGGCTGCTTCCTGCCGGACACGCCGATCCTCCGCGCCGACAGGAGCGAGATCGCCATCGCCGACGTGCGGCCGGGCGAGAAGCTGCTGGCCTTCACTCCCGCGGGCGAGATCGTGACCGCCCAGGTCGCCGCCGTGCTCGCGCGCGAGGTGGACGAATACGCCGTGGTCACGACGGACCGGGTCGTGCTGCGCGTCACGGTCGAGCACCCGTTCTACGTCGGCGACGGGACGTTCAAGACGCTCGAGGCGCTGAAGGTCGGCGATTCGATTTTCGCTTGGGACGGCGAAAAAAGCCTGAGCGCGCAGCCGATCCGGAGCATCGAGCGCATCCGCAGCCGCGCGCGCGTCTATAACCTCCAAACCGACGCGCCCAACACGTATTTCGCCTCCGGCATCGCCGTGCATAACAAGGGCGGCGGCGGCGGTGGCGGCGGCGGAGGCGGTGGGTTCCATAGTGGAGGTTCGGGCGGTGGGATTGACCTCACGCAGTCAGTGGGTCCGTTCTGGGGGCGGATCCTTAATTTCATTTTCAACAACCTGATCTTCGTCATTATCGGCGCCGTGATTATCTTCAAGATCGTGACCTTCTTCAGGCAAAAGCGCGACGAGAACCTGGACTTCTCCTACAGCCGTTCCGCGATTGCGGGCAAGGCCGACAAGACTCGGAAGCTGCTGGAGTTTATCGCGAAGAGCGACCCGAAGTTCGCGCCGGACCTTCTGACGGGCACGGCTCGCTCCACGTTCGTGCTGCTCCAGAAGTGCTGGCAGGCGCGCGATTACGCGCCGATGAAGCCGCTCATGATGCCCGACCTCTACGCCGACCACCTCTCGCAGATTCAGGGCATGGTCCATAGCCATGAGATCAACGTCATCGAGGACCTCAGCGTCGGGGCGGTGGACCTGGTCAACGTGCGCTACCCGAACGACCCGAACGCGCGCGAGTTCACCGCGCTCATCAGCGCCAGCGCGCAGGACTACTACGTGGACGACCGGACGCAGGACTTCGTGCGCGGTGACGAGGAGCCGGAGCCGTTCCAGGAGTTCTGGACGTTCCACCTCGTGGACGGGAAGTGGCTGCTGCGCGAGATCGAGCAGACGAAGGAGTCCGACGCGCTGAAGACGGACAACTTCTTCGAGCCGTTCACCGATCACGGCGTCAGCCAGGTGTATGGGGAAGCGGCCGCCCGCGATGGGCCGGTCGGGCCGTCGGTCGCCGCCGGCGCGGAATTGAAGGCCACGCGCGTCGAGCGGTTGCTGAACTACCTCGTGCAGGACGACAAGCTCTGGGACCCGCAGGCGATGTCGGAGCGGGCGCGCAAGGTCTTCCTCGAGGTCTGCATCGTGCGCGAGGAGGGCGATCCGGAGCGCATCCCGGCGGCGGACCTGTTCCCGGAAATCGCGGCGCACCTCAAGGAGGAACTCCGCAGCCGCGAGGCGGAGGGCGCGTCCATCGAGTTCCGCAACCTCTGCATTCGCAAGGTGGACCTGGTCCTGGTCCGCAATTACAGCGACAAGACGCGGGACGAGTTCACCGCGCGGATCACCGCGCACGCGCAGCAGGTCGTCCGCCGCGGCGGCGTGGTCGCGAGCGAGCAGCCGTACGTCACGCCGTTCGAGCAGTACTGGACGTTCGGCCGGCTCGACAACCAGTGGAAGCTCAAGGAAGTCGAGCCGCCCGCGCAGGGCCAGGCGATGGCCGCCCAAGAGAATGTGGACGAAGGCGTTTCCGCCGCGCAGCTCGAGTGGTTCTACCAGCATCCGCGGGCGGCTTAGCTTTCGCCGAACGGAAAGTTTTGCCGCAAAGAAGCGCAAGAGACGCAAGAGGCAAGATGCTCCGTGATTACTCTCTTGCGCTTCTTGCGCCTCTTTGCGGCTGAATTTCTTTCTTCATTTCTTCCGCCCTCTTGCGGCTAACGGAGGTTCCATGCCGATGACGTCCCGCGAGATCATCCGCCGCAATCTTGAATTCGCCGGCCCCGAGCGGATCGGCCTCAGCTTCGGCGGCGGCCGCGCCGACGATCTCTGCGACGCCGGGCTCGATCCGGCGCCGGTCTGGCGCGAGCGCCGCTGGACGGAGGGCCGGCAGGAGTTCTACACCGACGAATGGGGCAACACCTGGTTCCGCATGGCGGACATGGGCCGGGGCGGCGAGATCTATCGGCCGGCGCTGACGGATTGGGACCAGTTGAAGGAGTATCGCCTGCCGGAGATGGCCGCGCCGGAGCGGTTCGTCACGGCGCGCCGGGTTTTCGCGGCCGAGAAGGAGCGGTATCGGATCGGGCTGCTGCCCGGATTCCCGTTCGCGATCTGCCGCTACCTGCGGAAGCTCGAGAACTACTTCAAGGACCTGCTGCTGGAGCGCAAGCACGTGGACGAACTGCACGAGCGCGTGACGACGCTCCTGGAGAACGTGATCGCCCAGTACGCGCAGGCCGGGGCGGACGGCGTTTTCTTCTGCGAGGATTGGGGCACGCAGGAGCGTCTGCTGGTCAGCCCGCGCATGTGGCGCGAGATCTTCAAGCCGCTGTTCCGGCGCCTGTGCGCCGCCGCCCGCGCGCGCGGTGTGCACGTGCTCATGCACTCGTGCGGAAACGTGCGCGACATCCTCGACGACCTGGCCGAGGTCGGCGTGAACTGCATGCAGTTCGACCAGCCGGCGCTCTATGGTCTCGAATCGCTCGCGGCGCGGCTCCAGGGCTTGAAGCTCTGCCTCTATTCGCCGGTGGACATTCAGCGGGTGCTGCCGAGCGGAGACCGGGCGCGGATCGAAGCCGAGGCTCGGCGCATGGCGGAGCTTTTCAGCGGCAAGCGCGGCGGGTTCATCGCCACGAATTACGGCGACCTGAAAGGCATCGGCGTCCAGCCGGAGTGGGACCGCTGGGCGTACGAGGCGTTCATCGCCTGCGCGGGCGGGAAATCCGGGGGAGCTCTGACCGGCCCTAAAATTCAGGGATAAGAATCAGCTTGTGGCACGCCGGACAGCGGCCGGTCCTGCCGGCGAGTTCCCATTTGACCTGCAAGACCTTGCCGCACTCGCACCGAAACTTGACCTTGCCCTGCTGCTCGATCCGGTCGGGACCCGGCAGCAGTTCGGGCGATGGGACGCGCGGAAACCGCTGCATCTCCGGCGGCTTGGGCTTCTCGGGCCGCTTGGGCTTCTCCGGGAGCTTCGCAGCGAAAGCATATTCCAGGCCGCAGGCGCACGGGCGCCACGCGCCGGACGCGCCGATGCTCTCCACCGCCCGCCGAAGTTGCTGTAACCAATCGCCGATCACGTCACACCGTCCCTTGCAGGCGAATACGGGTGCCCACCACTCCGCCGCCTATGAGAAGCCTAGCAACTCCTCGGAAAAAGTCAACCGTACTGCCACGAGAACCGCTCAGCCCGACGCCCGGCCGCATGCGCGCCTTCACTCTTTCGGGATCAGGATCCGCGCGCGGCATGCGGGACAGCGGCCCGTTCTGCCGGCGAATTCGCGTTTCGCCTTGAGGAGCTGGCCGCAGGAGCAGAGGATCGGGATCGTGGTCTCCGGCGCGATCCGCATGGGGCGTGCCGCCGGGCCCGGTGCGGGCACCTGCGAGCCGTACAGATTCTCCGACAGCCGCGCGCTCCGCGCCACCCGGTCGCGCCACGCCCTCCTCAGTCCGAAGATATCCAGCAGCGTCCGCTCCGTGTCGTCCATCGAGACCAACTGCACAGTCATCAGCAGCATCGCCAGCGCAAATCCGGCCGCGAATCCGCCGAGGTGCGCCCAGTACGCTATGCCGCCCAGGCCCAGCGCGACGCCGAGGATGTCGAAGGCCAGCCAGAGCAGCATGATCCAATAGCTGCTCACCTCGAACCATCCGTACCGGATGAACACGAAGATCCAGGCGAAGTAGAAGCAACTGATCTCGTTGGTCGGGAACCAGACCAGGCACATGGCCATGACGCCGCTGATGGCCCCGCTCGCGCCGATGGCCGGATGGTCGCTGAAGAGCAGGTGCGCCATGCCCGCTGCGATGCCCAGCCCGAGGAAGAGGAACGGGTAGGCGATGTTCCCCACCTTCTCGCAGACGGCGTTGCCGAAGACCCACAGGAAAACCATGTTGCCGACGAGGTGCAGGATGCCGCCGTGGAGGAAAATGTGGCCGATCAGGCCGAGGGGATTCCATCCGTTCAGCACGAACGGCTCGATGGCCGGAACCGCCGCGGTTTGCTCGAGGATGTAACAGATGACCAGGACCGCGAGGAGGACGTAGTTCGCGATCGGCCATCGGTAGATCGGCACATCCACGCGGTAGGGCACGAGCAGAAACATGAGCCGTTCCCCTTCCCGGAATGACCTCGCCGACGGGCAGCGTAGCAACTCCACCGCAAAAGTCAACGGGCCCGGAGCGGTTTACCGGCTTGCGGCCTTATGGTATCCTTGCGCCGTGGACCGGCGGACGGGATTGTCGGAGGGGATGAGGCATGGCGGTCGAAAACCTCTGGGCGCCGTGGCGGATGGATTTCATTCGCGAGCTCGGCGGCAAGCCCGACGGCTGTTTCCTCTGCGACGCCGCCGCGAGTCTCGAGGACCGGGCGAACCTCGTCGTCCGCCGCGGCCGGACCGCGCTCTGCCTGCTCAACCGGTATCCGTACAATAACGGCCACCTGCTCATCTCGCCCTTCCGGCACGAGGGCAAGATCGAGTCGCTCTCCCGCGAAGAACTCGCCGAGATTCTCTCGATGACCGTCGAGTCGAAGAAGCTGCTCGACCGCCTGATGAGCCCGAACGGGTACAACATCGGCGTCAACCTCGGCCGCGCGGCGGGCGCCGGGCTGGAGGAGCATTTTCACATGCACGTCGTCCCGCGCTGGTCGGGCGACACGAACTTCGTGACCACCGTCGGCTCGGTCAAGGTCATCCCGCAGGCGCTCGAGGAGCTTTGGGCGATGCTGGACGCGGAATGGAAGAAGGCAGCGCCGTGCTGAACCGCGAGGAGATCGAGAAGCGCGAGGAGCGCGAGCTGGCGCCTTACGCGATGCGCAGCGGCCGCTCGCGCGGGCGGGCGCACGCCGAGCCGGAACACGCGCTGCGCCCGGCCTACCAGCGCGACCGCGAGCGCATCATCCACTCGACCGCCTTCCGCCGCCTCCAGTACAAGACGCAGGTCTTCGTCAACCACGAGGGGGATCATTACCGCACGCGGCTGACGCACACGATCGAGGTCGCGCAGATCGCCCGCGCGATCGCGCGCTTCCTGAATCTGAACGAGGACCTCTCCGAGGCCGTCGCGCTCGCGCACGACCTCGGCCACACGCCGTTCGGCCACTCCGGCGAGGACGCGCTCCGCGAGCTGATGAAGGGCCACGGCGGCTTCGAGCACAACCTCCACGGCCTGCGCGTGGTGGATATCCTCGAGCGCCGTTATCCCCAGTTCCGCGGCCTGAACCTGACCTGGGAAGTGCGCGAATCCATCGCCAAGCACGTCACGACGTACGATCACCCCAGCACCCGCGATTTTGATCCCGGCCTGCGGCCCCTGCTCGAGGCGCAGGTCGTCGAGGCGGCCGACAGCATCGCCTACGTCTCACATGACCTGGACGACGGCCTCGGCGCGGGGATCCTCGATGCGAGCGTCTTCGAGAAGGTCGAACTGCTCTCCGCGGTCGCGCGCGACGTGAGCCCGCTGCAGGCCGACCTCTCCGCGCGCGATCACCGCAACGAGGCCGTCCGCACGCTCATCAACCTGCTCGTCACCGACCTGTGCAGCACGACGGCGGAGCGCCTCCGGGAGATGCACATCGCCTCCGTCGAGGCTGTCCGCGCCGCGCCGGGCAACCTCGTCGCCCTCTCGCCGAACATGCACCGGCTCAAGGAGGACCTGCAGGCGCACCTGCACCGGCAGGTGTATGAGCACTACCGCGTCGCGCGCATGTCGAACAAGGCCCGGCGGCTCGTGAAGGAGATTTTCAGCGAGTACGTCCGCCAGCCGAAGCAGCTCCCGCCCGATTACCAGGCGTGGGCCGAGCAGACCGGGCTGCACCAGGGCGTGTGCGACTACGTGGCCGGGATGACCGACCGCTACGCCCAGGAGGAGTACGCCAAGCTGTTCTCGCCGAGCGAGCGCACCTGAGAGAGGATGGAGCGATGGCGACGTGGCGTCCGGCCCTGTCGGCGCCGTGGACCCGGCCGGAGGTGGAACAGGTCCTGGAGGATGCCCTGCGCGTCCTCGCGGAGATCGGCGTCGAGTGCCGGCATCCGGTGATGGTCGAGCGGCTGACGGCCCGTTTCGGATCTTATGCGGACCCCCGCGTGCGGTTCGATCCGAAGCGCGTGCGGGCGCATGTGGAGGCGACGCAAGCGCGGGCGCTCCAGGCGGCCAAGACCGTTGATGCTGCGGCCGCGGAGGACGAGTTCAGCCTCGGCGGCTGCTGGGCGGGCATCAACTATTGCGACCCGGAGACGCAGGCCGTCCGTCCGGCCCGGAGCGACGAATGCGCGCAGATGTGCCGCCTGTGGGACGCGCGCGACCTCTCCGGCGTCGTCCCGGTCGTGCCCGGCGACGTCCCGCCGGAGATTCAGGCCCTCGCCGCCGAACGCATCGCCCTGAAGAACTCCCGGCGCCTCGGCGGCTGCCTGCCGGTGTTGGACTCCGAGGAAGTGCGCGGCCTCATGGACATGAACCTCGTCGCGGGACGACGCTACGTCCTGGCCGAGCAGATCTGTATCAGCCCCCTGCGATTCAACGACCAGGGGATCGAGACCGCCTTGGCCTTCCTCGACAACCCGGACGTCGAGGTGGCGCTGTGGGGCTTCATCCCGATGGCCGGCGCGAGCTGCCCGCTCGATCCGCGCAGCGCCGTCGTCCAGGCCGTCGCCGAGGAACTCGCCCACAGCATGGCCGGCGAGGCGCTGGGCTTTCCGCAGAGCGGCTTCGAGCTGGGCGTCTCGCCCTTCGACTTCCAGTACGGCCTGATCGTCTTCGGCTCGCCGGAGTGGTGCCTGTACCGGGTGCTGGCCGTCCAGATGGCCGCGTTCCTCAACGGCGGGCGGCCGGTCCGCCGCGGCGCTTTCCGCTCCACGGCCAAGCAGCCGGACGAGCAGGCCGCGTGCGAGCGGACCGCCACGGTGCTCTGGCAGGCGATGCTCGGCGCGCGGCGCTTCGGCGCGGTCGGCCAGCTTTCCGTGGACGAGGTCTTCAGCCCGCAGCAGGCGGTGATTGACCGCGAGATCCTGGCCTATGTCGCTCGTCTCGTCCGCGGCATGGAGGTCGGCCGCGACGTGGACGCCGTCGCGCTGATCCGCGAGGGCGTCGAGCAGGGCAGCTTCGGCGGCCTCCCGGACACGGTCGAGCGTTTCCGCGGCTTCTGCACGTTCCCCGACCTCTTCCGCCGCTGGAACGTCGAGCGCTGGCGCGCGAACGAGGAACCGTCCATCCTCGGCGAGGCCTGGGCCCGCGCGAAGGAGGAGATCGCCCGCAGCGCCCATCGCCTCCCGCCGGACCGGGAGGGAAGAATTGACGCGATCTACTCCAAGGCGGTTGAGCACGTGAGGAACCGTTGACCATGGCCAAGCTGATCGTGCGGGAAGGGCCGGGACGAGGCACGGCCTACGAGCTGGTGGACGACTCCACGAAAATCGGGCGCGACCCGGGCAACGCGGTGCAGATCCCTTCCGAGACCATCAGCCGCACGCATGCGGAGATCGTCCGGAGCGTGGAGGGCGACGCGGAGACCTGGACCGTGCGCGACCTGCAGAGCCGCAACGGCGTGCTCATCAACGGCGCGCGCGTTGAAGAGGCCGTGCTCTCCTCGGGGGATGAAATCCGCCTCGGCGATGCGGTGCTGAACTTCATCGAGCGCGAGTTCGATACGCTGGAGATCACCGACGCAGAGGGCGCGGCGGAGCTCTCGTTGCGCAGCGAGGCGGCCGTGCATCGCCCGGCGGGCGCGCGGCAGACGATCGCCGTCGGCGCGCACCCGGAGAAGCGGCTCCTGGCCCTGCTCGAGCTGGCGCAGGTCGCCGGCTCGGCGAAGAGTTACCCGGAACTCTTCGGCGCGATCGTCTCGGCCATCGAGCGCGACCTGCGGCCGCATCGCACGGTGCCGATCCTCTTCGACGAGCAGAAAGGCCTGCTGCGCCCCTGGGTCAGCCAGCGCGGCGAGTTCGACCGGCACCTCTCGAAGATGCCGATCAGCTCCACCATCGTCAATTACGTCCGCGAGCACCGCCTAGCAATCCTGAGCGAGGCGCCCGAGAAGGACGAGCGCCTCCGCGACGCGCAGTCCATCGCCGCGCACCGGATTACCTCGGCGATGTGCGCGCCGATCCAGATCGGCGACCGGCTGCTCGGGGAGCTCTACGTGGACCGGTTCGGCGACGCGGAGCGCTTCACGAAGGCGGACCTGGAGCTGCTGGTGGCCTTCGCGGGCCAGGCGGCGGTGGCGATCGAGAACGTGCGCGTGCGCGAGGAGATCGGGCGCGAGCGGTACGTGCGCGAGCGCGAGGCGCGC
>Ga0209415_10020717_pt1 | contig 10197 bp, 8 predicted proteins | sample PeaSoiSIISIP2007_FD_187696 | JGI IMG/M metagenome (GOLD analysis project Ga0209415, IMG submission 187696) | Peat soil microbial communities from Weissenstadt, Germany - SII-SIP-2007 (SPAdes) (version 2) | ecosystem: Environmental > Terrestrial > Soil > Wetlands > Peat | place: Germany...
ACCCAATATAACGACGCGTCTTATCGCGGCCATGCTTACTTGCGGAAATAGGACGCCTATTTCCGCAAGTAAGCACTCGCTCTCGGAGCGTTCGAGCCGATAGCCGATCAGCTCCTTACTCCCTTGGCGGGTAATGCCACAGTCAACCGGCGCCACTCGATGACGGGCCTGCGCCCGGCGGCTTCGTGGCTACTCTTCCGGCAGGTCAAAGGGCGACACGCTGTCGCCGAAGCGCTTCTGCGCCTCGAGCAGGCGGCGGCGTTGCGCATGCAGGATGTCCATCAGCGCCGGCGGCGTCTCGAGCACTTCGGTGTGATAGAACTTCTCGACTCGTTCGAGTTTCGCCAGGTTCTCCCGCACGCGCAAGGTGAATTGCCGGACGTAGTCCTCCTTCGCGTACTCCTTGGCGAGGACCTGGCGGAAGAGCCTCTGGAGATCGGGGAACTGCGGGATCAGCCCGGTCGCCGTCAGGACCGCGCCGGCCTCGCCGTGCACGCGCAGTTCCATCCATTTGACCCAAACGGCCTTGTCGCGGACGGCGTTGACGAACTGGCCGGCCTCGTCCCGCAGGAAGTAGTTCACGCCGAAGACCAGCGGCGGCTTCTTCAGGCGGCGGCCGAACTCCAGGTTGTTCGCGATGTATCGGCCCAGCGGAATGGCGACGAAGTCCTGGATGCTCATGATGTTGATTTCCGGGACGCCCTCCTTGCCGACGGTGGCGAAGGTAGTCTCGGTCTCGAGCCAGGCGCCGTAGGCGCAGATGCCGTGCGCCCAGTCGAAGCCCTGCTGCACCGGCATGTAGGCGCGGGCGTCGCGGCCGCCGTACATGACCCCGTGGACGACCACGCCGGAGGGATTGTCCAGTTGCGGGTCGGCATTTTCCAGGGCGTGCAGCGAGATGGCGTAGCGCGCGTTCTTGTGGGCCGGCGGGATCGGGTTGCCCTGCGCGTCGGTCTTCCCGGCATGCCAGGCGCCGGTGAAATTCTCGCCCGCCTTGGGCAGGTCGCAGCCCATGCCGAGCCAGTACGGCCGCCCGTCGGCGACGAGGACGTTGGAGAAGACGACCTCGCCGGGGTTGGTCAGCGCGCGGTAGATCGCCGGGTCGTCCGCGGGGTTCACGTTCTGGACGATGCCGAAGATGCCGCGCTCGGCGTTGACGGCGCGCGCCTCGGCGTTGATGTTGCGCAGGTAGGCGATGTCGTCGCCGAGGATCGTCTCGCCCGGGAGCATGGCGGTGGAGGTCTTCCCGCAGGCGCTCGGGAAGGCGCCGCTGAAATACGTTTTGCGCCCGTTCGGGCCGTGCACGCCCATCAGGAACATGTGCTCGGCCAGCCAGCCTTCGCGGTCGGCCTTGCGGATGGTCAGCCGCAGCGCCAGTTTCTTCAGCCCGATCGAGTTGCCGGCATACTGCGTGTTGACGGTGTAGATCATATCCGTCGTGTAATCAATGTAGATCCGCTTCCGGTCGGCATCCACGCTGACCATCCGCTCGTCCATGCGCCCGGAGGAGTGCAGGATGCAGAAGAACTCGCCTTTCCCGCGGGCCTGCAGGAAATGATCGTACGCCGGCCGGTAGAGCAGATCCTCGCTGTGGGCAACGTAGAAGGAATCGGTGAATTGCGCGCACGGGATGCTGAAGACCGACCCGGTCGGCCCCAGCGAGAGCAGGCGGACGATCATCGTCCGCCCCTTCATGCTGCCCTTGAGGAGGCCGCGGATCTCGGCGAGGCCTTCCTCGCGGCCGATCTGCTTGAGCGCCTTGCCGAGGAAGCCGGATTTCGGGACGAGGTACTTGGTCACTTCGCGGTCGCGGCCCTGGTCGCTCGGGCCGTCGAAGTGGACCGTATGGCCGGGGATTTTCAGCGGGAGCTCCTCGCCGGTGGCGATCGCTTGTTCGCGGATGAAGCGGACCTCCTCCTCGGAATCGGCGCAGACGAAGACCGACTCCGGCTCGCAGAGCGTGATGGCGTCGGCCAGCAGGTCGTTCAACTTCGGGTTCTGCAGGCGCACCAGCTTTCCGTAGTTATCGTCCCGCAGCTTGCTCTGGAGAATTGACCGTACCGTCCGTTTCATCGTCGCTCGCCTTTCATCGCGCGCCGTCCGCGCCGGCGGTGCTGAAAAAGTATAGATTTCCCCCGCCCAGTTGCCGTTGCAAAGCGCAGGAAATTACGGAAGCCGGTTTGAGCACAGGAGTTTACGTTTTTCGGAGCGGCCTGTCAATATCTCCCGCGCCTGAATCCGGCACTTGCGTTGGGCGAGTTCATCCCGTATTATTTAGTGAAACCCAGGGGCGCCACCGAAACCTGTTTAGGATGGCGCAGACTATGGCAAAGTCCAGAGGCTTGTTCTTCAAAGTGGTCCGTGTGCTCTTCCTCCTCGCGCTTGCCTTCGGCATCTATTACGTGGTGGCGCGATTCATCATCGTGGCGCGGGCGACCGTTACCCTCTCGAACCTGGGTCAAATCGGGCGAAGACTCTCCGAATTCCGCGCCACCCGAGGCCGCTTTCCCCAAGGCACTGGAGAGCTCGACCTGCAGCCGGATTTGCTCGTAGATCCTATGTCGGGCAAGGATTTCATCTGGGCGCAGAAGGCGCCGCAGGGAACGGGCCGCGTACGCCTGGTCTGGCAGCCGGAACCTCACCGCACGGAACCCTGGCCCTTCGGAGGGATCAGGCAGCTGGCGCTGTTCAGCGACGGATCGGTCGGCGACTGCCTGCCCGAAAACACCGAAGATCAATGAGCAAGACTGAGATGAAGTGCGTCGTCGTGATGCCGACGTACAATGAGCGGCCGAATATCGAGGCGATCGTCCCCGCGGTGCTGGCGAACGGGCCGGCGTGGCACGTGCTGATCGTGGATGACGGCTCGCCGGACGGCACGGGCGAGGCGGCCGACGCGCTGGCGGCGCGCGACCCGCGCGTGAGCGTGCTTCACCGCGCCGGCAAGCTCGGGCTGGGCACCGCTTATCGCGACGGGCTCAGCCGCGCCCTGGCGCTCGGGTGCGATTACGCCTGCACGATGGACAGCGATTTCTCGCACGACCCGAAGGCGCTGCCGAAGCTGCGCGAACTCGCCGAGACGCACGGCGCGGCGCACGGTTCGCGCTATGTCCCCGGCGGCGCCACCGTCGGCTGGAGTTTCACCCGCAAGGTCAACAGCGCCTGCGCGAACTCTCTCACGCGCCTTTTCCTCGGCGTCAAGCTGCGCGACTGCACCAGCGGGTTTCGATGCTACCGCAGAGACGTCCTCGAGAAGTTGCAGCCGGCTACGCTGACGGCGAAGGGATATGCCGTGCTCGAGGAACTGCTCCTGCGCTGCCGCAGACTTGGCGTGACGCCCGCGGAGCACCCGATCATCTTCTCGGAGCGCAAGGCGGGGCAGTCGAAGATCAACATCGGCGAATCGTTCAGCGCGCTGCGGATGCTCATGAAGCTCCGCCTGCAGGGCTGGCAGCCGGAGCCGGCGGAGGCCGCAACGCGCGGTTCAGGCGCCGGCAAAGCTCCTTGAGCCGCTCCACCTCGCGCTCGCCCAGCAGCGCAACCGGGAACGACGACTTGCTGTGGCAGAGCGGCTCGTCCATGTCCACCCACTGACGGCAAAGCTCGCCGTCCGGGGTCCCGGGAATCGGCGAGAAGTCCGCCAGCATCAGCCGCAGGCCCAGGCCGTGCGCGAATCGCATCGAGGTCTCCAATTCCTGCGTGTCGGACCGCGGATGGCCGAGGATCAGGTAAGCGGTGATCTCCGGCGGCTCGGCGCCCGCTTCGCGCAGGTGCGCCGCGGCTCGCGCCAGTTCATCCGGGGCGACCTTGCCTGTGGAATTCCCGTCCGTCCCGCGCTGCCATGCATCGGAGAGGCTCTCGAACCCCAGGTAGAACGTCCGAACGCCCGCGCGCACCATGAGGCGGGCGATGTCGCGCGTGAGCAGCCGCGCGTGCAGCGCGTTGGGCGTATGGAAATTCACCGCGCTCTTCTGCGACGCCATCCGATCGAGGAACGGCAGCAGCGCGTCCTCCGGCCGGAAGAGCAGCGCATCGTCATAGAACGCCACGTTCCGCGCGCCCAGCCGGCGCAGCAGGTCCATCTCTGCCAGGACGACATCGAGCGGCCTGGGCGCAAAGTGCGGAGCGAGCCGCGACGCCGCGCAGTACGTGCAGCGGAACGGGCAACCGTCGGTCAGCTTCAGGACGCCCGTCTCCAGCCGCTCGTACGCCTCCCAGAAGGCCGGCGCGTTCAGGTCGGGCGCGAGATGGAGGGCGCGCCACAGCGGATCCAGGTCCGCCCCCGCGACGACCAGGTCCGCGCCCAGCCCGCGCGCGTGCGACGGGCAGAGCGTGGCATAGACACCGCCGAGGACGATCCGCGTCGCCGGAGAAAATCTCCGGAGGTCCTCGATCACCTCCGCGACGCCCGGATACCAGTAAGTCATGCCCGTCTGGACGAGCGCGGCGTCGAACGGCGGCCGCTCCGCGATGAACTCGCGGAACTGCTCGCGGCCGGCGAATCCGAACCGATGATAGCGGCGCCGGATTGCGCTGAAAGCCGCGGGCTTCGCGACCGGCTCCCGGCGGATGCGGCGGCGCCCCCAACGGTCCGCCGGAGCCTCCGCGTCGCGCGACGCCCGCGCCTGCAGCGGGTCGAGGTAATCGAACAGCGTCAATTCCGCCCGACCGCGCAGATAGCCGGCCACCCGCAGCAGCCCATACGGCCGCAGCCAAAAGTCATGCGCGGCGAAATCGCAGATCGGCGGGTGGACCAGCAGAATCCGGGGTTTCATGCGGCTTCTCTCTCCCATCGCGCGCCGGAATGATTCTACCGATCCGCCGGACAAAAATCTTGCCATTTCGAGCCCGTACAGGGGCTTGACATGCGGGCCAAGCCTTTGTACGATACTTTCAATTGCACGGTCCTGACCGGAGGAGACAATATGCGCTCACGCACAATGCGATGGTCGCTGATCGCGCTCTTGCTCGTGCTGGCGTGCGGCTCCGCGTCGTACGCGGCGCTGACCGAGAAGTACGTCCTCGACGGCATCAATGATACCATCGCGGTTCTGCGCTTCTACCACCGGTTCGCGACGGACGCGCAGTACAACCTCGACCTCTGCCGCGCGGCCAGAGCGCTGACGCAGAAACAGCTCACCACGGAGAAGGCCCTGCTCGATGATGCGAAGAGCAAGGGACAGACGGCACAGGCCGACTTCTTTCAGCACCGCGTGACCCGCCTCGAGCACCAACTGGCGCGCCTGGCCGAGTTCAAGTATGAAGAGACGTACAACAAGCGGATCACCGATTCGAATGCGGAGATCGCGAAGCTCGAGACCGACCTCGGCGCGCACGTCGCAGAGTACGAAACGCTCTTCGGCAAGAAGGCCCCCGCGAAGACTTCGTTCACCGACGAAATGGCTAAGTATCGTCCGCACCGCGAGAACATGGCCTACTATCTCGTCCTCGACTGAAAGTGGCTGCGCGCGACTCCAGCCGCCCATTCGAGCTGCCTCTCTTGGAGCCTCAGCCTCAGCCTCAGAGCCGAAGGCAGGGCGACACCGAGCATCGTCGAACGGGCCGCCGGACGCTCGCCTGCCGCCTGACGCCGATCGGCGAAGGCGGCATCAGCCTCATCGAACTCTCCGGCCCTGATTCCGCCGCCATCCTCGACCGCCTGTTCCAGAACCCGCGCGGAGTGCGCGTCGCGCAGATGGAGCCGGGCCGGCTGCTCTACGGGCGTCTCGCCCGCGACGGCGCTCCGCTCGACGAAGTATTGCTCGAATGCGTTCGGATCGGCAGGCGCGGCGGCTTCGTCATCAATTGCCACGGCGGGGCGCTCGCCTCGCAGCGAACGATGGCCGCGCTCCTAGCCGAGGGTGCGCGGCCGGCGCGGGCGAAGGAATTCCTCGCGCAGCAGCGGCGGATCGGGCTCCTGGACCGAATCCAGGAAGAAGCCGCTGAGCGAATCCCGCGCGCGCTCACGCTCCGCGCGGCGCAGGTGCTGATCGAGCAGCACGAGGGCGCGCTCGCGGCTGTGCGCGACGAACTGCTCCCGCGCGCCGGACCCGGAGCCGATCCGGCTCCGACGGACTGGCCCTGGACCGAGGAAAGGCTGCGGCGGCTCCTCGCGACGGCAGCCTTCGGGCGCGGCATGGTCCGTCCGCCCCGGCTCGTCATCGCCGGCCGGCCCAACGTCGGCAAGTCCACGCTGGCGAACGCCCTGCTCCGGTTCGACCGCATGCTGGTCCACCCGGAACCGGGGACCACGCGCGACACGATCGAGGAAGCCCTCGCCCTCCGCGGCCTGCCCTTCACGCTCGTGGACACCGCCGGCCTCCGCGAGGCCCAAAGCGAGATCGAGCGTGAGGGCGTCCACAGGGGCGCGCAGGCACTCCGGCGCGCGGACGTCGCCCTGCTGGTCTTCGACGCCTCCGTCCCGCTCCGGGAAGAGGATCGCCGCATCCTCGCGCGCAGGGGAGCGCGGACGCGCTTGCCGGTGCTCAACAAGAGCGACTTGCCCGCCGCGATTCCGGCCGAGTTGATCGAGGGAGAAACCGGCTGCCGGCCCGTGGTCGTCTCCGCCGTGAGCGGCGCCGGCCTCAGCGAACTGGAAGAGCGGATCCTCGAAGCCGCTTATCCGCAGATACCCGCGAAGGGCGAAGCGGTGCTTTTCACCCTCCGCCAGGAACGCCTCGTCCAAGCCGCGCTCCAGGCCGCCGAGGGCAAGGACCGCGCGCGGCTGGCGGCGGCAATCTGCGCGCTGTTCAACGACTGAGCAGGCTTTCTGACCACCGAAGAAGCCGATTAGTCCATCCGCTCGAGCAACGTCGCGTTCTTCGTGGACTTCTCCTCCGCCGGCGTCAGGTTCTCAAATTGCTTGCAGCGGACGATGTATTTCGGCTCGGGGGGCATTTGCGGCATCGCGCGCGCGTAGACGATCCGGTAGCGCGTGGGCCGCTTTGCGACCGAGGCCGGCTCGCGGTGGATGTAGTAGAGCACGCTCGCTATGCCCGTGTAAGCGCCTGTCTCCTTGTCCTCGACGCCGGTCAGCTCAATGCACTCGCCGCGCGGCACGATCGCGTCCACCTTCCGGCCGAAGCGCGGCAGGGACTGGTCCACCGCGCGGAAACGGTCGAGCATTCCCACCATCGTCAGCGCGGCGAGCGCCACGCAGCACATCAGCAGCGCGAGCGTCGGCCGGTTCCGCAGCAACCGCCGGGCAAGCGCCAGTCCGAAAATGATTCCCATTCCGGTCAGCACCAGCCATGGCGGCACGGCGCGCCACATCTCCGGGCTCATCGGGGGTTCGAGGCGGAGAAGGCGGCCCGCCGCGTTCATAAACTGCGGCGGCTCGCTCATGAAGAGCCTCAGGCATCCGCCGAAAAGCGCCGCGGCGCCCGCCAGGGTCATCGCGACGGCGAAGGCCCAGAACAGGGCGCGCTCGAACCGGCGCGCGTAATTCGGCAAGTCCTCGAGCAGCGCCTGCGCCAGCGCCACACTGACGAACGGCGCCACCGGCATCAGGTAGTACGTCCGCCGCGAGCCGGAGAGCGTGAAGAACAGAAAGATCGCCCCATAGCAGAAAAACGGGAAGAGCCGCCGGCGCTCCTCTTCCTGATCGAACATCCCCAGCGCGTAGCCGCCTCGCTTCGCGGCGTGCGCGCGGATACGGACGGCCCACAGAACGATCGCCGCCGGCAGGAACACCGACCAGGGCGAGAGGAACTCGAACTGGTTCCAGAAATAAAAGTACCAGGCTTCCCGATGGTCGAACGGGCTGACCGCCCGGCCCACCGACTCGCGCCACAACTGCGCCACCTGATGCCAGCCGCCCTGTTGCGCGTGCGCGATCAGGAACGGCGCGCCGAGAGTTGCCGCGAATACGACGATTCCGAGCAACACGGGAATCGGCCGCAGCCACCGGAAGCCTCGGACGAGCAGGCACCAGAGGAGCCCGGCGAAACACGGTACCGCAAATCCCGTAAGCCCCTTCATCAGCGACGAGAGCCCCATGACCAGTCCGATGAGCGGGAAGATGAACCAGCGCGGCTTCTCGCCCGCCTCCAGCGCCAGCAGCAGCGCCGCAGCGATGCCGAGCACCGTCTGCGCGTCGGCGCTGGCCTCGCGGCTGAAGTACAGGATGCGGAATGACGTTGCGTAGATGAACGCCGCCAGCGCCGCCGTGGCCGGCGAGCCCACCGTCCGCCGCCCGATCACGTACACCAGCAGCACCGTCAGCACGTAGCTGATGACGCTCGGCAGCCGCAGCGTGAACTCGCTCATGCTCCCGGTGAGCTTCGAGGCCAGCACGATCAGCCAGTAGCTCCCGAACGGCTTGTCGTCGTACGGGCGCCCGGCGATCGTCATGGAGAACAGGTCGTGCGAGGAAGCCATTTCGCGGCTGACCATCGCCCAGCGGCCTTCGGAGCCTTGCAGCGGGAAGTCGAGTTGCCAGAAGGCGAAGACCAGGCTCAGGAGCAGCGCGGCCGCCAGGATCGCGCGCGTGGCGAATGGCGAGGGCGGTTCGGCGCGTCCGTCAAGGGGCGCAACAGGCTCAGCCATCAGCGCGGTGGACCTTTCGCGATTTCAAGTCGCCTGCGCGGCGGTTCGGCTCAAGTCTTCACGCTTTTATCACCCGACCCGGAGAAAATCAAGGAGCGCAGCGCGCCGGGGATCGCTTGACGGGAATGACCTCAGGCGTCAGAATAAGGCGTTCGCTGCCTGACCGTCCTGTGGAGACGGCCGTAAGGCAACCTCCGTCTGAAACAGCGCGACGCCTTTGGGGAGGCGCAAGATGATACAGGTGGTTCTGTCTTTCGACTCGGAAGACTACGTGACGCCCGAGGCGGCGGACGCGGAGAAATTCTGGGCGGACGAGCTTGCCGCACGCGGCATGCGCGGATCGTTCCAGTGCGTTGCCGAATTGATCCGCTCCCTGCAACGCCGAAATCGCGAGGACGTGATCGCGGCGCTGGGACGGCACGAGATCGGCTACCACACCGATTTCCATTCCGCGCCGCCCGTTCCTCCCCTGGCGCTCGAGGGAGTCGGGCTGGCCGAGGGCATCGAGTGGGTTCTGCAGCGCGAGGCGGCCGGCTGGGCGCTCATCGTGGAGACGTTCCGACGGGTGCCGATCAGCTATTGTTCGCCAGGCGATTCCTGGACTCCCCACGTGCTGCTGGCCTTTGCCGAGACCGGAATCAAGGTCTGGTGCAACTCCGTCCCTTCGGGAAGCCTCATCCCGGGTTGGTACTGCGGGCTGCTGTGTCTGAACTATGATATGGCCTTCGACTCTTTCATGGGCGAAGAAGCGAGCGAGGAGGAACGCTTCAAGCGGGCTTTTGAGGATACTCTTGCGCGCAAAGGGAAGGACGGCGTGATGGTGGTCTATACCCATCCGTGCCGGCTTGTGACGACGAACTGGTGGGACAGTCCGTTCCATCACGGAGGACAGGCGCAGTCGCTGCCGCCGGCCCCGCTTCGCTCCGCTGCGCATATCCAGGCCTTGAAAGAGCGATTCCGGAGACTCCTGGACTGGATTCGGGACAGGCGCGACGTGCAGCTTGCCGATTATTCCACGGTCTATTCGAAACGATCGAAGCAGCGGCGGGACCTGCAGTCCCTGCTGGACGAAAACAAATTGAAAGCCGGCGAACCCGGAAAGCTGCCTTTGCGGGAAGCCGCCCCCGACTCTCCTTACGCGCGGATTCTGAAAGACTTCCGCTATCGCTGGATTTATCCGGACGATTTCACCGGAGACAAGCTTCGCGCGATGGCGCAAGGACTTGCCTGGACCTATGCCGAGGCAAAACCTGATTATTGAGCTTTCACTGTATAATGGGCACGGCGCCGGACATTTGTCGTCATTCCCGCGAAAGCGGGAATCCACGTATTTGCGCGCGCTTCTGGATTCCCGCTTTCGCGGGAATGACAATATTGCCGTATCCGTTTGTGAGTGAAACCTCAGTAGGCGGCTGAAACTCGCCTAAGCGGAAAGAACAGGATCATGCTTCCTGACAAGTACCTGCAAGACCTGGAAGATCGCATTGACGAAGGAGTTGAGGAAGAGCTTCTAACGAGTTGGAAAGAGTTCACCGACAATCGCTTTCAGGGCGAGGTTTTCGTCCCCGCGCGCAGGAAGGCTTCCCCTCCAAAAGCAGCATGGCCGAAGGTCCTGATTAACGATGCGCTTGAGGACTATGACCTCATGGC
>Ga0209415_10020718_pt1 | contig 10196 bp, 11 predicted proteins | sample PeaSoiSIISIP2007_FD_187696 | JGI IMG/M metagenome (GOLD analysis project Ga0209415, IMG submission 187696) | Peat soil microbial communities from Weissenstadt, Germany - SII-SIP-2007 (SPAdes) (version 2) | ecosystem: Environmental > Terrestrial > Soil > Wetlands > Peat | place: Germany...
AATGGGTCCCGCGCGCGGCCAACTTCTTCGGCCCGCCCGGCAGCGGGTTCACCAACGATTGTCTGATCTACGGACTCAAGCAGCACGACAATCAGGAGCTCGCCGGCTTGTACCTCGAGATGCTCGCGCGGCGGGTCGCGAAGGCCGGACTCGACCTGCCGCGGCTCACGCCGGGCTATCCGCGCGCGCTGGCCTGACGATGCCGGCGCCGATCGAGCTGGCGCAAACTATCGCCGGGCGCCTGAGCCAGCTCAAGGGCGTGGCCGCAGTCGCGATCGGCGGTTCGCAGGCGCGCGGCACCGCCGACGAAAACTCCGATCTCGACCTCGGCATCTATTACTACCCCGAGAATCCTTTCGCGCCCGGCGAACTGGCCGAACTCGCGCGCGACCTCGACGACCGCCATCTGCCGGATTTGGTGACCTCGCTGGGTGAATGGGGCCCCTGGATCAACGGCGGCGGATGGCTCGTGATCGGCGGCCTTCATGTAGACTTTCTCTACCGCGATCTCGACAAGCTCGCCGACGTGCTGGCGCGGTGCGCCGCCGGCCGAATCGCGTGCGACTATCAGATCGGCCATCCGGCGGGCTTCCACAATCATATCTACATGGGCGAGGCGCACTACTGCCGGCCGCTGTTCGATCGTTTCGGCATGTTGAAAACGCTCAAGGCGCTGACCGCCGAATATCCGCCCGCGATGCGCGACGAGCTGATCCGGAAGTACCTGTTCGAGGCGTCGTTCTCGCTCCAAATCGCCGACAAGCCGGCCACTCGCGGCGACGTGTATTACGTTTCGGGCTGTCTCTTCAGGGCAGTAGGATGCGTCGTGCAGGTGCTGTACGCATTGAACCAGCGCTATTTCGTCAACGAAAAAGGATCGATAGCCGAGGCGGACTCGATGCCGCTGAAGCCGGCCAACTTCGCCGCGCGCGTCGCCGCGATATTCGCCGCAGCCCACCCCGACGAGTTGGCCGCGCGCGTCGAGCGCTGCCGCGAGATCGTCCAGGCGGTCACGGATCTCTCCGCCGCAGCCTGATCGATCCGCAACTGCCGTAGCTCCGGCTCCCCCTCTCTCCCGTAGCGCCGGCCGGAGCCTGCCCTGAGTGCGGCCGAAGGGTGCCGGTTCCCGGATCGTGGCAGTGGCGCTTCTGCGAGGCTGATCGATCGCAGGCACCGGCACGGAGGCCGGCGCTACGAAGAAGAAGATTAGATCGATTCCTCTTCTATCGATCGCGAGCAACGGTTATGCTCTCGGCTTCCGGCCGCGCTATGAAACCCTCGCGTTTTTCCGAACCGGAGTCTCATCCGCTTTCCGAGCGCGAGGTCGCGCGCGCCTGGGACGGAAACGCCGACTCATGGGCCGAGGAGGTCCGCAAGGGCTGGGACATCTATCGCGTGGTCTACAACAATCCGGCCTTTCTGGAATTCATCGGCGCGTCGATCGGCGACTTGGCCGGGAAGAGCGTGCTTGACGCCGGATGCGGCGAAGGCTGCAACACCCGGATTCTCGCCCGGCGCGGCGCGAAGATGACCGGCGCCGACATCTCGGCGCGGATGATCGATCTCGCGCGGCAGGAAGAGCATTCCGAACCGCTCGGGATCCGCTACGAACTCAATTCGTTTTCCGATCTTTCGGTCTTCGCCGAAGCGAGCTTCGACGCCGCGGTTTCCTTCATGGCGTTGATGGACGGTCCGGATTTTCCAGGCGCGATGCGCGCGATTGGCCGCGTGCTAAGGCCCGGCGGCACGCTGGTTTTCAGCATCACGCATCCATGCTTCATGACCAAAGGCTTCAGTTGGATCCGCGACGAGTCCGGGGTCGAGAGCGCGCTGGCGGTCGCGCACTACTTCGACGATCAGCCGTGGGTCGAACGATGGAAGTTCTCCAAGGTTCCGGTTTCGCCGGAGACTGAGCCGTTCGCGGTACCTCGCTTCGACCGCACGCTTTCGTTCTATCTCAACACGCTGATCGAATCGGGCTTCGCGCTCGGCCGAATCGGCGAGCCGCGCCCCAGCGAGGAAGCCTGCCGCGCGCATCCGTTTCTGCGCCGATGGCGCGAGCACGCGCCGCTGTTCTTTTACGTGAGCGCACAAAAGCCGCGCTCAGCGCGACGCTGAAAGGAACGCCATACCGATGCATCGAGTGGTAACTCTGTTGCCCAGCGCCACCGAGATTGTGGCGGCGCTCGGCTTCGCCGGCCAAATCGTGGGCCGTTCGCACGAATGCGACTATCCGGCCGAGATCGCCGATCGCGCGGTCTGCACCGCGCCCAGATTCAAAGTCGAGGGATCGAGCGCCGAGATCGACCGCCGCGTAAACGCGATCGTGCGCGACGCACTGTCGGTCTACTCGGTGGATGCCGCGATGCTCAAGCGGCTCAATCCCGACCTGATCGTCACGCAATCGCAATGCGAGGTTTGCGCGGTGAGCGAGCGCGACGTCGAAGACGCGCTCGCCGATTGGCTCGGCGCGCGCCCGCAGATCGTGTCGCTCAGACCCAACGCCCTGTCGCACATCTGGGACGATATCGAGCGTGTCGCCCAGGCTTTGGGCGCGCCCGAGCGCGGCGCCGATCTGACCCGCCGGCTCAAGGCGCGGGTCTCGGCGATCGCCGATCGATCAGCCCAGATCAGCTCGCGCCCGGCGGTCGCCTGTATCGAATGGATCGATCCGCTGATGGCGGCTGGCAACTGGATGCCGGAGTTGATCGCGATGGCGGGCGGCCGCAATATCCTGGGCGAAGCGGGAAAGCATTCGCCACGAATCACCTTCGATCAGTTGCGCGCGGCCAATCCCGACGCGATCGTGATCTCACCGTGCGGCTTCAAGATCGATCGGACGATGGCCGAGCTACCGGCTTTGATCGGACGCCCAGGATGGGCTGACCTAAAAGCCGTGCGCGAGGGCCGCGTGTTCGTCGTGGACGGAAATCAGTACATCAACCGTCCCGGCCCGCGGATAGTCGAATCGCTCGAGATTCTCGCCGAGCTGATTCATCCCTCGACATTCCGCTTCGGCCACGAAGGCTCCGGCTGGCGCCGCATATAAGCGACCCGTCTTCGGGAACCGGCCGGCGATTCTAATGCGTGACGGACGCTGTCGCGGGGAGCATCTCCACTTTGCCTGTCGCCAAGTGATAGGTACCGCCGACTATCTTGAGCTGGCCGCTTGCCACCATCGCGCTCAGCGGTTTCGACGTTCTCAGATTGTCGACCGTCAAATCAACGTTCGCGCGGATCGCGTTGGCGACCGGATTGCCGGGCAAGGCCTTCGAGGCCGCGACCGCGGCACGGAGCTCCGCCAGCATCGGACCGACATCGCCCGGCTCCTCATGCCCTTCTACCGCCGCGGTCACCGCGCCGCATCGCTCGTGGCCCAGCACCAGTATCAGGCGCGCGCCGAGATGCGTCACCGCGTAGTCGAGACTGTCGAGCGCAACCGGATCGGCGACATTGCCCGCCAGCCGCACGACGAAAAGGTCGCCGAGGCCCTGGTCGAAAACTATTTCGGGCGGGACGCGCGAGTCCGAGCATCCGAGGATCGCCGCGAACGGATGCTGCCCGCCGGCTACCGTGGCACGCCGCGCAGTGGTCTGATTGGGCCGGACGGCCCGGCCCGCGACGTAGCGCTGATTGCCATCGAGCAGCCGCTGTAAGGCTTCGGCCGCGTTCGCCGACGTGAAAGCCGGCGCTGCGCCGGCTTTCGCCGGTGCGATCAGCAACACGACCGCGACAACGCCCAACCAAGCACCGAATTTTTTCATTTTGACCTCGCTAAGAGCCTTCGGCGGCTACAGCCTGCGGCCGAACCAAAGCACGCGGCCCATAACATTGAAAGCCCCGGGCGAAGCGACCTCGTAGCCATGAAGCGGATTGTCGCTTCGAACTTCGATCATGCCGTCGAGCCGTCTGATCAGGCGTTTCACCGCAAGTCCGTCCGGCCTGATGATGGCGTAGACACCCTCGGGTCCGAAAGCTTGGGCGCTCATTTCGATCAACACGAGATCGCCGCTATGGATCGTCGGCGCCATCGCGTCGCCGCGAGCCTCGATCAGGGCCAGGCGGCCTGGATCCGCGCGCAAAGTCTCGCGGACCCACTCGGTTTTGAGGGCGACATAATCTACGACCTGATCGCTGACGACTGACCGTTGGTCGCTCGCGATCTCGGAGCGCGGCATGAAGACGAAGCTGTCATCCTGGCGAGACATCTCGCCTTCGCCGGTGGCCAGCCATCGAATCGAGATGCCGGCGGCGTCCGCGAGCTTGACCAGCCGTTCACGCGACGGGTCCGACTTGCCGCTCAGATATTTTCCGATTACGGCGCGCGACAAGCCGCTGCGCTCCGAGAGCCGCTTCGCTCCGCCTACGAATGTAGCCAGCTTGCGAATACGAACGGAGAATCCGGAACGCGCCGGCGGGCGCCGATCAGGGTTCATTGGTCCGAACTCCGCAGGGCCGGTCTTTGAAGAAGTCTCCATGCTGATACGTTCGTGTTGCTTTCCTGTCATGTTTGTGTAAACTAGGAGTTAGCGATTGGGGGTGAAGGAAGGGGAGCAAGTTAATATCCAGCCGATCTGTCCGGCCGCGTCTGAAGCTCTGACAGACGAACTCTGCGACAGAACTGAACCGGTCCGAATCCCGCCCCATACCTGACCCGCACGCACGCGGCCATCGCGGGAACACTCCCGCTTGCGTGGCCGGAAGGAGCGCAGGAGTTGTGATTGGAAACCGAGTCGCTCGTCGCAGGTGGCTAAGTTTTCCGCACCCCTTTTTCGCCTGCTGCACTGTCCCACTTATCGTTACCGGCATCAAGGATTTCCGGCTCCGCGCGAGGCTGCCCGAGCCGCTGCGCCGGCGCCCCGGCAGATCTCCGGCCTGCGCTTTGGCTGGGAGTTGAAGGGCAGTGTTGTCTTAAGCTGCGCAATTTTAACTGTGATCGCGCACGGCGGCATCCGGGCGCCGGCGCGATCCCTGTGGAAAAGGGGGAATCATGATCGAGGAAGCGGACCGCGAGATTGAGGGTGCGGCGGGAATCTTCGAGCGCGCGATGAAGTGGGGACATCTTCCGCCGGCGATGACCTTCGAGAGTTTTCTTGCCGCGTTGCGACGGGGCGACGACCCCTACCTCGGAACCGGCCACTGGAGGAACGGCGCAGACTGAACCGATGTAAGGCCGCACTCCAGCCGCGGCCAGTCACGAAGCGAGTGGGTGGAAAGGGAGGAGGATTGTGATGAACATCGCGAGTGATCATCTCAAGGCCGGCGATCGTCTCAGGTCCAGCGATCGCCTCAGGCTGAGACAAATCGCGGACGAGCTGGGCGAGGAGATGGCGCGGATGCTGATCGGCGGCTTCGGCGGCACGCGACTTTATATACCGCTGCGGCCCATGATGCGAGTCCGCTGGTTCGCGCGCTCGGCGGCGACGCGGCGCGTGCGCTGGGCCGCCGCTTCGGCGGTGAGGCGGTCGATGTGCCGTTACACAAGATGCGCGCCGATCGGCGCCGCGACCGGGCCGCGATTCTGAAGCTGCGCGAGGACGGACGCAGCATCGCGGAGATCGCACGCGGCATCGGCTGCAGCGAGCGTCACGTCTACTACGTGCTCTCGCGCCGCGAGCGCGCGTGAGCCGCCGGGCGCGGCGGCGCCGGCGGCGCTACGAGCCCGCGCCGAGCGGACGGTGCTTCAGAAAATTGAGCATCGTGTCGTTCCAGGGCTTGGGCCAGATCACGTGATGCTCGAAGCCGACCAGTCCGTCCCACAATCCGATCGGCCCGGCGCCTTGCGGATCGCTCCCGCACGATTCTTCGCAGTGGGCAACCTGATCGCCCGATGAGTCGAGGATCACGTCCTGCAAATCGCCGCCGAACGCGCCGGCCTGCTGCGCCATCAGGTCGCCGTTGGGACAGATGCCGCCGATGTCGCAACTGTTGCGGACGTGGATGATCGGCACATGCGGATTGTAGAGCTGTATTTCCGAGGCACCGGCGGCCGGATTCGCGACCGGCGCCTGGGGACAGGGATCGCTGAAGGCGCCGAACGGATCGGGCGCCGAATAAATCGCCGCCGCCGCGACCTGCGGGCGATTGAGCGCGTACAGAATCGCCATCGCAGCCCCGTTGGACCATCCCATCACGTAGATCCGCTTGCGATCGACCTTGCCGGTCGCAACTTCGGCGGCGATGAAGTGATCGATCGCCGCCGCGTCGAGATTCTGATCGTAACTGACGCCCGCAACCGTGACGGGCCCTGCCGGGTTGAGCTGCCGGTACCAGTTGTCCCAGCCGAGCCCGCTGCCGTCGAAGCCGGGATACTGATGCAGCGTGTTGCGGCCCTCAGGCGCGATCAGAATAAAGCCCGGGCCGTCGCCGAGATCGGTTTGCTCGACCCGGCCGGTGAGGCCGGTAGCCAGAATCGAGTCCGCGGTGGCGAGCGATCCGTGCAGGAATACCACCAGCGGCAGAGGCTTCTGCGGGCGCGCGAAACCGGGCTCGTAGAGGCATGCATAGCGTTCGGAGCCGCCGGCGTCCTGCCACGGCCCCATCACCTTGCCGCTGATACAGATCGGATTGTGGTCGGAAACCAGGGTGGCCAGGAAGCCGGACCGTGCTTCCGCCGGGGCGTCGCCAAAGGGGCCGCATTGCGACTCGGCTACCGCAACCGTCTCGGCCTGCGCGATCGTCCTTGAGAGCAAGATTGCGGTTGAGAGCAGGATTGCGGCGCAGAGCAGTCGCGTGAGCATGGCGATCAGGTTACACGATTGTTGCCCCGCCGCCACTGCTGTTCTCACGTTCGATTCGATCCGGTCTGCCTCTGGTTCTATCCGATACGGTCTGGTATGGTGCGCACTGCGAGGCGAGAGAACGCACGACCCCATGGCAACCAACAAGACCAGAGCCTTCCAGGCATCGTGGGCGCGCGTGCTGCATCATTGACCCTCGCTAGCTAGACCATTTCACGACATTCGAGCGGCCACGGATGCATCAGGCAGCATCCGGGGCCGTTTTTGTTTTTGTGGTTGCGCAATCGCGTCGGCCCGCGCCACGCGGGAGGAGTCTCAGCATGCTGGTGCAAGTCGAACATCTGACCAAGACTTTCGACGGCTTTAAGGCCGTCGACGACGTCTCGTTCTCGATTCGGCGCGGGGAAATCCTGGGCCTGCTCGGCCCCAACGGCGCCGGCAAAACCACCACGATTCAGATGGTGCTGGGCCTGATCACGCCCAGCGCCGGCGAAATCCGGATTTTCGGCAAGAATCTCGCGACACATCGCGAGGAGATCCTCGAGCGCACCAATTTCACTTGCCCCTACGTATCATTTCCGTTCCGGTTGACGGTGCTCGAGAACCTGACCGTATTCGCGCGCCTCTACGCCGTCGCCGAGCCGCGCCGCAAGATCGGCGACTTGATGCGCCGATTCAGTGTCGAGCATCTGAAGGACAAGCCGATCTCGCGCTTGTCATCGGGCGAAAACACCCGGGTCGGCTTGTGCAAAGCTTTCATGAACGATCCGGACCTGCTGCTGCTGGACGAACCGACCGCCTATCTCGATCCCGAGACCGCATGGCAGGTGAAAGAGACCCTGCTCGCGGCGCGCAGCAGCAACGGCATGACCATCCTCTACACCTCGCACAACATGGCCGAGGTCGAAAAGATGTGCGATCGGATCGTGTTCCTGCATCACGGCAAAGTGCTCGTGGTCGGAAGCCCGATCGAGATCACCCAGGCGATTCTGAAAGAAGAACGCGATGAACCCGCGCTCGAAGAGGTCTTCATGCGCGTGGTGAGAGGAGCCGAGGCATGAAACGCAACCGCATAGAGGCAGTGATGCTGCGCCATTTCTACGAGGTGCGGCGCAACTTCGATCGGATCACCGACATGGTGTACTGGCCCGTTATCGACGTCATCGTGTGGGGCTTCTTCACCATCTATCTGACCAACAGCAACCGGATGCGGCCGGATATCGTGAGCTTGCTGCTCGGCGCCGCCCTCCTTTGGGGAGTGTTTTACTCCTTTCAGAGAGACATGGCGGTCGGCTTCCTCGACGAGCTCTGGAGCCGCAATCTGATCAATCTTTTCTCGACGCCGCTCAGCGTGTGGGAATACATGACCGGGCTGATTTTGGTGAACTTCATCAAAGCGATGGTCGGGCTCTCGGCGGCGGCGTTGATCGCGTGGGGCGCTTACGCCTTCAACATCTTTCCGCTGCTGCCGATTTTCCTCCCCTTCATGGCGAGCCTGATTTTTTTCGCCCTGGCGATGGGCGTGCTGATCACGGGCTTGATTTTCCGCTACACCACGCGGATCCAGGCGCTGGCATGGAGCTTCGCCGGATTGCTGCAGCCGGTGTCGTGCGTGTTTTATCCGCTCAAATCGCTGCCGCGATGGTTGCGCGCGGTCGCCTGGATGCTGCCGACTACGCACGCCTTCGAGGGGATGCGCCAGATCTTGAGCGGCAAAGGATTCTCGCTGAACCATCTGGGCTGGGCGTTCGGGCTTGACGCAGCGTACTTCTGCCTGGCGGTGTTGGTATTCCGCCGGGTCTTCGAGTCGGCGAGGAGTCGCGGCCTGCTGGTCAAGCTGGAGTAGGTAATCGCCCTCACCCGGCGAGCGCTCGCGCGCTCGCCGACCTCTCCCGGCTTGCGCCTGCGGGCAACCCGCAGGCGCGGGAGAGGTGTACAGACGCAGCTTGACTTTTTGTAGGGATAGTTTAACTATTAGGCGGTATGGGAAGCCGGGAGACGACTACCAGCGCCGCCAGAAGCCGCAACGGACTCGGCGCCGCCGGCGCGGCGGCGGGAATAAAGCCGCTGCCGTGGCCGCCGGCGGGCGCCGCGCGCCGCCGCGCGCTTGCCCCTCATGCCCATCGATGCGCCGGATGCGCCGCCGACTTCCGATGCCCGGGGCCCGACGAGACCGGGCTGTGCGCGCCGGTATGCCCGCCCTGTTACTGGTTCCAGCTCGGATTGCAGCTCAAGATCTACTCGGCGGTGGTCTCCGCGCTGAGCCGCCGGCGCGACCGGATCGAACGCGAGATCGGAAGCGCGGCCTGCAAACGCGCGCAAGCCATGCGGAAACGGCTTTCACGCGACAGCAAGCTGATGGCCGCGTTTCGTGGATCGCGCGATCGCAACGGCGCGCATCGCAACGGCCGGCCGCCGCAACCGCTTGCGTCGCATCCGTCCTGACGACTCCGTTCCCGATAGCGGTTCGGTTCCTCTGGTAACACATCGCTTGTGGCGTCTCACAGGCGGCGGTATCAACTTCGGGCGGATCAGCGGAGGATTATGGCCATGAAGATTCGCATGCAACGCCCGCATCGCCTGAGCGCAAGGAGCGCCGGTGGCTTCGATCGCCCAGCTTGACGCGAGTTCGGCTGCTATCGCCGATCGAGCTTCGCGCGAGCTCGGTGACCCGGAGGCCGCGCTGAAAAATCGCCGCCTTGCGCTTTCGATCGCGACCGCGCTCGCCTTCGAAGGCTTCACGATGTCAATCAACGGCATCGGCTCACCCTGGATCGCGAAGAGCTTTCACCTCGACCAATCGGGAATCGCGGGCCTGTTCGCATGGATTTCGCTATCGGCGATCGGGGCGCTGGGACTCTCGCGGATGATCGATCGAGTGGGACGCCGCCGAATGCTGCTGGTGTGCATGGCCGGCACGACGGTCAGCGCGCTCGCCGCTGCGTTCTCAACCAACTTCGCGGCGTTCGCGCTGTGCGAGATCCCGCTCTACGCTTTCATCGGCGCGGCGATCGCCGGCGGTATCGTGATCCTTGCCGAGGAGCTCCCGATCGAAGATCGCGCGCGGGGGCAAAGCCTGGGCGGGGTGGGGATGGGTCTCGGTGGCGGGCTGTGCCTGGTCGCGATGCCGATGATCGCGGGTCATCACTCGTGGCGATGGATGCTGGTGCTGGCGTCGGCGATGGGCGTCGCCGCGCTGTGGAGGGCCGCCCAGGTCATCCCGGAGAGCGGCCGCTGGCAACGCGCCGCCGCGAGCGGCACGACTTCGGCCGCCAGCTTTTATGACGTGTTCGGATCGCTCTATCGGCGCCGCGCGATCACGATTCTGGTCTGCTCGTTGATGGCCACCATCGCGGCGGTCGCGGCCGGCAGTTGGGCATACTTCCACCTGGTCTCGGTCGTGGGCCTGGCGCCGAGCGCCGCCAGCGCCCTGATGCTGATCGGAGGCGGCGTGGG
>Ga0209415_10020719_pt1 | contig 10196 bp, 8 predicted proteins | sample PeaSoiSIISIP2007_FD_187696 | JGI IMG/M metagenome (GOLD analysis project Ga0209415, IMG submission 187696) | Peat soil microbial communities from Weissenstadt, Germany - SII-SIP-2007 (SPAdes) (version 2) | ecosystem: Environmental > Terrestrial > Soil > Wetlands > Peat | place: Germany...
CCTCGTCGACGGCGAGCCGGTCGCGGCCGGCGAGATCGTGCAGGTGCGCACCACCGGCGGGGGCGGCTGGGGCGATCCGCTCGCGCGCGAGCCGGAGCTGGTGTGCCAGGATGTGGTGGAGGGCCGGGTGTCGCGGGAGGCCGCGCACGACGCCTATGGGGTCGTGCTCATCGCCGGCCGCGATGCCGACGACTGGCATATCGATGCCGCCGCGACGACGGCGCTGCGCGACAAGATGCGCGCGCAACGCGGTGATGCCGGTGGCATGATCGACCGCGGCCCGGGATATCATGAAATGCTCGGGCAGGGCGCAGCGCCCAAGGGAGTTTAGGAAAAATGGCTGTTGTGGTTGCCAAGGTGGAGCTGAAGACCGTGATGGACGCTTCCGGCATGGAAGCATGCATCAAGGCCGGCACGTTCGACGCCGACGAGGTGATTGCCGTGATCGGCAAGACCGAAGGGAACGGCGGCGTCAACGATTTCACCCGCATTCTGGCCGATCAGGCGTTCCGCGCCGTCCTCAAGAAGCTCGGCCGCCGCAGCGAAGCTGACATCGCGAATATTCCGATGGTGTGGTCCGGCGGTTGCGACGGCGTCATCACGCCGCACGCGACCGTATTCGCCCGCAACCCCAAGACCGGGCCGGCAGGAAAGTCCCGCATCGCCATCGGCACCGCCATGAGCGCCGAGCTCAAGCCCGAGGATATCGGCCGCCCCGCCATGGTGGAGAAGGTCGCCGCGGCCGTGAAGGCCGCGATGCGCGATGCCGGCATCTCCGATCCGGCGGACGTGCATTACGTGCAGACCAAGACGCCGCTGCTCACCATCGACTCGGTGCGCGACGCGGAAGGCCGCGGCCACCACGTCGCCTGCGAGGTGCACGATTCCATGGGCGTCTCCAACGGCACCACCGCGCTCGGCATCGCGGTCGCGCTCGGCGAGATCAAGATGCCGCGCGCGGAGCAGATCTGCAAAGACCTCGATCTCTACTCGTCGGTCGCCTCCTGCTCGTCCGGTGTCGAGCTGACCCAGGCCCAGATCGTGCTGATCGGCAACAAGGCGGGCGCCGGCGGACGCTATCGGATCGGTCACGCCGTGATGAAGGATGCGCTCGACATCGACGGCATCTATGCCGCCATCCGCAATGCCGGCCTCGAGTTGCCGGAGCGCCCGCGCGCCGAAGACCTCGGCGGGCGCGTCGTCAACTGCTTCATGAAATGCGAGGCGGACCGGCGCGGCACGCTGCGCGGCCGGCGCCAGATCATGCTCGACGATTCCGATGTCCACCATCACCGCCACTCGAAGGCGGCGGTCGGCGGCGTCGCGGCCGCCGCGATCGGCGATCCGGCGGTGTTCGTATCGGTCGACGCCATGCACCAGGGCCCGCAAGGCGGCGGCCCTGTCATCGCCGTCGTGGATGTGGGGGAGTGAGCGCCATGCGGCGCCTCGGCACGAGCCTTGCTTGCAATCCGGCTGCTCCCGGCAAGCTGCCGGCCGCAGCCGATCATGCTGGAGTTACGCAGTCATACCAAGGAGTTGATCATATGTCCCTGCTCGGACGCGCGACCCGCACGATGCTGCTTGGAGCGCTTGTGGCGGCAACCCTTTCAGCGCTGCCGGCCGCCGCGCAAGACAAAGTGAAGGTCGGTGTATTCCCGGTCTCCTCGTCGCTGCCCTACTTCGTCGCCATCGATCTCGGCTACTTCAAGGAGCGCAACGTGGAGCCCGAGGCCACCACGCTGATGGGCGGGCCGCCGAACGTTGCGGCCTTGATCACCAACCAGATCGAGGTGGCTGCGGTGCTGGTGATGCTCGAGGGGCTGAATGCCAACGTCAAGAAGCCGGGCGTTGCGATGTACGTCGCGATGCACAGCCAGAACACTACCTACAAGATGGAGCAGTTCGTGGTGCGCGAAGGCCTAGTCGACAGGGTCAAGACGCTCAAGGACTTCAAGGGCCTCAAGCTGATGTCGGCGCCGGGACCGGCGAATATCAACACCGCCAAGGGCATCCTTGCCAAGGCGGGCCTGAAGGACAGCGACTACACCATCGACCAGCTCGACCAGGGCCAGCACGTCAATGCCATGAGGGCCGGCACCTTCGACGGCGGCTATACGCTGGAGCCGAGCGCCACCATCATGCACAATCTCGGTGCCGCCAAGACCGTCGAGGACGGCGTCATCGCCAAGTACATCCTCGGCGACCCGAATGCCGAGGCCTATGCGGCGGGCTGCGCCTTCACCACCGAGTTCATCACTAGGCGCCCCGATGTGGCGAAGCGTTTCGCCGCGGCCTGGGGGAAGGCGATCGTCTATATCAACGAGCATCCGGCCGAGGCGCGCAAGCATCTCGCCAAGAACACCCTGACGCCCGACAACGTCGTCGATAGCGTGCCGATGCTCGGCTACATCATGGCCAAGGACATGAGCCCCAAGCAAGTCGACTACCTGCAGACGTTCGCTGACTTCGGCACCACGATCGGTGTCGTCGATCGGTGTCGTGCCCGAAAAAGTCGACGTCAAGAAATTCCTCAAGGCGTTCTGAGACGTCGATAACGATGGACGCCGCGTCGCACGCCCTTCGGCTTCAAACGACGGGCGTGCCGTCTGCGCCCCCTCCCCGCCAGGGCTCATCGAAGCGGCCACATGTCACCATCCGGGGCCTGAGCAAGCGCTTCGACAACACCGTCATCTACGACAACTTCGATCTCGATATTCCGCGCGGCCAGCTGATCTCGGTGTTCGGTCCGAACGGCTGCGGCAAGAGCACGCTGATCAACATGATCGCCGGGCTGACCCCGGTCGATGCCGGCGAAATCCTGTTCGACGGCATGCGGCTCGCCGAGATCAAGTTCGGCTACGTGTTCCAGAACTACCGCGAAGCGCTGTTTCCCTGGCTGCGCGCGTTCGACAACATCGCCTATCCGCTCAAGATGATGAAGGTTGCACCTGCGGAGCGCAAAGCCCGCACCGAGCGTCTGGTGGCGCGTCTCGGCATCAAGCTCGACCTCAATCTGTACCCGTACCATATGTCCGGCGGCCAGCAGCAGCTGGTCTCGATCATGCGGGCGCTGGTGGTCGAGCCGGAGATCCTGTTTCTCGACGAGCCATTCTCGGCGCTCGACTACGAGATGACGCTGTTCATGCGCGAGCAGCTCCAGAAGCTCTTCATGGAGAGCGGCACCACCATGGTGATGGTGTCGCACGATCTCGAAGAGGCGGTCTATCTTGCCGACCGCGTGCTGCTGTTGTCCCGCCGTCCAGCGCGGATCGCCGATTTCACGCCAGTCGACGTGGCGCGGCCGCGCGCCGACGCCACCCTCTCCGACCCGGAATTCGTGCGCCTCAAGGCGCACTGCCTCGAGGTATTTCAACGCGAGGTGCGCCGTACATGAAAGGCAAACGCCTCGAGGGTTTCCTGCCGCTGGTCGGCGTCATCGCACTGCTGTTCGTCTGGTCCATTGCGACGTGGCAGCAGTGGGTCGATCCGGTGCTGCTGCCCTCGCCGCTGCAGACATTCCGCGCGCTGTGGGCCGGCATGAACGGCGGCGCGCTCGGATTCGATTTCATCAAGACCGTCTACCGCACCGCCGCCTCCACCGTGATCGCCGCCGTGATCGCCATCCCCCTCGGCATCCTGCTCGGCTCCTCGGAGAAGCTCTACCGCTCGCTCGAATTCGTCATCGATTTCTTTCGCTCGACGCCGGCCTCGGCGATGTTCCCGCTGTTCCTGGTGCTGTTCGGGGTCGGCGACGAAACCAAGATTTCTGTTGCCGCCTTCGGCGCCATGCTGGTGATCTTGTTCAACGTCGCCTACGGCGTCATGAACGCGCGCAAGACCCGCCTGCTGGCCGCCAAGGTGATGGGCGCTTCGCGGCTGCGCGTGCTCTATGACGTGATGCTGCTGGAATCGCTGCCGCAGACCTTCGTCGGCCTGCGCAACGGCGTGTCGCTGGCGCTGGTCATCATCGTGGTGGCCGAGATGTTCATCGGTTCGCAGGACGGCCTCGGCCACAGCGTGTTCGAAGCGCAGCAGCTGTTCGAAATGCCGCGGATGTACGCTGCGATCTTCGCCGCCGGCGTGCTGGGCTACGGGCTCAACCTGCTGTTCCTCCTGGTCGAGTGGCGGTTCGTGCACTGGACCGGGAAGTGAACTTTGCTGGTAGGGTGGGCAAAATCGCCCACACCGACCGCGGTGTTGCGAAGAGCCGCGCGCGATTTTGCCCACGCTGTCGAACCTCGCGGCCGGACCGCGTGGGCAAAGGCGCGCACCAGCGGTGCAAAGTTGCATCGGCGTGCCATGCGCCTTTGCCCACCTTACACCCGCGTTCGCGTAAACATTCTCGTGAGAGATTCCGCGAGCGTGGTCGGGGCCCGGCCGAGCAGCCACGTCAACACCCTCGGATTCCCCACGAGCCCGTGCCGCGCGTAGTAGCGAAACATCTTCAACAGGGTCTCGCGCTGGTGTTCACCCATGCCGGCGGCTCTTGCGCGCGCTTCCCAATCCTCGATCGGCTCGGCAACCGCGCGTACCGGTCGGTCCAGTGCCTCGCTCAGAGCCTGCGCGACTTCGATCTGGCTCAATGGTGCAGCACCCGCGAGCTCGTAGGTCGCGCCGCCATGGCCTTGTCGCGTCAGAACCAGCGCGGCGGCTTCGGCGACATCGTCGAGATCGACGAGGCTCAGCCGACTCTCGACCGGATACGGGACCCGGTAGATGCCGGCCTCTGCGATCTCGCGCCACCCGGCGAGGATATTCTGCATATAGGCGGCGGGCTGCAGCACCGTGACGTCCAAGGCGGAGGCGAACAGCATCTCCTCGACCCGCATCTTGTTCCAGTGATGCGGCATCGCTTCGACCTGCGGGTGAAGCACCGAATGATAGACGAGGCGGCGGACGCCGGCAGCCGACGCGGCCTCGATGACCGCGCCCGCGTACGCGACTTCATACGGGCTGACGTTCGGGCAGATGTGATAGATCGCGCTTACGCCGGCAGCGGCCCGCGCGAGCGCTGCCGCATCATCGAACGATCCGATGCAAACTTCGCGCGCGCCCAGCGCCGTCGCGGCGCCCGTCTGTTCCTCGCGGTGCACCAGCGCCCGCACCGGCGCACCCTTTGTGGTCAGGGCCGCCGCCACGGCCCTCCCGGTCTTGCCGCCCGCGCCGGTGACGAGGATCATTTCGGTTTCGTCACCAGTTGCCACAGCCGGCTCGGGCTGAGCGGGATTTCCAGGATCTCGACGCCTTTGCCGGCCAGGCCCAGCGCGTCTTCGATCGCCTGGGCGAACAGCGGGCCGACCGGAATCGCGCCCGCCTCGCCGGCGCCCTTGATGCCGAGCGGATTGAGCGGCGACGGCGTCACGGTGTGGCCGAGCTCCATGTTCGGCACGTCGAGCGCGCTCGGCAGCAGATAGTCGGCGAGCGAGGCGTTGAGCAGCTGGCCGTCGTCGTCGAATTCGAGCTTCTCGTAGAACGCGTTGCCGATCCCCTGCGCGACGCCGCCGTGGATTTGTCCCGCCAGGATCATCGGATTGATCACGGTGCCGCAGTCATGCACCACGACATATTTGCGGATTTCGAGCATCAGGGTCTCGGGGTCGACCTCGACGATCATGGCATGCACGCCGCTCGCTGTGGCGCCGATCGGCGGGCCGAAATACTGGGTCGATTCGAGGCCCGGCTCGGTGCCGGGCTTGACCGCGCCGCGCATCGGGTTCGCCTTCATGGCGAGTTCGCCTAGCCGAACCGACTTGCCCGGCACGCCCGCAATCGTTGCCTTGCCGTCGGCGATCTCGATATCCTCCTCGGCGCATTCGAAATGCTCGGACGCGATGCGCAGGATCTTCTTGCGCACCATCTTGGCGGCCTCATTGACGGCGCTACCGGCGACCACGGCGCCGCGACTCGCGAAGGTGCCGGCCCCCCAATAGAACTGGTCGGTGTCGCCGGTCACCACGTCGACGTCCCGGACGTCGACGCCGACTTGGTCGGCGACGATCTGGGCGAAGCTGGTGAAATGCCCCTGTCCCTGGGTGCCGATGCCGGTCGCGACGCTCACCTTGCCGTTGGCCTGCACCTGCACGCGGGCGCCCTCGTAAGGACCGATGCCGGTGCCCTCCACATAGGCCGCGATGCCGATGCCGACATGGCGGCCCTGCCCCCGCAGGCGCGGCTGCTCCTCCTTGAGGAAGGCGTCGTAGCCCACCATGGCGAGCGCCATGTCCAGGATCGGCTGGTAATTGCCGCTGTCGTACGTGAGGGGCTCGAAGTCCTGGTAGATGATCTTGTTCTCGTATGGGAACGCATCCGCCGGAATGAAATTGCGCCGGCGGATTTCCGCGCGGTCGATGCCGAGGTCGCGCGCTGCGAGATCGAGCAGCCGCTCCATGACGAACACGCCGTGCTGGCGCCCGGCACCGCGATAGGGCGTGACGATTGGCTTGTTGGTGAACACCGCCGTGAAGGTCGAGTCGTAGTTCGCCACGTCGTAGGGCCCGAGCAGCGTGCACTGGCTGTTGATCGGCACCGTCAGGCCGTAGGGATCGTAGGCGCCGCTGTCGTGCAGGAACACATCCTTGATGCCGAGGATGCGGCCGTCCCGCGCGAGAGCCATCTCGGCGTCGTGGATCTGCCCGCGCTCTTGGGTGGTGGCGAAGAAATGCTCCTTGCGGTCCTCGATCCATTTGATCGGGCGTTCGAGCCGCATCGCCACCCACGGCAGCACCACCTCCTCCGGATAGAACAGCATGATCTTGGGGCCGAAGCCGCCGCCCACGAACGGGGCGATCACCCGCACCTGCCGTTCGCTTAAGGACAGCATCGCGGCGAGCCCGCCGCGCAGGAACACCGGCGCCTGCGTGGTATCCCACATGGTGAGCTGATCGGCCTTGGCGTCCCAGTTCGCCACGATGCCGCGGGTCTCGATCGGCGACGACGCGCCGCGGTCGTAGATGAACCGCCGCCGCACCACGTGGGCGGCCTGCGCCAGTGCGGCGGCATAATCGCCCTTGGTCTGACGCACATGGGCGGAGATGTTCCCCCGCACGTCGTCATGGACGCTCGCCGACAACGCGCCGAGCGCCTTTTCGAGATCGACCACCGCCGGCAGCGGCTCGATATCGACCACGATATCGGCGAGCGCGTCTTCTGCCACATGGCGGCTGTGCGCGATCACGATGGCGAGCGGTTCGCCGACATGGCGCACCTTGTCGCGGGCAAGCGGCACCTGGGTGCGCTGATTGAATGTGATGCCCGCGATCGGCGGCGGCGGCACGAGAAGCGGCCCCGGCTGCCAGTAAGCGCCGAGATCGGCCGCCGTGTAGACCGCCACGACGCCGGGCCTTGCCCGCGCCGCAGAGGCGTCGATGCCCCGGATGCGTCCGTGGGCGACCGCGCTGCGCAGGAACGCGGCATGCAGCATGTTGGAGAATTCGACGTCGTCGACGAACAGCGCCCGGCCGCGCAGTAGCCGCGGGTCCTCGTTTCGCTTGGTCGGGGCACCAAAATATCGTGTCGTCATGTTGACAACTAACCAGATGGAATCGTAGCCGGCGTGGAGCGTAACGCAATTCCGGAATGGCCCTCGAACTATTGCATGGCCGCTCCCGGATTGCGCTGCGCTCCGTGCGGGCTGCGGAAAGCCGGTCGGCGGGCGCGGGTTTGCCTGCTTTTGCGTCCTCATGGTCAAACATTGGGCGTGGCGTGTCGATGGTCGCCAATATTTCGCTGTGGCACAGCTTGTGCCAGGATGGCGGCGTTCCGGGGTGCGGCGTTTCGGTTGTGCCCCGAAGGACTTAATCCACGCGACCGGCACCCATGCAGGCCTCAACGGATCTGAGCATTGAAGGGAAGCAGACCGCCGCGCCGGCGCTCGCCGTCGCCGCGAGGGGCGTTTCGCTCACGTTTGAGACATCGGACGGGCAGGTCGAGGCGCTGTCCGGGATTGATCTGCAGGTCAAGGCCGGCGATTTCGTCTCCTTCATCGGCCCGTCGGGCTGCGGCAAGACCACGCTGTTGCGCGTGATTGCGGATCTCGAACAGCCGACCGCCGGGACCGTGCTGGTCAATGGCGTGCGCCCCGAAGAAGCGCGCCTCAAGCGGCACTACGGCTACATCTTCCAGGCGCCGGCGCTCTATCCGTGGCGCACTATCGAGCGCAACGTGATGCTGCCGCTGGAAATCATGGGGTTCTCTCCCGACGAACGCCGCGCGCGCGCGGAGCGCTATCTGAAGCTCGTCAACCTCGGAGGTTTCGAGCGCAAGTTTCCGTGGCAGCTTTCGGGCGGCATGCAGCAGCGCGCTTCGATCGCCCGCGCTCTGTCGTTCGATCCGGCGCTGCTGCTGATGGACGAGCCGTTCGGGGCGCTCGATGAAATCGTGCGCGATCACCTCAACGAGCAATTGTTGCGGCTGTGGAACCAGACCGGCAAGACCGTGGTGTTCGTCACCCACTCGATCCCCGAGGCGGTGTTCCTGTCGACCCGGATCGTGGTGATGTCGCCGCGCCCCGGCCGCATCATCGACGTCATCCCGTGCGATTTCCCGCGCGACCGCACGCTCGAAATCCGCGAGACGCCGGAGTTCTTGAAGATCGCCCAGCGGGTGCGCATGGGCCTGCGCTCGGGTCATTCCTATGACGAGTAGTGCGCTGGAGATCGACCCGGAGCATACAGCCTCGAGTCGCAAGCCGCGATCGATCTGGCATCATCCCTGGATCGCCGACCGCGCTCCGGTGGTGGTCGTCGTGGCGGCCCTCATCGTCGTCTGGTATGTCGCGGCCATCGCCATGAACATGTCGCTGGTACGCGACGCCTTCGAGCGCGAGGAGACCGTATACACGGTCTCCGACCTGATCGAAGGCACGCTCAATGCCGAGCGGCCGCTGGTGGCGGCGCCGCATCAGGTGGTTTCGCAGTTCGTCGACTCGGTATTCGACTATCCGCCGGATTCGCCGCGCAGCCTCGTCTATCACGGCTTCGTGACGCTCTCCGCGACCGTGGTCGGCTTTCTGCTGGGTACGGCGTTCGGTATCATTCTTGCTGTGCTGATTGTCCATATGCGTACGCTGGAAAAAAGCCTGCTGCCGTGGATCATTTGCTCCCAGATGGTGCCGATTCTCGCGGTGGCGCCGATCATCATCGTGGTGCTCGGCGCGCTCGGGCTGCGCGGGCTGCTACCGAAATCCATCATTTCCGCCTATCTGTGCTTCTTCCCGGTCGCGATCGGCATGGTGAAGGGCCTGACCTCGCCGGACCCGATCCAGCGCGATCTCATGCGCACCTGGTCGGCGACGCGGGCGCAGGTGTTCTGGAAGCTGCGCTGCCCGTCCTCGGTGCCGTTCCTGTTCGCGAGCCTCAAGGTCGCGGTCACGATCTCGCTCATCGGCGCCATCGTGGGCGAACTGCCGACCGGCGCCCAAGCCGGCATCGGGGCGCGGCTGCTCGCCGGCTCATACTACGGCCAGACGCTGCAGATCTGGGCGGCGCTGTTTGCCGCCGCCCTGATGGCCGCAGTGCTGGTCGGCATCGTCGGCTTCGCCGAGCGATGGACGCTGCGTCGCATGGGGGCACGGCCGTGATCGCCCATCGAGTGGGCTTCCTGGCTGCGATGCTGCTAGAGCTTGGCGGGCTGCCGCTACCTAGGCTGGAAGAGCGTCTCCCAGCCGATCTCCGTTTATTCGACGTCAATAACTTTGGTCCGGATCCGCTCATTGGGCTTGTTTTCGCTATCCCCGCAGCGGCACTGCTTTATGCGGCCGCGGCCTTCTATGAAAGGGCAATGGTCTGGCTCGGCCTGTTGGGAGCGCTCGTTGGTATATCAACTACCTTGGTGTTGCTTGGGTACGCAGACGACCTCTCGATACGGTTTGGTGGCACGTATTTTTGGGTTGCCTCTGGCTTTTGGTCCATGGTGCTCGCCACTTGGCTTGCAGCTGCACTCGTTGTGACCAAGCTTGCAGCCTTGCATCCGAAGAGCCGCATAGGGCGGCGCGCCAACGATGTTGCGATTCCGCTGCTGTTCGGCGCCTTCGTGTTCTATTTATGGGAAGTCGCGGTGCGCGGCTTCGGCGTGCCTTCCGTGCTGATGCCGGCGCCGAGCGCCATGGCGGTGCGCTTTGCCTCGTCGCTGCCGGTGCTGGGCGAGGATTTCGTCCAGACCTTCGTGCGCGGTGTGCTGTCGGGCTATGCCATTGGGTG
>Ga0209415_10020722_pt1 | contig 10194 bp, 4 predicted proteins | sample PeaSoiSIISIP2007_FD_187696 | JGI IMG/M metagenome (GOLD analysis project Ga0209415, IMG submission 187696) | Peat soil microbial communities from Weissenstadt, Germany - SII-SIP-2007 (SPAdes) (version 2) | ecosystem: Environmental > Terrestrial > Soil > Wetlands > Peat | place: Germany...
GCGGAACCATCCACGGCCACCAGATTGGAGTACAGCGCGACATTGCTGGGGTAGTAGGGAACCTCGATGCTCATGCTGGCGACGCCGGTGCTGGCCCATCCGCTGGCAGGCTTGTCAAAGAAATACAGGAAGTTCTTGTGGATCCAACCATGAATGTCGGTGCATGCGATGTGATTGCCGTCGGAATCCGCATCCGCAAGGAGGATGACTTTTCCGTAGCGGAGCTTGCCGAGCTCGAAGGTCTTGCCGAGTCCGCAGCCGAGGGCCGTGACGAGGTCCGACAGTTCCTTGTTCTCGAGCACCTTTGCAAGCGACGCGCTTTCCGTGTTCAGCACCTTGCCACGGAGCGGAAGGATCGCCTGCCGCGCCCTGTCGCGACCCTGCTTTGCTGATCCGCCGGCCGAATCGCCTTCGACGACGAAGAGCTCGCTGCCCTCGCTCGTAGGATCGGTACAGTCGCTCAGCTTGCCTGGCAGATTGAGCCGCGTGGACGTGGCACTCTTGCGCGAGACTTCGGCCTGTGCGGCGCGGCTCGCTTCCCGCGCCCGCGCCGCCAGAATGATCCGCGCCACGATCGCCTCGGCCACGCTGATATTGTGGTTCAGCCAATGCTCCAGCGCCGGGCGGACGAGGGCGTCGACCGCCGACACGAGCTCTGGATTGTTCAGCCGATCCTTGATCTGTCCCTGAAACTGCGGCTCCTGAATGAAGACGCTCAGGATGCCCGTCAACCCTTCGCGGATGTCCTCGGCTGCGAGCGCCACGCCCTTCGGCGAGAGGCCGTGCGTCTCGATGAAATTGCGGACCGCCTTGCCGAGTCCGCCGCGCAGGCCGTTCTCGTGCGTGCCGCCGGAGCCGGTTGGAATGCCGTTGACGTATGATCGCAGGTGCTCGTCGGTCGCTTCGGTCCACTGCAGCACGACGTCCACACGCAGACCGTCATCCTTGCTCAACGTGAAGGGGAGTTCGTGCACCGGCTTCGCGCCGCGCTCGGCGACGAGGCGCTTGAGGTAGTCGACCAGCCCTTCGTCGTGCTCGAAAACCGATCTCTCCTTGGCTGTCTCGTCCGTGAAGGTGACTGTCAGCCCTTTGTGGAGGTAGCTGGCCACCTCCAGTCGTTCTTTGATGACGGAGGGATCAAATTCGATCTTCGGAAAGATTGCCGCGTCGGGGCGAAAGTAGATGGTGGTCCCCGCGCCGCGCGACGGGCCGAGCTTTTTGAGCGCACCGACGGCCTTTCCCTGCTTGAACCGCATCTCCCACGACGAGCCGTCGCGCTTGACCGTGGCCACCAGCTCCTTCGACAACGCGTTGACGACGCTTGCGCCCACGCCGTGCAGACCGCCGGCCGTCTTGTAGCTGCCGTGCTCGAACTTGGCGCCCGCGTGGAGCACCGTGAAGATGACCTCGAGCGCGCTTTTCTTCGTCGCGGGATGTTTGTCGATCGGAATGCCGCGCCCATCGTCTTCGATCGAGATTGACGACCCGTCGCCGTGGAGGGTGACCCAGATGTTCGAGGCGAAGCCATTCATCGCCTCGTCGACCGCGTTGTCGAGAATCTCCCAGACGAGGTGGTGAAGTCCGGTCGAGCCGATGCCCCCGATATACATGCCGGGACGCTTCCGGACCGGCTCCAATCCCTCGAGGATGGTGATGTCTTTGGCGGTGTAGTTCGCGGATGCCATGTATATAATTGCGCCTTGAAACGTCTGCTGCGCCTCTTTCTGGCCACCACGATTGTAGCGGCAATCCAGGTGCACCCTGGCGCGGCGGCTGTTTCTGAAGACATCCCGATCCCCGGTGGAACAGCGGCGGTTGCCGCAGCGCTCGGCATCCATCCCGTCCCCGATCGCGGGCGGTTCCTCAGCGAGGTCGCCCGCCTTCTCTATGGCCTTCCCGATCGCAGAGCCAGCGGTGCAGAGGCCGTCGTCGGGCGGCTCCGCCAATCGATCCCTTCCACCGAGGGCGCCGGCGAACGGGTTCCCGTTCCGCTGACCGCGGCCGTCTGGAGCGACGCGGTGTTTCATCGCCGTGTGGCGGCAGACAGCCTCGCACTGACAATCCTGAGCGATCGGCGGTCAGCGTTTCTATGTTACGGCCTCGCGGGACTCGACGACGAGACACTGCAGTACTTGGTGGACCACCCCGGCGTCCTGACGCGGTTGTACACACGGAATGCCGCGGCGTTCGCGGTCTTTTCCAGCAGCCTGCACGTGCGCGGCGGCCGCGTCGCGCCGCCAGGCGGCGATGAGGCGATCCCGCTCTGGGAAGCGATCGTCGGCGAGAAGGTCACGCGTCCAGATCGATTTGTCAGCCTGCTGTTCGCGCAGGCCGACGGCCGCACGGCGTATCTCTACGACACGATCGGGCACCTCGATCGGTCAAGACAGCGCTTTGCGCTCGGCCTGTGGATCGACGCACCCGCTCGCCTCGCGAGTATGCGGGCCCTTGCGGTGACGTGGATTGCGTCGCTCGGCGGCTGGCGGCTGACGTCTCAGCCGTTCGCGAGGCAGCCGTACGATGCCGCAGCAATGCTGATGCGTGTGAGCGCGGACGCCAGCGGCAGGCCCACCTCGCCGGCATCGCGGTCGTTCTGGTCGCATGTGTTCGAGGGCGCCGATCTGCCGGACGATCCGGCGAGGACGCTGAGGATCTCTGCCGATGATCGGCCGATCGAAGCAGCATGGCTCGTGGGCCTGACCTCCGCCGGCGATTCGCGAGTTCGCGCCGAGCGCCTGGATCAATTCGCCCTCGGTCAGCGTGTGTTCGCGGGCGCGTCGGTCGCGGATATGCCCGACGCGCTCGTCGCGCTCCGCGCGTTTCGCCGCTACCACATGTTGATGGTGACGCTTGAGCGGATCGGCATTCGCGAGCCGGCGCTGTACGCGGCGGCGGCCCGGGTGGCAAGCCGGATGTCGCCGCCTGACCCCGTGCGTGCGTTCGTGGCCACCACGCAGTTTGAGGGTGCGCTCGCCCTGCTGCTGCGTATGAGGCTGGTCGGCACCATTGATGCCGTCAATGCCGAGGCGCTGGTGGCGAGCCTCGTTGCCGTTCCGCTCAATTCGTATTCGCAATACCTGGGCGGCATTCTGCGCTGGCTCAGCGAGGACCTTCGGCCGGCGATCCGGTCTGCGGACACGATGGAAGCGGCCGTGCTCTCCGCGTTGTCCGGGGCCGAGGGGGCGGCCGCGCCGAGCATCGAGTGGGAAGGGCAGCGGTACCGGCTTGATCTCGCGGCCGCCGAGCGTCGCCGCCTTGAGCGTGTGCGGGAAAAGCAATCGGGACCCTCGCTCGATCTGGCCCTCGATCTGGCGGCCGCGGCTCGCCGGTTGACCTCAGCGGCCCTGACGCTTGACCTAGTTCGCGCCGTGAACACGCAACTGAAGGCCGCGCTGGAAGCGCTGCCCGCCACCCCGATGGAAGACGACGAGTTCCCGCCGGGTGTTGCGCCGCCGCCGAACCCACGCAACCACGTTCTCAAAGCGATCGATGACCTCGGAAGGCTCGCCAACACCTCCGATCTGGCGCGCGCGCCGCGCGCTGCCGTCGACCTCGTCGATGCCGCCGACGAGGTTGCCGCGCAAACGCTCGTCTCGCTCGCCTACGCGGTCGATATCGGCGATCCGGACGGCGCAGCGCTTCTGTCCGGCGACGTGTCGCGCCGCCACGACTTCGGGTTCGGCCTGAGGGACAGCGACCTGCGCCTCGGTGCGGCTTGGGCAATGCCGCGGCAGGACGTTGCGTCCGGCGTGCCCTGGCACGTCGATGGATCGCTGCTTGGCCTCGACGTCGCGCTGGCGACGCTGGAATGGCGGCGCCTGAGCTCCGACCGGGCGCTCGAAGCGCCGACGCTGACGGCAAACGAACGCGACACGTTTGCCGCCGGCTTCGGGCTGATGAACCCCTACGCGCTGAGCGACACGACGCGCGACGCCGTCTCCGAAGCGATCGAGCGCGGACGGCACCGCGTCTTGTCGCTCAAGGACGGCCCCGACGTGGAGGTGGTCGCGGGCGAGCTCGACCTGGACGGCTGGCGACGAAGGGCCCTGGCGTGGACGCGTGCCCATGAGCCCGAACGGCTGGAATCATTGTTCGCCTTGAGCGAGCTCGCATGGCTCGGCGACCCCGGTCGGGAGATCGATCTGGATCCATGGGGAGCATCGGCAATCGTCTCGATGGGATGCATGTGCACGCGGATGCCATCGCCGGGCCGATTGCCGATGTTGATGGGACGGCCCCAGATTGGCCTGCTCGCCACGGCCGTGCCTGACTTGAACCTCCATATCGCGCGCATGCTCAAGAACTTGCGCTTGCCGGCCCGGTTGGCCAAGTATGTGCTGAGCGCTGCCGTGCAGGACTTCATCGACGAGGTTCGGGCCACCGATTCGGATGACTGGCTGACGCTGGTGCGTACGGCCGCCGGGGTCACGCAGGAGCGAATCGAGGACTACGTGGCGGCGGCGGCCGCGGACGGGCCGCTGGTGCCCGACCGGACGAGATAGACTCTGTTCCCCCGAACGATGACTGAGACGCGCGTGCGGCGAATCGTCAGGATGCTGGTGGTCAGCGTGGCCGTCTCGGCGTCACTGTTCGCGCAAGCCCCGACCGCCCCTGCGCAGCTGGCTATCATCGTGCCGGCAGATGGGGCGTACGTCAGCGGAAAAACGGTCTTGAGGGCGGCCCTCGACCCCGTCGCCGCCGCTTCGGCCGTGAGCTTTTTCGTCGACGGCCGTCAGCTCTGCGTCGTCACGATTCCCCCCCTCGAGTGCGAGTGGGATGCCGGGCCGACTGTCGCGGAGCACCAAATCCGCGTCGTGGCCACGCTCGCCGCTGGCGGGCGCGTGGTTCAGACCGTTCGCACGAAGGGAGTCGTGTTCGCCGACAACGTCAACGTGGATGCGGTTCAGGTGACCGTCACGGTGATGGAGGGCCACGGCCGTTACGTGCGCGGGCTGCCCAGTTCGGCCTTTCACGTCTTCGAGGACGGACGGCCGCAGACTATTTCCCACTTTGTGTCGGAGAACATCCCGCTGGAGCTGATTGTCGCCATCGACATCAGCGCGAGCATGGCGCCGGCGATGCCGAAGCTCAAGACGGCGGTCGAGGAGTTTCTCGCCGCTGTGCCGTCGGGCAACGAAGTCACGCTCATCGGGTTCAATGACACGATCTTCACGCTCTCGCGCCGTGCGACGAATCCGGCCGACCGGGTCAAGGCGGTCGATCGGCTCGCCCCGTGGGGTGCCACCGCGCTGTACGACGTCATCCTTCGCAGCATCGGCATGCTCGGGCGTGAGGTGGGCCGAAAGGCGCTCGTGATCTTTACTGACGGCGAAGATCAGGGCAGCCACGCCACGATCACTGACGTGGAGCGCGGCCTGCAGTCGAGCGACGTGACGCTTTACATGATCGGGCAGGGACGCGGCGTGACGCGCGAGCCGCTCAAGAAAATCATGGAACGATTGTCGACGCCCACGGGAGGACGCGCGCTGTTCACCGACAGCATCGACGAGCTCCGGGGTGCGTTCGCGGAGCTCATCGACGAGCTGTCCAATCAGTACCTCCTCGGGTACGCGGCAAACGGCGCGCGGGGCGATGCTGCGTGGCGCAGCATCAGGGTCGACGTTGACGGTCATTCGGAGGTGCGGGCGCGGCAGGGCTATCGCCCGACGGCGAGCAAGTGAAGACGGTGAGCAAATGAATATGACATCAGCCGGGCTTCTGGCGTTCGTCGTGGCCGCGACATCGGTCGCCGCCGCGCAGCAGGGGGGGCCGCGATTTCAGGCCTCGGTCGACGTCACATCAGTGGACGTTGCCGTCGTCGACGGCAGCGGGCGGCCCATCGCGAGTCTGACGCCCGGCGATTTCACCGTTCGGGTCGATGGGGTGGCGCGGCGCGTCGTCAGCGCCGAATGGGTGGGGGTTGCCTCCGATGCCAAATCGCGCGCGGCAGGGCCGCCCGCGCCCGAAGGTTATAGCTCCAACGAAAACTCGGGCGGCGGTCGGCTGATCGTGATCGCGATCGACCAGCCGAATATCCGCTTCGGCGGGGGGACCGCGGTCGAGAGGGCCGCAACCGGGTTCATCGACCAGCTCGCACCGTCGGATCGCGTGGCCGTGGTGGGGTTCTCGCCCGGCGCCCCGAACACCAGCTTTCTCGCCGATTTCGACCGCGCCAAGCAGACCGTCTCCCGCATGGTGGGCCAGAAATCCACCCCGCAGCCGATGGCGCACAACATCGGCCTGTCCGAAGCGCTCGCGATTCTTCATGATATGCAGGGAGCGCTCAACCGGGTGGCGGCCCGCGAATGCGGGCAGTATTCGACGCGATCGGGGGCCTTCCAGGACTGTCTGACGGAGGTCAATTCCGAGGCCCAGCAGCTCGGGCGGGAGGCGCAGGAGCAGGGCAACGTCAGCATTCGCGGCCTGAACAACCTGTTTGCGAGCCTGAAAACGTTCGACGCGCCGAAGACGGTCGTCCTGATCTCGGAAGGATTCGTGGTGGAGGATACCGAGGCGTTGGCCACGGAGCTCGGCTCGATGGCTGCCGCCGCGCGCGCCAGCCTCTATGTGCTCCACCTTGACGAGCAGTCCTTCGACATGTCGAGCAGCCGCCGGACGACCGAGTCGAACGACGACCGGCGCGCGCGCACGGTCGGCCTGGACGCGCTGGCAAGCGCGGCCCGTGGCGACGTGCTGAACGTTTCCGGTTCGGGTGCATCGTTCTTCGATCGCATTCAATCGGAGATCTCGGGCTATTACCTTCTGGGCATTGAATCCGACCCTCGCGATCGGGACGGAAAAGCGCATCCGATTCGCATCGAGGTGCCGAGAAGGGGCGCCATCGTGCGGTCGCGGCGTCAGATGCTGGACGCGGCGGTTGCCGATCGCCGCTCGCCCCAGCAGGTCGTGGCCGCCGGCCTCACCTCGCCGCTGCTGTTATCGGCGTTGCCGCTGCGCGTCGCGACCTTCGCGCTGCAGGGGCCTGAGCCCGGGAAGGTCCAGATGCTCATTCACGCGGACATCGGCAACGATTACAGCGCCTCCAAGGCGGTGTCGATTGGGTACGCGATCTTCGATCAGAACGGGCAGGTGGTGGATTCGCAACGAAGCGACGGAAGGCTGGCGCCGGTGTTGAACGGCGTGCCGTCGGCCCTTCAATTTTCCGCCGGCGCGAGCCTCACCCCCGGCGACTACACGCTGAAGCTCGTGGCGGCCGAGGGCGATCGCGCCGGCAGCGTCGAGCATCGGCTGCACGCAAAGCTTGCCGACGCCGGTACGGTCACGCTCAGCGAGCTGATGGTCGGCGGACCGGCAACTCCGGGCGAGCTGCTGACACCGACGATCGGCTACACCGTGAACTTCGGCAGCGTTCACGGATACATCGAGGCGTACGGACCGCAGGCCGACGTCGTCACGGTGAAATACGAGATCGCCGCCGACGCGGTGTCAAACGCGCTCATCGTCAAGGACGTGCCCGGGCAACTCGCCGGCGGCGAGCGGATGATCTTCACGCTGGTGATGCCGGTCGCGCAGCTTCCGCCGGGTCGATATGTGTTACGCGCGCTCGTGTCTGCCGCGGCCCGGCCGCTGAAAACGCTGACGCGGACGTTCGAAATCGCCCCTCCGCCGGTGCTCATGACGTCCGCCGACGGATCGGCCTCGGGAGCCGCAGCCCCCGAGCTGTTCCTGCCGGTTGACGAGCGGACCTTTGCGCGGCCATTCCTTCACGACGACCCGCTGAAACCGGACGTGCAGAAGCTGTTCCGCGACCGTCTGGCGCCCACCGTGAAGGCGGCTTTCGAGGAGGGCGTGGCATCCCTCACCAACCGCGAGTACACGAAAGCCGAGGCCAGCTTCAAGCGCGCCGTGCAACCGGACGTGGACAGCACGTCTGCGCTGACCTATCTCGCCGTGACGTATGCGGCGGCCGGACATGATCTCGAGGCCGCCAGCGCGTGGCAGACCGCGCTCATCGACGGCGCCGACCTTCCGCCAATCTATGACTGGCTGTCGCAGGCACTGCTCCGCACGCACAGCCTTTCCGAAGCGCGCGCCGTCCTGGAGGAAGCCAACAGAAAATGGCCCTCTGACGCGCTCTTCACGGGTCCGCTCGCGGCGGTGTATGCAATGTTCGGCAGGGGACGCGAAGCGGTCCGGTTGCTCGAGCGGTACCTCGAGAGCCGGACCGACGATGTCGAGGCCGCCAGGATGGGCGTCGAGTGGATGTATCAGGTACACTTCGCCGGCGCCGTTGTGCACAACCGCGCCGAGGACGTGACGCTTGCGCGCGCGTGGGCCGCCCGCTACGGGAATGGACCGCAGCAGGCGCTCGTGCGCCAGTGGCTCGATTCTCTGGAACGGTGAATTAGCGTTCGACGTCCTCGGGCGTGTCGCCGTGGAGAACTTTCTTCGAACGGCTCGTGCGCCGAGTCGCGGGCTTTCGCGCCGCCGCCTTACGCGCGCCGTGCGGCGTTTCTGGCACGACGCCGCCTGAGCGGCCTCGCCCCCGCCCCGACCCTGTTGCCACTCGACCCGGCTCTGAACGACCCTGAGGCTCTCGAAGGCTCGCGGGACGCCTGTGTTTCGCGCGGCCCAGCAACTCCGCGGTCGTGTCGATCGGAATCGGTTCGGCCTCCGCGGGTTCCTTCTCCATCGGTTCCTGCATCTCGAGCGGCTCTCCAGGTTCGATTTCGATCCCTTGAAGCTCCGACGACTGGAGAACCGGCTCGGTTGGAGGCGTGTCCGTTCGTTGCAGGCCCTGCCCGGGGAAGACGCGCAGACCGCCGCGCCGATCGCGCTCGACCCGCACGAGCCCTTCCCGCTGGCACGCCCGGAGGAGATCCATCAACCCGCCGAACCCGTACCGTCGTTCGTCGAAGCCGCCGTCGCCGTTGGGGCTGAGAGTGGGATCGCCGCGATGGGCCCGCAGGATCTGCTTGACGTTGCGCAGGTACATGGGCCACCGGGCCGTGGTGGCGCTTCGAAGAATCTGACCCGCGAGCCGGACGCCGTCGGCGTTCGTGCCGGCCTGGGGAACGGCCGGATCAACCGGCACGGGCGGTTCGGCGGCTGACCGGACCGCTTGCGCGGCCTCCGCCGGCGCTTCGACGGCGTCCGGCTCGCCCGAGAAGCCTTCGTTCAGCTCCACCATCACGCTTCGGCCGGCGTGCTTCAACTGCACGAGTCCGGCCTGGGCGAGCTTCTCCACGAAGTCGAGAAACGAGGACGCGCCATAGTTGCGCTCGGAGAAGGTGGAGTCGAGTTGGAGCAGTGTGCTCTTGAGCAGGCCGGTCTGGGGCGACACCTCGCGGTCGGAGAGAATCTTGAGCGCGCGGCGCACGATCGGAATCGCCTGCCCGATTGGCGCGACGGCGGTCGCCGCGGTCGGGCGCTCGCCTTTCGCCACCGGCTTTCTGCTCCGCGTGAGGTTCTCGTACGCGATGAACTCGTGGCAGTTGCGCTGCAGGATGACGCTGGTGAACGCGCGGCCGCCCACGACGAAGACCTTCTTGTCGTATTGCTTGAGCTTTTCGACGAGGGACAGAAAGTCGCTGTCGCCGCCGACGATGACGTACGCGTTGATGTGCTGGTGCGTGAACACCATCTCGAGCGCATCGAGCGCCAGATTGATGTCGGCGCCGTTCTTGTCGCCTCCAGGCGTGAGGTTGCGCTGCACGAGACGAATCGCGTGCTGCGTCAGATGCCGGCTGTATTCGCTGGCGCGAGTCCAGTCCGCGTAAGCGATCTTGGTGACGACCTCTCCACGTTCTTTGATCGCGTCGAGAATGATCCCAACGTCGAAATGTTCGTTGAGCGTGCTCTTCACGCCGATCTCGATGTTGTCGAAGTCGATGAAGACCGCGATGTTCAGACGTTCCTGGTGGGGCAAACCGTGTCCTTGATGAAGAGGCGCGACCGACAGCGGCCAGAGATGTCCGACCCAATGTTTCGCAGCGGTCGAGCTCCGGCAGCGTCGGGATGACGACGCCACCCATTGTACTCCGGTTTGCCGGTTCGACCTCTGATGTCAGGCGGAGCTCGTCAGCGGTGCGGGAGCCTCTGGCGTGGGCCAGATGACGCGCGTGAATTGACCTCGCTGCAGCAGCTCGCGTCCCTTGCCCCCGCGCCCGGTCACCTCGTATTTGGCGGTGCTGATTGTCTGTTCGGCGCCACGCGTCGTCTCGACGGTCAGCA
>Ga0209415_10020723_pt1 | contig 10194 bp, 7 predicted proteins | sample PeaSoiSIISIP2007_FD_187696 | JGI IMG/M metagenome (GOLD analysis project Ga0209415, IMG submission 187696) | Peat soil microbial communities from Weissenstadt, Germany - SII-SIP-2007 (SPAdes) (version 2) | ecosystem: Environmental > Terrestrial > Soil > Wetlands > Peat | place: Germany...
AGGCACGCATAACACGCTCTACTATGCGCAGTCCTGGATGGTGATGCATTACCTGCTGCACGAGAAGAAGCTACCGGAAACGGGCGCGTACTTTGGTCTGGTTCTGAACCAGCACATCCCCGTGGAAGAAGCGATTCAAAAAGCTTATGGGATGAGTGCGGCGCAGTTGGAGCAGGCGGTAAAGGATTATTTTCACGGGCAGACTTTGCTGTTCACCGCCCTCGATGCCGCGCGGCAGGAGCATCCTGACCCCTTGCTGGCGGCAAATCCCGCGCAGGTTTACCACTTTCCGGTTCCAGTCGGCCCGGAGGATTCATCGATCACGAGCAAGCCCATGCCCGAGGCGGATGCGCGCGCGCTCTATGCGGAGATTGAAATCCGCATCCCCGAACGCCGGGAATACGGGATGCAGGAATTGCAGAAGCTGATCGCCGAGACAGCCCCGGCCGCGGCTGCCCCCGAAAAAACTCTCGACGACGCTTCCGACAACAAGAAAAAAGTGGTGGTCGCGGCGGGCAACGAGGTCGCGCATCGCGCTCTGGTATGGGACCACATCGAGCACGGCAAATTCGAGGAAGCGGGCGCGGAACTGGTCGAGGCGGCTTCGATCAATCCGCGGGACATGTGGCTGCGTTATTACGTTTCGGTGTTGAAATACCGCGCGGCCGAAGCCCGGCACGGGGAGATTCAGGGCCTGGCCAACATGATGCAGGATCTGCGGGGCGTGCTGGAATGGTATCCCGAGTTTGCCGACGCTTATGACCTGATGGCAGTGGCGCGCATGGAAGGCGGAGGCTCGAGTGCAGCCCTGCAGGCGGAGCGCTCGGCTTTGCAGTTGAATCCGCGCCAGCCGCTCTATCTTTATCACCTGGCAGAAATCTACATCACGAACAAACAATGGGAGACGGCGCAGGCTTTACTGAACCGGCTGAAGGGCGGCGACAATCCCCAAATCGCAGCTCAGGCCCGGGAAAAATTCGAGCAGATTGCCACCGAGCGCAAATACGGCATTCCGGTCGCTTCGGGATCTGCCGCGCCGAAACTGGAAGCGCAGAAGTCGCCCTTTGACGTGCTGGAGCAGGACGCCGCCCAGCGCGCCGAGGCCGGGGTCCCGGACGTCGAGCCCCCGGTTGAGATCCCGACTCCGGCAACTCCAGATCCCTCAACCCCAGCTCCCTCAACTCCAGACAAACGTCCGACCAAATTCCTGAAAGGTGAACTGGTCAGCGTGGACTGCACTCCGGCGCCGGTGGCGATTCTCACCGTGAGTTCTGGGGGAAGCACGCTGAAGTTACGGGCGCGTGACTACAAGTCGCTGCTGCTGATTGGCAGCGACGAGTTTTCCTGCGGCTGGCATGGTCGCAAGGTCGCCGTCAACTACAAGCCCGGCGGATTAGCGGACGGCGATCTGGTGTCGCTGGAACTGCACTGAAAACCGGTGCAGTAAGAAGGGCTCTTTCGCAGCGCTGAAAGCGCTGCGTCACCCAAAGACGCGTTTCAGCAAGCTGCAGAGCCGCAGTTCGGAGGCCAGGCCCGAAGGCGAAAGCTGAAGCATGAAAGCCGAAGTCCGGAAGGCCCGCAACAAGAAACCCTCCCGCTGCAACGGGAGGGTTCCGGGATGGCTTGGCGGTTAAGCGCGCATGACGTTTGCCGCTTGAAAGCCTTTGGGGCCCTTGAGCAGATCAAACTCCACGGTCTCTCCCTCGTTGAGCGTGCGGTAGCCGTTCTCCTGAATGGCGGAGAAATGCACGAAGACATCCTCTCCCGTGGAGCGCTGGATAAACCCGTATCCCTTCGCCCCGTTGAACCACTTGACTGTTCCTTTCTCTCTCACGGAAAAACTCCTTTCGCCCTAGTCGCTATGAAATTGTTCTCCAGACTCCAGACTGAAAAACCTCGAACGGTTCGAGGCCGCCCCCTCGGGAACTCCGGCGAACCTGCTTGTGTGAACCTGTTTTGTGTGAATCCGGTTGCGCTTTGTTTGAGCGGAAAAAATACCGCCAAAAGAAAAAGACTCCTCAGTTCGCGACCGCGATTTCGCTTCGCGGCGAGAACTTACGGAGCCCGACAATTGGTGCTTTTCTGCCACTCAACTCAACGTCAACCTGCTCTGCCAGTCTCACGCCCGGACGGTCGGTCCGGTTATGAGCAAAAGATAATAAGCAGTATTAAAACGATTCGCAAGGGGAAATAGAAGGGAATCGAAGCATGACCGGCGGTCATTTTCAGATAACTTTAACGTAGATAAAGAAATAGCCCGGTAACCGCCGGCGAAACTTCGGTTCCCCCGGACCGGGCCAAAACCCGCCTTCTGATAGGATTTAGGCAAAGTCGTGTCCACCCCGCCTATTGTCACCGCGCCGAGTTCCGGCACGAGCCCGGGGCACCGATCCGCCCGAATCCTGCGACGCCGCTCCGGCCTGGTGCTTTCCACCACCCGGTACCTGATGCGCACCGAGGTCCACACCTTCGCCTTTTCAGTGGCCGCAAACGCCATTCTCTCGTTCTTCCCGTTTGTGGTGTTGCTGATGACCCTGATTCGCCGCGTATTTCGTTCGCGGGTGATGTATGAAGTGGTGCTGTCGTTATTGCGCGATTATCTTCCTGCCGGGCAGGAATTCGTCATCCGGAATCTCAACGCCATGGTCAGCGACCGTCACAGAGTGCAGATCGTTTCGCTGGTCATACTATTGGTCACGTCTTCGGGCGTATTCCTGCCCCTGGAAGTGGCGCTGAACCGCGTCTGGCGATTTCCCAACAACCGGTCCTACCTTAGAAATCAGGTGGTCTCGCTGGGGCTGGCGTTTGCCTGCGGCGTGCTGGCGCTGGTTTCGATTGCCATGACCGCGGGTAACGTGGCGCTGTTTGAGTTCCTGCTGCACGGCCACGCCAGCGGCCTGTTGCGCCTGGTGGGATTCGTGCTGATGAAGGTGTTCGCCGTGGCTGCCAGCATCACTATCTTCTTCCTCATTTACTGGCTGTTGCCGAACGGAAAAGTTCCGGCGCGCGCCGTGCTGCCCACAGCCATCATCATGGGATTGCTTTCGGAAGCGCTGAAGTATGCCTACATCCTGGCGCTGCCGCAGCTGAATTTTCAGGAAGTCTACGGCCCCTTCGCGCTCTCAGTGAGCATCATCTTCTGGGCGTTCTTGTCCGGCTTGCTGATGCTGGCGGGAGCGCACCTGTCGGCGGAGGAGCATCTGCGGCGCTCGCTTGTGATCCGGGAGCTGCATTCTGCAAGTGGCTCCGCCGGCGTCAGCCCCGACGCCGGTCCTGAGCCGCGGCGATCGCGCACCAATTGAGCCCATCTTTTTGCGCCGAGTTGGAGGTTGCTTCGGCGGAGCGCGACGGCATGTGGAGAAGCCGGCCGCGCATCGCGATGGGCGTGTAGGGGAGAGCTGGAACCTTACGGTTAGGATCGAATGCGAGAATCTTGGCTGACATGGTAGTTCTCCTTTCGTGCGAACTGTCCGAAGGCTTTTTGTTTTGCCCGTTGTTTGCCTTCACTGACTAGCGCGACACTCGGTTGGAAATGGGGTCATCGGTCGCGGAAGCCCCACTCAAGCCAAAAGACGGCTTGAATGGGCCACCCGTGCTGAAATGGCGCCGTGGTCCATAACGGAGTTCCGAGGATTTTTCAGTGTGTATGAGTCCATGGCTGCGCCTCAGATCGGTTCACGCCCTAACTGGTTCTAAGGAAAATGGGACAGGGCAAGCCAGTTGCGACGATTGTTGACATGAGTGAATGCCAGTGCTATTGGTTCCCGCAAATGATTTTTGTCAGAATGAGAGGCCGCTTCGGGTTCTATGTCAGCGTCAGCTTCGGTTTGCTGATCGTGCTCTGTCTAAGCTCCCTGGCCGGGGACATCAAGGCCGCCGGTAACACACCACGCCCAATCCCGGACCGGTTGCGCTGGTGGACTGACGCGCGCTTCGGAATGTTCATCCACTACGGCCCGGTGACGCTGACCGGCGAGGAACTCAGTTGGTCGCGCGCCAATTCGAATCCCCAATGTCCCAACAAAGGTTCCACACCCGTCGAAGTCTACGACAACCTTTACAGGAGGTTTAATCCGACGGAGTTCAAGGCCGATGACTGGACCGCCGTTGCGAAGGCGGCGGGCATGAAGTATGTCGTCCTTACCACAAAACATTGCGACGGCTTCTTGCTTTGGGATTCGAAGGTGGACGGCTACAACATCATGGCCTCGCCGTTCAAGCGGGATATCGTGGCGGAACTGGCGGCTGCTTCACGCAAGGACGGCCTGAGGATCGGCTGGTATTTTTCGCCCATGGATTGGCGCGATCCCGATTTTCGCACCGAGCGCAATGCCGCGTTCCTCGGGCGGATGCAGGGTGAACTGCGCGAAGTGCTCAGTGGTTACGGCAAAATCGATCTGCTTTGGTTCGATTACGATGGCGGCAAGCCGCTCTATGACCAGGCCAGCACCTACGCGCTCGTGAAGCAAGCGCAACCGCAGATCATCATTAATAACAGGCTGGATCTTGGTGTCGAAGGGAATAATGAGGCGATGCTGAATCCCAACGCCGATTACTACACGCCGGAGCAACGCATCGGCGGCTACGATGACCAGCGGCCGTGGGAAACCTGCATGACGCTCGGAACTCAGTGGTCGTGGAAGCCCAAAGACAAAATCAAGTCCGCCGCGGAAGTCATTGGCATCCTCGCGCGCACGGTCGGCGGGGACGGGAATCTGCTCCTCGATGTCGGTCCCATGCCCGACGGCCGCATCGAACCGCGCCAGGTTGACGTGCTGGAGCAAGTCGGCGCTTGGGTCAAACTCAACCGCGAGAGCATTTACGGCACGCGCGGCGGGCCCTGGAAGCCTACGGCGACCGTCGCCAGCACTCGCAAAGGCAAGAATATCTACGTGCATGTTTTGCAATGGCCGACTGGTCCGCTCATCTTTCCGGAGATTCCGGCCAAGATTGTCGGCGCGAAACTGCTCGGAGGCGGCAGCGTGGAATATCACAAGATGCCGAGTGGAATCGAAGTTTCTGTTCCAATGGACAAGCGCGACGTAAACGACACTGTGATCGTGCTGAAACTCAATCGCGAAGCAACGACAATTCCGGCGGTGGCTATACCACAACCAATCGCCCAGATTTCGTCTGCTAAGACAGTTCGGTAGGGGAGTATTCTTGAGGCGCTCAGTGGGCTGGCCCACGCCAGCTCATTCCCGTTTCGGGCGGGAAATCCACAGGGCGGGCTGTGACATCCGTCACAGCTTTTGTTCATCCACTCCCGCTAGGATCAACCTTGGTTTCCCCGGTTCTCGCTCCGAGCAGACATTCCTGGCCAGGTGATTCTCCATGCATGGGAGAAGTTGCGGTTCTCTGCTCGCCGTGTGGTTGTTCATTGCTTCGGTTCCCGTGGGGTTGCGCGGTCAGGTCTCCTCCAACGACACGAGCGGGGCCGAACGGCAGCCGGATTCGGTGCGCCGGCAGGTAGCGGCCGGGCCGGACTCGGTTAGCTTTCCGCTTCTACCTCTGCCTCCACCTTTTCCTCCACCCAGGCATTCCCCCGGGCAGTCCCCCGGCTCCATTCCCCCGGGAACCATTACGTTCTCGCGGCTCGCCCGGGCTGCAGGGACAATCTTCCTGGGCACGGTCACGAAAATCGAAAGCGGGCCGGAGCGCGGCGGATCCATTGCGGCCGTGGCCGTCACCTTCCACGTAGAGCGGGGACTGCGCGGCGCCACCGCGGGAGAGAGCTTCACCATCCTGCAATGGCTCGGCGTGTGGACTGGAGGCCAGCAATACCAGGTGGGGGAACGCCTGCTTCTGTTGCTCTACCCTCCAAGCAAACTCGGCCTGACCAGCGCGGTGGCGGGGCCGATGGGGCAGTTTCGGGTTAACCCAGCGGGCCGAATCCTGCTGTCGGGACAGCAATTGGCCGCTTTCCGAGGCTCTTCCCTTCTTACCGGACCATCGCGGGCCGGACCAGCCCTCACCGGAGCATCGGGTATCGCCTTCAATGACTTTATCCAGGCACTGCACCATGCGATGGCAGAGGAGCAGGAATGATCTCCGCGTCGTTATGCCGCATTCGATCCCTCTTCTGTAATCTTGCGTTTCGGTTGGCGACGGCCTTGGCGATGATTCTTTTCTTCGCCGTTCCCGCCGGCGCGGGAGGCCCGAAATACGTTGCCGGGACCAGTTACTTTACCTCCACGGTGGCCGGCTCGCCCTTGACCTGGGCGCAAGGCCAGGTCACGTATTACACCGATCAAGGCGACCTGAGCCCGGTCCTGCTGAACGCCGACGCCAACGCCTTTGTCGCGAGTGCTGTCAGCGTATGGACTGCGGTGCCAACTGCGGCTCTGGCGATCACCAGCGGCGGCCAGCTCGCCGAAGACGTCAGCGGCAGCAACGTGATTCGCAACTCCAACGGCACTTTGACCGAACCTACCGACATCCAGCCTTCTGCCACTGGCACACCCGTCGGCATCGTCTACGACTACGATGGCACCGTCACCGACGCCCTGCTCGGCAGTGGCGCCGGCGTCGCCGGCCAGTGCTTCTATAACGCGGTATTCGGCGGGGTCGACAGCTTTGGCACCGATGCGGACTTTCTCCATGCCCTGGTGGTCATCAATGGACAGTGCGCCCAGCAATCGTCGCAGTTCCCCGACGTGGAATACCGGCTCGTCCGGGTTCTCGGCAGCGTGCTGGGCCTGGGTTGGTCACAGCTCAACTTGAATGTCATCACCGGCAATCCGCCCGCCACCGCGGACGATTTTGCCGGCTACCCGGTGATGCACGACGTTGACCCCCTGAATTGCATCCCGATCACTCTCTGCTATCCGAACCCTTATCAGCTGGCCAGCGACGATCAGGCCGCCATCTCCCGGCTCTATCCCGTGACGGCGGCAAATCAGTCCAGCTTTCCGGGATCGCAAATATTCGCGGCCACCACGGCCAGAATCTATGGTTCGGTCTACTTCGTCGGTGCTGCGGGAAGTGCGACTCAAGGGATGGAAGGGGCGAACGTTGTGGCGCGCTGGATCGATCCCTCCACCGGATTGCCTTCCGGCCAATTCGCCGTCTCTTCCGTTTCTGGATTTCTCTTCTGCGGCAATGCCGGCAACGCCGTGACCGGGCTCGATGGTCCCCTGGGCATCGCCTACAGCGAGTTCTGCGCGACTAGCCCGGCTGTGGAGGGCTTCTTCGATCTCGGGGGCCTGCCGCTTCCCGGCGGCGCCGGCAGCGCGCAGTATCAGATCACCGTGGAGGGCCTGGACCCGACCTGGTCGATTGGCGTAGGACCCTACGCACCTCTGCAGGTTGCGCCTTCGGGCAGTGCTCAACCCATTCTCCTGACCGTGGTCCCTGGGACGAACCTCGAGCAGGACATCCTCATGTCCGGCAGTGCTCAGCCAGTCCCCCAATGGTCAGTGTCAGAAACCTGGACCAAACCCGCAGCCATCCCGACAGGCGGTGACTGGATGGGCTCGGTTAGCGGCTTCGGCAGCCTCCCATGGTTCTCGATTCCGGCAAAGGCAAACCGCACGCTTTCGGTGGCCATCACGTCGTTCGACGAAAGCGGCAATCCCAGCGAAAGCAAATTCCAGCCAGTAATCGGCGTGTGGCCTGTTGCCGCCCCACAGGGAACTCCCCCGGGCGCATTCACGCCTTCGTCATTCAACACCGGAATCTGGGGGATCACGCGCCTCGACGCGCAGATTCTCATGTCCAGCGCATTCCTCGTCGGCATCTCCGATTGGCGGGGCGACGGGCGTCCCGACTATCACTACCACGCGCACGTGCTCTACGGCGACGCAGTCGCTCCCACGCGCGTTGGCGTCAACGGCGGCGCAGTGGCCGTAACCGGGATTGGCTTTTCGCCGGAGCTCGCCGTCTCCGTAGGCGGCACCAGCGCCACGCCCTTGGCCGTGGATGCGGGTGCCTTGGTCGTGGCGTTGCCGGCTCAAGCCGACAGCTTGCAGACGATCACCATTACCGATCCCGCCAGCGGCGCTTTTTCCACCATGACCGGGACGGTCACGTTCGGCGCTGCTGCCACCGACAATATCGTGCTGGTCGAGAGCACCAACCCATCCACGCCGGTGGGCACGCAAGCCGCTAACCCAGTCACTGTCCGCGTCGTGGCCTCAGACAGCGTAACGCCTGTGGCGGGCGCGACCGTCGGCTGGAGCGCCACCAACAGCGTCGTGCTTTCGGCGTGCGGCGGGACTTCCTCATGCTCGGCCGTTTCGGATGAGAGCGGCAACGCCTCCACCTGGATCTCTCCAGCCGTTACCGGGAGTTCGACCATCACCGCCACGCTGGCTCCGGGCGCGTACTCTTCATCGAAATCGGTTTCGACCACGGTGGTAGGCACATCGGCGTCCCTCGATATCGGGCTCACACAGCCGTATTCATGGGTCGCAGCCGGGGCTAGCGTTACCCTTCCCCTTACCGCGCGGGTGATGGACGGCACCTCGGCCCTGAGTGGCGACACCGTGAATTTCACCGTAGCGATCGGCTCCGGCGCGCTCAGTTCTTCCAGTGCTGTAACCAACAGCAGCGGCTATGCCGGAGTCACACTCACCCTCACCGGCATAGCCGCCCAGGTGCAGGTCAAAGCCTGCGTGGCGCCCTTGAACAGTCCTTGCCAGTCGTTTTATGTGACTCCGGTCGCCGCCTCGCTGCTAAAACTGCAGCCGGTCGCCGGAGCCGCGCAGGCCATCACTCTGGGCCAGACCTTTCAGCCAGTGATTGCGCAGGTGACAGATTCTGCTTCGCCGCCGGATCTGGTACTAGGCGCCAGCGTGACTTTTCAGACCACGGTGATGCGTCCGGCTGGAAGCGCGTCCGCAGGTGGTGGGGATAGCGGCGGCAATCCCGCGCTGCCCGTGATCCTCAGCGTGAGCCAGACCAGCGTGCTGAGCGACGCGAACGGGCTGGCCAGTGTCACGCCCTCCACGGGCGGGTTTTCCGGTCCGCTTGAAGTGCAGGTTGCAGCCACGGCGGGAGCCAACGCGGCAATTCGGTATGTGCTGCAGGCGTTTCCGCCGCTGTAGCTGGAGTTGTGCTTTCGGGAATCACTTTTTTCCCGCTGGGCGACGGCGGGGGCGCTGCTTCGTCGAAATCGATTTGATGATGAGCTTGCGTCGAAGGCCGGCGGGCATGGGAACCTTGGCGCGGTTCAACGCCACATTGATCAGGCTGCGCACTTCGGGATCGTCCAACACTTTGGCATCCGGCTCTCCGTCTTCGTACAGGCGGATGTTTCGCACCACATTGCCGCTGCCCTGAAGCCGCTTATCGGGGTCGGGCAATCCCGCTCCCTGCAGGAAGCATAAGGTCACGCGGCTCGCAGGCATCACGAGGGAAAAAATCGCCTCCGACGGGCGCTCGCTGGGGCTGAAGCCGATGACCAGCCAGTTGTAGTTGTCGTAGACCATCTCGACGGCGCCAGGGACGAACTTGCGCATCTTCGCCAGCGCACGCCGGGCGAATGCCTCAACCTCCGAGTCGTATTTCGCGAGGAAAGAGTCGAGTTGGCGTGCGGCGTCGGATTGCGAGGGAGCGGAGGAAGATTCCTTCGCCGTGCTCGAAGATTTTCGTTTCTGCATAACAGCCTGCTCTGATCTTAAAGCCATCCAAACTGACTTGAGGCCCCCAACCCCCTGTCATCCTGAGCGCGTTCTTTGCGCGAAGAGCCTGCCCTGAGCGAAGCCGAAGGGACCTATGTACTCTGCGGCCAGTTGCACAGGTCCTTCGCGCAAAAGACGCGCTCAGGATGACAACATGTGGTGCGCAGGAGCTACCTCGTCCACCACATGGTCCGTGCCGAAGCCCGAAAGCTGAAGCCCGAAGCCTGACGCCGGAAGCCGGGAGCCGGCTCTATTTCGTCCACTGATCTACCCAGGCATTTACCGTTTCGTACCACAACTTGCTATTCTGCGGCTTCAACACCCAGTGGCCTTCGTCGGGAAAGTACAGCATCTTCGAGGGGACGCCTTCCATCTGGAGCGTGGTGAAAAGCTGGAAGCCTTCGCTCACGTCGAGCCGATAATCGCGCTGGCCATGGATGACGAGAGTCGGCGTCTTGAAATTCTTGGCGTACTGGTGCGGCGACCACTTCTCATAGCTCGCGCGATTGTCGTAGGGAGTGCCTTTGAACTCCCAGTCGTTGAACCAGAGTTCTTCGGTCGTGCCCCAGGC
>Ga0209415_10020724_pt1 | contig 10193 bp, 13 predicted proteins | sample PeaSoiSIISIP2007_FD_187696 | JGI IMG/M metagenome (GOLD analysis project Ga0209415, IMG submission 187696) | Peat soil microbial communities from Weissenstadt, Germany - SII-SIP-2007 (SPAdes) (version 2) | ecosystem: Environmental > Terrestrial > Soil > Wetlands > Peat | place: Germany...
AGTGGATAACTGCGTGGTAACATTTTGCCGTGCCCACCACCGACACCAGCCTCCCCGAGCAAGAGCTCATCAGACTGGCATTGCTGCCTGCGCTCTTGCTAGCTCGGTTGCGATGAGTGCGGCGGAACAGATTCGATACAACACTCGCGAGTGGAAAGGGGACCTCTTGTGTTGAAACTTTTCTGGGCTGTTACTTTGTTTCTAGCGTCGGTGGCGTCACACGCAGCCTCACCAGACTGGAATCAACGATTGGCGGAGGCTATGCCCTTGCTCGGCCATCGCAACTGGATCCTGGTGGTGGACTCGGCTTATCCGCTGCAAACTTCTCCAGGAGTCGAGACCATGGAGACCAACGCGACCCAACTCGAAGTCGTGCGGGCGGTCCTCGGGGCCATCCATCGTTCCATTCAAGTGCGCCCGGTCATCTATATGGATGCGGAACTTCCTTTCGTTCCGGACTCCGATGCGCCCGGCGTCTCCGCCTACCGCGCCGAGGTCGGGCAGCTTCTGCACAACTACACGGTCGAGTCATTGCCACACGAAAAGATTATTTCCGACATTGACGAAACCGGGAAGACATTCCGCGTCCTGGTTTTGAAGACGAATATGACAATTCCGTACACCTCGGTCTTCATTCGGCTCGACTGCAAATACTGGAGCGCGGATCAGGAAAAACGCCTCCGCATGAAGATGAGCGACGTGCCGGCTAAGTAGTGCCGGCTCCAGGTTGCTGAATCGCAGGATCGAGTCCGGCGAAAGGACCTGCTATCGCCACGATGGTCTCTGCGAAGCATTCCGCTGGGGCCGCCCCCGCCCCACACTTGCCTTTCTGCTTCAAACCATTTATGAGGTAGCCTCTATAGTTTGCACGGAGGCGACCAGTCAATGAATTCACCCACAAAAGTGGCCGTGGTTACGGGCGCAGGGAGCGGAATTGGGAAGCAGGTTGCGATCGCTCTTTTGCGAGAGGGATATTCGGTTGTTCTTGCGGGGCGACGCCGGGAGTCTTTGGAAGCAACCGTTCAAGAGGCCAAGGAGCTTGGTTCCCAGACGTTAGTCGTGCCTACCGACGTATGTGAGCCCTCGTCCATCCGGCTTCTGTTCACCAAGACAAAGGAGGTTTTTGGCCGGCTCGACCTGTTATTCAACAATGCCGGGACCTCTGCTCCTTCCACTCTGCTGGAGGATCTCACTTACGAGCAGTGGAAATCTGTCGTCGACACCAACCTCACTGGCCCCTTCCTCTGCACGCAGGAGGCATTCAAGCTCATGAAGGCTCAGTCGCCCCAGGGCGGGCGCATCATCAACAACGGATCCATTTCCGCGCACGCCCCCAGGCCGAACTCGGCGCCCTATACGGCAACCAAGCATGCCATCACCGGCCTCACCAAATCGACTTCTCTGGACGGCCGGAAATACAACATCGCCTGCGGCCAGATTGACATTGGCAATGCCGCTACTGCGATGGCAGAAAGAATGAAAAGCGGAGTTCCGCAGGCGAATGGCTCAATTGAAGTGGAACCGACCATGGACCCGCAGCAGGTTGCCCGCGCGGTCGTGTACATGGCGAGTCTGCCCCTGGATGCCAATGTCCTATTCCTGACCGTAATGGCGACAAAAATGCCTTTCGTCGGGCGGGGCTAGCGTGATCTCACGTAGGGACGGCCGCCCACGGCTGTCCCGGTTTGGTATCCATCCTTATTTCGTGTATTTGCAAAAAAACTGGCTGAGGCTCGCTACCGCCGCACGGCTGCCCCCGGAGTAAGATGGGCGACAGTCGTACGGATCAGACCCCTGTGCCAGAGAAAGCGCCAAGATTGACGGCTGATCGTCTGCTGCGAGCGGTCAAGATCGGGATTGCGGGGGTGGTGGCGCTCTACGCCGCCGATCTTCTGAAGCTGCCGCAGGCGTATTGGGCGGCAATCAGCGCTTTTGTCGTGATGGGGACCGATGTGCGGACGACCGTTCAGGCCTCGTGGGGCCGCCTCATCGGCACGGCGATCGGTGCCGTCGCGGGAGCGGTTTTTGTCCTGCTTTGCGGCAGCCATCTGTGGTCGTTTGGCTTGGCCGCCACTCTGACCGCGCTGCTTTGTGCGGTCCTAAGTCTGGATCAGAGCTATCGCCTTGCCTGCGTCACCGTGGCGATTGTGATGCTCATTCACAGCGCGGAATCACCCTGGAGAGTTGGGCTCTATCGCTTCCTGGAAGTCTCGTTGGGGATCGTGGTCGCCCTGCTTGTTTCAGCGCTACCCCCACAGTCCAGCGTCTGAAAAAGGTCCCTCGCCACGCTGATCCCGGAAGCAGCCGTCGGCTCGCCTTGGCGTTTGTTGCCGAAGATCTTCCAGCGAAGCGAACGTCGCCCATCGGGCTCTCATCATTCTCTACAATCCCTAGTCTCGACAAAGCATGTTGTATACTACCGCGTCCAAAACTGCGCGTCGGATTCTGATGCGAGCCCATACGAAACCGGAGAGATCCATGAAATCTCCCTCCCGATTCTTCTTTGCACTGCTGTTCACCATCGCCGCAATTGCCAGCCAGGCGTGGTCGCAAGCCACGCCGCCTCAACCTTTGCCGCGGCTGGTCTCGCCTGAAGTGCATGCGGATAACACTGTAACGTTCCGCTTCCGCGCCCCCAACGCCAAAGAAGTTCTGCTCGGGCTGGAGGGCACGAAGCCTGCGCCCATGGAGAAAGATGACCGGGGGGTCTGGAGCCTGACCACTGCGCCGCTGGAGCCGGATTTCTACGGATATTGGTTTGCCGCTGACGGCGTGGGAGGGCTGATTGATCCCGTCAATCCAGCGGTAAAGCCGAACTTGCTGAACTGGCAGAGCGTGGTGCACGTTCCTGGTCCATCGTCTCTCCCTTGGGAGGTCAATGATGTGCCGCATGGTGTCATTCACCATCACTTCTACAAGTCGGGGATCGTGGGCGACCAGCGCGATTTCTACGTCTACACACCGCCGCTCTACAACCCACGAGCCAAGCCGGGCTACCCGGTGCTGTATCTGCTTCATGGTTTCAGCGATGACGCTACCGGCTGGACCGCCGTCGGCCGCGCCAACGTGATCTTCGACAATCTGATCGCGCAGGGCAAAGTTAAGCCCATGCTGGTGGTCATGCCGCTTGGCTACGGCGCGCCCGAGATCGTCTCTCAGGGTTTTCACGACGATGCCCTGCGCCAGCGTAACTACGCCAAGTTCACGCAGGCACTGCTCACCGAAGTCATTCCGCAGGTTGAAAGCACGTACCATGTCATCAGGAACCGGAACTCGCGCGCGATCGCGGGCCTTTCCATGGGCGGCGCTGAGTCTCTGCTGACCGGGCTGAACCATCTGGATGAGTTTGCCTGGATCGGCGCTTTCAGCTCGGGCGGACTGCAGGAAGACTTCAGCGTCCAGTTTCCCGCGCTCGACGCCAACGCCAATCGGCAACTGAGGTTGCTTTGGGTGGCTTGCGGCGTGGACGATAGCCTCATCGGGATCAATCGCAAGTTTCGCGAATGGCTCAAGTCCAAGGGCGTTAATCACGCCGATATCGAGACGCCGGGCGTTCATAGCTGGATGGTCTGGCGGCGCAACTTGGCCAACTTTGCTCCGCTGCTGTTCCGATAGTCTGGAGCGGAGAACCTCGATTCTCATGAGACGTCTATCCGCCATTCTCGGATCGGTATTTTTTCTTCTGCTGGCGCCCGGAACGGTGGCCGGATTTGTGCCCTGGTGGATTTCCCACTGGCGCTTGCAGCCGCCGCTGCTCGGCGTTACCGCCTTCCGCGCGGCCGGCGTTCTGCTGATCGTCGCTGGTATTCCGGCCGTGCTGGACTCCTTTGCCCGCTTCGCCCTTCAAGGGCTGGGGACGCCCGCCCCGGTTTTTCCCACGCGGCATCTGGTGGTCAGCGGACTCTATCGTCATGTACGCAATCCCATGTACGTTGGCGTGGCGTGGGTCATCTTCGGACAAGGCCTGCTGCTGGGCAATGTGCGGGTGCTCGGCTACGCAACTGCGGTCTGGCTTGGTTTTTATGTTTTTGTCCTTGGATACGAAGAACCAACTCTGCGTCGCAGCTTCAGCGCAGAGTACGAGGTATTCTGCAAAAACGTCCCCCGCTGGATCCCGCGAGTCAAGCCATGGCAAGGCGCCCAGAACTAGCAGGCTGTTCAAAAACTCGATCCCGCGCTTGACGTTGGGTGGAGCAGCGCTTCAGCGCTGCGTTAACAGCTTTCCTTTAGGAGCGGCTTTAGCCGCTGAGGTACTCGTCTTCAGGGTTTGATTTCAATGGGAGTGCCAACGCCAACCAGTTGCCAAATTTCATCCATCTCCTGATCCGTGACCGCAATGCACCCGTCTGTCCAGTCATGCAGCGTGTGCGCGTTCCCCACCCATGCATAAGCCTTCGGGAGTCCGTGCAGCATGATGTCACCACCGGGACTGACCCCCAGTCTCCTGGCCGCTGCGAGGTCATGCTGGTTTGGATACGAAATGTGGAAGGCCTTGTAAAACTGGCTGTCAGGGTTTCGGGAATCCCATATGTAGGAACCCTCCGGAGTCCGGTGGTCCCCCCGCCGCGTCTTTTTCCCGACCGGCTCTCCGCCCAGAGCCACTCGATACGACTTCACTTCCTTGCTCTTTGACAGGAGCACCATCCTCCGCTCGTGCTTGTAGACGATGACGTGATCTACGCCGACCCCGGGCTTCTGCGCGAATACGAAGAGCCCAGAGGTGAATAGGAATACGCCCGCAAAAAGAATTCGCATCGGATTGGAAGTTTATCCATTTGCTTCCGTACGTTGCTAGACACTCACCCCGCCCCAGCCTCAGTTCCCACAGAGATTTATGTACCCCTTGGCCTGGGTTTGACTCTCGTATTCGAGGTCGTCGCCATCGTCATGCTGTCACGGGCCTTTTCCAAGGGACATTGGATTCGCAGCCTGTTTTCCGGCTTGTCCACCTGCATGAGCTTGCTCGTCCTCTTTCTCTTTGGCTTGTTTGCGTGGCTGGATTTTGTGAAGTTCGCGCAGCTACCCTAGCAATAGGTAATGGACCGGCCTTTCCGCCTCGACACTTTTTGCTTGCCAATTACCGGCCAGCGTAATATCCAATACCTCCATTAGAAATAAGGCGCAAAGCGCCGGACCGCGGAACCAGCACAATGCCCGAGACCATCAGCGCCGCCATCCCGACCCTCACCGAAGACGACTACCCGGCCGTGTATCTTGCCGCCGACCGCACCTCGCGCCTGGCACAGAAACGCCATCTGTGGTTCACGGGATTGATTCTAGGAGCGCTGGTGGCTTGTGCGGCGCTGGGCACGTTGTCGGGAGTGTTTCCCAAGTACAGCAAAATACTGGCCCTGTGCAGCACGGGCTGGGCTGCGGCCAGTTTCATGCTGACTTCTATGCGCAAGGCATTGAAGCCGGAAAAAGCCTGGTATAGCGGTCGCGCGGTCGCGGAAGCGGCCAAGAGCCTGGCCTGGCGCTACATGACGGACGCGGATCCCTATCCCCTCACCGCTCCCTCCGCCGAAGCCGATGGCAAGTTCATCTCCGATCTCAAGTCGCTGGCCAAGGACCAGGCCCCGGCGGCACTGGGTTACGGCGGCGAATTCAGCGACCGGCCGCAGATTTCTGCCCGCATGCGCGAGGCCCGATCGTTGCCGTTGGAGCAACGCCGCCAGTTGTACGTGAAGGGCCGCATTGAAGACCAGCGCAAGTGGTATGGGAGCAAAGCTCGCGCCAGCCAAAAGGTCGCCAATCGCTACTTTATCCTCATCCAGGCCAGCCAGGCGCTGGCGCTGGGCGGGACGGTTTTGTTGTTCTCGGCCGCCGTCTCCAAGTGGAACCTGAGCGGCATTTTCTCCGCACTGGCCAGCGCGCTGATTGCCTGGCTGCAGGTGCGGCAGCATGAAGAGCTATCGCAAACCTATTCGGTGGCCGCGCTGGATTTGGGATTCATTGCCGAGCAGGCGGTCAGCGTCACCACCGAGAAGGATCTGTCTTCCTTGGTATCCGACGCCGAGAATACCGTTTCGCGCGAGCACAGTTTGTGGATCACGCGGCACAACTAGGGTTCGAGACTCTCGCGTAGTTTTCCATTGCCGATTAGGTCCATGAAGGCGAGAATAACGATAGGGCTACGTAGAGAGGCAAAATGCGAGTAGGCACATTCACCGCCGTCCTCCACAAAGAAGGCGATCTGTATGTGGCGGAGTGTCCCGAAGTGGGCACCGTCAGCCAGGGAAAAACGATTGAAGAGGCTGTCGCAAATCTTCAAGAAGCGACTGAACTTTACCTCGAGGAGTTCCCACCCGGGGACCTTGCTCGACCGCTCGTGACCGTTTTCGAGGCCCGGTTTGCCTAAGTTGCCTCGGGTCTCAGGCGCACAGGCGGTTCACTCCCTGGAGCGCTTGGGATTCGTCCAAGTCCGCCAACGGGGAAGCCATGTGGTCCTGAGAAAACATGGCGCCGAGGGTACTATTGGATGCGTGGTTCCGTTGCATGGGGAGCTCGCAATAGGAACCCTACGGGGAATTCTCAAACAGGCAAAAGTGGACGTGGAAAAGTTTATTGAGCTTTTGTAAATGGCTCTTTCCCCTTCTTCAACTCCTCCATCACACTCTGGATCAGCTCTTTCGCATCGCTGAGGTTCTTCATGATGATCTGGATGTCCATCACCGGTCGGCCCGGCCAGCGCTGGCTCTGGCAATAGACACCGTGCTGGCCGACCAGAGACATGGCGTCGGTGATCACGTCCATGGTCACGGCCAGGCGGCCGCGAGGCACACCCATCATGGTCTCGTAGTGTTCCAGTTCTTCTTGTTTCTCATGAAATACGGGCATGGAGAGATTGTAGCTGGGGTCCGGCACGCCGCATAATCGTGAAAATCTGCTATCCTGCGTTTCGCGAGTGCGTCGAAGCCCTTAGCAATCGTCACTTGGCGCTTGACCACCAAATCTCGAAGAGTCACCGGCGTACGCTGGCTAACTGCCAACTGCTAAGGTGCCAAATGCTCTCCCAAGGAGATTCTTATGCAGAAGCGAATCGCTCTTCTCGCGTCGTTGATCCTGGCCTGCGCCACCGTCGCCGTCGCTCAGATGGACAAGAGCCAGCGTCCCAGCCCTCCCGCTTCCGCCACGTGTCAGTTGTCGGAAGGCAAGACCATCAAGACCGACTACTCCAGCCCGCGCTTGCGCGGCCGCAAGATGATCGGTGACCACGAACCCTACGGCAAGGTGTGGCGCTTTGGCGCGAATGAGGCGACTACGTTTGTGACCGGCGCCGACGTGATCGTGGGCGGCCAGGCCGTCCCCGATGGCAGCTATACCCTCTTCGTCATCCCCAACCCGGACAAATGGGTCCTGATCATCAACAAGAAAACCGGCGAATGGGGCATTCCGTACAAGTATGAGGCCGACGAGCTGGCACGCGTGGACATGAAACTCTCCACCCTGCCGTCATCAGTCGAGAATTTCACCATCTCCTACGAACCCACCAAGGGCGGCTGCATCCTGCATGCGGACTGGGATACGACCCGGGCCTCGGTGGAGATCCACGAAGGCGATTGAGCGGCTAGGGCGCTAGTAGCTGGCTGGCCTGCTCCTGGGCTTTCGCAAAGTCAGCCGAGATCCGCTGGGCTTCCTGGTAGGCTACTTCGGCTTCCGCATGGTGGCCACTCAGCTCAAGCGCCCGGCCTAGCAGCACGTAGCCAACATCGGTGGGCTGAATGGCGACGGCGCGTGAAAAGTGGTCAGCGGCTTGGCGGAAGTCTCCATTTCGCTGCGCCAGCAACCCCAAGCCCACCCAGGCGTGGTTGTTTTCAGGAGCCAGGCGCAGTGCTGCTTCGTAATTCTGCTCCGCCTCACCGTAGCTTCCCAGCCTGCGGTACGCCGATCCCAGATAGCTCAACGCATCGCTGCGCAGGATTGTGTCGCCGGTCATCAGCAGGACTTTCTGGTACAGATCGATGGCCTCTCGCAGTTGGCCGTGCTGCTGTTGATTGATGGCAAGGTTCAGGTTGGCTACTGGATCCCGCGGATTGATTTCCGCCGATCTCTGGAAGTGCGGCATGGCTTCGCTGATTCTTCCTAGCTGGATGAGCGCTCCTCCCAGATTGTCTTCCGCCACAAAATTCTTGCCCGTCACCTGCAGCGTGTGCGACCACAAAGTCAGATTGTCGCCCCAGTAGTCCAGCTGCCGGTGAGTCACTGCCGCCAGCGCCACCAGCCCCGCCAGGCCGGGAATTGCCACCCAGCGCGCCGGGATGTGTCGTTGCTCCGCCCAGTCGGCCACCCCCCAGCAGACCATGATGAACAAGCCGAGAAAGGGCAAATAGGCGTAGCGATCCGCCATAGCCGCCTCTCCCACCTGGACTAAGCCGATCATCGGCACCAGGGTTCCCAGGAACCAGAACCATCCCACGGCAAGATAGCGCCGCCGCGGCGCCGCCAGCACCAGAGCCGTCACCAGCAACAGGAACAACACCGACGCCGCCACCAGCCACATTTTCAGCGAGTCGCCTGGATGGGGATACAACAGCGCCAAATGCGACGGCCAGAACGCCTTCTTCACATAGCGCGCATAAGAGACGACCGCATTCTCCAACCGCACGGAGACGGGATTCTCCATGACGGTCCGCACCGCGCCGCCGGCCTTCTGCACCTTGATGGTGATGACCGCACTCGCCGCGCTGAGCGCCATCAGTGGAAGTTTTTCCAAAACCAGCCAGGAAAATGGCCGCGGGCTGGGGCGCTCCGGGGTTCCTGGAGCCTCTTCCCGCTGCGCCGGAAACATGCGCTGCAACGGCCAGTAGTCCCACAGCAACAGAACAAACGGGAAGGTGACGATCTGGGGTTTGGCCATCAAGCCGAGCGCAAACAACAATGCAACCGCCAGATAGCGGCCAGCCTTCGGCTTGCGCGCGTACCAGCCGTAGGCCCAGAGCGCGAGCAGGAAAAAGAGCATGCTGAGCATGTTCTTGCGCTCCGACACCCACGCCACCGATTCAACATTGATGGGATGCAGGGCAAACAGCGCTGCCACCATCAGGCTGCGCCAGGTAAACCCCGTGGTCCACTGCAGCAACAGGAACAGCAGCACCACGTCGGCTGCCTGCAGCAGCACGTTGGTATAGTGATGTCCCGCCGGATTCAGTTGAAAAATCTGGCAATCCAAAGCATGAGAAATCCAGGTCAGCGGATGCCAGTTTGCTAGATCGGTGGTAGTGAACGCCCAGGTGATCGTCGACCAGGTTAATCCGGCCCGCACATGAAGGTTATTGGTGACGTAGCGATCGTCGTCAAAATTCACAAAAGGATGGCGGCTGACCGGGTTATAAAGCGCCAGCGTCGCCGCCACCAGCAAAAGGCAAAGCACCACGCTGCGCTTTTCGGGCGACGAGAATATCCTTTGAGTTTTCGCGGAGTCAGTCAACAGAAGGATTTAACCACAGAGCGCGGACACAGGGCAGACGCAATAACCACGCAAGGCACGGGCAATCGGCTCAATCATTCGAATTGCCGGAGCCACGTAGGCAGGGAAGAAGCCGCAGAACTACGTGTCGGCAGCTCAAGGTCCCAGAAGTTAATTTCGGTTCCAGCCGACTTATCGATTGTCACCCACTCCACCCCCGCCCGCAGCTCCGTGGGTCCGAGCTGCCTCGTCCATATAACGCGAAAGCTGCCTTTAGAATGCCGGTGCTGCAAAACAATGACTTCCCCGGGCTGGAGCGAGACGCGGAATCCTCCCAGCTGCGCCCCGACCGGACTGATATCGACCGTGTGCGCGAATGCAGGTTCGGAGAAACGGTCGTTTGCCCCTTCGCCACAGAGGCGCACGGGCAACACCATCTTCGTCCGGATATATCGCTGCTTCCCGCCAGACTGCATTTCGGGAGATTACGACTTGCCGGCCCGCTAAACCAAATTACAAACGGTCATGACCTTCGAAGTAGGGCTGACCTTGTCAGTCGCCCGCCGAATCCCAGCTGGTCATCTGAACGCGGCATTTTTGGAGGAGGCCTTCACGGGACACCGTCTGGCAAGACTTGAGCGGAAGCTAGGCCCAATTAACTGCGTAGCGCAGACAATTTCTCCTAAAACCCCGCTGATGAGTGCAATGGTATTGATTCCATAACAATGTCGGCTCCCACACCCGGATAGACTTTGGTGGTGCCAACCAACCAAAGAAGCTCGGGAGA
>Ga0209415_10020726_pt1 | contig 10193 bp, 9 predicted proteins | sample PeaSoiSIISIP2007_FD_187696 | JGI IMG/M metagenome (GOLD analysis project Ga0209415, IMG submission 187696) | Peat soil microbial communities from Weissenstadt, Germany - SII-SIP-2007 (SPAdes) (version 2) | ecosystem: Environmental > Terrestrial > Soil > Wetlands > Peat | place: Germany...
GCGAGCGTTGACATTGCGCATTACCCGCGCATGGACCGTGTCATCCTGCAGGCCCTCAAGACCTACGGGGTCATCGTGGCGGACAACGGGACGGCCTGGTACATCCAGGGGACGCCGGACAACTACTGGAACAACAGCACCCTGCACGAGCTCGACGGCGTGACGGGGAACGATTTCGAGGCGGTCAACGAGAGCTGCATCGAGGTATCGCCCAACTCGGCCGAGGCCGACCCGGCTCACTGCTAAGGCCCTAGGCCGCTGGCCCCACCGGGCTGCTTGCCGCCCGGTCGCTGGCCGCCCCGGGTTTCTCGGCGTGACCTCTGGTTTCCTGGCGTGGCCCATCGTTCCCCGGCGGGACCGGATGGACTTTTGGGCTCGTGGCACGCCGAGCTAGAGGGCCCACGCCCGGGTACTCCAACCACGCCGAGTTATGCGTTGCCAGACGGTGCGCTGACCCGCTGAGCGCGCTCGCCCGGTCCTCGCCGCAGGGGACGGCCGGGCATGTAACGTGCACGAGGAACGCCTTTGCCACTAGGAGTTATCGCGTCCGGACCCAGCGACAACGAAGCGCCCGACGGGCTCGCGTACAGTTCCGCCCGAGGGCGCTGGGTCATAGCCGCGGCGGTCCTCGGCTCGGGCATCGCGACCCTCGATTCGACCGTGGTCGGCATCGCACTGCCCGCTATCGGCCGTTCATTTCACAGCGAGATCGGCATATTGCAGTGGGTCGTGACGGGGTACTCCATAACCCTCGCCGCCTTCATCCTGCTGGGCGGCGCCCTCGGTGACCGGTTCGGGCGGAAGAAGATATTCCTCGTCGGGGTGATCTGGTTCGCCGTCGCGTCGGCCTGCTGCGGCATTGCCCCTAACCCCACCAGCCTGATTGTCGCCAGGGCCCTTCAGGGAGTCGGAGGGGCACTGCTCACCCCGGCCAGCCTGGCGATCCTCCAAGGGTCCTTCCGCCGCGATGACCGCTCCAGGGCCATCGGGGCTTGGTCCGGGCTCGGCGGACTGGCAGCCGCAGCGGGCCCGCTGGTTGGCGGCTACCTCATCGCTGTGGGGTCGTGGCGCTGGGTGTTCTACATCAACGTCCCGGTCGCGATCGCGGTCCTGCTGATCACGTCGCGCCATGTCCCCGAAACCAAAGACCCGAACAGCAAGGGCAGGGTGGACAAGCTTGGGGCGGCGTCGGCCGTCGTGTTCCTTGCGTCGCTCACCTACGGTTTGCTCGAGGCCTCGAGCCGCGGCTGGACAAGCCCGGTGGTCCTTGCCGGCCTGGTCGTCGCCGCAGTCGCCGGCCCGCTCTTCATCTTGGTCGAGCGAAGGGTAAAGGACCCGATGCTCCCGCTGAGCGTGTTCAAGTCCCACCAGTTCAGCGCGGCGAATGCCGTCACGTTCGTCGTCTACGGCGCCCTAAGTGGAGCGCTGTTCCTGGTGCCGGTCGAACTGCAGCTGGTTGTCCACTACACGGCTCTGGGATCCGGGCTCGCCCTGATGCCGATCACCGCGATAATGCTCGTCTTTTCCCCTCGCTCCGGGCGCTTGGCAACACGTATCGGCCCACGTTTGCAAATGTCGCTGGGCCCCATCGTCGCCGGCGTCGGCCTCGTGTTGCTGACGCAGGCAACCCATTCGGGCAGCTACCTTACGATGGTCCTGCCGGCAATGCTGGTCTTCGGTGCGGGCCTTGCGATCACGGTGGCCCCTTTGACTTCAACGGCAATGAGCTCGGCCCCCGCCGAACACGCAGGCGTCGCGTCGGCGGTCAACAACGCAGTCGCCCGGGCAGCGGGGCTCATTGCCGTCACGGTGCTGCCCCTTCTCGCAGGCCTCACCGGTGCTGCAGCGTTGCAGCCTCATCATTTCGCGACGGGTTTTCGTGTCGCGCTAATCATCGCCGGCTGCACCTGCGCTGCCGGCGGACTTCTCGCCGCCGCCACCATCCGGGACCCATCGGGAGGCTGGCGTGAGCGGACGCGAAGCGCCGGGCCCACGGCCCGGCCGGCTGTGTGACGTAGAAACGGTGATGTCCCATAGGAAAACGATCAAATGTCCGAACAAGCTTCTGCTCGCGAGCGGCCGTCTGGCGGACTTTTGGTACGGCGCCCGCCGCCTGGCGGACCTTTAGTCGTTTTTCGATTAAAAGTCGACCAGACGGCGCCGTAGTCGCCGTTTAACCCCACCTAGGGGGTCGGGGGCAGCGACTTTAGGGCGGTCAGCAGGTCCGTGCCGTCGGGAGATCCCAAGCCCGTGCAAGCATTCCAGCCGGCGTGCGCCGAATATGCACCGTTTGACCCTGAGGTGACCTCGTGCAGCGAGGCCATCCCAGCGGAAGAATAGAGGAAGGGCTGCAGGAAACCCACGGGCTGGCCGAGGGACTGGTTGAGCAAAGCTACGAGGCCGGCCCACAACGGGGCCACTGCGCTCGTGCCGCCTATGGTCATGGTCTCACCGTCGACTCGGACCTTATAACCCGTGCCCGGGTCGGCGTCGCCGGCAATATCCGGCACGCCACGGCCGGTTGTGCCACCCGGGTTGGCGGACTGAGGGATATTGGCGTCCTGCTGGTACGGGGGAACAGAGAACACGACGCTGACACCGCCTCCTCCCGCGCCGCCCCCGGTCCCGTCGTTCCACGCCGTTTCGGCGATGATCCGACCGGTGGTGGAGAGCTGCAGGCTCGTCCCGCCGCAAGCGAGGGCGTGAGGAGCGGACGCCGGGAAGTCCACATGCGCGAGGCCGTCATTCACCCCGTCGCCGGAGCCGTTGTCGCCGGCCGCGACGGTCACCGTCACGCCCATCGCCGCGGCCGCAGCGAACGCCTGCTCCATCTGCTGCATCGCCTGCGCGGTCCACGTGCTCTCAGCGCTCCCCCAGCTAATGGAGATAACCGAGGGCCGGCGTGTCGTGTCGTGGACGGCTGTCGTGACAGCGTCGATAAAACCTTGGTCGGTATTGGGCGCGAAGTACACCGATATGTTGGCACCTGGCGCAACGCTGCCGAGGATCTCGATGTCGAGCATCACTTCGCCGTCAGGACCGTCGGGTTTTCCTGGGCGGTTCTCACCTTTCAGCACGCTCACTGCATGGACGCTCGGCAGGGCGATCCCGAGCGATGAAAAATAATCGCTCAGGTCGTCCTCCCGGAACCCTCCGCCGAGCTCGATGATCGCAACGGACTGGCCGCTGCCGGTAAGCCCGTTCGGGAACGAATAGGCCGCCGCCACCTGCGGAGGGCTGTACTGCGTCGACTGCGGGGCGACGCTTGCGCCGGAAAGGGAACGGAAATGGGGCTGCGCCTGGGGACGTTCATCGATCCCGAACACCCCGGTGACTATGCCGTCGAGCTCAGCTGGCAGCGTGAGGCCGCCCACCCGGCCACGGTACGGCTCGCCGCTGGGAGACCGGTAGAGGGCGACCGTCGCCTCGAACGCACTCGCAATGGAGCCCACCGGACCGGAAAGCTCCATGCTGCGTCGGGCAAGGTCGATATCGCCGACGGAGAGGCCGTTGCCAGCCGCAAATTGTCGAACAGCTTGGACGTCTGCGGCATCCGCGCCATGAGCAGCGCGGTACTCCTCTCGCGAGAGACGCCCGGGCGGGGCCTCGGTCCCCCGCAAATATATGGTTACGGTGACTCGGGTCTCGGGGTTTACATTGCCGATGCGATCATGGACCGGGGCTTCACGGTTGCTCCCAGCCAGCGGTTTACGCGAGAGTTCAGTCATAGCTTTCATCTTTGTCCCTCGTACTGTTCTCGTCTAGCGCCAACCAGTACCAACCACTGCCACGGGGTGAACAAAAAGTGACAACCGCGCCAACGCCAACAAACAACCTAAGCTTGGTCGACCACATCGTGGTCCGTATGCTGGAAAATCGCTCGTTCGACCACATGCTCGGCTTCTTGTACACCGCTGAGGGCAATGTTCCACCTTCCGGCACTCCCTTCAAGGGCCTAACCGGTAAAGAAAGCAACCCTGACTAAAACGGGAACCCGGTGCTCGTGAGCCAGGCGACGTCCTCTTGGCCGGACCTGTATTTCCTGCCGGGCGCGGATCCGGGGGAGGGTTACGCTGCCACCAATTCCCAGCTGTTCGGGGCGGTCGGACCGTCGGCCCAGCCGACCAACGCCGGCTTCATCACGAACTATTCCTGCACGCTGGCATGGGAACCGCGTGACCCCAGTTGGTCGGTCCTGCCCGGGACAGCCCCGCCGAGATCATGGTGATGTTCACGCCGGAGACGCTGCCGGTGCTTGCGGCGTGGCAACAAGCGCGTGCAGGTGGCGCCGCAGGCTACCGTTCTCAGGCGTGAACCGCTCCCGGCACCGCTACGGAAAGCACCGGTGGCAGGTAGCTGACCTGTGGCTTCCGGGGTCGGAGGACGCTGCCGGCCCAGGCGGTCTCGCTGTGGTCGTGCTGGTCCACGGCGGCTACTGGCGGTCGCGGTACACCAAGAGGCTGATGGACGGGCTCTCGGGAGCAGTCGTGGGCAAAGGATGGGCCGCGTGGAACATCGAGTACCGCCGCGTTGGCCCGTTCGGAGGCGGCGGGTGGCCGGCGACGTTTGCTGACGTGGGCGCAGCGGTTGACCACCTTCAATCGTTCCCGTACCTGGACCTCAGCCGCATCGTCACCTGCGGCCACTCCGCCGGCGGGCACCTGGCGCTGTGGGCCGCCGCCCGGCACAGGGTGCCGACAGGCACACCCGGGGCTCCACCTGGCGTGCGCCCGAAGGCGGCGATGGCGCTCGCCGGCGTCGTCGACCTCGAGCTCGGGGTGGAAATGGGCCTCGGCAACGGGGCGGTGAAGGCGTTCCTCGGCGGGCCCCCTGAACAGTGGCCTGAACGGTACCGTGCGGCGTCCCCGGCAGCGCTCTTGCCCCTAGGTATCCCCCAGGTCCTGGTCCACGGACTGGCCGACACCGTGGTGCCGCCCGAAATGAGCGAGAGGTACCAACGGGCCGCCGTAGCGGCTGGCGACAACGCTCTTTACGTGCCGGTGGCATCGGCGGACCATCGCGCGGTTATCGACCCGGCCAGCGCGGCCTGGGGCATAGCGTCTGAGCACCTCGAGCGCCTCCTCGCAGCGGCTCGCTGAGGCCTTGGTCCGCCGATTAGCCCTGCCTCTTCAGCCGGCCGGTCTTTTTGGCCCAACGTTCGGCGACCCCGAACACGAGGAGAGAGGCCGGGACAAGCACCAGTCCGAAGACGGCGAGGATTGCGAGGGCCCCAGCTTGGTTGCTGACGCTGCTCCCGTTCAATAGTGCGTCGCGGATCCCTCGCAGCAGGTACGTCGCCGGCGACACGTGGGAGGCAACCTGTAGCCAGCCGGGCAGGACATCCACGCTGTAATAGACGCCCGACACGAGCAGGACGAGCGCTTGGACCATGAACGACATCTGTTCGCCGCGCTCGGGGTAAAGGAGCGGCAGGATACTGGCGAGTATCCCGAGACCGATCAGGCTGATGCTCCCGACAGCCACCACCGCAGCCGCCGTCGCCCAGTCCGCATTCCCGAGGTCCACCTGGAAGAACGGGAGCGCGCACGCCATGATGAGGCTCGTCCGTATAAAAGCATGCAGGATGCCAAAGGCGGACATGCCGACCAGGTGCACGACGCGCGGGACCGGAGCCATCAAAGTGTGCTCGATGGTGCCCTCCCAGCGCTCCCACATGACAGTAAGGCTCATATCGTCGAGAACAGCCGACATGTAGGCCCAAACGAGCGTGCCGATCAGCAAGAACATCGTCAGCCGTGACAACTCTCCTTTGCTCACGGTCCCGCTTCGGCTCGCTTCGTTGGCAATGAAAGTAATGGCGAGCGTGTTCACGACGCCGTACACGAGCCACACGACCTCCCATGCCCAGTAGCGCTTCCAGAGGTTGGTCTGGCGCTCGAAGAAGGCCCACCCGAGGCCCACCCGGCTCGGTGGCCGGGACCGCAACAGTTCAATTGTCGCCACCGCTATGCGCCTCCTTCTGCTTGCTGGTCTTCGTTTTCGTCCTCTTCGATGCTGCGCCCGGTGAGCTCGATGAACACGGCCTCCATGTCCACCTCGTCGAGCGGGCGCCCGGCAGCCACCTGTTTGCGGAGCTCGAGCGGCGTCCCCTCGGCGACGAGCTCCCCGCCCGAAAGAAAGCCGATCCGGTCGCAGAGTTGCTCCGCCTCGTCCATGTCGTGAGTCGTAAGCAGGATCGTCACTTGGGACTCCCGGCGCACTTCTGCGACAAAGCCCTGGACCTCACGTTTGCTGCGCGGATCGAGACCGGTCGTAGGTTCGTCGAGCAGCATGAGGCGCGGGGAGCTCAGGAACGCCCGTGCCACTGCGACTTTTTGCTGTTGCCCCCGTGAGAGGTGCAGCATCGGCTCGCGGGCATGCTCGTCACCGAGGCCGAGGCGGGTAAGGATCTCGGCGCTGCGGCGGCGGACCTCGGGACCGCTCATGCCGTAAGCACGCCCGAAGAACAACAGGTTCTCCATAGCCGACATGGGCCGGAAGAACGACGGGTCGGCGGAAACGCGGTTGAGCATTGGCCGGACCTTCCCAGGTTCCTTCACGACATCGTGGCCGAACACGTGCACGGTCCCTCCGTCGGGCAGCAGGAGTGTTGAAAGGATACGGATGAGCGTGGACTTGCCCGAACCGTTGGCGCCCAGGATCCCGTAGATCTCGCCCGTCTGGACGGTGAAGCTGACATTGTCGAGGGCGGCCCTGGGAGGTTTCTTCGCCTTTTTGCGGGGCGCCAGCGACGCCAGCCGTTTATGGCGGAAGGTCTTGGTCAAATTGCTCACTTCGAGTGGAACAGGTCTGCGGCCCACCGCCACTTCCTGGTCCGCCGGCGCAAGCGGCCGGGCTTCTGGGATGTTCATTTTCTTCGTCGTCTCCTCGCGCTAAAGCCAATCGGGTGTTGTGGCTCGTTGCTGCCCCCTGGCGGCGCACGCTGGCGCCCAGGGGCTCAGAGGAAGACGACGGTTTGCACGGAACGGGATCCTAACGACCGCGCCGGCTCCGGCCAAACGATTTTCGCCAAGCGGGTGTTACATACCGTAGGCCTCGAGCAGCCTCAGCCAGATCTCGCTGATCGTGGGGTAGGAGGGGACCGCGTGCCAGAGCCGGTCGAGGGGCACTTCGCCGACTATGGCGATCGTCGCAGCGTGCACCAGCTCGCCAGCGTCGGGCCCGACGAAAGTGGCGCCGACGACGACGTGGCGGTCCTCGTCGACGACCATGCGGGCTTGGCCGTTGTAATTGTCGGCGTACAAATGGGCCCCCGAAACGTCGCCCATTTTGTAGTCGACCACCCGGATGTTGAGGCCGGCGGTCTTGGCCTGCGCCTCGGTCAGGCCTACGCTGCCAACCTCGGGGTCGGTGAAGATGACCGAGGGCACGGCCCGGTGATCGGCGGTGGCGCTGTACTTGCCCCAGGGCGCCGCATCGAAGTGGCCCTTGGCGCGGGCGGCGATCCCGTCGCCGCAAGCTCGGCCCTGGTACTTGCCCTGGTGGGTGAGCAGCACCCGGTGGTTGACGTCCCCGCAGGCGTAGAGCCAGCCGCCCTCGACGCCCTGGACGGCCAACGTGTCGTCCACGTCCAGCCAGCTACCGGGCTTCAAGCCGACCGTCTCCAGGCCGATGTCGTCGGTCCGCGGCCTGCGGCCGGCGGCAACGAGCATCTCGTCGACCACGAGCTCACCCTCGTCGAGGGTGACTAGGACGGTCCCGGCGCTCGTGCGGTCCACCCCCCTGATGGCGATGCCCGTCCGCAGGTCGATGCCCGACTCCTTCATCGACTCGGCCACAAGGTTGGCGGCGAAGGGCTCACTGGCCGCCAGCACGCGCTCGGCCACCTCGAGCACTGTCACATGACTACCCAGGCTGTCAAAGGCCTGCGCCAGCTCGCAGCCGGCGACCCCGCCTCCCAGCACCGCCAGCCGCGGGGGCACCTCGTTTGCGCTGGTGGCCTCTCGAGTAGTCCACGGCTTGGCCTCCGCCAAACCCGGCACGGGCGGCATGGAGGGCGCCGAACCGGTAGCCACAACAACGGCATGATCGGCCACCAGGGTGACCGGCCCCTCGCGCGTGAGCACCACCACACGGCGCTCCCCGGCGAGCTTGCCCTGCCCGCGCACAAGGTCGATATGGGCGTGTTCGACCCAGCGGACTTGGCTGGAATCGTCCCAATTGCTGGTGAACTGGTCCCGCCGGGCCAGCACAGCATCCACATCAAGGTCGCCAGTCACCGCTTCGCGCGCCCCGCCCACCCGCTGCGCGGCCCGCAAAGCTGACATCGGCCGCAACAGGGCTTTACTGGGCATGCAGGCCCAGTAGGAGCACTCACCCCCGACAAGTTCGACTTCGACGATGGCCGCCGAAAGCCCACCTTTTACGGCGCGGTCAGCGACATTTTCCCCCGTCGACCCGGCCCCGATCACAACGACGTCGTACTTGCGGCTCTCAGCCATGGCTCTCCCTACCCTGCCGGAAAATAGCGATAGAAGCTGTGAAACTGTGCAAGAAGTTCTTACCGCCAATAGGGCCGGGCTCACCCGCACAAAAGCAACCCGCCATCGGGATTTCCCCTAGGAACTTGGCCACCAGCCCCGCGTCGTGGTCAGGTGCCTCGAAAAGTCGTGCACCTCTCCCGTTGCACGTGAACAGCAGCGCCGCTGGCAAGCCCCCGCTCGGCTCCTGCAGGTAATCCATCGAGAAGGTCTCTGCCGGGCCGGTCCCTTCAGCCAGCCAGAGGGAGACGCCGGGATCTGTTCCGACCTCGCGCGGCCCGCCGATCACCGAGCTCGCTATACAGCCGACGAGGGGCATCTCGCCCGTGACCTCGCGCACGGCGCCAAGCAGGTCTTCCGCAACGGTCGAGTAATGGGGCGTCGCGAAGAGCACCCCGAGGGTCGGGGCAACGTCGCGCAGCGACGCCAGCGCCTCGTCGGCGACCCGGGTACCTGCGTCCGCCGGGCCGGCGTCGAGGACCAGGGCCGCTGCCGACTTCATCAGCGGAGCGGTTTGATCAAGGTGGTGGTGAAGTACGGCGACGAAAAACTCGTTCGTTCACCGGCAACTTTGCCAGGCACCGGCAACAACCGGGCCGAAAGGGGCTTCCGCAAGCGCACCGCGAGGCTGGCCATGTCGCAGATGACCTTCGTCAGGTCGTCGACCGAACAGTCGCCGGCCAAAGGCACCGTGTCGAGGCCTGTGCCGCAAATAGCCGAGTAAGCCAGCAGCTGGTCGACCCCGAGCCGGCCTTCCGCCCAGCGCCGGGCGAGCACCGCGTCCTCCATCACCGGCAGCATAAGGCCGCAGAAACCGCAGGTAGGTAGGGCCGTGCTCTTCAACGCGGCCGTGAGCGCGGCCACGAGCGCGAGCGTGCCCGGGTCGCCGACGAGCCCATGTCCCGCGAGCTCCATTGCGGCCGCAATGCTGTCGTCGACGTTGGGTGCGGGGGACAGGTCGATGCCGGCGAACTCCAAACCCAGCGCTTTAGCTTGCTGTTCGGCGAGCTCGACGACAGGGCCGGCGTGGCGCAAGAGCGCCTCTCGGGTGCGCCCAGTAACCTCGTCGAGCTCGGCACCTCCCTCGAGCGCCTCGGCCACGATCCCCGCTCCTTGGAGCCCGACGCTCAGGCTGGCCGGGCCGGCGTGGTAGGCCGCTGGGAAAAATGGCGCCCCCGGCGCGACACAGGCCAACGCCGCAAAACTGAAGTTCCCAAAGCCTTCTTTGGTCTCCGCCGCCAGCCGCCGTACCACCTCGGCCGCCGCCCTGGCCGCCCCCACGTCCAGGCCCTCCTCGACCGTGGCAACCATCACCGAACCATTGAGCGCCCCGTGGTTGGCAATCAGCTCGGTCAGCGCGTTCATGTGCTCAGGGCTGGTGTCGCGCGGAGATGGGCCCAGGGAACAGAACGGCACCCCGGCGCCGTCCAGCGCGCCCTGCAGTTCTCCTCCGTAATTGGCGAGGTCTTTTGGTGACCATCCGGCCAGGTCCACAAGCAACGGGCGGGTCGACAGCCGGACCGTCTGCACCTCGTAACCGGCCTGCTCGAAGGCGGCGCCGGCCCGGCGCAGCTTCTCCCCCATATCTTGGACGACCCTCGCCGGGAGCGGATGGAGCTCGGCGACCCCGATCGTGAGGGCTCTGATCGGGGTCTTCGGCACCAGCTCAATACCCTATTCCGTACGGGGCTT
>Ga0209415_10020727_pt1 | contig 10192 bp, 7 predicted proteins | sample PeaSoiSIISIP2007_FD_187696 | JGI IMG/M metagenome (GOLD analysis project Ga0209415, IMG submission 187696) | Peat soil microbial communities from Weissenstadt, Germany - SII-SIP-2007 (SPAdes) (version 2) | ecosystem: Environmental > Terrestrial > Soil > Wetlands > Peat | place: Germany...
CCCGTTCCCGCGCCAAGCCCTTGCAGGAACCCGCGCCTGGAAAATGCGCTTTTTCGTTTCTTCTTAACCTCTTCGTGAGTGGAGCTCATAACCGTCTCCTTTCAGGTGGGCAAATAGGTATGCAGACCGAAATATAGCAGACGCAGCACCCGGCGACAAGGCTATTCCACTGAACAGGCTATTCCACCGAACCTGCGTTGATGGCATTTATAGCTGGCCACACCAGACCCTCCAGATTCCGCTTTCTCTCTCGATTAGTGCTCAAACCTCTCAAGTTCTTCCCGTCGCTCAACTCCTGCTTAACGATTTTGCTTGATTTATTTTTAAGCATAAGCTACATTACGCTTAATGGATTACAAGAAGACCTTTCAAGACGCTGCAAACAAGATGGATGCGCTTCAAGGCGATCACGAAACTGCCGAGCGCAAGGTCCTTGAATTAGGGCGCGAAATGAGCCGTCTGGCCGAAGTGATGAACGCTCTTGCGCCGCTCGCAGAAGAGAAAGTTACTTTGAATGAAGAAGTTACAGAGATTGTACAGCTGATCAAACAGTCGGACACGTTAGATGCCGGAATCACCGAAAACATCCGTCAGGTTCTCCAATCCGCACCGCAAGTAGTGTTTCTGCCCGTGGCCATGAGAACGGCGCTTGAAGGTAGGAAATACGATCTATCCAAGCACGCGAATGTAATGGCAACAATTCACTCGGTACTCAAGCGGCTGGTGCAGCAGCAGACGGCGCAGGCGATACCCCAAGCAGACGGAAAGGTAGCTTACAAACTCAACGTTCCCGCGCCAGCGCCGACGCCAGCCCCGGCTCCAACGACCGCACCAATCCCTCGACCCGTTGCGGCCGCGCCGGTCGCGCCAGTTCCGGTTCAAGTTCCACCGACGCTTAAGCCCAAATGATGGAACTAAATAAGTTTTGTGCCCCGTTAGCTCAGATGGATAGAGCGTCGGCCTACTAAGCTGAAGGACGCCGGTCCGAATCCGGCACGGGGCACCTCCAATCGACCTTCAGGCCGAAACCAAAAGGCCGATTGACATATTCATTGTTGCCCTGACTTGAAGAAGCGTCAAGGCCCAAGTGACCTGCCCGCCATTCGGAAGCGCAATTGCACATTTCAGTTACACCGCACTGGTTAGGATCCATGTTCGTTATGAATCCCTCAGCGCCCGCACCGGATCCGTCCGCGTCGCCCGCCACGCAGGCAGAAAACAAGCCGCCAAAGCGGCGACCGTCATCACCAGAAACGCCGACCCGAACGCCACCGGATCGCGAGGACTCACCTTATACAACAAATCCCCCATCAGCCGGGTCAACCCCAGCGCCGCCGTCGCACCCAGCACAATCCCGCCGGCCGTCAACGCAACGCCCTGCGACATCACCAGCCGCAGCAGATCCGATGCCCTCGCGCCCAGCGCCATCCGCAACCCCAGCTCCCGGGTGCTTTGCGACACGGCGTACGACATCACCCCATATAGCCCAATCCCCGCGAGCACCAGCGCGATCCCGCCAAAAAATCCCCAGCAGGCTGACCGCCGCGTGCTGCGTCCAGGTCATTCTGTCGACCTGTTCCCGCATCGTAATCACCTCCGACGGCGCCAGATTCGCGTCCAGAGCCTTCACCTCCCGCGCCAGAACATTAGCCATCCTTTGCGGCCCCAGCGCAGTTCGGATTTGCAGATTCTGACCCGCTGTACCCTGCCGCATCGGCACGTAGAAAAATGGCTTAGGCGTCTCCAGCAGGCTCCGGTACTTCGAATCCTTCGCGACTCCCACCACCTGCATCCACTTGCCCTTTACCTGCAGCCGGCTTCCCACGGGGTCGGCGCCATGCCAATACTGGGTCGCCATCGCCTGACTCACCACCGCGACCGGCGGAGCCGTCTCGTTATCGGCGATGGTAAATTCGCGTCCCGCGACCAGCGGAATCCCCATCGTCGCCAGATAGCCGGGACCAACCTCGTTGTACTCGACCATCGGCTGCTCATCGGGCTCCGTCACGTATCCATCCACCGCGATCGGAGCCGGAAAATACCCGCGATAGCTGAACGGCGTGATGCGCGACCACGCAGCCGATTCGACTCCACCCAGCGCCTGCACGCGAGTAATCAACTGATCCTGAAAATTCCTGATTCGCGTCGCATCATAGCCCGCCGACACCAGATCGACTCCGGTGGTCAGAACGTTCGTGGTCGAAAAACCCGGGCTCGTGTTCCGCATTTTCTCCAGGCTCTGAAGTAGCAACCCCGCTCCCACCAGCAAGACGAAACTCAGCGAAACCTGAACCAGCACCAGGCCCGACCGGATCCAAGCCCTGCCGCGTCCACCCACGACTCCACCCGAATCCGATTTCATCGCGGCTGCCAGATCGATCTTGCTCGCCTGAATGGCCGGAACCAGCCCGAACAGAATCGTCGAGACCAGGCAAACCCCGGCGCTCAACGCGAGCACCCGCCAGTCGATCTCGGCCGGCAGATTCACGATCACTCCCGGCCGCGGCGGAAACAGCAGCATGATCAGATTGCGACACCAGTTCGCGACCAGTAAACCTCCCGCAGCGGCAAGGCCAGAAAGAATCAATCCCTCAGTCAGCAGTTGTTTCAACAACCGCCAACGCCCAGCCCCCATCGAGAGCCGCACCGTCATCTCATGCCGCCGCCCGAAGGACCGGACCATCAGCAGATTGCCGACATTCGCGCACGCGATCAGCAGCACAAAGCAAGCCACCACGAACGAAATTCGCAGCGTCGGCAGCAAAGTCCCCGCATTGTTGAACGGAGTCTGCCACAGCGCATATAGCCTGATCCCGTGCCCGCGGTTGGTCGACGGGTAGCTCGACTCCAGCCGGTTGGCAACCGCCGAAATCTCCGCCTGCGCCTGCTCGATCGACACGCCAGGCTTCAGCATCGCGAATCCTTCCACCCAGCGAGCCGCGCGATTCTCCAGCTTGTACCCGCCCGGTTCGAACACCTCTTCCATCGAAGCTGGGACCCAGTAGTGGAAGGAATAACCCACAAAAGTGCCAAAAAATCCCTCCGGCGTCACGCCAATTATGGTGTGCTGCGCGCCATTCATCATCTGCGTCTTGCCGATAATCTCCGGATCGCCGTGGTAACGGTCTTTCCATGCCTCATAACTGATCACCGTCACCGGATGAGCATTGCGCCCCACGTCTTCGCTCGGATCAAATGTGCGCCCCAGGATCGGACGAATCCCCAGGGCTTGAAAATAGTTGGCCGAAACGACACTGCCGGTCGCGCGGTCGGCTCGATCCCCGATGCTCAGCGTCGTTCCGAAAATGTGCTCCGCGATGAACGCCTCCACGCCCGTACAGTTCTTCTGAAAATCCTGAAAATCTGGCCAGGAGACATCGGTTCGACCGTTGCGATCGGTCCCCGCCATCGCCACCAGCCGGTCTTGATTCGCCACTGCGGGGAACGGCCGCAGCAGGATTCCCTCGATCCAACTGAACACCGATGTGGTCGCGCCGATCCCCAGCGTCAGGCACAGAACCGCCAGAAGGGAAAACCCCGGGCTGCGCCGGAGCATCCGGATGCCGAAGCGAATATCGTTAAACATTGCCGTAAGAGACGCTGCAACCCCCAATTGGTTACGGCGAGCCGGAATCGACACAGGCCGTCCCACGCCCGGACAGTTCGCCGTCGCGTAAATCATGCTCTATGTAGACTTTAAGTTAGGCTGCCGGCGTGCATGCGCCATGCGTATGGGGAACTTATTGAGGGACTTGAAGTACGGCGCTCGCGTTCTCGCGAAATCGCCTGGGTTTTCCGCCGTCGTAATTCTTTCTCTGGCTCTGGCGATCGGCGCCAACGCAGCGATTTTCGCGCTCGTCAACGCGTTTGTCTTGCGCGCCATGCCCGTCGATCAGCCAGACCGGCTGGTCGCGATCTACCAATCGACGCCCAATTCGGGTCCCAACACAGAGAAATTTTCTTATCCAGAATTGCTGGATTACCGCAAGCAGGACACCGGTCTCTCAGACATCATCGGCTCAAGTGGCCTACCTCTCAGCATGACCGATGGCGAGAAACCAGAACTGATCTGGGGCGAAGTCGCGACCGGCAACTATTTCTCCGGGCTAGGCGTGCACCCCGTGGTCGGCCGCGGTTTCGCGCCAGATGAAGATCAAGTGCCCGGGGCAAAAGCAGTTTGCGTCCTGAACTTCAACTTCTGGAAGCGCCGTTTTCAAAGCAACCCGAAGATCGTCGGGCAGACCATCAAAATCGATGGCCATCCCTTCACCATCGTCGGCGTCGCACCGCATGGCTTCAACGGCACAGTAGCTTTCAACTTCATTCCCGACGTCTGGGTTCCGGTGATGATGCAGCCCACCATCGCCGCCCAGTACGGCAATTTCCTTAATGAGCGAGGCAACCGAGGGTTGAACGTGCGTGGAAGGCTCAAGCCCGGCGTCACTCGAGTTCAAGCGGAAGCCGCGATGAACGTGGTCGCCCGCCAGCTTGCGGCTGAATTTCCGAAGACTAACCAAGACTACACAGTTCACCTGATGCCCGGCGGAGCCAGAACGCAGCCGTTCCTGTTCACCACGTGACTTCTCCCCGCGACCACAGCGATCATGAGTTTGGCGGTGATTCTGGTTCTGCTGATCGCCTGCGCTAACGTCGCGAATCTGATGCTCGCGCGCGGAGCCAGCCGAGCCCGGGAAATGGCGATCCGGATGGCCGTTGGAGCCAGCCGCATTCAGCTTGTGCGCCAATTGCTTACCGAAAGTGTGCTGCTCGCGCTGGCCGGCGGCGCGCTCGGAATCGTGCTCGCGATGTGGTTCGGCGACAGCTTGCGGAATTTCTATCCCACGCTCGACTTTCAGACCACCGATCTCGAATACGATTCGCGTCTCGATCCGCGTCTGTTTCCGTTCACCATCCTGATCTCGCTGGCCGCCGCCGTGATCTTCGGACTGATTCCCGCCCTGCGAGCCTCGAAAGTCGACCAAGCCTCTGCGATGAAAGGGGAAACCAGATCCTTCCATGTCGGCCGTATCCGAATCGGCTCGGGAAATCTGCTGGTGATGGGGCAAGTCGCTTTGTCTTGCGTGCTGCTGATTTGCGGCGGATTATTCCTGCGCAGCATGCAGTTTGCCAGCAGCGTCGATCCGGGATTCTATCGCACCGGAATCACCATGTTCGGCGTGAATCTCGATCTGCAAGGCTACGATCAGGCACGCGGCTTGGTTTTCGAGCGCACCCTGATCAGCCGTTTGCGCTCGATTCCAGGCGTGGACGCCGCGGCGGTCGCATTTCCACTCCCTCTCGACGCCTATCAGAATCCGATCTCGGTCTATCCCGAAGGCTATGTGCCCCGTTCTGCTCAAGAGAGCAATCTGACCGGCAGAAGCACGGTCAGCCCGGGCTATTTCGAAACCATGGGAACGCAGATTGTCGCGGGACGCGCCATCGACGACCGCGATACCGCCTCATCGACGCCGGTGGCTGTCGTCAACGAAACCATGGCGCGCCGCTACTGGCAATCGAGCGATGGAGCCATCGGCCGCCGCTTCTCGACCAAACCGGGAGGCCCGGAGTATCAAGTGATCGGCGTGGCCAAGAACGGAAAATATTTTACTTTCGGCGAGCCGGCGACCCCGTACGTATTCACCGCGCTCACCCAGTTTCACGAAGGCCAGGTGACCGTGCTGGTGCGCTCCAAGGCGAACGCGGATACACTGGTGCCGCTGTTGCGAGCACAGGTCAGCGCGCTCGATCCGGCTTTACCGATGTTCGGTGTACGCAATATGCCGCAATTCCTGAATCGCACTGTCTCAACTTATCAAGCGGGAGCCTCGCTGGTGGGAACGTTCGCAATCACGGCGCTGCTGCTCGCGGCGGTAGGAATTTACGGCGTCCTGCATTTCATCGTGGCCCGCCGGACTCGTGAAATCGGAATCCGCATGGCTCTGGGGGCCCGATATGCGCAAGTGCTTCAGATGGTGCTCTCAAGGTCGTTGTTGTTCGTGACCGCAGGCATTCTGATCGGAGTGGGTCTAACGCTCAGCCTGAGCCGGCTCACCGGCTCGATTCTTGCGGGCGTCAGCGGAACAGATCCGCTGACCATCTGCGCCGTTTTGCTCGTGTTTTGCCTGATCGTCATCATCGCGAGCGCTGTGCCCGCTCGCCGCGCTGCGCGAGTCGATCCGATTCAGGCTCTGCGCCAAGCCTAAGCCGGTTCACGGCTCTGCGTTGCAGAATTTGGCTCCTGATCTTCCACGGAAGGCCTGCAAACCAATCCGCATTTCGCGCCTGTTTCGCGAAACTTTTTCCGGTCATTTTCTAACATATGCCTTCGATATATCTGATACGGCAGGTGTCTTTTGCATGGACTCTGAGTTGCAAGTGACATCGCATGAAACGATCAGCGATCATCGCGATCAACTTGATGTCCGGGATGTTACTCTCGGCGCAAGTTCCGAACCCAACGCAGAAAGCGCCGGAGCAGGTGGAACCCACTCCGATTTTCCGCGTGGAAGTCGTTGCCAGAACGACTGCGGCAGTAAATTATCTGCATCGCGGCGGTGCAACTAAAATCGATTTTCAAGGCACGGCCTTGATGCCGACCGCCAAGGGCAGGGCCACCGTCGAAAGCGAACGCGGGGTGATTCACGTGTCGGCCGAGTTCAAAGATCTTCCGCAGCCCACGGGTTATGGGCCGGAATATCTGACCTATGTTCTGTGGGCGATCTCTCCCGATGGCCGGCCGGTTAATCTCGGAGAGCTGACTCTCGATCATTACGGTGCTGGATCCAGCAGCAAAATCGAAACCACCAGCGACATTCAGACTTTCGGCATGATCGTAACCGCGGAGCCCTACTACGCGGTCACGCAGCCGAGCGACGTGGTGGTGCTTGAAAACATTGTTCGACCCGATACCCAGGGAGTGATCGAGACCATCAACGCCCGCTATGAGCTTCTGCCGCGCGGCATGTATACGATGCAAGGCCGGGCCCCCGGTTTTGCGCCGATCGTGGTCGGCAAGAAATATCCGTTTGAGCTGTATGAAGCCGAGAATGCGGTTCAACTCGCACGCGTTGCGGGCGCGGACAAATACGCGCAGGAAAGTTATCAGCAGGCCGATTCCGCTCTGCGTCAAGCCGAGAAATATCAGGATCAGAAGCCGGGGCAAAAACCGGTGATCACCATGGCTCGCGAAGCTGCGGTTCGCGCCGAGGATGCACGAGTCGTGGCGCTTCGGCGCGAACAGGCCGAGCAGCTCGAGACTGAACGCCAGGCCGCGCTCGCGCGTGAAAATGCCGAAAAACAGCGTGCGGAAATCGCGCGCCAGAAAGCGGACGAGGAGCGGAATCTTCGAGCCAAGGCGGATGCCGATCGCATGGCGGCGGAGCGCAGCAAGGCGGAGGCTCTAGACGCAGCTCGTCAGGCGGAGGCCGCCCGTTTGGCTGCGCTGAACGAAAAACAGGAAGCCGACGCCGCCCGGCAGGCGGCCCTCGCGCAACAACAGCAGCTGGCCGCCGAGACCGAGAAGGCGCGCCTCGCCGCGGCCGAAGCCGATCGCCTGCGACAGAAAGCGGAACAGGATCAGGCGCAGCTTCGGAGGCAACTGCTCGATCAGTTCAACGCGATTCTTCAGACTCGCGATACCGCCCGTGGGCTGATCGTGAACATGTCGGATGTCTTGTTCGATACCGCAAAGTACACGCTGCGCCCCGGCGCGCGTGAAAAACTGGCGCGAGTCGCGGGAATCATCGAGGGGCATCCCGGTTTGAAGATCCAGGTCGAAGGACATACCGACAGCGTCGGCAGCGACGAATACAACATGAAGCTCTCCGAAAATCGGGCGGAGGCCGTCCGGACCTATCTGGTGGAGCAGGGAATTATGCCCAGTAACGTTACAGCGCAGGGATTCGGAAAAACTCTCCCGGTCGCCGACAACTCGACCGCGGCAGGCCGCCAGTTGAACCGGCGCGTCGAATTAGTGGTGTCCGGGGAAATCATCGGAACCAGCATCACCGCTGTGCATACCGGAGCGAATCAATAGAACAGGAGTACATTTCTATGGCCGCAAGAAACATTGCAGCGTTTGGAATTTATACCGACCAGGTCAGTGCCGGAGAAGCCGCCGACGCTCTGACGCGCGTCGGGTTTCGCAGCACCGACAGCTCGATTCTGGTTCCAGACAATATCGGGTCTAAAGATCTTGCGCATGAGAAGCGAACCAAAGCGCCGGAAGGTGCCGCTTTCGGCGCGTTTGTCGGAATCGTCATCGGCGCCTGCCTGGGATGGCTCGTATCCCGTGGCGACTTCGCGACCGTTCCCTGGCTTGCGCAGTTCACGGCGGTCGGCGTCCTCGGTGCCGTGCTGAGCGGAGCCGGCGCAGGAAGCGTCCTCGGACTTGTGATCGGAGCTTTGATCGGCAGCGCCACTCCCGAATATGAGGCGATCCGCTACGAGGGCCGGACGCGGAGGGGCGGCGTGTTGTTGTCCGTTCACTGCGACAACACCGACTGGAAAAAACGGGCGGAGGATACTCTGCGCGAGACGGGCGCGAAGCATATCGGCGCGCGAAGGGAAGCCAGAGCGGACTTCGGCGCCAGCGAGAAACCCCTGCCGCGAACCAGGGCAACCGCAGTGCTCGAACACCGGCAACGCATCAGAGAGGAATCCGATCTGCTCGACTCAAGAGAGAATCTCGAAGACACAGAACCGATTCGTCCGGTCGATTCTCACCGCATATAGAAGTTTTTCTCCTCATAACGATAGCGGATCACTCGATCCGCTACCGGTATCGTCAATTTTCTAAAGCGGCAAATCTTGCGCGCTCTAATGCGGCAAATCCGTTAACGTTTCGCGTGAGAGGAGACGCAGATTCTGCAACGAAAAGTAAAATTTGCTCGATCAAATGGCTCAGATTTTGTTTCGATCGGTATAAGGGATTCACTTGGCATGTCTTAGGTCCCCTGGTACCTCAAGTGCAACGTCATAGCGCGAGCGCGAAATTCTTCTGAGAGGAGCAACAATCCTGAAATGACGAGAGAAGGATACGGGCAAGCGTATCAGCGTGGATTCGACCTCACGGTTCGTTTCCTGCTGTCACGAGGCGTACAGCGAGATCACGCCCGTGAAGTCGCACAAGCGGCGTGGGTCCGGGCATGGGAGCGGCTGAGCCAGCTCCGTGACGACAGCCTGGTGGTGACGTGGGTGAACACGATCGCCCTCAACGTGTATCGCGGACTGATTCGCAAAGAGCTTCTGAACCGGTCTCTGGTTGAACTGCGCGACAAGCGTGACCGGACCGTCGCCATCGATATGGCCGCCATCGACGTGGCCCGCGTGTTGAGAATCTGCCGCCCCAGCGACCGTCGTCTGCTGGAACAGAACATGTGCGGCGTAACCACTGGAGAAATCGCCAAGCAGCAGGGCGTGTCGGAAACCGCAATCCGCATCAGACTGCTGCGCGCGCGCCGTTACGCGCGGTCGCGTCTGGAAGGCAAACCGATCGTGAATCGAGGACGCCAGGGGTTCGACCTGGACGAATATGAAGCGGCGTGAGCCGCAATCAAACACTTCAATCACCTGTAATCGAGGAGGCCATCAAATGAAAGCACTACTACTGAGTGTTCTAATCGCCATGCCGATGTTCGCGGACAAAGACATGGATGAACACAGCAAACGCATCCGCGAATCGGCGAATGTCCTGCACGAAATCATGGATGCAGGCGACCGAAGCATTCCCCGCGACCTGTTAGAGAAAGCGCAGTGCGTGGGTATTGTTCCCAATTTGAAGCGCGCCGGCTTCATCGTCGGCGCCAAGTACGGCAAGGGTGAGCTCACCTGCCGGTTGGCGAATGCGACCGGCTGGAGCGCGCCGTCGACCATCCGCATCGAAGGCGGCAGCATCGGATTGCAGATCGGCGCCGGCGAAACCGACGTCGTTTTCGTCGTCATGAACCATGCGGGCGAGGAAAAACTGATGCGCGATAAGTTCACCGTCGGCGGCGACGCGAGCGTGATGGCGGGTCCTGTGGGCCGTTCCGCGGAAGCCAACACGGATGCCATGATGCGCGCCGAAATGCTGGCGTGGTCGCGGTCGCGTGGAGTCTTCGGGGGAATCACACTGCAGGGCGCGACGCTGCGTCCCGACAACGACGACAACGCGAAAATCTACGGCAAGCCAGTGACGCAAAAGGAGATT
>Ga0209415_10020729_pt1 | contig 10192 bp, 7 predicted proteins | sample PeaSoiSIISIP2007_FD_187696 | JGI IMG/M metagenome (GOLD analysis project Ga0209415, IMG submission 187696) | Peat soil microbial communities from Weissenstadt, Germany - SII-SIP-2007 (SPAdes) (version 2) | ecosystem: Environmental > Terrestrial > Soil > Wetlands > Peat | place: Germany...
GCTCGGCTTCGACGAACGTAAAGAGGGTGATACCGTAACCGCGCTGGACGGAGTCGACGTGCTCGTCGACGAGGTGTCTCTGCCCTATATCGGCGGAACCACTCTGGACTATGTCGAGGGTCTGCATGGCGCCGGCTTCAAGTTCGACAATCCGCGCGCCGGTCACACCTGCGGATGCGGCTCCTCGTTCAGCGCCTAGCGCGCTCCTAGCGGGTCTCAAATCGTAGACGCTCAAGAAGTCGCAGCGCTCTTGGCGGGCGCCTCGACGGGAGCAGTACCGATCTCGACCAGTCGCACGCCGCCCGCGACTGTCTGCCCGGGCGCACAGTGAATCGCGGATATCGTGCCGTCAGCCGGCGCGACCAGCGACAGGATTAGCTTCATCGCCTCCATAACGATCACCGGATCGCCCTTGCGCACAGTCTGTCCGACCGAGACCTCAACGCTGTTGATAAGCCCCGGCATCGCGGATATCACGTCCGAATCCGTGGAATGATCCGGCCTGGCCGACACGGCGAGCGCCTGGGCCAGCGGCTGGACCGTAAAATCCTCTGCCTGACCACGGCAAAATATGCTCACCTGGCTGGCGGCTACGTGAGATACCACTTCATCTACGCAACCGTCGTGGATGACAAGGAGTCCGCCCCCTGGCGCCGAGCGAACCGTGATCGGTTGAGGCGCGCCATCCGATTCGACCGCAAATCCGTCGGCGCACGGTAAGAGCGTCATGACCCTCGGCACCGCGCCTGGCGCACTCACGCTAAATCTGGCCCGGCCGGGCCGGCCCGCCCGTCCTATCACGCGAAACCCGGCGAGCGTCAGCCACGGATTACTGAGTTCATGCGCGGCGATGCCGCGCCGGCGATCGAGCAAGAATCCAACTGCCGCACTGGCGTAACGCCAGTCCTCGGGCTCGGGTCGCTTCCATCCGTCCGGAAAAGCCTCATCGATGTACCTGGTCGTCAGCGCTTGCGTGGTGAACGCCGGATGGCCGATGATATCGCGCAGGAAGGACTGGTTGCTGCCGACACCCAGGATTACGAGGCGGCCGAGAGCGGCGCATAGCCGGCGAACCGCGCTCGCCCGATCGGGCCCGCCAGCGATGAGCTTCGCCAGCATCGAATCGTAGTAAGGCGTCACCTCGGTTCCGCTCCGGACGCCGCTGTCGACGCGCACGCCTTCCTCGTCCGGTTCGGAATAGACTTCAATTCTGCCGATGCACGGCCGATATTCCCGCGCCGGGTCCTCGGCATTGAGGCGCACCTCGATCGCGGCTCCGTGCGCTCGTACCTCTTGCTGTGTCAGCGCCAACTTCTCGCCAGAGGCGATGCGGAGTTGCAGTTCGACCAGGTCGAGGCCCGTGATCATCTCCGTGACCGGATGCTCGACCTGAAGCCGCGTGTTCATTTCGAGGAACCAGGGTTCCCCGCCCTCCGCATCGACGAGAAATTCGACCGTGCCGAGCGAGTCATAGCCGATCGCCCGGCCCAGGCGCAGCGCGGCGTCGAACAGTTTTTCGCGAGTCGCCGGATCGAGATGGGCGGCCGGCGCTTCCTCGACCAGCTTCTGGTAGTTCCTCTGGATCGAACACTCCCGCTCGAACAGGTGAATCAGGTTGCCGTGCTTATCGCCAGCAAGCTGCACCTCGATATGACGCGGCCGTGCGATGAACTTCTCAATTAGCATCTCGTCGTTGCCGAAAGCGGCGAGGGCTTCGCGTTTGGCCAGTTCGAGCGCGCGCGAAAATCCGGCGCCATCGTCCACGCGGCGCATCCCCTTTCCACCGCCCCCGGCGCTTGCCTTGATAACGACGGGAAAGCCGATAGCTTTGGCTTCGTCGAGCAGCCGGCGGGGATCCTGGCTGTCGCCGTCGTAACCCGGCACGCATGCTACGTGCGCGTCGCGCGCGAGCCGCCTGGACGCGGCCTTCGAGCCCATCAGCTCGATGCAGGATGCCGAGGGACCTACCCAGACCAGACCGTGCCTCGCGCACAGCTCCGCTAGAATCGTCTTCTCGGCGAGGAAACCGTATCCGGGATGGATCGCCTCAGCGCCAGCGGCCAGCGCCGCTTCGACGATAGCGTCGGCGTTCAGGTAGCTGGCGCTTGCCTCGGCGGCGCCGATGCATCGCCGCTGGTCGGCCATCTCGACATGACGTGCGTTGGCGTCGGCTTCGGAGAACACCGCGATCGTGCGAATTCCCAGGCGGCGGGAGGTGCGGATAATACGGCAGGCGATCTCGCCACGATTTGCGATGAGCAAGGACCTTATCATCGCGACTGGCCGTCACATCCGGAAGACCGGCGTAAATCCGGTCTTGCGCGGTGTCGACGCGGCCGCCAGCGCGAGGCACAGGCCGATTACGTCGCGCGTGTCCTCGGGCTCGATGATCCCGTCATCCCAAAGTCGCGCGGTTGCGTAGAACGGATCGCTCTGCTCGGTGAATTGCCGCCGGGTTTCATCCGCCAGCGCGTCGAGTTCGGCTTGCGAGACTTCGCCGCGCACCAGGCTCTGGCGGCGCAGATCGGCCAGCACCGTCGTAGCGACCTCCGGACTCATCGTCGCGATCCGCGCCGTCGGCCACGAGAAAAGGAAGCGCGGGCCGAAACCGCGGCCGCACATCCCGTAATTGCCCGCGCCGTAGGAGCCGCCGATGATGACCGTGAAACGCGGGACGCGCGCGGTAGAAACCGCGTAGACAAGTTTGGCGCTGTGGCGGGCGATGCCGCCGCGCTCGGCTTCAGTGCCGACCATGAAACCGGTGATGTTTTGGAGGAACAGCAGCGGCACCTGGCGCTGGTTACAGAGTTCGATGAAGTGCGCGCCCTTTGCTGAGGATTCGGAGAACAGCACCCCATTGTTGGCCATGATGCCGACCGCGTGGCCATGGATGCTTGCGGTGGCGCAGACCAGCGTCTCGCCCCAGTCGGGCTTGAAGTCCTGGAAGTCGCTGCCGTCGACCAGGCGCGCTATCAACTCGCGCGCGTCGCAGGGTGTCTTGGGATCTTTGCTGACGATGCCTGGGATCTCTGACGCAGCGTAAAGCGGCGAAGCCGCCGGCATCGGCTTCACATCCGCGACCCTCGGGCAATTCAGTTTGGCGACGATATCACGCACCTTGACCAGTGCTTCCGCCTCGTTCTCGACCAGATAATCGGAGAGGCCGGACACCCGCGTGTGCATCTCGGCGCCGCCCAGAGTCTCGCTATCCACGATCTCGTTGATCGCGGCCTTTACGATGGGTGGGCCGCCAAGATGGATGCGCGCCGTCCCGCGGACCATGATGACTTCATCCGAAAGCGCCGGTATGTAGGCCCCGCCCGCCGTGCAACTGCCGAACACGGCCGAGATCTGGGGCAACCCGTCCGCCGACATTCGGCACTGATTGTGAAAGGTGGTGCCGAAGTGGCCCCAATCGGGAAAGACGCGGTCCTGCTCCGGCAGGTACGCGCCGCCGCAATCCACCAGGTAGCTGCAGGGAAGCCGGTTTTCCCATGCAATGTCTTGTGCACGCACGTGCTTCTTGACCGTCTCGTGAAAAAACGAGCCGCCTTTCACAGTGGCGTCGTTGGCGATAATCATGCAGGCGACGCCCTCGATCACGCCGATGCCGGTGACGATACCGGCGGCAGGGACCTCGTTGTTGTAGAGGCCCCAGGCGGCGAGCGGCGAGAGCTCGAGGAAGGGGCTGAGCGGGTCGAGCAGCATCTCGATTCGCTCGCGCACGGGAATCTTGCCGCGTTCGCGATGGCGCCGCGTCATGGCTTCACCGCCGCCCTGCGACGCCAAGGCTTGGCGCTCGCGCAGCACCGCCAGCAACTTCTCGAAGTGCGCCCGGTTCGCGGCGAACTTCGGCGAGTGGATATCGATCCGGCTTTCGAAGCGCGCCATCGCGGTTATGCCCTAAGCCTCCGGACGCGGGCAGCGACCGCTTTCGTATCCAAGCCTCCCAGCATCCCTGCCCCGTGTTATCGGTTAAATGTTAGACTAAGATAAAGGTCAATGATGCCCGATACGATACGAACCACGCCAATCACCGATAACTCGGTGCCCTGCCTGCGCGAGGAACACAAGATGCTGCGCGAGCAGGTGCGCCGCTTCGTTCAGGAGCAGGTGAAACCCCGCGCGCACGAATGGGAGGAGGCGGGGATGGTGCCCCGCGACATTCTCCGCCAGATGGGCGCTCTGGGCTTCCTGGGGATCCGATACCCCGAAGAGTACGGCGGCAGCGCCATGGATGCGGTTGCGACCGCCGTGCTGGCTGAGGAGCTGGGCCGCTCGACCTTCGGCGGATTTTCCGTCACCGTGCTGGTCCACACCGATATGGCCTCGCCCCATCTGATGCACGCGGGCAGCGCCGAACAGATGCGCCGCTGGATGCCGAAGATCATCTCGGGCGAATGCATCACGGCGGTCGCGGTCACCGAGCCCGACGCCGGATCGGATGTGGCGTCGATGCGAACGGTAGCGCGGCGCGAAGGCGACTCGTATGTGCTGAACGGCACCAAGACCTTCATCACCAACGGCGTGCACGCCAATCTTTACTTTGTCGCTGCCAAGACCAACACCTCGGCCAGGGGCGCGCACGGCATATCGATATTCGCGGTCGAAAAGGGCGCGCCCGGCTTTTCGGTCTCTCGCGCGCTCAAAAAGCAGGGCTGGCTATGTTCCGACACCGCGGAACTGGTGTTCGACAATTGCCGGGTGCCGATCGACCAGCGGATCGGGGAGGAAAACCGCGGCTTCTACTCGATCATGCGCAATTTCCAAAACGAGCGCCTGGTGCTCGGCGCCATGGCGATGGGCGAAGCGCAGACCGCGATCGAGATGACGGTCGAATATGTGCGGCAGCGCAAAGCCTTCGGTGGCGTGCTGTGGGACAAGCAGGTTATCCGGCAGCGGCTCGCGATGTTGGCGGCAAAGGTCGAAGCCGGACGCCAGCTAATCTATTCAACCGCGTGGCTCGACGCGCAGAAGCTCGATTGCGTCAAACAGGTATCGATGGTGAAGGCCTACTGGGGCGAACTGGTCAATCAAGTGACCTACGATTGCCTCCAGTTTCACGGCGGGATGGGTTACATGCGCGAGACCGCGATCGAGCGCATGGCGCGCGACGCCCGCGTCCATGCAATCGGCGGCGGCGCCACCGAAGTGATGCTGGAAGAGATCGCGAAGCGGATGATCTGACGCCGCCGTGCCTGATTCAACGAACCGCCGAGAGCACGGCTAGCGCGCCGGTAGCGGGATTACGCCCGACATAGACCTCGGTCTCGTAAACCCGGCGCAGATTGTCCGCTGTCAAGACTTCTTCCGGTGCGCCCCACCCAACCGCAACGCCGTCTTTCAGCAGCAGGATACGGTCGGCGTATTGAGCCGCGACATTGAGGTCATGGAAGGTCGCGATTACGGCCATCCGGCGCTCAGCGCGAAGCTGCTTGAGCAGGGCGAAGATTTCGCTGACGTGCTTCAAGTCCAGGAACGCCGTAGGCTCGTCGAGTAGCGCCACCGCCGGCTCCTGCGCCAGAGCGCGCGCCAGGAAAACCCGCCTGCGCTCGCCTCCGGAAAGCTCCTGGATGTAACGGCCGGCGAGCGATAGCAGTCCGAAGCGCTCGAGCGCCGCGCGGGCGATCGCCAGGTCGCGCGTGCCCTCGAAGCGAATCGGGCCTAGATGAGGCGCGCGCCCCATCAGCACCACCTCCAGAACCGTGAACGGAAACGCGGCGCCGCTCTCCTGTCGCACCGAGGCCAGCACTCGCGCAAGCGCGCGCCGTTCGAAATCCTCGATCGGACGGCCGAGGAGCTCGACCGACCCGCGCCAGGGCCGCATCGAGCCGCCCAGCAGGCTCAGCAGGGTCGATTTGCCGGCGCCGTTGGGCCCGAGAATCGCCAGCAGCTCGCCGGCGTCAACTTCAAGCGAGACCCCGTTGAGCACCTGCCGCTGGCCGTAGCCGGCCGACAAATCGCGAGCCTTGAGCGCAGGCCCGGTGCTCGCAGGCCCGTCGTTCATATGACCAGCGAGCGCCTTTCCTCGCGCCGCAGCAGGTAGATGAAAAACGGGCCGCCGCACAGCGCCGTGATCACCCCGACCGGAAGCTCGGCCGGTGCAATCACGATCCGGGCGATCAGGTCGGCGGCCACCAGCAGGGCTCCGCCGCCCAGAACCGAGGCTGGCAGCAACAGGCGATGGTCGGCGCCGAGCGCCAGACGCAGGATATGCGGCACGATCAATCCAACGAAGCCGATTATTCCGCTGACCGAAACCGCGGCGCCGATCATCAGGGATGTGGCGATAAAGATCGTGCGCCGCAGTACTTCGATATTGACGCCGAGGTCCGCGGCGGCGTCGTCGCCGAGACTCAGCAGGTTCATATCGCGGGCGCGCAGGAACAGGACCGCAAAGCCGCCCAAGCCCATAGCGGCTACCAGCGCCACCTCGTAGTAGGTCGGCGCCTCGAGGCTGCCCATCAGCCAGGCGATGATGCTGTGGGCGTGGTAGAGGTCGACCAAGGCGTTTACCAGCAGGATGAGAGCGCCCCAGAAGGCGTTGAAGATTACGCCGATCAGCAGGAGACTAAAGGGTTCCAACCGGCCGTTGACCTGAGCCAGGCGATATACCGCCAGGGTCGAGAGCAACGCCATCGCGAAGGCGCACAGCGGCACCATCGAGACCGGGCCGCCGAGACGATAGCCTAAGGTCAGCGCCAGGATGGCGCCGAAGGCGCCGCCGCCAGAGATTCCCAGGATTCCGCCTTCGGCCAGCGGGTTGCGCACCAGCGCCTGAAGCGCCGCGCCGACCGCCGCCAGCACCGCACCGACCACCACGCCCATCAGCACTCGTGGCAGGCGGGCGCTAAACAGGATGGCGTGATCGGAGCTGGCCGGCTGAGTGAGCGCCCGATACAGGTCGATTCGGACCGTGCCGTAGGCGACGGCGACGATCGCCGTCAGGACCAGAAGCGCCGCCATCACGCCCAGCACCGCAGCCATCCGGGCCGGGCTCAGATAAGCGCCGTCGAGCGCGCTCAAGTCATGCTCGGGGGTAGCCAATGACGGAGCCGTCGCTGGCGAACCTGCCGGAATCCGTGACGGGGCGGTCATCCGATGGCCGCTCTTATCGAGCTCCCGCAAGCGTCGGGTCCAGCCCCGATGCTATCGGCCGGGAGACTCCGGACGACGGCTGGTGCGTATCTGCCGAAGCTTTGACCAACTCGGGATGAATCATCGCAGCGAGGATTTCGAGCGATTGCCAGACCCGCGGCCCCGGCTTCAGGATCGGGTCCTCCGCGTAGCCATAAAGGCGATGGCGCTTGACCGCGGGAATGGTCGGATACTGCTGCCAGAAATTGCCAGGGGAAACCGGGTCGTCGCCCATCTGGCCGTCGATAATTACCGCAGGCGCGGTCGCGATCACGTACTCCATACTGAGCCGCGGCCAGGTCTCGCCGGAATTGACGGCGATATTGGTCCCGTGCGCCATCGCGATCAGCTCGCTAAGGAAGCTGGAGCTGCCGACAGCCACCATCGGCTGATGGCCCACCAGCATCAGGACCTTAGGTGAATCGGCATTCTTGAGACGCTCCTGAACCGAAGCAAAGTGGCGGCGGAGATCGGCGATCAATTCCGCCGCCTGCCTGTCCCTGCCTACACGGTGGCCGATTCGCGTGATGGTCAGCTCGATGTCCGCCAGCGAGCCTTCCCCGACCGTAAGGGTCGCATAGCCCATCGTTTCCAGGGCTCGCATCGCGCGCAAATTGGCCGAGCTCGAAAGGCCGATTATCAGAGTCGGGCGCAGCCCCACGATAGCCTCGACATTCGGTGTCAGGTAGGTGCCGACCCTGGGCAATCGGCGCGCGGCGGCGGGATAGTCTGAGTACTGCGAAACGCCCACGACTTCCGACCCTGCGCCGAGGGCAAACAAGGTCTCGGTAATCGACGGGGCGAGTGAGACGATACGCTCGGGAGCAGGCGCGCCGGCGACAACGCGGGCGGCGAGCAGCAACGCTGCCGCGGCGCCGAAGCAGGCTCGGAAGCAAAAGACCTGGATTCGGACACTCGCGCGCCAGCTCGCCATATTGCGAAGCTACACCATCATGCGCAACGCGGTAAGACGCCGAGCCGGTTGCGCCATCGCTCAGGGCTCGGTTAGCCTCGACCGAAAGGGAGAGCCGCTCCAGTGCGCAAGATCGCGGTTTGTATCAAGCAGATCCCGCTTATCGAGGACGCCAACTTCGATCCGCGGACCAAGACTATCAGGCGCGACGGGCCCAACGTTATCAGCGCCTTCGATCTGCGGGCGATCTCGCTGGCGGTCGAGCTCAAGCATCGTTATGGCGCCGAAACCACGGCCGTCACGATGGGTCCGCCGCAGGCTCGAGGCGCCCTGGTCGAAGCGCTGGCGGCGGGAATCGATCGCGCGGTTCATCTAGAGGATCGTGCCTTCGCCGGTTCCGATACGCTGGCGACGGCGCGCGCCCTTGCGCTTTGGCTCAAACGCGAGCGCTTCGACCTGATCCTGCTCGGCAAGTACTCGCTCGACGCCGAGACCGGCCAGGTCGGTCCGGAAATCGCCGAACTCTTGGGAATCGCGCAGATAACCGGGGTGCGCAAACTCGAGGTCGACGGTGCCATGCTTCGCGCCGAGCGCGAGAGCGACGAAGGTTTCGACGAAATCGAATGCCCCATGCCCGCGCTGCTGACCTGCGCCGAGCGCGTCGCGCAACCGATTAAGGTCAAACCCGGCGCTGCGGAGCAGGCGGAATCGAAACCAATCGAGGTGGTGCGCGCTGCCGAGCTTGACCGCGACCTGAGCCGTTTCGGCGCGGCCGGCTCGCCGACCTGGGTCCACGAAGTGCGCGCTGAAGAGACGGCGCCGGTCACCGTGCGCTTTATCGACGCAAGCGACCCTGCACGAGCGGCGGCAGCCATCGTCGATGCGCTCGACCAACTGGACGCGCTGACTGCGGGCGCGACCGTGCGCCGGCCGGTAAGCGCCATGGTGCGCCCGGCTTCGCTCGGCAGGGACGTCTGGGTGGCGTGCGAGACCAATCTCAAGGGCGAAATCACCCGCGCCAGCCTTGAGTTGCTATGTCGCGGCGGCGAGCTGGCCAGCGCTCTTGGCGGCGCGCTGACGGCGATTGTAATCGGGCGGGCGATGGAGCGTCATGCCGATTTTTTGGCGAGCTACGGCGCCGACCAGATTCTTCTGCTCGACCATCCGGGGCTCGAGCCTTACGCGCCCGAGACGACGGCCGCGGCGATGGCCGAGGTGGTTCAAGAGCGGGGGCCAAGGGGGCTGTTGGTGCCCGCCAGCGAGCGCGGCCGCGATTGGGCGCCGCGCCTGGCCGCCCGGCTTGGGTTAGGGCTGACCGGAGACGCGATCGGACTCGACTTGGACCTCGAACAGCGTCTGGTGGCGCTCAAGCCGGCCTTTGGCGGCAACATCGTGGCGCCGATTCTTTGCCGCACTTATCCTCAGATGGTCACCGTCAGGCCCGGCGTGCTCGAGTTAGCGCAGCCGGCTGATTCGCGACGGGCAGCGCTACAGATCTTGCGCCCTGAGGTTCCACCCGCGCTCAGCATCCAGGTGCGGTCCCATTCGACGCTCGACGAATCGATTGCGCCGCTTGAGGGAGCGGAAGTCGTTGTGGGTGTAGGGACCGGTGTAGGCGGCCCTGAGGGCGTAGAGCGCGTCAAGGAGTTGGCGCGAGTGCTCAAGGCCGGACTCTGCGCGACTCGGCGTGTGACGGATGCGGGCTGGGTGCCGCGCCAATTACAGGTCGGATTGACCGGGAAGGCTATCGACCCGCGGCTCTACCTCGCGGTCGGAATTCGCGGCGCGCCCAACCATACCGTGGGGATCAAGCGCGCGCGCACTATCGTGGCGATCAATAACGATCCCGAGGCGCCAATCTTCGAACGGGCGACACTTGGAGTGGTGACGGATTGGGCAGCGATCGTTCCCGCGCTTACCGACGCGCTTCGCCGCCGACTTGGCGCGCCATCTCCCGTCGTTGCGGCCTGAGCGCCGCTATCCCTCTGTAGTCTCCCCCAGCGAAGAGCTTTGCACTACAGAGTTGCGGTTCTGGTTCTGTCACCTCGCCCGCTTTGTTGCGGGAGAGGTCGGGCGGCACGCGGGTTGCCATCTTCCGCAACCCGCGTGCCGCCCGGGTGAGGGTGCAGAACACCCCTGTGC
>Ga0209415_10020731_pt1 | contig 10192 bp, 7 predicted proteins | sample PeaSoiSIISIP2007_FD_187696 | JGI IMG/M metagenome (GOLD analysis project Ga0209415, IMG submission 187696) | Peat soil microbial communities from Weissenstadt, Germany - SII-SIP-2007 (SPAdes) (version 2) | ecosystem: Environmental > Terrestrial > Soil > Wetlands > Peat | place: Germany...
AGGTACTTTACGTCTCGAACTCCAATCCCCCCAACGATATCGACCGCGATGGTGAGATTTACAAAATGCGCCTGGACGGAACGATGATCGGCAAGTTTGGCAAAGCGGGTAAGTTGCCAAAGGAGTTCGGGACGGTGAACGCCATCGACTGCCGCGACGAAAACACGCTCTACGTTGGCGAGATTGGCAACCTGCGGGTGCAGAAGCTCGCGCTGCATTAAGCATTCCCCTAAGCTAATCGGGAGCGCAGTTGGGGTTGGGGCGTGTACTTGATATGGCTGTATGGTCGGCATAACTCCGAAATAGCTTCACCGGTTTCGGTTCGGCGCGTCCCACCCGCGTGCTTACACACACTTCACGCTATGCCGCGTCGCCGAAGTTCGCCATGGCTCGGGGATCCACTATTGCTGATCGCCCCAAATCGCCAATCGCCACAAATTTCGCCACAAATTCCGTTGACCGGCGAGATCCTGAGTGCTAAAATTCTGCGGGCATCGAGATCAGATCCTGACCGACCGGGTCCTTGAAGAGTATTATATTACGGGAGCCCAGATACCTACTGCTGAGGTAGATCCGATAACCAAAAGGGGCCGGCGAAAGAATTCTTTTCAGCGCGTGCCTTTCAGCTTTTGATGGGGGTAGATATGAAAGTTCGCGAACGGCGTGCGTTGCAGAGAGGCCTTCTATGTTCCGTGCTCGCGGTCTGGGGATTGTCGATTGACTTGTCAGGACAGGAATGGGCTCATTACGGGGGCGATGCGGCCGGTTCGCGCTATTCTCGGCTGGACCAGATTAAAAAGAGTAATGTCAAGCAACTCAAAGTAGCCTGGGTATTCGATACGGGCGATTTCAGCGACGGCACCGGGCCTTCACCGACCCGTTCCAGCTTTGAAGCCAGCCCGCTGGTGATCGGCAACGTGATGTACGTCACGACGCCGTTCGACCGCCTTTTCGCACTGGCTGCCGAGACCGGGGCGAAGCTCTGGGACTTCGATCCGCACATCGACCGGACGATGCGCGCCAACCTGTTCATCAACCGGGGCGCGGCGTATTGGACGGACGGCAAGGCAGCCACGGTTTATTTCGGCGATATGCAGGGCCGGCTTTGGGCCGTGGACGCTGCCAGCGGCAAACCGAACCGCGGCTTCGGCCAAGACGGCATGGTCGATCTCAAGCAGGGTTTGATGGACCGGTATCCGAATGCGCAATACCGGGTAACTTCGCCTCCGGCAATCTGCCGCAACGTCGTAATTACCGGCAGCTTAGTAACTGACAGTTACCCCCACGGCCCAAGCGGAGACGTGTTCGCCTGGGATCTTAGAACGGGATCGCTGGTATGGCGCTTCCACACCGTCCCGCGCGCGGGAGAAGTTGGCCAGGATACCTGGGGCGGCGAGGGGTGGAAGGAGCGCGGCGGGACTAATGCGTGGTCGGCGTTCAGCGTAGATGAAAAGACCGGAACCGTGTTCATGCCGCTGACCTCGCCTTCCTACGATTTCTACGGCGGCGACCGTAAGGGAGCCAACCTGTTCGGCGATAGCGTGGTAGCGGTGGACTGCGCCACGGGAGGGCACCAATGGCACTTCCAGACGGTGCATCACGATCTGTGGGACTACGACATTCCAGCCCAACCCGTTTTGGTGACGGTGAAGCGGAATGGCAAGGAGGTGCAGGCCGTTGCGCAGGTAACCAAGACGGGGTTCGTATTCCTGCTCGATCGGGGGACGGGCGTGCCGCTCTTTAAAGTGGAGGAACGGCCGGTTCCGAAGAGCGAACTGGCGGGTGAGGAGTCCTATCCGACCCAGCCGTTTCCCGTGCTGCCGCCGGCGTTTGCCCGGCAGTCGATGACCGCAGCGGATTTGACCGACGTAACGCCCGAGTCGCACGCTGAATGCGCCGAGATCACCAAGGGCGCCATACTGGACGTCTCGATCTACACGCCTTTTAGCGAACTGACCCAGGTGGTCTTTCCGGGGTTGAACGGCGGCACAAATTGGGGCAGCGCGTCGTTTGATCCCGCTTCCGGGCTGCTGTTCGTGAATTCCATGGACGTCGGGGGGCTGTTTCGGATGGTGAAGAGGCCGGAAGGATCGGAGATCCCCTACGCTTTGCGATCGGCGAAATATGAATTCTTCTGGGACTCCCATCATTACCCCTGCCAGAAACCGCCCTGGGGAAATCTGACCGCCGTCGATCTCAACACCGGTCGGTTCAGGTGGCGCGTGGTGCTGGGGGAATTTGATGAACTGACCGCGCGGGGCATTCCGAAAACCGGCGCTCCGAATATCGGCGGCTCGATGGTCACCGCCGGCGGCGTGCTGTTCATCGGCGCCACCAACGACGGCAAATTTCGTGCGTTTGACAAAGATACCGGCGAGGAACTGTGGATGACCCGCCTGCCGGCCAGCGGTTTTGCCACGCCCGTAACCTACATGGGGAAGAAGACCGGGAAGCAATTCGTTGTGATTGCGGCGGGAGGCGGGAACAAATATGACGGGAAATTCACCGGAAAACTGGTGGCATTCTCGCTGCCGTAGGGCGGCGATCCGGGGTTCCGTGTGGTTGAGCGCGGCGCTTTGCTTGTATGGCATCGCGGTTGCTGATGACAAGAAGCAAGAGAAGCCGCCGGCGCCGGTGGTGCAGCCGATTCCTTTCAGCCATAAGCGTCACTGCGCCGCGGGGCTCGACTGTCTGGATTGCCATGCCGGCACCAAGAGCCAAGCGGCCGCGGGAATGCCGTCCGCGCAGAAATGCATGTTCTGCCACGTGAGCATCCGGACCGACAGCCCGGCCATCCGCCAGATTGCCTCCGCAGCGAAAAGCGGTGCACCAATTCACTGGGTGCGCGTATACCGGCTGCCGGATTTCGTTTTCTTAAGCCACGCCAGCCACGCCGGGGCAGGAGTCGATTGCGCGAACTGTCACGGGCCGGTGGCTGAGCGGGAAGTCCTGGCCGCGGAGGTTTCAACCAAGATGCTGCGGTGCGTGGAGTGCCATCGTGAGCGGCGTGCCTCGACCGACTGCGCGCTCTGTCACCAACTCGGAAATTGAGGCGCCGTTTCAGTGCGCGGGGGCTTCGCATCGCAGGGAGCGCGTAGAACCCGAGGCCTGCCAGACCAGCCAGTTTCCGCTAACGCCATGATATCCGGCCAATATTGAGTGGAGAGGTCTCTTCTGACGGTACTCCGTTGAATCATTCTTTTTTCGTTCGACATTGACTTACTGGGTTGGTGAGTCTCGCCGAGACTCAACAGCGGTGGTCTTCCCGATGACGCTGGAACCCGCGTTGTAATTGGCCTTGCGTTGTGCGATAAAGAAGCGTCGGCGCGCCCGCAAGGGCGTCTGGGACGTTGCACGAAAATCGGCAGAGATTGGCCGGATATCGCCACTTTCCTGGAAGTTGCCAGGCCAAGGATGCGTCCTTACTGCGGTTCGGAAGCTACTACCGCGTTTTCGGCGATCCATCACACAACGACACTCGTCGATGAGTCCAATCGAGGAGTAGCTTCAATATCCGCGACAAGAAAGTCCGCGGTTCGGAGACTGGCCTGCTGAACGACTTTGCCATCGGGATCAACAATCCCTGAAGAGCCATAAGACAACAGTTCACCGTTTTCTCCCGCAACGTCCGCGCGGATCACCCAAACACGGTTCTCGACCGCTCTGGCAATGTCTGCGGCTCTTGCCTCCTGCACCAGTTCCGGGTAAGCGCGGTTATTGGGCATGCTGTTGTTCGTCGGCACAAAGAGCGCGATTGCGCCCTGCGCAGCCATCGACCTGGCCGGTGCGGAGTAGTTGGAGTCATTGCAGATGACAATGCCAAACGTGAGTTCACCCACTCGGAAGACTGGCGACAACGAGCCGGCCGAGTAGACCGACCGCCGGATCGCGGGATGAAGTTTTCGATACAGACCTGCGACGTGGCCTCGATGAACCACTGCGGCCGCGCTGTAGAGTTGGTCGTCAGCGGAGAGTTCTGTGAAGCCGATGATCGACGTGACAATGTCGCTCGCAATTGGCGCTAGGACCTTCGAGAGGTGACCGTCATCCGTCCTGATGGCAAATCGGGTGGGATTCTCGCCGTAGTCCGCGAGACCTCCCAGAATGGCTTCTGGGCAGCAGAGTATTGAGACTCCTTCCGACTCGCACCAGGCAACGCGCTCTTGGATGAGGTCAATCACCTCAGGCGAACTTGCGGTGGCGAGCGGCGCTTGGTAAGCGGCAACCTTCATCGGTCCAGAATACCCCGGCCGGACGACCAAAAATAGACGTCGGAGACCCTTCTCGCGAAAAGTTGCAAAGTGTTTACCTGGGTCCTGACCTGGCGCAGAAGCGTTTAGGGGCAGGAAAACGGCGTTACCGGAAACTGCCGACGCTGGCAAATCGCTCTCGGAACCGATTCCGCGACGAACACCAGCCGTCGCCTATCAGCAGGTCCGGCCCAAAGGCGTTCGGGAAGGCTCGGTGCACTTCGATTCGGCGCAGGGCGGGGTCGTTAGCGGTGGCTTCTCCAGATCCGATCGGCCTGGTGTCCCCGCCGCGGCCAAGCCTCGATTAGAATAGGACGCATGCTTCGTCCGTTCGCAGCCGCTGTCGTTTCCTGCATAGCCGCAGGCGCTTTTTGCGTTGCCGCCAGCGCGGCCGTCACGCGCGTGGAAATTACCGAGCGCGGGGAGTTGCCCGCTTTCCATGGGTACGAGCGGATCGTGGGGAAGGTGCACTTCGCCGTCGATCCCAAGCTTGCGGCCAATCGCATCATCGCCGATATCGACCTGGCGCCGCGCAACGCGCAAGGGCTCGTGGAGTTTACCGCCGACCTGTTCCTGCTGAGGCCGGCGGACGCCGCGAAGAGCAACGGGACCGTGCTGCTCGAGATCTCGAACCGCGGCGGGAAGGGCATGCTCGGGATGTTCGACCTGGGCGGACGGCCCGATCCGAAGAGCGCCGAGGATCTGGGCGATCCGCTGCTGCTCGAGCAGGGGTACACGCTGGCCTGGGTGGGCTGGGAGTGGGACGTGCCCGCGCGGCCGGGGCTGATGCGGCTCGATGCGCCCAGGATTGCGGGCATCACCGGGCTGGTGCGCTCCGAGATCGTGCAGGGGCAGCGCACCAATCGGGCGTCGCTCGGGGATCGCGCGCAGATTCCGTATGCGGTGGCCGATCCGAAATCGGCGACGATGACGGTGCGCGATGCGCCGGATGGGCCGCGGACCACCATCCCGCGCAGCCAGTGGAGTTTCAACAGCGATGGCACGGGCGTCGAGTTCGAGTCGGGCTTCGCTCCCGGGCGCATTTACGAGGTGATCTACCAGGGGAAGGATCCCGCGGTGGCGGGGCTGGGTCCGGCGGCCATCCGCGATTACGTGTCGTACCTGAAGCAATCGGGGCCCGACCATACAGGCGAGGTCAAACGCGCCATCGGTTTCGGGACTTCGCAGAGCGGGCGCTTTCTGCGCACGTTCCTCTACTACGGCTTCAATGCCGACGAGAAGGGCGCGCGGGTGTTCGAAGGCCTGTGGGCGCACGTGGCGGGCGCGGGACGGGGCAGCTTCAATCTGCGCTTCGCGCAGCCCTCGCGCGACGGCCATCCGCGGCTCAATCTGTTCTATCCCACCGACATTTTTCCGTTCACCGACGAGCCGGAGAGCGACCTCGGGTTGACGGACGCGATCCTGGCGCAGGCGGTGAAATCGCACACCGCGCCGAAGATTTTCTACACCAACGGATCGTACGAATACTGGGGGCGCGCGGCCTCGCTGATTCACATCAGCCCGGACGGCAAGCGCGATTTCGGTCCTTCGCCGGACACGCGCATCTACTACCTGGCGGGCACGCAGCACGGGGCGAACGCCAACCCGGAGCGGCGCAATACGGAGAACCGCGCCAACCCGCAGGACTACCGCTATCCCATGCGGGCGCTGCTGGTGGCGATGAACGCATGGATCACGCAAGGGACGCCGCCGCCCGATTCGCGGATTCCGCTGATCGGCAAGGACGAGCTGGTGACGCCGGGGGCGCTGGCGTTTCCCAAGGTCCCGGGCGTGCAGCTTCCGAAGGAGCCGTACACGGCGTATCGGCTGGATTTCGGTCCGGAATTCCGCACCAAGGGCATCGTGGCCTTCGAGCCTCCCAAGGTGGGGAAGCCGTTCCCGATTCTGGTGCCGCAGGTAGACCAGGACGGCAATGAAGTCGCGGGCATACGGGTGCCCGAGTTGGCGGTTCCGCTGGCGACGTACACGGGATGGAATTTGCGCGACGCGCAGATTGGCGCGGCGGATGTGGGGATGGACATGGTCGGGTCGTTCCTGCCCTTTCCGAGAACACGGACGGAGCGGGAGAAGGCCGGCGATCCGCGCAAGTCGATTGAGGAGCGCTACGCGAGCCGCGAGGAGTACCTGCGCAAGGTGGCGGCGGCCGCGGAGCCGCTAGTGCGCCAGCGCCTGCTGCTGGAGCGCGATGTGAAGCCGATCACCGGGCGCGCGGGAGCCCGTTGGGATGCGTTGATGAATCCCGCTGGAGGAGGGCAATAGACATGCGAATCGGACAGATCCTGCTGGCGGCGGCGCTCGCTATTCCGGCGGCCATTCCCGCGATAGCCGCGGACCAGCATTTGTTGTACGTGGCGAGTCCCGGCACGCGCAACTACGTGCAGTATGGCGGCGTCGGTGTGCTGGTCTTCGACATCGACAACGGATACAAGTTTGTGCGGCGCATTCCCACGTGGACGGTGCCGGAGGGCAAGGAGCCGGAGAATGTCAAGGGGATCGCGGCCAGCGCGCAGACCGGCAGGGTGTACGTGACGTCGCTGAATCGCATGATCGCGATCGATGCGGTGAGCGGCAAGAAGGTGTGGGACAAGGCTTACGAGGGCGGATGCGACCGGCTGGCGATTTCGCCGGATGGCAAGCTCCTCTACGTTCCGCAATTGGAGGGGCCGATGTGGCACGTGGTCAACTCGGCGACGGGCGACGTGATTGCCAGCATCGAAACGAAATCGGGGTCGCACAATACGATTTACGCCGCCGACGGCGCGCACGTGTACCTGGCGGGGCTGAAGTCGCCGGTACTCTCGGTGGCGGACACGAAGACGCACACGGTGGCGAGCACGGTGGGGCCTTTCGCGGATGTGATCCGGCCGTTCACGGTGAACGGCAGCAACACGCTGGTGTTCGTGAATGTGAACGGCCTGCTGGGCTTCGAGGTGGGCGATTTGCGGACGGGGAAGAAGCTGTACCACGTCGAGGTGGCGGGCTACAAGCAGGGTCCAGTGAAGCGCCACGGGTGCCCCAGCCACGGAATTGCGCTGACGCCCGACGAAAAGGAACTCTGGGTGGCGGATTGCGCCAACAGCGCGATCCACGTGTTCGATTCCACGGCGATGCCGCCGAAGCAGGTGGCCAGCATCGCGCAGAGGGACTGCGTGGGATGGGTCAGCTTCAGCATGGATGGGCGGGTGGCGTACTCGTCCACGGGAGAGGTCATCGATGTGGCGACGCGGAAAATCGTGGCGGCCTTGAAGGATGAGACCGGGCGCGAGGTGCAGAGCGAGAAGCTGCTGGATGTAACGATCTCGAACGGCAAGGTGATTCGCGCGGGGAACCAGTTCGGCGTCGGCATGAAGAAGTGAAGACGCTGGGATTACTCTGTTGCGCGGCGGCGCTGGCGCTGGGGCGGACGGGACGGCGAAGTATTTCGACAGCCCAGCGAAGTATTTCGATAAAAAAGTCGCGCCGATCCTGACCCGACGGTGCCTGGGCTGCCATAACGACGAGCTGAAGGACGGCGGGATTTCGTTTCAGGATCGCGCGAGCCTGCTCAAGGGCGGCGGGCGAGGACCGGCGATCGTGCCGGGGAAGCCGGCGGCGAGCATGCTGGTGGTGGCGTTGCGGCACGAGGGCGAGCTGCAGATGCCGCCGGGTCCGAAGCTGCCGGCGAAGGAGATCAAGACCCTGACTGACTGGATCCGGCGCGGCGCGGTCTGGGGGACCAGGCTGCGATGATCTGGGAGCCTTCGCGGGAATTCATCGAACAGACCAACGTCTGGCGGTTCATCGAGCGGCTCGGATTCTCGGACCGCGAAGCATTCCTGCGCTTTTCGCGCGAGGAGCCGGAGCGCTTCTGGGACGAGATGATGCGGGAAATGGGCGTGGAGTGGTTCGAGCCCTACCGGCAGGTGGTCGATGCGAGTCGTGGTCCGGAATGGGCGCAGTGGTTCCTGGGGGGCCGGATCAACATCGCGCACAATTGTCTCGACCGCTGGGCCGGCACGGATCGGATCGCCTGCATTTGGGAGGCGGAGAACGGCGACAGGCGCACGGTGACGTTCGCGCATTTGCGGAGCGAAGCCAATCGCGTGGCCAACGGCCTCGGGGCGATGGGGCTCGACGCCGGCGACCGGGTGGCGTTGTGCATGCCGATGGTCCCGGAGATCCTCTCGATTCTGTACGGGTGCTTCAAGGCGGGGCTGACGGTGGTGCCGATATTCGCGGGCTTCGGCGCGGGTGCGATCGCGACGCGGTTGGCGGATTCCGGGGCGCGCGTGCTTTTCACGGCGGACCACCTGGAGCGGCGCGGACGGAAACTTCCGCTGGCGGACAAGATGCCGCTGGCGGAGAAGATGCCGCGGGCGCTTGAGCGGACGATCGTTGTCGGCAGCGCGCCGCTGTTTGCGGAGCAGCCCGAGCGAGGGCCGACTGCTTCGCTGGAATCGGAGGCGCGGGCGTTCATCCTTTATACGTCGGGCACAACCGGGAGGCCGAAGGGCACGGTCCACACGCATGCGGGGTGCCTCGCGCAGATGGGCAAGGAGATATGGCTGGGCTTCGACCATCGCGCGGACGACCGCTTTTTCTGGCTCTCGGATATCGGCTGGATGATGGGGCCATGGACGATTCTGGGCAATCACCTGTTCGGCGGCGCCATCTTTATGTATGATGGCGCGCCGGATTTTCCCGGGCCGATGCGTCTGTGGGAGACGATCGAGCGGCACGGCATCACGACGTTGGGGATCTCGCCGACCGCCATCCGGATGCTGAGCAAACAGGCGGGTGAGTTGCCGCCGATGGAATCGCTGCGCCTGTTGGGGTCGACCGGCGAGCCGTGGGACGAGGCATCGTGGCTTTGGTACTTCGAGCGCGTGGGCCGCGGGCGGTGCCCCATCATCAACATTTCGGGCGGGACCGAAATCGTGGGGAGCTTCCTGTTCCCGCTGCCCATTCAGGCGTTGAAGCCGTGTACGCTGGGCGGGCCGGCGCCGGGCATGGCGACCGAGGTGGTGGATGAGAACGGCACGCCGGTGCGCGGGCGGAAGGGCTACCTGGTGTGCACGAAGCCCGCGCCTTCGATGACGCGCGGCATCTGGAACGATCCGGCGCGGTACATCGAGACCTACTGGTCGCGGTTCCCCCGGATGTGGTACCACGGCGACTGGGCCAGCGTGGACGAGGACGGGCACTGGTTCCTTCACGGGCGCGCCGACGAATCGATGAACGTGGCGGGACGCATGGTGGGGCCGGCGGAAGTGGAAGAGGCGATGATGCAGCACGCGGGGGTGGCGGAGGCGGCGGTGATCGGGGTGCCGGACGAATTGAGGGGCGAAGCGATTGTGGGGTACGTGGTGGCGAAGCCGCGGGCGATGGTGGATCCGGCGGGGGTGTGCGCCACGGTGGTGGAGGTGCTGGGTCCCACGTTCCGGCCGCGCGAGGTGAGGGTGGTGGCGGAGTTGCCGAAGACGCAGAGCGGAAAGATCGTGCGGCGGTTGATGCGGCAGAAGTATTTGGGAGAGGAATTGGGGGACCTGTCGACGGTGGCGAATCCGGGGGCGTTGGAGGGGGAGTCGTGAGTTTCACCCGTGTCTGCCACGGATGGCGGCGAATGCCTCGCCGGCCAGGGCGTCAACGTACTTCTCAATCGGTTCATGCGTTACCGGCGCAGAAACCTGGAGGCTCGAAGCGTGGCCGATTGAAAATCCGCCAGCTGGAGATTGGCCATTTGTTGTGGGGCAGGCTGGCAGCCTGCTGGCCGACTGGCAGTCGGCCCCGCCGGGCTTTTAGCCCGGCGACTGGAGTTTGGCCATTTTGTCGAGCCCGAGGTGGGACACTCCGTTGCACGGAGCGAGGCCATCGTTTTCTAAGGAACATGTCGCTAAGCCACTGAATATAGGTTTGTTAGCGAATTCGGAAATTTGGCGAAT
>Ga0209415_10020733_pt1 | contig 10191 bp, 12 predicted proteins | sample PeaSoiSIISIP2007_FD_187696 | JGI IMG/M metagenome (GOLD analysis project Ga0209415, IMG submission 187696) | Peat soil microbial communities from Weissenstadt, Germany - SII-SIP-2007 (SPAdes) (version 2) | ecosystem: Environmental > Terrestrial > Soil > Wetlands > Peat | place: Germany...
GCGGGTCGCCGTCCTTGAGCAGCCCATCCAGCATCATCGCCACGACCAGGTCGCGGAGCTGGCGGTAGATCGGCTGGGTATCGTTCCACTCTGAGTCCATCGGCCTCGCCCGAACCAGAGCTGGTGTTATACTTGACTATAACACTGTGTCAATAGGGCTGTTTGCAGACACCGCCCGCGGCCGCATCATGCAGCGCCGCAGGCCGGTGGAGAGGCTCGACGCATGGACGACGCGCGCATCGACTTTGAGCCTTTCGTCGACGAGCCCGTGCGACAGTTCATCGTCAACGGCGTCGACAACTTCAACATGGCCGCGTTCGGGCTGCCGATCTATTTCCCGGCCAACTTCGTGCTGCGCTCAGCCAGAGGTGAGATCCTCGGCGGCCTGCTCGGCTACATCTGGGCCGGCTGGCTGTGGGTCAACTATCTCTGGGTGACGGAGGGCGAGCGCGGCGGCGGCCACGGCGGACGGCTGCTCGACGCAGCGGAGGCCTACGCAAGAGAGAGGGCCTGCATCGGCGCGGCGCTGGACACGCATAATGCGGCCGCCCGCGCGTTCTACGAGAGGCGCGGCTTTCAGGTCGTGGGCGAGATCGCCGACTACCCGCCCGGCCACGCCCGGACGTTCCTGCAGAAACGATTCGGCTGAGAAGCGCTCAGAGCTCCAGGCCCGCCAGCCGCTCGCTGAAGCGCGCCGCGTCGGTGTGGTCGGGGCCTGCGCCGGAGGCCAGCGCCGCCGCCCAGAGCTCGCGCACTTGCGCCGCCAGCGGCGTGGCGACGCCGCCGTCGCGGGCGATGCCCAGCGCGATCGTGAGGTCCTTGACCATCAGGTCGAGGCCGAAGCCGGAGTCGAAGCTGCGCGACAGCACGAATGGCTTGAGCTTCTTCTGGGTGGAGTTGTTTGCGCCGGTCGAGACGTTGAGCACATCGACCATCACCGCCGGATCGAGCCCGAAGCGCTTGCCGATCAGGAGCGCCTCAACGCTGATCATGAACCCGGCGGCGGAGACGAGGTTGTTCAGCGCCTTCATGGCATGGGCGGAACCGACCGTGCCGGTCGGCAGGACGCTGGTCCCCATGGCGGCCAGGATCGGACGGGCGCAGGCGACCACAGCAGCGGCGCCGCCGACCATAATCGCGAGCTCGCCCGTCCGGGCGCGAGCCACGCCGCCGGAGACCGGCGCATCGATCAGGTCGGAGGAGACGCGGGCGACTTCGGCGGCGAAGGCCTGGGTCCGGGCGGGGACGCCCGAACTCATCTCGATCACGAGCGCCTCCGACCGGAGGCCGGCGAGGAGGCCGCTCGACTCGTAAAGGACATCAGCCACGTCCGCGCTGGTGGGCAGCATGGTGATGACGACCTCGCTCTCCTGAGCGAGAGCGCGCGGCCGGCTTGCCGGCTTGGCTCCGTGAGTTGCGACAAAGCGCGCCTGTGTCTCTTCGTTGGCGTCCAGAACGACGAGGGCGTGGCCGGCGGCGATCAGGCGCGCGGCCATCGGCGCCCCCATCCGGCCCAGCCCAACGAAGCCGATGGTGGTCATGACGGTATCGCGCCTGCCTCCTTCAGCGCATCGTTGGCGGCGCGGAAAGCCTCGAGCCCGGCGGGGATGCCGCAATAGACGGTGGCGTGCAGCAGCGCCTCCTGGATCTCCTCGACGCTGAGCCCGTTGGTCAGCGCGCCCTTCACGTGCAGCTTGAGCTCGGTCGGCTTGCCGAGCGCTGTCAGCATGGCGAGGTTCATCAAACTGCGCGCGCGGCGATCCAGCCCCGGCCGCGTCCAGGCCGCCCCCCAGCACCATTCGGTGGCCATGCGCTGGAATGGGGCCATGAACGCGCCCGCCTGCGCCAGCGAGCGGTCGACATAGTCGGCCCCCAGCACTTCCCGGCGGACCTTCAGGCCCGCTTCGAACAGCTCGTCATCGCCCATGGTCTTAAGTCCTTCCGCTCTCGCCCGCTCTTGAGCACCTTAGCCGGACAGCCGACAACGCCGCCATCGCCCGCGCGTGGAGATAATGAGCGATGCCCGCCCCCTACGAGGTCTACGCGATCCGCTACGCCCGCCATGCGGACCGCACCGCGCGGCAGAACTTCATCGGCGACGACGCGCACGACGGCCCCTCGCCGCTCGACTTCTTCGTCTGGCTCGCCCGCGGCGAGGCCGGGACATTCCTGGTCGACACCGGTTTCGACGACGCCATGGCCGCGCGGCGCGGACGCGACCTGCTGACGCCCGTAGCCGAGGGCCTGGCCGCGCTCGGCGTCGATGCCGGCGCGGTCAAGGACGTGATCATCACCCACATGCACTACGACCACGCCGGCAACCACGCCCTGTTCCCGGCCGCGCGCTACCACCTGCAGGACGACGAGATGGCGTATGCGACGGGCCGCTGGATGACGCATGCGGCGCTTCGCCAGGCTTACACCGCCGACGACGTGGCCGAGATGGTGCGCAAGGTGTTCGCCGACCGGGTCGTCTTCCACGCCGGTGACGCGGAGCTCGCGCCGGGGCTCAGTCTGCACCTGATCGGCGGGCACACGCAGGGGATGCAGGTCGTCCGCATCTGGACCCGTCGCGGCTGGCTCGTGCTCGCCTCGGACGCCGCCCACCTTTACGCCAACATGGACGAGGGTCGGCCCTTCCCGATCGTCCACGACGTGGCGGCGATGCTGGAGGGCCACCGTACGCTCAAGCGCCTGGCGAGCCACGACGACCTCGTCATCCCGGGTCACGATCCGCTGGTGCTGGAGCGCTTCCGGCCTCCCGACCCGGCGCTGGCAGGTCTCACCGCCCGGCTGGACGCCGATCCGGTGGGAGGGGGGAGGCGCGCGTGACCGAACGCGCCGCGCGCGAACCGGCGACGGCCATGGCGTCACCCGCGCGGGCGCGGCAGCACGAAGGTGTTGCGCGCGAGCGGCGCGGCCAACTCGTCGGCGCGATACCAGTTCGAGAGGACGTTCTTGTCGAAGAGATCGCCGTTGGCGGCGGCGAAGGCGTCGAAGTCGGCGTGGCCGCCGCGCGCGCAGCGCTCGGCGATCAGGGCCAGAAAGGCCACCGTGATCGTCTCGTGATAGGCCTCGGGATGCCCGGCGCGCGCTGTGAGGCGCTTGAGCCGCGCCGCATAGACCGGCGCGGCCTCGAGGAACGGGTGGAGGCGAAGCATCTCGAAAGCGACGCGGACATGGTCGGCGTGATGGAAGCTGGCCGGGTTCACGCGGTCGCCGAGGAAGTCCGCGAGCGCGACTGACATCGCTTCAGCGGTCATCCGCGTCGGCCTCGGTCAGTTTGTGGGAGTCGGACGCCGTGAGGTCGAGGCCATAGACGACCTTGAGCTGCTCGATCCGCTTAAGCGTCGCCTCGCCGAACGGCGCCTTGCCCTCGAACGCATGCAAGACGATCCCCTCGATGAGGTCGCCCAGGGAGAGGTCGAGACACTCCGCCAGGCCCTTGAGGACCTTGAGCAGCCGTTTTTCCAGCCGCACGCCCGTCTGCACACGTTCGATCTGCATCGGAGAACGGTACATTTGTACCAATATACCGTCAATGGACGTGCTGCATCCGGAGCCGCCTTGCTCAATCGATCACGCGCTCCAGCCGTTGGACGGCCGGCTCGAGCAGGCTTGGGCGGCCCCTGAACACCCAGGTCCAGACCAGCAGGTAGTAGGTCTGAAACAGCGGCTTGAACGCCGCGTAGCTCGGGTCGACGGGCCTGAACGCCGCATAGGCGCCCCAGAACACCGGGTCGAAGGGGCCGTAGAACGCGCGCGACAGCTCGAAGCCGGCCAGCACGAACCGCTGGTCGGTGAACTGGTGGTCCTCGATGTCGATAACGCCGAGCAGCGCCCAGTCTCCGGTCTTTTTCAGGATGCCCTGGAACCCGTCCGTATGCGAGAACACGAACTGCTCGGGCTCGCCCAGGGCGGCCAGCAGAGGCTCGCAGCGGCGCGCCACCGCACGCAGCAATGCCGGCGAAAGATGCGCCTTCGCCCGCGCCTGCCAACCCTTGAAGCTGGTCGCGAAGGCGCTCGGCCAGTGCACGGCGTCCGCGGGCTGCATGTCGACCCAGCCGGGGTAGGGGCGCGTAAGGCTGTGCATGCGGCCAAGCACGCGGCCGACGCAGGCGGACCACGCCGGCGAGCCGTCGTCGGGATCGCCGTCGAGATAGTCGAGGATCGCGTAGTTGAGGCGCTCGTCGGGCAACGTCCCATGGGCGTGCAGGGCCGGTACGGCGATGCCGTTTGCCCGCAGCAGGGTGTGGGCCGGAACGAGGTTGCTCCATCGCGAGCCGTAGACGCGGTCATCGACCGGCTCGTCGGAAAACGGCGGCTCGCTGCGCGCCTGAACGAACTTCACGGCGTAGGAGGCGCCGGCGGCGTCCACACGAAACACGCGGCCGACCTCGCCGCCGGTCAGGGGACGGATCGCGCCGGCCTCGACGCCGAGGTCTTTCCGCAAAAGCGGCCCGATCAGGTCTTCGTGCATGGCCGAGCAGCCTTAGCCTCAGCCGAGGCTTGCCGTCTCGGTCTCTTCCCCGCAAAAATCGCCGGATGGCCGCACCCCACACTAGAGAAGCGCCGCTGACAGACATACGCGTCGCCGAGTTCGGGGCGGGCGCGGCGGGCGCCTATTGCGGCAAGCTGTTCGCCGATTTCGGAGCCGAGGTGGTCAAGGTCGAGCCGCCGGGCGGCGATCCCGACCGGCGGCTGCCGCCCTTGGTGGACGCGGGGCGCGGTCGCCACGAGAGCGCGCTCTTCGCCTGGCTGAACGCCAACAAGAAGAGCCTGACCGTCGCCAGCGACGACGCCGAACGGCTGGCCGAGATCGCAGGCGCCTCAGACGTGCTGATCGACGCGCGGCCGGGGGCCGGCTGGGACGCAGGCCCGAGCGGCCACGCCGCGCTCAGGGCCGCCTTCCCCCACCTGCATATCGTCTCGATCAGCTGGTTCGGCGAGAGCGGTCCCTACCGCGACTACGCCGCGACCGATGCCACCGTGCGCGCGCTGGCCGGGTGCGTCCGCCAGGTCGGCGATCCCGGCGCGGCCCCCATCGTGCAGGGGCAGAGCCAGGCCTATCTTCCGGGCGCGCTCTCGGCGTTTTCAGCGGCGCTGGCGGCGCTGATGAGCGACTCCCCGCGCGGGCGCAGGTTCGAGATCAGCATCCATGAGGCCAATGCCTGCGAGCCTGAGTTCCAGGCCGCCGTCACGGTCTCCCTCGGCGCCGATGAGCGGCGCTGGGGCTTGAACCGCTTCTTCCCGGTCTTTCCGTGCGGCATCTACCCGACCGCTGACGGATGGCTGGGCGTGACCGCCTTCTCCAACGACCAGTGGCGCGGCTTCTGCGACATGCTGGGATTGCCGCAAGTGCGTGCGGACCCGGCGTTCGCCACTGCGCCCGTGCGGTTCATGGCCGCGGACGCCGTCGACGCGGCGATCGGGCCGGCCCTGATGCAGCGGACCGCGCGCGAGTGGGCCGAGGAGGGCCTGCGCCGGCGCATCCCGCTCGTGGTCGTGCCCGACATGGCGCAGGTGCTCGCGACGCCGGCCCATCGCGAGCACGGCGCCTTCGGCCAGGTGCGGATCGGCGAGGCTGCGTTCGAAGCGCCCGTCCTGCCCCAGCACCTGAACCAGACCCCGCCGGCGGCGATCGGCGTTGCGCCGCTGGCCGGCGCCGACAACGAGACCTGGCGCCCCTCGCCGCGGGCGCCGCGCGCCGGCCGCGATGGCGGCCTGCCGCTCGAGGGCGTCCGCATCATCGACCTGACCATGGGCTGGGCCGGCCCACTCGCCACCCGCCAGCTGGCCGACCTTGGCGCCGAGGTGATCAAGGTCGAGGGCCGCGCCTATCCGGACTGGTGGCGCGGCGGCGACTACAGCGAGGCGGCGATGGCCGACTGGCTGCATGAGAAGGCGCTCTACTTTCAGTTCGTCAACCGCAACAAGACCGGGATCACCCTCGACCTGACCCAGCCCGACGGCGCCGACCTGCTGCGGCGGCTGGTGCGCACCGCCGACGCCGTGGTCGAGAACTACGCGCAGGACGTACTGCCACGCCTCGGTCTTCACCACGACGGCCTGCGGGCCGAGCGCCCGGACCTGGTGACCGTCTCGATGCCGGCGTACGGCTCGAACACGGCCTGGGCGGAGCTGCGCGGCTACGGCTCGACGCTCGAGCACGGCTCGGGCCTGCCGACCGTGACGGGATTTCAGGGCGCGCCGCCGACGATGAACCACGTGGCCTACGGCGACCCGATCGGCGGCCTGAACGCCTGCGCGGCGACGCTGGCTGCGCTCCTGCACCGCAAGCGGACCGGGGTGGGCCAGTTCGTCGACCTAAGCCAGGTCGAGTGCATGTTCCCGCTGGTCGCCCCCTGGCTCATCGAGCAGTCGGTGACCGGCAAGGTCGGGCCGCGACTCGGGGCCCGGCATCCGCAATACGCGCCGCATGGCATCTTCCCCTGCGACGGCGACGACGCCTGGATCGTGGTCGCGGTAACCGACGACGACGCCTGGGCGGCGCTCTGCGACGTCATCGAGCGCCCCGATCTGGCAGCCGATCCGGCGCTGGCGACGGCGGAAGCCCGGCGCGCCGCTGAGGACCGTCTGGAGGAAGCAATCGCCGCCTGGACACGCGGACGCTCGCCCGACGAAGCGATGGAGGCCCTGCAGGCCAGGGGCGTCGCGGCAGGCGCCGCGCGCGGGTTCCACGAGCTGGTGCTCTACGAGCCGCAGCTGACGGCGCGCGGCTACTGGCAGGATGTGCCCCGCGCGCACCTGGAATTGACGATGCAGCCCTCGCCAGCCTTCCGGGAGGACGGCGCGGCCTACCCGATCCGCAATCCCGCCCCCACGCTCGGGCAGTCGACGCGCGAAGTGTTGAGCCGCATCCTCGGCGTGACGGCCGAAGAGCTCGACCGGCTGGAAACCGTCGGCGTCATCGGCGAGACGCCCATCCCGATGGCCGAGCGCCGCCCGCGCAGCTCGGCCCTGCTGCACGCGGCGGCGGCGGGCGGTGAGTCCTAGGGAAACAGCCGAGACGCTGAGTTCCGCAGAATGCCCGAAAGCAGACTCTCGGAGCGTCCGCTATGGGGGGTTAGCGGACATTGGCGTCAGGGGCTGCCAGGCGCCCTCAGCCAGCTTCGCCTTGCCCTCGCTGGGAGACGAGCACCAGCCTGCACAGGCCCGCCAGCGCCGCCGCAGCTGGCGCTCGAGCCTGATCGGGCCGCCACAAACGCAGGCGACGACCAGAACCTCGTAAGTTCCAACCAACGCGGCCCCTTCGACTTGCACCGCGAACGCGGCCAGTCGCGCGCCGAAGTTCATCTAGGTGCTCCGTCGAAAGTCGAGAGCTACAATAGAGGTCGCCGCCCAGTCCACCGACCGCCTTCGGTCGTTAGCGGACGTTAGGGTCGCCCGTTTCCGTCAGAGATGAGGTTTCGATCCCGTCGCGTGTGCGCAGGAAGAAGGCCCAGGGCAGCGCGATGGGTACGAGCGCGGTCCCAAACAGCCACCAAACTAGAAAGCTACGACCCTTTTGAGCGGCGATCGTTGCGGGTAGCAGCCCGACCAAGCTCGTCACGAAGACGACCGCAACAACGATCGTGGCGCGCACGTAGTCGTCCATTCGACCTCCGCTGCCCACTCCTGAGCCACGTCCAGTGACCGGCTCCCGCTCACGGCGCCGACGCTGGTGGATTTGCAGGTGGAAGTCGATCATCCCGGCTAGATTGATCTAGGGCCGATCGACGAGGAGCGGCATGGAGCTGCACGCCGAGGTGCTGCGGGGGCGGGTGTGGCGCCCGCGCGCGCCGAGCTGGCCGGATGCGGCCGCGATGGTGCTGGTCCTGTCGGTTCTCGTGCTCGTCGGCGTCGGCGGCCATCTGGCGTCTGCGCCGCTGTCGATAGAACACCAGCCCAAGATCTCGCTCTCGCCGACGGCCTTGCCGCTGTACGCCCTGCGAACGACCATGCGCATGCTGGCCGCGCTCGCCGCATCGCTCTTGTTCACGCTCACCTACGCGACCGTGGCGGCAAAGAGCCGGCGCGCGGAAATGGTGCTTATCCCGCTGCTCGACGTGCTGCAGTCGGTGCCGATCCTTGGCTATCTGTCGTTCACCGTCGTCTTCTTCCTTTCCTTGTTCCCAGGGCGGATGTTGGGCGCGGAACTGGCCGCCATCTTCGCCGTGTTCACCAGCCAGGCCTGGAACATGGCCTTCAGCTTCTACCAGTCGCTGAGGACCCTGCCGACCGACCTCGATGAGGCTGCGCGCGGCTTCCGGTTTTCGGGCTGGCAGCGCTTCTGGCGGTTGGAAGCCCCATTCGCGGTGCCAGGCCTGGTCTGGAACATGATGATGTCCATGTCGGGCGGCTGGTTCTTCGTGGTGGCGGCCGAAGCGATCTCGGTTGGGAACGTCCAGGTCACCCTGCCTGGCGTCGGGTCCTATGTCGCCCTTGCGATCCAAGAGCGCGATCTCGGCGCCGTGGGCTGGGCGATCCTGGCGATGACCGCGACCATCTTCCTCTACGACCAGCTGATGTTTCGGCCCTTGGTGGTCTGGGCGGAGAAGTTTCGCTACGAGCAATCCGCCGCCCAGGTCTTCCAGGAGAGCGTCGTTTACGACCTCTTCGACCATGCCAACGCCGTCAAGCGGCTGTTCTCGCCGATCCGGTCGGGGCTTTCCTATGTCGCTCGAGCACGGCTCGCGCTTCCCGTGCCGCGCCTGCCGGCGGGGCCGATGGCGAGCCGCTGGATCGACGTCGTCTGGTTCGGCGCCGTCGCCGCCCTCGTTGGATGGGGAGGTTGGGTCCTGGTGCGGCACGAGGTATCGGTGTTGTCCTGGCGCGATGTCGAGACGGCGATCGCAAACGGCTTCCTGACGCTCGTTCGGGTCGCGATCCTCATCGTCCTGGCTTCGGCAGTCTGGGTCCCGGTCGGGGTGTACGTGGGCTTGAACCCCAGGCTCGCCGAGAAGGTGCAGCCCATCGCGCAGTTCCTGGCGGCGTTTCCGGCCAACCTGCTCTTCCCGGTCGTCGTGTTCCTGATCGTTCGCTTCCACGCTGAACCGAAGATCTGGCTGACCCCGCTGATGATCCTTGGCACCCAGTGGTACATCCTGTTCAATGTGATCGCCGGGGCCTCGGCGTTCCCCACCGACTTCCGCGAAGCGGCGTCGACCTTTCACATCCATGGGTGGCGTTGGTGGCGGGACGTGATCCTGCCCGGGATCTTTCCCTACTATGTCACCGGTGCGATCACGGCCTCGGGCGGGGCGTGGAACGCCAGCATCGTGTCGGAGGCGGTGAGCTGGGGGCAACCAAGCTGAATGGCCTAGGGCTCGGCGCCTACATCGCCGAGATGACGAACAAAGGAGATTTCCCCCGCATCATCCTGGGCGTCGCGGTCATGTCGGTGATGGTCATCGCCGCGAACCGCCTAGTTTGGCGGCCGCTCTACGCGCTGGCTGAGCGGCGCACACGGTTGGACTGAGGGGGGCGTCCCGATGGACAAACAGATCATCCCGCCGGTGCTACAGCTCGAGAAGGTCTGCATGACCTTCGCCACGGAATCCGAGCAGCCTCTGAAGGTGCTCGAGGATATCGACGTCACGCTCAAGGACGGCGAGATACTGGGTCTGCTCGGCCGATCCGGCTCAGGCAAGTCCACGCTGCTGCGCATCGCGGACGGGCTGTTGAAACCGACATCGGGGCGGGTGACCTATCTTGGACATCCGCTGTCCGGGCCCGGCGAAGGAATCGCGATGGTGTTCCAGACCTTCGCGCTGTTCCCGTGGCTGACGGTGCAGCAGAACGTCGAGGCCAGTCTGGACGCCCTTGGCGTGAAGCCTGACGAAGCCGGGCGCCGAGCGGCGGTCGCCATCGACACCATCGGACTGAAGGGCTTCGAGCACGCCTATCCGCGCGAGCTTTCAGGCGGAATGCGCCAGCGCGTGGGTTTCGCGCGCGCGACTGTCATCAACCCGACGATCCTCTTGATGGACGAGCCGTTTTCCGCTCTCGACGTGCTGACGGCCGAGACTCTGCGCACAGACTTCATCGATCTTTGGACGAGCCATCAACTGCCGACGCGATCGGTGTTGATGGTGACCCACAACATCGAGGAGGCGGTCCTGATGTGCGACCGCATCCTGGTGCTGTCGTCCAATCCTGGACGGATCAGCCTCGAGCTCCCGGTGACTC
>Ga0209415_10020735_pt1 | contig 10190 bp, 8 predicted proteins | sample PeaSoiSIISIP2007_FD_187696 | JGI IMG/M metagenome (GOLD analysis project Ga0209415, IMG submission 187696) | Peat soil microbial communities from Weissenstadt, Germany - SII-SIP-2007 (SPAdes) (version 2) | ecosystem: Environmental > Terrestrial > Soil > Wetlands > Peat | place: Germany...
GCCGGATAACCCCGTCTGACCATGCCGTCCTCCTGATGGGACAGCAGCATGGCAGTCCAGTAATCCGACTCCACAAAACCCAGGGCTCACCACGAAACCGTAGTGTGTAGTCTCGACCGCGAGGCGGAGAGTCGGCCTACGATCTCATCGGCGTTGTCGATGGTGTCTCCTCTGTACCCTCGGCTGATATGGTTGCGGCCTGTCGTGTGCAAACCACCCTCGACGTTAGGCTCTCGTACACTTCGATCGATCTCAACCGGGCCGCCGAGCGGCCTTCTCCGCGGAAGCTCTGTACTAGTGCGGTCAGACTCGGTGCCTCTGCGACCAGTAGCCGTCTGATCCTGCAAATTCGGACCATGGTTCACAGCCGCAGACCTCAAGTAGGAATCGGATGGAGGCCAGAACGGAAGCCCGCGCAGTGACGTCGCCCCCTGGGCTCGACCTCGAGGCGCTTGAGCGCTACCTGGGACCGCACGTCGGAGGACTGGCCGGTGCGCTCAGGGGTGAGGTGATCCCCGGCGGCCGTTCGAATCTCACCTACGTCGTCGACGACGGCGAGCGTCGGTTCGTTGTCCGCCGTCCCCCACTCGCCCATGTGTTGCCCACGGCCCATGACATGGCCCGCGAGTACCGAGTCCTCGCCGCGCTCGGTGACACCGGCATCCCGGTCCCCCGCGTGATCGTGCTCTGCGAGGACGAATCCGTGATCGGTGCGCGGTTCTATGTCATGGAGTGGGTCGACGGCCACGTCGTGCGCAACTCCCTGCCCCCGGAGTTTCCGGATTCGACAGAGACGCGGCGTGCCATGTCGTTCGCGCTGGTGGCGACGCTGCTCCAACTGCACGGGATCGAGCCGGACGGGGTCGGGCTTGCCGATTTCGGCCACCCCGACGGGTTTCTCGGCCGGCAGGTGCGCCGTTGGTGGCAGCAGTGGGAGGCTTCGAAGACTCGGGAGTTGCCGAGCATCGAGACGTTGCGTCGCCGCCTCGATGCGACGGTGCCCACGCAGTCGGCCCCGGGGATCGTGCACGGTGACTACCGGCTCGACAACGTGATGTACGCACCGGCCGATCCCGCGCGTATCGTCGCGGTGATCGACTGGGAGATGTGCACGATCGGTGATCCGTTGTGCGACGTTGGCCTGCTCTGCGTGTACTGGGCGGACGATTCGACCGAGGTGGCGGCGCGCACATTGCATGGGCGCGCGATCACGGCGGAGGAGGGCTTCTACAAGCGCGCCGATATCCTGCGCGACTACGCTGCCGGCTCACGGCGGGACATGTCGAAGCTCGACTGGTACATCGCGCTCGGCGCGTACAAGCTCGCGATCATCGCCGAGGGGATCGCCGCGCGTTTCCTGATGGGCATGACCGTGGGCGACGGGTTCGAGAGGATGGGGGAGATGGTGCCAGCGATCGTTGGGGGCGGCCTCGACACGCTGGGGCGATTGAGTTCCACAGGAGGAAGCTGACCATGGACTTCGCAGAGACACCGCGGGTGCGCGAACTTCGCAAGAGGGTCTGGGCCTTCATGGACGAGCGCATCCAACCGGCCGAGCCGGAGTACTGGCGTGGTTTCTCGGCCGAGACGCTTCCACAGCGGATTTCGCCGGTGATGGAGGAGCTCAAGACCGAGGCGCGCAGGCGCGGCCTCTGGAATCTATTCCTCCCAGGCAAGCGCTTCGGTGCCGGCCTGACCAATCTGGAGTACGCCGCGCTCGCGGAGATCACCGGCTGGAGCGCGATCGCGCCGGAGGCGATGAACTGCTCCGCTCCGGACACGGGGAACATGGAAGTACTCGCCCAGTTCGGCACCCCGGAACAGCAGGACACATGGCTGCGGCCGCTCCTCGCCGGAGAGATTCGCTCGTGCATCGGCATCACCGAACCCGACGTGGCCAGCTCGGATCCAACCCAGCTGGCCACGCGCATCGATCGCGATGGCAATGATTATGTCATCAATGGCCGTAAGTGGTTTACCAGCGGCGCAGCACATCCCGATGCGAAGGTGATCCTTCTCATCGGCTTGACCGACCCTGAGGCGGAGCGCCATCAGCGACACACGATGGTGCTCGTCCCAGTCGACGCGCCCGGCGTGACCATCGTCCGGCAACTCAAGGTGTACGGGTTCGACGACCCAGGCAGCCACTGCGAGATCCTGCTCGAGAACGTCCGCGTCCCCCGGAGCAATCGCATTGGTGACGAGGGGACGGCGTTCATGATCGCACAGGCCCGTCTCGGCCCCGGGCGCCTGCATCACTGCATGCGTCTGATCGGCGCGGCGGAGCGCGCGCTGTCACTGATGTGCGAGCGAGCCAAGTCGCGCACGGCGTTCGGCAAGCGACTCTCCGAGCAGGGTGTGGTTCGCGAGCAGATCGCGCGGTCACGGTTGGAGATCGAGCAGGCCAGGTTGTTGTGTCAGAAGGCGGCGTGGTTGCTCGACACGCAGGGTAGCCTCGGGGCCCGATTCGAGATCTCGGCAATCAAGGTGGTCGCCCCCAACGTCGCCGCCGCGGTGATCGACCGCGCCATCCAGGTGCACGGCGGCGCCGGTGTGTCCCAGGACTTTCCTCTGACGCAGATGTTCGCCTACGCGCGCTCGGCCCGGTTCATGGATGGACCCGACGAGGTCCACCTCTCGATCATCGGCCGCGAGGAGTTGAAGCGCGAAGAAAAACACGCTTGACGGTGAGTTGCTCAGGTTGATGAATTGCGCCAGCAAGCCGGCGTTTCCAAGCACCAGGCTTAGCTCTGCTCGAGATGGTCAAAGCATCCTCACGCTAGTGCACCGCGGCTGAAATAGCTTTCACATTCGGGCGACGCAGTGCCGAACGTAGTCATGGGTGCGTCGCTCCGGCTGCCCGGGACGCATGGGCAGCAAGGGTTGCGTCCCGGTCGAGCGCCTGGATCTGGCTCTTCTCGTCAACACACAGCACGAGGGCCGGGCCTGTGAGGCGAGAGCGAGCGGCCGGTTCGATCGTGAGATAGTGCCGATCGTGGTCGGCGTCAACGGCGATGACCGGGTGATCAGCCAGGATCAGGGCATCCGCCCGGACACCACCGCCGAATCGCTCGCCGCGCTGGAGCCCGTCTTCAAGCCGGGCGGAATCCTGCATGCGGGCAACAGCTCGCAGATCACCGATGGGGCCGCGGCGGTGCTGCTGATGTCGCTGGAGCGGGCCAACGCCCTTGGCGGTAGCCCCGGCGAGTTCGCGAAGCACGCAATCGGTGTCAGCTCCGAGCTGCGGCGGGGCCACACTCGGCGGCAGCTCAAAGTCCGAAAAGAGCTGGTCAGATTGGCGTTGAACTCAGGCCACAGCTTCAGGTCGGGCCGCTTGGCGACGCACCGTGCGGCTGGGGATACGTTCCCTCGCACTGGGGCCGTATAGTCGGTGCAACAGCAGACGCAACGCGCGAGGAAATGATGGACGTCAACGCGGCCTCGGTTCACAGCTCAACGCCGGATCGGTCGCTGATGTGCCCGCTCGCCATGCGAATGTGCTGCGGCGTGCGCTGTGCGTGCGCCGGTCGATGTCTCTGACATCCTGAGCACGGCGCTGCGCACGTCAGCACCCGGCTGGAGTCACGCACTCCCTGCTGGGTGAGGTCGGTCAGCGGATCGCCGTCAACCCGGGGGTATTCGCCCTTCGGGGTGGCGACGCAGTTGCTGCCGCCGTCACGTGGCAGGCGCGACCCTGGACGGGGTGATCTCTTCGGATCATCTCAACACACCCATCGACACGAAACAGAGGAGTACGCATATGTCCGATCAGCAATGGGGTTTCGAGACCCGCCAGATTCATGCGGGCGCCGTGCCTGACCCGGCAACCGGCGCCCGTGCAGTCCCGATCTACCAGACCACGAGCTTCGTCTTTCGCGACACCGAGCACGCAGCCGCACTGTTCGCCCTCAGCCAGCCGGGCAACATTTACACGCGCATCATGAATCCCACCCAGACGGTGTTCGAAGAACGCATCGCCAGCCTGGAGGGTGGCGTGGGTGCTCTCGCCGTGGCGAGCGGCCAGGCAGCCGGCACGCTGTCGATCCTGAACCTCGCGGAGACCGGCGACCATATCGTCGCCTCGTCGTCGCTCTATGGCGGCACCTACAACCTTTTCCACTACACCCTGCCCAAACTCGGTATCAGCGCGTCATTCGTTGACAACCCCGACGACCCCGCGGCGTGGCGCGCGCTTGTCCAGCCCAACACCAAGGCGTTCTTTGGCGAGACCATCGGTAATCCCAAAGGCGACGTGCTCGACATCGAGGCTGTTGCAGCCGTCGCGCATGCGGCCGGGGTGCCGCTGATCGTCGACAACACGCTGGCGACGCCCTATCTGGCTCAACCGTTGCACTGGGGCGCCGACATCGTCGTCCACTCTGCAACCAAGTTCATCGGCGGTCACGGAACCGCCATCGGCGGCGTCATCGTCGATGGGGGCAGCTTTGACTTCGGCGCTGGTGATCGCTTTCCCGGATTCACCACCGCCGATCCGACCTACAACGGCCTCGTGTACTGGGATGCCCTTGGTCATGGCTCCTACATCGCCAAGGCCAGGGTGCAATTGCTGCGCGATCTCGGTCCCGCGATTGCCCCGCTCAACGCCTTCCTCTTCATCCAGGGACTCGAGACCCTGAGCCTGCGCATCGAGCGCCACGTCGCCAACACCGAGGTCGTGGCCGCGTTCCTCGCCGGCCATCCGGACGTGGAGTGGGTCGCGTATCCGGGACTCACGTCGTCGCCGTGGTATGCGGCGAGGCAGAAGTACTTGCCGCGCGGCGCCGGGGCAGTGCTGGCATTCGGCATCCGCGGGGGCGCCGCCGCGGGCCGGCGGTTCGTCGAGGGGCTCGAGCTGTTCAGCCACCTCGCCAACGTCGGTGACGCCCGCAGCCTGGTGATCCATCCGGCGACAACGACCCACGCCCAGCTCAGCGAGGCGGAGCAGATCTCCACCGGGGTTCGACCCGAACTCGTGCGGCTGTCAGTGGGGTTGGAGACAATCGAGGACATCCTGGCCGACCTCGAAACCGGCTTTGCCGCAGCCCGGGCGAGCCGGGCCGCATAGGCGCGACGATGGACCATGCAAGGACTGCGGGGTTCTGGCGGCCCGGCGACGACGCCGGGGCGCGCCATTTCCGCACGCTCTTCACACGGGCGCCACTCGAGCTCAATGCGGGGGGTTCTCTGGGACCGATCACGGTCGCCTACGAAACACTTGGCACGCTCGACGCCGCGCGTGGCAATTCCGTGCTCGTCCTGCACGCGCTCACCGGCGACAGCCACGTGGCCGGTCCGGCCGGTCCCGGCCATCCCACGCCGGGGTGGTGGGACCGGCTCGTCGGTCCAGGCAAGGCGATCGACACTAACCGCTGGTTCGTCGTCTGCCCCAACGTGCTCGGCGGTTGCCAGGGCTCGACCGGGCCATCATCGTCCGCGCCCGACGGGCGGCCCTACGGCTCGCGGTTCCCTACGATCACGGTGCGCGATCAGGTCGAGGTCGAGGTCGCCCTGTCACGTGAGCTCGGCATTGACCGTTGGGCCGCGGTCATCGGGGGCTCCATGGGCGGCATGCGAGCTCTGGAATGGGTCGTCGGGCATCCGGATCGGATGGCTTCGGCGGTGGTCCTCGCCACCGGTGCTGAGACCACCGCAGACCAGATCGGGCTCGGGGCGGCGCAGGTGGCGGCTATTCGGAACGATCCGGCGTACCAGCGCGGTGACTACTACGTTGACGCCGGTGCCGGGCCCCAGGCTGGAATGGGCCTCGCACGCCGCATCGGCCACCTCAGCTATCGCAGCGAGCTGGAGCTGGCGGCTCGCTTCGGCCGCAACCCCGAGACGGGCGAAGATCCGCTTCGTGGCGGCCGGTATGCCGTGCAGTCCTACCTCGACCATCATGCTGCCAAGCTCGGGCGTCGCTTCGATCCCAATAGCTACATCGTGCTCACCGAGGCGATGAACCACCACGACGTCGGCCGCGGTCGCGGCGGTGTCTCCGAGGCGCTGCGGGGTGTGACCGCGGCGGTCACCGTGGTGGGCATCAGCAGCGACCGACTGTACCCGCTGCGCCTCCAACGCGAGATCGCCGACCGGCTTCCCCATTGCAGCGGGTTCCGAGTCGTCGAATCCCAGCACGGTCACGACGGCTTCCTGGTGGAATGGCGGGGCGTCGGCGACGCCATCGCGGATGCACTTGGGCGGTCAGCGACAGGCGCCGTGGCCACTGGTCCTGACATCGCGCACGAGGACGAGCCAGCACTGGCTGGGTGGCAGAGAGCCGGGACCAGAGCAAGCGCCGACTGGTGATCTCCACGGTGGCCTCGGATCGATTGCGGCTGACCGTGCGCTGGATCACAGGCAGGGTGGTGGCGAGGTCCGGCAGCGAGGGCAGCCGTTCATCCTTGACGTGTGGACCCACGCCTGCCGGTCCGGGCCGGGTGAGTCGTGGAGGACAGCGTGGCGGCGTGGTCGAGGTGATGTCGGGCGGCAAGCCTCGGAGATCCGGGCTCGCGTAGGCGGCGTCACCGGTGATGTGGATGATCCGCTCGGGAAACCGCACTTCCGGCAGGCAGAGCAGCTGCCGTGCGATGAGGATCTTGGAGCCCCGCTGCCAAAGGGAGCAGAGGACTGGCTGGCAGACGGGGGAGGGTGCCACGGAACGTGTCCCCTGCCGCAAACTAGCGCGGTCGTCGACCTGAGGCAGCGACAATCGCACGATGCGGTGGGAGTGGGAGCCGGAAGATCCGATCCCGTGCTGGACCCTGGTCGACGCGGATTGGCAGTTCGTGGCCAGTTGCCTCACCCGGGCGGACCGCTATTCAGGTTGGCGTTGAACTCAGGCCACAGCTTCAGTTGGGCCCTCTGGCAACGCACATTGCGGCTGGGGACACGTTCCGTGGCATTGGCCCAGACAGAGCGTCCCACCGCTACGGAGTAGGGCACCGCTGCGATCACCCATGGCCTAGTGGAGCTACCCCGCCTTGGTGGAAGGGTAAGCTTGATGTTGTGAGTGCAGTAACGGAGGTGAGTTGGTACCTCCCCTTGACAGGTGACCATCGTCCCTTGCTCAGGACAGGATCTGACCGCACCATCCTCGGTATGTCTGCGCATCCCTCGCCCCGGTTCCTCACGCGCAGGCGGTTCCTCGACTTCGGTTTGATCTGCACCTGCGCCTGTCGCTGAGCCTGGGCCGGCTGCGAAGGCCCGTCCCAGGCGTTAGGGGATTTCTCTCTTGTCCCCTGCCGGCTCTGCCCGGTATCCATCTCACATCAGGAGTAACCATGGCCGCGATACTTGAAGCGCGCAATCCGCCCAAACCTGACTCGAACGACCCCCACGAGCTCGATCGCGCCTTCGCTGCAACGCTGATCCGGCAGCGCCGGTCTCAGCCTGCCGCTCTGCCCTCCAAGCACGACGTGGGAGCCTTCGTCGACGAGGTCCTGGCGCTGCTCTTCCCGCAGCACGCGGAGGACGTGGATGCGACCGAGGACCAGATCCGCGCGCAGCTGACCCTGCTGCGCGCCGACCTCGGCCGCGTCCTTTGCGCGGTCGTCCCGCGCGAGCGCTCCGAGGACCTGGCCTGGCGTTTTACGGAGCTGCTGCCTAGGATGTACGAACGCCTCCGCGCCGACGCCAAAGCGATCTTGGCCGGCGATCCGGCCGCCGAGAGCCTCGACGAGGTGGTGGTCGCCTACCCGGGCTTCCTCGCCATCGCCATCCACCGCATCGCGCACGGGCTTCACTCGCTGGGCATGCCGATCCTGCCCCGCCTGCTCGCCGAGGTGGCGCATACGCGCACGGGCATCGACATCCACCCCGGCGCCACCGTCGGGCGCTCGTTTTGCATCGACCACGGCACTGGGATCGTGATCGGCGAGACGGCTGTGATCGGTGAGCTGGTCAAGATCTACCAGGGCGTCACCCTGGGCGCGCTCAGCGTGTTCAAGAGCGCCGCCGGTGTCAAACGCCACCCAACGATCGAGGACCGGGTGGTGCTCTACGCCAACGCCACCGTGCTCGGCGGCGACACCACCGTCGGGCACGACAGCGTGATCGGCGGCAATGTCTGGCTCACGACGAGCGTGCCGCCCCGGTCTTTCGTCTACCACAGCAGCCAGGTCCGGGTGCGGAGCGTGTCGGATGCGCTCGACTCCTCGGACTACTCGATCTGAGAGGGAGGATTCCGTGCCCTACGACAGCATCCTGGGAACCATTGGCGGCACGCCGCATGTCCGCATCAACCGGCTCTACGATCCCCGCGTCAGCGTCTGGTTCAAGCAGGAGCGAGCCAACCCCGGCGGCAGCATCAAAGACCGCATCGCGCTGGGGATGATCGACGACGCCGAAAAGAACGGGCTGATCGGACCGGGATCAGTCATCATCGAGCCGACCTCGGGCAACACCGGCATCGGTCTCGCCCTGGTCTGCGCCGTCAAGAGCTACCGGCTCATCCTGTGCATGCCGGAGTCATTCTCCATCGAGCGCCGCCGGCTGATGACGGCGTACGGCGCTGAGCTGGAACTGACCCCCCGCGAGCTGGGCATGAGGGGCGCGATCGCGCGCGCCAACGAGCTTCAGGCGGAGATCCCCAAGGCCTGGATCCCGATGCAGTTTGAGAACCTGTCAAACGTCGAGGTCCACCGGCGCACCACCGCCGCGGAGATTGCGCGCGATTTCCCGGACGGGCTCGACTACCTGATCACCGGCGTCGGGACCGGGGGGCACATCACTGGCTGCGCCGAGGTCCTGAAGCCACTCTGGCCCGGGCTCAAGGTGTTCGCTGTGGAGCCGACGCTGTCGCCCGTGCTCTCCGGCGGCACCCACTCGCCCCACCCCATCCAGGGGATCGGGGCAGGCTTCATCCCTGGCGTGATGCGCACCGACATCCTCGACGGGGTGATCCAAGTCTCTCCGGAGGACGCCGCAGAATACACGCGGCGCTGCGCGCGCGAGGAGGGGGTCCTGGTTGGCGTGTCCTCGGGGGCGGCGCTGGCCGCAGTCGCCCAGAAACTTCCCGACATGGCCGACGGCGCCCGAGTGCTCACCTTCACCTATGACACGGGAGAGCGCTATCTCTCGGTGGAAGGCCTGTTTCCCTGACCCACGGAGCGGACATTGAGCCAGTCGGCGATGGGGCCGAGACGCATCGTCTCGACATCAGTGATGGGGGGGGGAGATTGGTCTCCAGATAGCGATCGACCACATCGGTCCAGGCTGGCAGGACCGCGAGGACGGCCGATCCCTTCTTGGCTCACTACGAACCGCCTCTCGGCCCCATCAGCGAGGGATCGACCGCATGCTGATGCACCGGGTGGCCCCGGCGACCGTACGGTGAAACCCTCATGACCTCCCTTTTCAGGTTCGTCAGCATCACGGGGCGCCGCTCGTCACCCGGCCCGCAGGCCCCATCCGCAATGTGGTGTTTGCGTCTGGTGCCTTGGCGTCATCCCAGCCCATGGTCTCCGGAGGAGGCGAGGCTCTATTACCCGCCCGACCCCGGCGCAGCCGAGCAGTCGCACATTGGCGGCAACCTGGCCTGCAACGCTGGTGGCCCCCACAGCTTCAAGTATGGCGTGACCCGCGACTGGGTCACCGGCGTGGAGGTGGTGGCGGCGGGGGGCGACCTTCTCCGCTTTGGGGGTGCGGTCCGTAAGGACGTCGCGGGCTACGACCTGGCATCGTTGCTGGTCGGCTCGGAGGGTACGCTGGGTGTCATCACGGGCGCCTACCTGAAACTGATCCCCGCCCCCGAGGTGGCGCAGCTCAAACGACGCGCGAAGGGCGTCCGCATACTCGAAGGCCAAGGGATGACCCTCATCGTCAGTCTGGCCCGTGACGCTCAGCTGCTCGCGCTGAGCCTCAATCAAACCTCCTTGCCACCGAAGCGCTGTGGCAATTGTCGCCCGTCCCGATCGCAACGCAGAATGACGCACTCACGCAGGAGGCGCTTGGAGGCGCTGGGCCAATACCGGGCCAATATCTCTGGCCAGCTACGGCGTCACGTGGCTCTTCCTGGCCGCTCCCTCGAGTTCGGACGGCGCTTCTTCCGATCGTTTTGAGGAAGCTTAGGAGTTCGATTCCCTTTCTCGGCACTCTTTTCCCCTTGACGGGAAGCGAGGTTTCAGTTCCGTACCCTCATTCGTACCCTCATCACGTGGCGTCGTTTCACCGCTGATGACCCGGAGATCGAC
>Ga0209415_10020736_pt1 | contig 10189 bp, 8 predicted proteins | sample PeaSoiSIISIP2007_FD_187696 | JGI IMG/M metagenome (GOLD analysis project Ga0209415, IMG submission 187696) | Peat soil microbial communities from Weissenstadt, Germany - SII-SIP-2007 (SPAdes) (version 2) | ecosystem: Environmental > Terrestrial > Soil > Wetlands > Peat | place: Germany...
GGCGGGAGGGTGCAGCCGATCGAGAGACGGCGACTTTGCGTGCCTCTCCGGTCCCACCTCAGCACCCGCTCCGCAGCCCTCGGCGTCGCGCGGCTACTTGGCTTTGGCGACGGACTTGCGGGCGGATTGGCTACCGCCCTTGATGCGCGCCGGGCGGCGGCCTTCGGCCGTTTGCGGCTGCTGCGCGTGCTTTGCCGCCAGGCTCGCCTTGAGCGCTTCCATGAGGTCGATCACCTGGGCACGCGGCGCTGCCGTTGGAGCCACAACCACTTCTTGGCCGGCGACCTTCTGCTCGATCGCCGCCAGCACCTTCTTGCGGTACTCGTCTTCGTATTTCTGCGGATCAAAAGTCTGGGAAGCGAGCTGCTCGATCAGCTGCACCGCGAGGTCCAGCTCGCCGGGTTTCACGGTCACCGCTTCCCCGTGGTCGATCTCCTCGAAACCGCGCACCTCGTCGGCGTACAGGAGGCCATGCAGCATGAGGCCGCCGCGCGTCTGGCGGAGGAGGACCAGCTGTTGTTTGCCGCGTGTCGAGAACTTCGCGACAGCGCCCTTGGCGGCTTTTTCCATCGCGTCACGGAGCAACCGGTACGCCTTCTGCCCGCCTTTGTCGGGACCGAGCAGATAGGCCTTTTCGAAGTAGACGGGATCAACCTGGCTGATGGGCACGAACTCCTCGATCTCGATCGACTGTTCCGTCTCCCGCTCGAGGCCACGCAACTCCTCGTCGGTCAAGATGGCATACTGGTCCTTGGCGTACTCGTAGCCCTTCACCATTGCGCTCCGTTCAACGACGTCGCCGCAGGTGGCGCAGACGTACTGCTGCCGCAGGCGCGACTTGTCCTTGGCGTGCAGCAGATTGAACGACACGCTCTTCGATTTGGTCGCCGCGTAGAGCTTCACCGGAACGGAAACCAACCCAAAACTAATGGTTCCAGAAGCGATCGCGTGTGCTGCCATGATCCCGCCCCTCCACGGGCCGACACCATACCATCGATCGGTTGACGAGGCGAGGAGGAAGTGGGCAGAACGAGGCCGGGGAGACCGGAGACGGGCAGGGGAGACCCGACCGCACTCCACAGGCCGATGGCGGAAGGCTTTCTTCGGGAATACCGGCACAAGCGCGATCCCTCCAGGACCCCAGAGCCGTTCGGTGCCGCGCCGCGCAGGAGCGCCGGGAATGGAGCCGGCGTTGGCGGATTCGTGGTGCAACAGCACGCCGCGAGACGCATGCATTGGGACCTGCGGCTGGAGATCGCCGGCGTGCTGGTGAGTTGGGCCGTGCCGCGCGGCCCGTCCCCCAATCCAATGGAGAAGCGCCTCGCCGTGCAGACCGAGGACCATCCGCTGGAGTACGCCGACTTCGAGGGCATCATCCCCCCGGGCAACTACGGTGCCGGCGCCATGATCGTGTGGGACCGCGGCACGTACCGCGCGCTCGACGGAGCGGCGTCGGCGGACGCACTGGCGCGCGGCAAGCTGGACCTCGACATGCGCGGGTACAAGCTGCGCGGGCGCTGGACGCTGGTGCGCACCAAGGGTGAAGGGGGAAAAAACTGGCTGCTGATGAAGAAGGCCGACGACCACGCCACGGCAGCCGAGCTGGTCGTGGCGCAGCCCGCATCGGTCCTGTCGGGTTTGACCATCGAAGAGCTCAAGACGCAGACGCGACGCACGCCGCAACTGGTTGCTGCGGCGCAGGCGGCCGGTGCCCGACGGCGTGCGCTCGATGGAGCGGCCCTATCACCGATGCTGGCGGAAACCGCCGATCGGCCGTTCTCAAAAGCCGGCTGGTTGTTCGAGCTGAAGTACGACGGGGTGAGAGTGTTGGCTGTTCGTGCGCCGAGCGGGCCGGTATGCCTGCGCTACCGCACCGGGCGCGACACCACCGCCAGTTTTCCGGAGATTGCGCGCGCCGCGGCACACCTGCCCTGCGATGACTGCATCGTCGACGGAGAGATCTGTGCATTAGATGATCGCGGCGCCAGCTCCTTTGAGCTCATCCAGCAGCGCTTGGGACTGACCGACGCGGCGGCCATCGCGCGCGCGTCCCTTGAGGTGCCGGTCGTTATGTTTTGCTTCGACCTGCTAGCCGTAGCCGGGTACGACCTCTGCTCCCTCCCGTTGCGCACCCGCAAGAAGCTGCTGCGCATGCTGGTCCCGGCCGTGGGAGTGTTGCGCTATGCGGAACATTTCGAGCACGAGGGTACCGCCCTATTCGACGCGGCGCGTGATCTGGGTCTGGAGGGCATCGTCGCCAAACGTGCCGACTCCGGCTATCAACAGGGCCGCCGCTCCCGCGATTGGCTGAAGATCAAGGTGCAGCGGACCGCGGACGTGGCGATCGTCGGCTACACGCGCGGCAAGGGGTCGCGGCGTGACCTCGGTGCGCTCATGACCGCGTGGTACAAGGACGGCGAGCTGGTGTACGCCGGCAACGTCGGCACCGGCCTCGATGCGCGCAGCATTGCGACGTTGCTCCCGCGGCTGGCCGGGACAACGCGCCCGGCGCCGGCGTTTCGCGGCGAACCGCCGGGACCAGCCCGTATGAACGCTTTTGTTGAACCGGGTCTGGTGGCGGAGGTGCGCTACAGCGACGTCACCGAGGCTGGCGTCTTGCGGCATCCCGTGTTCGTGCGGCTACGTGACGACAAGGCAGTCCGTGATTGCGTGGCGCCGCGTGCGCGGAGCGCCCCTGCCGACGTGCAGGTTGCTCCAGCTCCGGCGCCACGCACGCAGCTCCGCCTCAGCAATCTCGACAAAGTGTTCTGGCCGGCGGACGGCTACACGAAGGGGGACCTGTTGCGATACTACGAAGAGGCCTGGCCGTTGCTGCAACCCTACTTGCATGACCGACCGGTGGTCCTGACGCGCTATCCGGACGGCATCGCCGGCAAGAGCTTCTTCCAGAAGAACGCGCCGGACTTCACGCCCGAATGGGTGCAGACCTGTCACATCGAGGACAACGACTACTTCATCTGCAACGACCGGGAGACGTTGCTGTACGTCATCAACTCGGGCTGCATCCCCCTGCACGTGTGGAGCGCGCGGCGCACCGCCCTCGAGCGACCCGACTGGATTATCTTGGATCTGGATCCCAAGGGTGCGCCGTTTCGGCACGTGATCCAGGTCGCGCGTACGGTGCACGTACTCTTGGGAGACCTCGATGTGCCGCACTTCGTCAAGACATCCGGGCAAGACGGCTTGCACATTCTTCTGCCGCTCGATGGCACGCTGAACCATGCGGAGGCCCGCATGTTTGCCGAGTTGCTGGCGCGCGTCAGCGCGGCCGAGCTGCCGGAGATCGCGACCGTGGCGCGGCCACTCGGTGCGCGTGGCGGTAAGGTCTACATCGACTTCCTGCAGAATGGGTTCGGCAAGACCATCGCCGCACCGTTCTCGGTGCGGCCGCGGGCGGGTGCCCCGGTTTCGACACCGCTGGAGTGGCGGGAGGTGACGGCGCGCTTGGACCCGACGCGGTTCACGATGCGCATCATCCCGGCGCGCTTCAAAAAGAAGCCGGATCCGATGCGCACGCTCCTGGCGACCCGGACGAACGTCGCCACGGCGCTTGCTACACTGGCGCAGAGAATGGGCTGACGCGTGAGCCGCGATCCTGGTCACGTATCTTGAATCGCCGGTGCGTCTCTGATAGCCGCTATCGGAGCCCGTAGGACGCTTGCGTTCGCACTTCCCTTACCGTGAGATGCCGGATAGAGTGCAGTCGAGAGCCAGTGCACTGGCTGGCGGGGCACCCCGAGACGCAGAACGATCAGGGGATTGTCGTGCGCTCCCAAGGATGCCGGCGATAGCGATACCGGCGGGTGGCTTGGGCACAGACGAGAAAGAGGAAGGTGTGACAATGTCGGCGAACGGTCGCAGCGTTGCGGGCCATGCCAAAGCGTCCAACGTTGCTGGAACACCCGAAATGAACGGGGCGGGAAGACAAGGGGAAACGGTTCATGGAGAATGAGCGGTTCGACACGCAGCCGGCGCTCGGACGATCGAACGGTCCCGGGGGGTCGCGGCGGAAGCGGCGGCGGCAGCGTTCACAACGCGGTCGGCACCGGCGGCCGGGGCCATCACAGACGCAGCAGCTCGACATCGTGAGTCGTGAGCGGATCTTCCAGGAGCTGGAGGGCCTGCTGCGACAGATCCGCGAAGAGGCCGAAGAGTCGGCCGGTTGCGCGGAAGAGCACGTGGCTGAAATGGCGCACGCCGTCGCGACGTTTACGAAATCCCTTGAAGAGCAGAGCGATCCAATCTCTGAGCGCGTCCGCGGTGAGTATCAGCGTATCCGCGACAAACTGAGCCAGGCACTGAAGGGCTAGTCGCCCAGATCGGTGGCGGTGATGAGGCTGCCGCAATTGGCGGCCACGGCGCGCGCCAGACGGCGCGCCAGGTCGTCGATCGCCCATTGGCGCCCCGCGAGAAAGCGCGCGGCGTCTTCGGCCAACTCGGGAACGGCTCTGCCGCCGGTGCGCGCGAAGTGGCGGAGCAAATGTTCGGCGACGGCGAGGATGTCGGCACGGGCGCGCGGCACCGGATGCACGCGCAGCAGGTGCTGATCCTGTATGGCGGTCGTCGCCGCCGATCGGCGCGCTCCGCCGAGAAGGTGTGCACCGCGGCGCGCGCGCTGGTTCGTCCGCTTCATGCCAGCAACCGTACCGAGCAACCGACATGCCAGGGGTCGTCACCGCTCCGGTGAGAATCCTCCGGCGGCGGGGGGTGTCGCCCAACTGCCGCTGAGCGTTTGTTTGTCGGCGAAGCGGCGCGGCGGGAGCGGCGGTCGCCTACTTCTCGCCGATGCCGTGTTTATCGAGACGGTAGCGCAACGCGCCGCGACCGATGCCCAGCAGGCCCGCCGCGCGAGTCAGATTGTGTCCGGCGCGATCCAGCGCCTGCACGAGCAGGGTGTGTTCCAGCTTGTTGAGGTCCACGCCCGTCGCTGGCAGGGCGCCGTCGGTCGAACCGATGGATTGGTCCGTCGGGAAGTCAGCGGCGGCTATCAAGCTGCCGCGGCTGACGATCACCGCCCGCTCAATGGCATTGGCGAGCTCGCGCACGTTGCCTTCCCAGGGCGCGCTGAGCATGTAGTCGACGGCTTCTTTCGAGAACCCGGGGAGCTCCTTGCCGGTCTCGCGTGCCAGGCGCGCCAGGATCTGCGAGGCGAGCGGCAGGATGTCCTCGCGGCGCTCGCGCAAGGGCGGGATGGGGATCGGGAATACGGTGAGACGGAAGAAGAGATCCTTACGGAACTGCTTGGCGCGCACGCGGTCGCGCAGCGACGCGTTGGTCGCGGCCATGAGCCGCGCCGCCACGTGCACTGGCGCCGTGCCACCGAGCGGCATCATCTCACGCGTCTCGATCACGCGCAGCAGCTTGGCTTGTTCCTGCAGCGGTAGATCGCCGATCTCATCGAGGAGGAGGCTCCCCTGGCCGGCCTGCTCGAGGAGGCCGGCCTTGCGCTGCTGCGCTCCGGAAAAGGCGCCCTTCTCGTATCCGAACAGCTCGCTCTCCACCAAGGTCTCCGGGATCGCTGCGCAGTTCAAGGCGAAGAACGGACCGCTGCGACGAGCGCTATTGTAGTGGATGGCGCGTGCCAGGACCTCCTTCCCGACGCCGCTCTCGCCGGTGACCAGGACGATCACCTCGCGGCGTGCCGCGTCTTCGGCAAGCTGCACGACCTTCTGCATTGCCGCCGAACGCGCCACCAGCTGCGAAAAATCGTACTTGTTCTCGACCGCCTCGCGCAGCCGGCGGTTCTCTTCGACCAGCGAGGTGTGCTTGATTGCACGCTCCACCAGCGCCAACAGCACCGACGGACGGACCGGACGCGTCAAGAAATCCAGGGCCCCGGCCTTCATGGCCTCGACCGCACGCTCCACCGAACCATACGCGGTCACCACGATCGCCTGCAGATCGCTGCGTCGTTGCCGCAACCGCTTGAGCAAGGTGATGCCATCCATCTCCGGCATCGACAGGTCAATCAGCGCGACATCAATCACGTGGTCGGCGAACACCTTGAGCGCTTCACGTCCCGACTCCGCGGTGACCACGGTGTACCCCGCTTTCTCCAGCGGGTATTGCATCAGGCGCCGATTGTCCGCGCTGTCGTCCACGACGAGCACGCATCCTTTTGGCATGACACTGCTATCGTACCAAATGGGGATCGACGCTCCAAATCTGTCTTCGCGCCGCCCCCGTCGACCATTGCCGGATGCAGCGCGTTTGCGATATCGTCGCCGCGCATGCAGATCTCGCGCAGGCACCGTGGGCACGCCGGACAGCGGCGCCGGCCGGTTCACCGGCGGACAGCACGCCCGGCGAGATGATCGCGTTTGCCCAACGGCTCGTCTGGACGCTGATCATCCTGCTCGGCGTGACCTGGCTCACCTTCGTCATTGCGTTCGTCGTTCCCGCCGATCCGGCGCGCACCGTGGCGGGGCCGAAAGCCGATCGCGAAACCCTGGCGACGATCCGCAAGGATCTCGGGCTCGATCAGCCCGTACCGTTGCAGTACGTGCGTTACCTGCAGCGGCTCGTACACGGCGACCTCGGGCGGTCGTACCTGACCCGGCAGAGCGTGCTACAGGCCATCCTCGAACGCCTCCCGGCGACGGCGTATCTGGCGCTGGTGAGTCTGTTGGCGTCGGCCGTCATCGGCGCCGCCGTCGGGTGTATCACAGCATCGCGGCACGGATCGGCGGTGGATCTGGGGATCCTGGTGGGATCGCTGGTGGTCCTGTCCCTTCCGGTGTTCTGGGTAGGCATGATCCTCCTGTACGTCTTCGCGTACCGCCTGCGGCTGTTTCCGTTGGGCGGCTTTGGCGTAGTGAATGTCGTGTTGCCGGCGTGCGCGCTCGGGCTCAACGGCGCGGCGTACTATGCGCGTCTGGTCCACACGAACATGCGCACCGTCCTTGACCAGGACTACGTGCGCACCGCACACGCCAAGGGTCTGACGCCGCTGCGCGTGTACGGCAAGCACGCATTGCGCAACGCCTTGATTCCCTTGGTCACACTGCTCGGCCTCGACTTCGCCGGTTTGATGAGCGGCGTGGTGTTGACCGAGACCGTCTTCAACTGGCCGGGCTTGGGCCGGCTCGCGGTCGAGGCGGTGTTCAACCAGGACATCCCGATGATCATGGGGACGGTGCTGTTCAGTGCCGTCCTGGTCGTCGGTGCGAACATTGCCGTCGATCTGCTCTATCTGGCCATCGACCCGCGCATTCGCAGTCAAGGGCGTTGAGAGGCCGTGCAGATCGGACCGGGCGCGGAGCGGGGAAGATCGATGATGCAGCGAGGGGAGTGGGGTGGCGCGTATCTCGTGCCGGTCGGCGGGGCGATGGTCGCGACCCTGGTGATGGTGGCGCTGGCGGCGCCGTGGCTGGCGCCCTTCGATCCGCTCAGGGCCGTGGCCGATAGCCTGGGCGATCCGTTTTCACCACGACTGCCCTTTGTGCTCGGGACCGACGAGCTGGGGCGTGACGTGCTGAGCCGGCTGCTCTACGGCGCGCGCATTTCGCTGCTCGTTGCGATGATGGCCACCAGCCTGGCGGTGGGGATCGGTGTCACTGTCGGCGTGTGCGCCGGCTATTTCGGCGGGTGGGTCGACAGTGTGTTGATGCGCCTGACCGATGTCGTGCTGTCCTTCCCTGCGCTCCTGCTGGCGATCGCGTTGGCCGCGCTGTTCGAGCCGGGATTGACGTCGATCTTCGTCGTCATTGCGGTGGTCAGCTGGACGGGCGTGGCGCGCACGCTGCGCGGCGAGGTCCTCTCGGTGCGCCAACGGGATTTCATCACCGCGGCGCAGGCCATGGGTGCGACACCGCTGCGCCTGATCGCACGCCACGTCCTGCCGAACGTCCTGCCCACGGTGTTGGTGATGGGCGCGCTCAGCACGTCGAATACCGTGTTGCTGGACGCGGGCCTGAGCTATCTCGGCCTCGGCGTGCCCGTGCCGACACCGAGCTGGGGGAGAATGATCAGTGAGAGCCAGACGTACTACCGGATCGCGCCGTGGCTCATGATCTTTCCCGGCCTGGCGATTGTGTACGCAGTCGTCGCCTTCAATCTGCTGGGCCATGGATTGTTGGCGCTCACGGGGAAGCGGGACGGGCATCGATGACGTACCGCCTCCTCGGCTGTCTATTCGTCGTACTGCTCGGTTGCGCGACCTCCCCCGACGATGCTCCTCCCGGCCCGTATCTGCGTCTGGCGGAACGCGACGACGTTCCCACGCTCGATCCGGCACGCGGCTACGACACGGTCTCGTGGCAATTCGAAGCGATGCTGTTCAATACCCTCGTCGACTACGACGCCGACGGCAACTTGCAAGGCGAGTTGGCCACCGCGTGGGACGTCTCCGACGATCATCTCACGTACACCTTCCATCTGCGGCGCGACGTTCGCTTCACGAATGGTCGTCCGCTGGTGGCGGACGATATCCGCTATTCGATCGAGCGCACCTTGAACCCGGCCACCCGCTCGCAGGGAGCGGAATTCTTCCGAGGTATTCGTGGTGCGGAGCAGTGTACCGCCGCGCCGTGCCGGCTGGCCGGCATCGAGATCCTCGATCCGTACACCGTGCGTTTTCGGCTGCGCCAGTTCGACCCGTTGTTCCTGCACAAGTTGGCCATGCCGTTCGCCGCCGCCGTGCCCGCGGAAGAGGTGGAACGCTGGGGCGAGGACTTCGCGCGCCACCCGGTCGGCAGTGGTCCGTTCGTGCTGAGTGAGTGGGCTCCCGGCCAACGCCTGCAGCTGCAACGGAATCCAGACTACTTCGTTCCCGGGGTGCCGCGGCTGGCGGGTGTCGTGCGGCTCGTCGGTGTCAGCGACGACCTCGCGTGGCTGAAGTATGATGCCGGCCAGTTGGATGTCGTTGCGAGCATCCCGCCTGCTGAGTTTGCGCGGCTGATCCGCACGCCGCGCTACCAGCCATTGCTGCGTCATGTGACCACGATGCGCACGCAGTACATCGGGATGAATTGTCGTCTGCAGCCGTTTACCGACCGGCGCGTCCGTCAGGCGATGAACTTTGCCGTCAACAAAGTGAAGCTGCTGCGCTTGATCAACAACCGTGGCACCGTCGCCAAGGGTTTCGTGCCGCCCAACATGCCCGGTGCGAATCCGGACCTACCCGGCTATCCCTTTGATCCCGGACACGCCCAACGGTTGCTTACCGAGGCGGGCTATCCGAATGGGTTCACCACGATGTTGTGGGTCCGTTCCGCCGACGATACGTTGCGACTGGCGCAGTCGATTCAGCAGGATTTGGCCGACGTGCACGTCGCCGTGCGGATCAAGCCGATCGCGTGGGGGCCGTTTCTCGAGGCGGTCCGGTCACCGGACCTCGTACCGATGTTCTTGCTCGGCTGGGAAGCCGACTTTCCCGATCCCAGCAACTTCCTCGAAGTGCTGCTGCACTCGAAGTACATCGGTTCGAACAACGATACCTTATATAGTAACCCCGAGGTCGACGCGCTCCTGGATGAAGCCGCCGAGACGGTCGATACGGAGCGGCGTCTGCAGCTCCTGCGAACCGTCGAGTTGCGCGCCATCCAAGATGCGCCGTGGGTGTTTCTCTATCACCCGGTGTCCTACGAAATCGTGCAGCCACGTGTGCGGGATTTTCGGCTGCACCCGCTGCGGCCGGCGCGTTTTGACCACGTGTGGTTGGCGGACGCCGACGGCAGCCAACCGCCTCTGGGCGCGAGCGCGGCGCGCTAGTCGACTCCCGACCAGAGTGGCCAGCGCCTCCCATTCGACATGCTCGGCGACGGTACGTTTTTTCTCGTGGGAATTAATGGCAAATCATCTTCCTGCCCGCGGGAAGACGGAGGTAGGCTACACCACCACGGGCTTTCGCGGCCCGTTTGGCCGGGTGCTTGCTCACAGCTTAGTCAGAGCCGTAGCTCGGCCCTAGTATGAAGGAAGCGATGTTTTACGAGCCCCTGACCGCGGGGCGGGTGCTGTGCACGTTGTGTGCGCTGTACTGCAAGATCGCGTCGGGCCGCCGCGGTGCCTGCGGAGTCCGCGTGAACGTCAACGACGTCCTCTACACGCTGGTCTACGATAAGGTGATTGCCCGGCACGTGGACCCGATCGAGAAGAAGCCGCTGTTCCACTTCTACCCCGGTAGCCGGTCGTACTCGATTGCCACGGTCGGCTGCAACTTTCGCTGCTT
>Ga0209415_10020737_pt1 | contig 10189 bp, 8 predicted proteins | sample PeaSoiSIISIP2007_FD_187696 | JGI IMG/M metagenome (GOLD analysis project Ga0209415, IMG submission 187696) | Peat soil microbial communities from Weissenstadt, Germany - SII-SIP-2007 (SPAdes) (version 2) | ecosystem: Environmental > Terrestrial > Soil > Wetlands > Peat | place: Germany...
CACTGTGGCCTCCGTTTAGTTGTTGCCTCCGTCGTGTGCTCTCCCGGGTATGGGAACGCCAGTTCCAGAACCTTGTGGGTGCCGCCCAAAAACGTCTCGCCGCGAGGCGCTGTAAGTGGTTGATTACACGTGGGGCGAATTTTCTGGAAATATCTGCCCAATATCGAACGATTTTGAGCTGATAGCTGCAAATTGCACGGCTCATGTGGGGCTTGGTGATGGGAGGAATACCACACACCTATAGGATACATACCAGGCATGGACGTACTGAGATAAAGTGGGCCTTCAATCCAAATAACGGCCAAGGAGGCCGTATCTGGGTGGAAAGCGCGCCCGGCCAAGGGAGTACCTTCCATTTCACGGCCAGCTTCGGCTTTGCCAAGGCCTCCCGGCCTCCGCTGCCCCTGGAAGAGACCCAACTGCTGGGCATGCGGGCACTGGTGGTGGACGACAATCTGACGAACCGCACCGCCAATCCGGGATCTCCGGTAGTTGGGTTCAGGGTATATAATCAGCTTCCAAGACAGCGAATCTTGCCACGGGAGGTCGCATGAACTGGCGCGAGGTTTCCGTCGGTGCAGCCGTTTGGCTTTGCCTGATGTGTTCTGTCGCGCCCGGACAAGCGCCCGGGCTTCCAGCTGAACCACCGACGTCGCAAATGGCTGCCAAGCCGCCGGATGAGAACACCCCGCGCGAACTGGTCTATCCCTACTACTCGTTGCGCGAGGGCGCCCAATCGGTGCTCAGTATGATGGACCGTGCGCCGCGGCCGGTGGAGTTTACGGTTGCCATACACAGCCAATCGGGGCGCACGGTCGTGTCGCAGCCCAAGACCATTCAACCCGCCGAGGAAGTGGATATAGACGTCAAGCAACTCCTAAACGATCTAAACATGGACTGGCACGGCGAGTTCATCGAGGGGACGCTATCCATCCTTTTTACGGGGAAGGGCAATCCACTGGGTGGGCGCATGAGCGTCGAGGGCCCACGTGAGAAGTGGAACATCGGGCCGGTGTGGACTTCGGGCGAATACGGCCAAAACATGTTCCCTGCGAAATTGGACACGCTCTGGTGGGACCTCGGCGGCACACGCGATTTGACGTTGCGCGTGAGCAACATTACTCCAAAAGCGCTGCAAGCTGACCTCCGCTGCAATTCGCCGGGAAGCAATACGATTTGGCCCTGTTGGAGTTTGGCCCTCACTAGCTGAAGATGCTTTCAGTTACTGAAGTGCGAGGAAACGTAGGAGCCTTTATGCAAAGAAAGCACTACATCGCCAAATGGTTAATAGGATTCGCCATGGTCGCATTGGGAGGGGTAGTCGCTCCTGGGTTGCGCACTGCGTTGCCGTTTGAGGGTGTAAGAACCGGGGAACGCCTTCGCGCCGACACTCGTTCCGCGGGCCGTGCCGCGGTCGGCCGCCTGCCGAAGCTTCGAATTCGAGCCGGCAACCGTCACCTGGTCGAGGACGAAAACGGAAAGCCGTTCTTCATCGCGGGAGTTTGCCCTCAAAGCATTATCCATTGGTCTACCCCTGATCAAATGGAAGCCTATTTCACGGACCGGCAGGCACGGCACTTCAATTTCGCGTGGGTGATGGTCACTGCTTTCGATTCGGCAGGACAGCGAGCATTAACGAATCCCACGGATGCGCACGGGGAGGCGATGCTGCTCAGCGGCAGCAGTTATAGCCCGCAAAATCTAAACCCCGCCTACGTCGCCTCGGTTGACGCCATGGTCCGGTCGGCCGCAAATCACGGCATATATTTGTTTCTGGATCCCTTTAATTCCACCTACGAGCCTGGCACCACCGGCTTTGACCCTTCCCGGCATTCGACCGATGAGATGCGCGAATGGGGCGAATTCTGGGGAAAGCGCTACCAGGACTACTCCCACGTGAATTTCGCGCTGGGCAGCGACAAGTTGGTTTGGCCGCAGGTGGACAGCGTGGTGGAGGGTCTCGAGAAGTATATGCCCGATCGGCTGGTGACAACCGATTGGGAGAATGGGCCGCCGGGCTACACTAGCGACGGGACGGGTCCTCACCGGCTCTATGACCTCGGTCATCGATGGGTCAATCTCGACGCCTGGTATGAATATCATGCTCCGCAATGGTCGACCTGGTATCACTACCAGATGCAGAACCCGGTGATGCCAACGTGCATTTTCGAGACACTGTACGAAGGCTTGGCGGCCGGAAGTGCGAAACATATCCCCACACCCCCTCAAATGATGAGGGGGCAGGAATGGGGAACAGTATTGAACGGCGGTTCCGGGTTCGGCATTCTCGGCTCTCCTGATTGTGTTGAGGACCCAATCCGATGGCTTGGGAAGGTTCCTGGGGTGGAGCAAGCCCAATACTGCACTACTTTCTTCGAGGCCCGGCAGTGGTACGATCTGATTCCGGACTGGTCGCATACGTTCCTGACGAGCCAGGGCGGAACTCCCGGGAAGGACGATTACACGTACGTGTCCGCAGGGCTGACTGGCGACGGCTCCTTGGGCGTATGCTACTACCCGGGCGAAAGCGGGGGGAGGTTCCAACTGACCTTCAACATGTCGAAGATGGGAGGGGGGACCGGGAACTCAAGGGCGCGCTGGTACGACCCCACAAACGGGACCTACAGGACCATCGGAAGGCTGACCAACTCGGGTTCACATTCCTTCATCACTCCCGACTCAAATAGTAAAGGAGGTAGGGATTGGGTTCTGGTGCTGGAAAAGAACTGAGCCTGCTTGTACTTTTTGGCCGCCTGTTTCCAGTCGGGTTGGAGGTTGCGGTGGCCTTGTCTGGAGGTGATGAGAATGAGTTACTTCAAGGCAATCCCAGAGCCGTCATGGCGCGGGTTATTCACAACGCGTGCGATCACTGAGGTTCGCACAATAAGAGTCTTGAGACTAGCCTATTGCACTGTTCGATAGGCTCCGAGGTGAGAGAAAATGCAAAATCCAACGTGGAACAGACTAAACGGTTTTCGGAGGGTTCCGCCTGCAGAGTGCCTCATCGCTATTCTGCTGGCGGCTACGATTGGACATGCGCAATCGCCGGGCGTGGTGACACAACTATCTGTCAGCACCAATAAGAGGTATCTTGTGGACCAGAACGGCGTTCCCTTTCTCATGCAAGGCGACAGCGCCCAGTCGTTGATTGTGGCGACGACCGACGCGGAAGTCATACAGTACCTGGAAAACCGGCGCCAAAAGGGCTTCAATGCCACAGTTGTGAACCTGATCGACGAACACGGCTATTGTAAGCAATCCGATACCCGATGTATGCAATTCAACACCGAATCTCGGCAACATCCGCCGCTGAACCTCGCCGGCGAGGCGCCCTTCACTACGCCCGGCGATTTTTCGACCCCCAATGAGAAGTACTTTGCCTACGCGGACTGGGTCATCAGGAAGGCCGCAGAATAGGGCATGCAGGTGCTCCTCTACCCCACCTTCCTGGGAGGCAAGAACAGTGGCGAAGGATGGTATGACGACCTCCTGGCGCTCGAACCTGAAAAGTGCCTTGCGTATGGCCGGTATTTGGGAAAACGGTACAAGGACTTTGATAACATTATTTGGGTGATGGGGGCAGACCGAGATCCGGGACCGGCCCAAGAAAATTTCGACTTGGTTGCCATGGGTATCAAGGAGTTTGACCATCGCCACCTCTTTACGGCACATGGTCACCCCGACGAATCCGCCGTGGATTGCTGCTCGCTGGGCCGCTGGCTTGACTTCAATACGACCTATACTTACGAAATAGTGCATGAGAAGCTGCTTGACGATTACAACCGCACACCCACCATACCTTTTATCCTGATCGAGGCCACTTATGAAGGCGAGCACAACGCCTCGGAAGTGCAAGTTCGCCGGCAAGCTTACTGGGCGACTCTGTGTGGCGCCTTCGGCCAGTTTCTGGGCAATGCCCCCCTCTATGGTTTCGAGGGGCCGACGATCTTTCGGTCCAAAGGGACCTGGCAGGAGGCGATGGATCTTCCGGGTTCAGTGGACATGGTCTATTGGCGCAGACTCTTCCGCTCGCGGACTTGGTATGACTTAATTCCGGATCAGAAGCACGAGGTGGTAACGAGCGGGTTGGGCGAGTTCACTGGCCTTGACTATCTGGCGGCGGCGCGAACCTCGGACGGCAGCACGGTGATTGCTTACATGCCGACGAGTAGAACCATCACGGTGGATATGAGCAAAGTGTCAGGCACCCAGGCCGTCGGTTGGTGGTTCGATCCCCGCACCGGACGAGCGACCCCAGCGGGCACCTTCCCCACCAGCGGCACGCAGGAACTAAGCCCGCCCGCCCAAGGTGATTGGGTTCTAGTCCTGGACGACGCCTCAAAGCGGCGCTTGCCTCCGGGTACTAATCAATAGATCTTCACGTCCGCAGGAGGGCTCCATTTAGCAACCCTCCCGGAGCCTCTCCCGTCAGGGTTACATCGAAAACGGCGCTACGGGTTACATTTCGAAATGTCTCAACACGCGCTTATCGGTTACGTAATAGATCTCCCAATTCGATGGATAGACGGCTCTGTCCTTTTGTTGCTATACTGCCCGACAACTGGCTATTCAGGGAAACCAGTCTGTGGAGGTGACTCATGACCGGACCTTCAATCAGGCGAGGCGGGCAGACGCTCGCCATCCCGTGTCTCTTCCTTCTGCTGTGTCCAGCTCTCTGGGCGCAGCTTTACACGGGCACGGTAACAGGGTTGGTAGCCGACCCTACCGGCGCCGTAGTTCCGGGCGCACAGGTCCATCTGGTGGATGAACTAAAGGGCTTCGCTTACACGTCCACCACTGACGCCGCGGGGAACTACCTTTTCCGCAGTGTTCCTCCCGGAAATTACAGAGTTGAAGTCCAGGCTGTAGGCTTCAACACCGAAACGCGGGGTGGTATCGTGCTGGAAGTCAACCACAACGTGACGGTGAACATTTCACTTCAGGTAGGGGCGACGAATCAGTCGGTCGATGTCACGGGACAAGCGCCCGTGCTGGACGCTCAGGACGCCGTGACCGGCCAGGTGGTGGATCGCACATTCATAAACGACCTGCCTCTCATCGGCCGCTCGATTTCGAACTTAGCGATGCTCACTCCGGGCGTCACAGAAGCGGATACCTCTTGTCCCGCCGACGTCACGGGCGCCGGCGCCCCGGGTGGCAACTGCCCGGGAAATAACTACGTTTCCGACGGCAGCCGCAACGCCACCTCTGACTTTATGATTGACGGCGTATCGACGTCCTTTCTTTTTCACAGTGTTCTCTGGACCACCTACGTCCCCTCGGTTGATTCGGTGGAAGAATTTGCCATCCAACAATCGAACTTCAGCGCGGAATATGGCTTCACCGGCTCAACGGTTACCAACATCGTGACGCGCACGGGCACCAATCAATTCCACGGCAGCGCTTACGATTTCTTGCGCAACCGGGCGCTCGATGCCAACAACTTCTTCAGCAATGAGGCCGGCATTCCCGTTCCCGGCCTGCGTTTGAACAACTTTGGAGCCACGGTCGGCGGGCCTATCCGGCGGGATAAGACGTTCTTCTTCTTCTTCGACTACGACGGCACGCGGGAGACGACTCTGTTTACCACCAACGCCGGCGTGCCCGACGCCGCGGAGCGCACGGGAGACTTCAGTGAACTGTGCGCCCGAGCCGCCGGGACGTTTGGTTCCAACGGCATGTGCTCGGCGGCTGGGGGACAATTATGGGATCCTTACACAGGGGTCTACAACGCGGCTCTGGGTGGTCCTGTGCGGTCCGGCTTTATTCCTTTCAACAACCTCGGAACTTACCAGAGTCCCGGAAACCCCAACCTCGCCGGCACCGGTTATCAGCTTGCGGCACGGCCTGGGAACCTGATCGATCCCATTGCCTCCAAGTATCTGGGGACGCAATTCATCCCGCTGCCCAATTACAATGTCGGAACCACTGCCTACAATCCCTACACGAATTGGGAGGGATCCCCGGTCGAAGTTACTCGCAACGATCAATACGACATCAAAATCGATCACCGTTTCAGCGAACGCGATTTGTTGAGCGTGAAGTACTCGCGAGACAGGAACGATCAGCCTCCATTCCCCTGCTACAGTAAAACCGATCCTGCCGACCCCTGCATCGCGGGGACCTACGTCGCGAGCGCCCATCTCGTGGCCATCAATTATAGCCACTCATTTACGCCTGCGCTCCTCTTGACGACGTCCTATGGCCTCACGCGAGGGTTTTTCACGCAGGGTGGGCCTGAGAGCGAGCCGCAGTTCAAGGGCATTTCTGCGTCGGCAACCCTCGGCATGCCCCAATACATGGATCGGTCCGGCATTTACTGGATGCCCTCGGTCAATTTCGGGGGATACTCCACGACGGTCACCGAGTACGGCGGCTCGTCGGGCCAAGTTGGCACTTTTGGATATTGCTGTGCGGTCGACGGCAGCGAGGCTCATACTGCGGTGGCCGCGCTCGCTTGGGTCAAAGGTAAACACAGCCTGAAGTTTGGCTTTGACGGCCTGGTGCATCGTTTCAACTACACCCTACCCGGTTTTCCCGCTGGAGATTTCAATTATGATTTCACCAGTACGTCCCAGTACCCATTTTCAGGCGGAGGCGATGCCATCGCGAGCTTCCTCACCGGTGTGGGCAGCCCGCAAGAGTCCGGCGGAATGGGCAATTATGACATCCCGGCCTACAGCTCCACTCAAAGCTTTCAGTTCGCGCAGTTCATCCAGGACAACTGGAAGGTCAGTCCGAAACTCACCCTGAACCTCGGTTTCCGTAACGAAATTAACACCCCCCAGACCGAGCGCCACAACCGTATGAGCAAGCTCGATCTCAACGTGGTGTCGCCGCTCGATGTTCCCAGCTTGGGCACGCTCCACGGTGGCGAGGTATTTATGGGTCCCGGCGACCGTAGCAACTACCTTGCTAACTACCATAATATCGGGCCCCGCATCGGCTTCGCCTATCGTCCCCTTAACGACCTCGTGGTCCGAGGGGGATACGGGATCTATTACTTGATCGGCAATACCGGGGCAACGGCTCCGGTTTTTCCCGGATTCGACGGCTACAACGAAGTGACTCCATGGCTCACCAGCTATCACAACGATCACGCCACGCCTTGGGGGAGATTTAGCGATCCGTTTCCGATTGTGGGACCAAATTATCCGGTTGGGAACACTCTTGGGCTACTTAATCAGGTCGGCTTCGGAGCCAATGCGCCGATTCCCGCCATCGATTCCAGGACGCCTTATGAACAGACTTGGACTCTGGGCATTCAGAAACAGTTGCCTTCCAGCACGCTCCTGGACATCTCTTATCTCGGAAAGAAGGGCACGCATCTTCTCTCCAGTGTTTACTTCAACTATGACACCCTCGGCCCGGAAGTGGAACAATACAACCCCACGCAAATTGGCAACCTCCTGACGTATGTTCCCAACCCGTTCTACGGGATCATCACCAATGGGACCAGCGGGCTTTCGGGTTCGACGGTGCCAGCCTTCCAACTCCAGTTGCCGCACCCGCAGTTCACGTCTGTCGATGGCGACGCCGCGCCGTGGGCCAACTCCATCTACAATGCCTTGCAAGTGAGACTGGAGAAGCGCTTCTCCCACGGGCTCCAATTTTTGGTGACTTACACCTGGTCGAAGTCTATCGACGATTCTTCCGGGTCGGGGGGTAATACGTTCCTGGGCGGTATTTCGAGCCTTCAGGATCCGAACCGATATGAGCTGGAACGGAGTGTATCGAGTTTCGACCTTCCACACCTGCTCCAGTTCAGCTACGTCTTCCAATTACCAATCGGCCGGGGGAAGGCTTTAGCCGGCAAGTCCAATTCAGTGGTCAATGCCTTCATCGGCGGCTGGCACACTGCGGGGAGCTGGCGGTTTAACGACGGCCGGCCCATCGTCTTGGGGCTTCAGGGTGGTCAGAGTCTACCTACTTATGGGGGGCAACGCCCAGACTTGACCGGCACTTTGACTTGCACCAGTGGTTCCTGGGCGACTCGATTGAACGATTACTTTTCTAACCCGCAAGTCGTGGTCACTCCGCCTCCTTTTGCCATCGGCGACGCACCACGCACCACCACAAGCTGCCGGCTGCCCGGAGAGTCGAACGCAAACCTCTCCCTTTATAAGCAGTTCTCTCTAGCTTCGTTACGCGAGGGCGCGCGCATCGAGTTCCGTCTGGAAACCTACAACGCGTTCAATCATCCGCAATTCCTCGGACCGAATACGACTCTCAATTCCGGGAGCTTCGGGGTGATCACGGGGCAGGCGAATCAACCCCGCCAGGCTCAGGCGGTGTTAAAAGTGTACTGGTAACGCTGTAAGACTCGTAGTCAGTCAGGTAGCCCTCTCGCCGGGGAAGAGGGCTACCGATTTCCTTTCATCGTGCGGCCTTCCGCGTCCTCCCGGGCGGCTCGTGTTGCCATTCCCAATGGCGTCCTGCCCTCGTTGTCTTTTGCGTTGACATCGGCTCCGTCCGTACGTGGCGTACTCGGTTCGGAAAGTGCATTGGGCGCCCCGCCCAATTCTGCGGGGGACGATCACCGTTATCACTACGCACGTTGGAATGGGAAGCAACACCCGCCGAAGCAGTGAGCTGATTCTGCCACGCCCAGAGCCGGGATGAGCACATTGACTACCGCGAAGCATCAGAAGTCCCAGTCCTCCGCTTCCTGCTTCCGGGTCGGCACCTTCCCCATGCACACCGCACATTTGTAATGGCTGTCCGCAGCCACCCTGGTGCCCCTCGGCAGTCCGAGCGCGGCCATGATCTTCCTGACCATCGGCTTGCTCTTGATGATGCAACGGTCGGCGAGCAGGGTGAAGAGGCCGGTCGCATCGAAACGGTTCGCCCGCCCGCGAGGGCAGTCCTCGTAGGGCGTCCCCTGGGGGACAACGCCGCCTTGCTGCAAGCGCGACCAGAATTCAGGATGGCCGACGGCAAATGTCCGGAAGCCCGCCAGGCTTGGGACTTCGGTCCACGGCAGGCCGTCAACGATTGGCTTCCCGTTGACCACAAAGAAGAGTCCGACCTGAGGCTCATTTGCCTTCTTCGCATCGGCAGTGGGCTTCCTCATGGATAACCCCTTTGGCTATCGGTCCTGGAGGTCGATTGCAACCGGCTCCCTGCCCGGGCCGCCGTAATCGCCCAGGACGGAGGCGTTCACGAAGAGGGTGTCGCTCGTCCGCAGCGTGCCGTCTCCGGCATGGATGTGCCCGGAAACAGGTACGCTCGGGACAACGAGTTGCGGGGTTGCAGGCTACGGCCATGTTGCGCTGCTTGGCGTCCCTCACCAGCTTCCTGACATCGGACTGGGCAACCACAGCCTTGTCCTTGTTGTCCACGACCATCGCGGGCTCAAGGGCGTTGCCGGCCGCGTCGGCAAAGGCCATCAGGTAATCGCCGTTCCGAGGCAGCTTCTCCCCCACCCAGATTCCCGGCCACGACCTCGCCTCTTCGGCAAAATCAATCTCCTCCCGCTTCCCGACGCGGCTCACCTTCGCCGTCTCGGCCTCGAGCTCCCGGTTGCGCTCGCGGAGGCCGCCTATCTCCTGGAGATAGTCCTTACCCTGGCGGGCAAGGTCGTTCGCCCTCGCCTTCTCTCCGCTCAGCGCAGCTTCAAGCTCGGCACACGCTCTCGCGACCTCGGCCTTCCTCTGCTCTTCCGCGAACTTCTGGGCGGCTTCAAGCTCCGCAATCCGCCTCGTCATGGCGGCAGCCTGCTCCTGCAATTCTCTTTCGGCGGCAAGCCGCTCCTGCTGCTTGGCATTTTCGAGCGTGGCAGAAGCGTTCTTCCGATACTCCTCCAGGCGGACAACCAGCTCCTCCTTCTCAGTCCGGAGCTTCTGCAGTTCGGCGCTGTGATTGCCCGTGGCCTCGGCCAGCCGCCTCGCAAGCTCCGCGTCGAACTTCGCCCAGCGGGCCTGCTCGCCATCCTTCTCCTTGGCCACGAGCAGCCGGATGGCCTCCTCCGCGCTGAGCTGCGCCACCCGTGCGAAGTCCTTCATGCCCAGCCGCTCAAGGACCTCGGATCGGCTGAGCTCGCCCTTGCCCAAGCATAGCGGGCACTCGATGGCCTCGGGCAACGGTACGGTTGTGTTTGTCATGGCCATTGTTCGTGAGCTTTCGGCAGGGGTGAGCAGTCATGCACCCTTGCCGGTGGGCGTCCGGCGAACTCACGGCCACGAGGAAT
>Ga0209415_10020738_pt1 | contig 10189 bp, 7 predicted proteins | sample PeaSoiSIISIP2007_FD_187696 | JGI IMG/M metagenome (GOLD analysis project Ga0209415, IMG submission 187696) | Peat soil microbial communities from Weissenstadt, Germany - SII-SIP-2007 (SPAdes) (version 2) | ecosystem: Environmental > Terrestrial > Soil > Wetlands > Peat | place: Germany...
GAAAAACGGATTGCCGGTTCCGGCGGCGAAGATCACCACCCGGCCCTTCTCCAGATGGCGGATCGCCCGCCGGCGGATATAGGGTTCGCACACCGCCTGCATCGAGATCGCCGACTGCACCCTCGTCGCGATGCCGCGGCGCTCGAGCTCGTTCTGCATCGCCAGCGAATTTATGACGGTCGCCAGCATCCCCATGTAGTCGCCCGAGGCGCGTTCCATGCCGACCGCCGCCCCCGACAATCCGCGGAAGATATTGCCGCCGCCGATGACCAGGCACAATTCGACACCCAGATCGTGGACCGATCGAATTTCGCCGGCGATTCGCTCGATCATCGCCGGGTCGAGGCCGTAATCGCGCTCGCCCATCAAGGCTTCGCCCGACACTTTGAGGAGGACACGGCGATACTTGAGATCGGCTGGCATTCGTCCTCGGCCCGTCCGGCTCCGCTGCCCGTCCTGCGGATGCCCGCAGACTACACCAAACTGCGCCCGGCGGGGCCATCCGATTTCGCGTCGACGATCAACTTACTGGCGTCTCCGCCCCGTCCCCGAGCCGGCCCGCCCCCCTGTCGCCCGTCCCCGGCACGGCCCCCGGCACGGCCCCGTCACCGCCCCGGCACCGCCCCCGGCACCGCGATGTCCAGCCAGCCTTGGGCGGTGACCTTCGCCCGGTCGCCAGGGCGCAGCAGCACCGTTGTTGTCGGCGACTCGATGAGTGCCGGGCCGGCGATTACCTGGGCCGGGGCGAGCCTGTCGAAGCGATAGAGGGGCGCTGTGACCCAATCGTCGAGGTAGATCCGCCGCTCGCCGGCGGGCGGGGCGGGCGGCGCCGCGGGCAAGTCGGGCTCGTGCGGCAAATCCTCGAGGATGCCGGAAACGGCGACCCGGGCGTTGACGAGGACGCATTCCTGGTCGGGCATCGCATAAGTGTAGAGCGCCTCGTGGCCGCGGTGGAACAGCGCGACGATTTGCGGCAGCGGGTCGGCAACCGACCAGTCGACCGGATCGAGCGGCACGGTGATCTCGAACACCTGTTCGCCATAGCGCATGTCCACCGCGCGAGCAGTCTTCGTGGGCCCGGCGAAAGAGGTGCGCAGGCGGGCCAGTCCTTCGGCTTCCATGTCGGCGAAGAGCCGCTTCACCGCACCGCCGTCGAGAGTGCGAGCGTCGCCGATGTGGGTGCGGGCGACCTCGAAGCGAAGATCGGTCGCCAGCATGCCCCAGGCCGACAACACCGCGGCGAGGCGCGGCACGATGACCCGCTTCAGGCCGAGCTGGCGGGCGATCTCGGTGGCGTGCAGCCCGGCTGCGCCGCCGAAGGCAAAGAGCGCGAAGCGGCGCGGATCGACGCCGCGCCGCACCGAGACGAGCCGAACCCCTTCGGCCATCGTCGTGTTGACGATGCGATGGATGCCGCGCGCCGCGGCGAGGCGCTCGATGCCGAGCGCGGCGGCGATCCGGTCGACCGCGCTCGCGGCCGGGATGGGGTCAAGCGACCGAGCACCGCCGAGGAAATTCTCGGGGTCGAGGTAGCCGAGGACGAGATTGGCGTCGGTGACGGTCGCCTCAATGCCACCCTGACCGTAGCAGGCGGGTCCGGGGACGGCGCCGGCGCTCTCCGGCCCGACATGGAGGATGCCGCCCGCATCGACCCGCGCGATCGAGCCGCCGCCGGCGCCGATCGAGGCGATATCGAGGGAATTGAGCGCGATCTGGTGGTCGCCCACCCGGCGGTTCATGACAAGCGCCGCCACGCCGTCGATGACGAGACTGATATCGGTCGAGGTGCCGCCCATGTCGAACGGGATCAGGTTTGGTTCGCCGAGGAGGCGGCCCGCGTAGACGCTGCCGGCGACCCCGCCGGCAGGTCCGGACAACACCCCGCCGGCGGCGAGCCGGCCCGCTTCGGCGATCGGCGCGACCCCGCCATGCGACTGGATGATGAGAGTGGGGCCCTGGTAGCCCGCCTCGTCCAGCCGCGCTTCGAGCCGCGTCAGGTAGCGCGACAATACCGGTCCGACATAGGCGTTGATGATCGTCGTCGAGACCCGCTCGAACTCCTTGATCTGCGGCAGGACCTCGGAGGACAGCGAGACGTAGACCCCCGGAAGCGCGCGCTCGAGCGCCGCGCGCGTTGCCGCTTCGTGGGCAGGATCGCGCCAGGCGTGCAGGTAGCAGACCGCGACCGCTTCGACCCGCTCTCGGCGCAACACCGCGATCGCGTTATCGAGCGAAGCCGGATCGAGCGGGGTATCGATGCGGCCATCGGCGCGGATCCGCTCGGTGACGCCGAGTCGCAGGTGCCGCGGCACCAGCTGCTCGGGCGGCGGCATGCGAAGATTGTAGCGGTCGTCCTTCAACCCCTCGCGCATCTCGATAACGTCGCGGTGGCCCCCGGTGGTGAGGAGCGCAGTCTTGGCGCCCTTGCGCTCGAGGAGCGCATTGGTCGCAACCGTGGTGCCATGGACGATGCGCTCGGTCCGGCCGAGGAGGGCGCTGCGTTCGAGCCCGAACCGCCCGGCCAGCTGTTCGAGGCCATCGAGGACGCCGAGCGAGGGGTCGTCGGGGGTCGAGGGCACCTTCGCCAGCACCGTCGCCCCGCCCACGTCGATCGCGACGAGGTCGGTAAACGTCCCCCCAACATCGATGCCGATCCGGTACACGGCCCCCACGCGGTACATTGCCCCCACCCTAACCCTCCCCCGCAAGCGGCGGAGGGTTAGGGTGGGGGTTCGTCACAAACCCTGTTTCGACATCGCGCACCAGCGCCGCCGGGTCGCGACGGGAGGGATCGCCCCAGCCGCCGCCGCCGCCGGATTGGAGGACGAGGCGGTCGCCCGGACGGATTACAAGACCGGTCTCCTTGGTGCGGATGGCGCGGGGCTCCATGTTGCCGGAATGGAGCGTATAGCAGTGCGTCGCGCCATCCTCGCCGCCGAGGATGCCGCAGGCGCCGTGCCGCACCCCTTCGCCCGCGGTGTTGCCGACCGCCGGTTCCTCGGTTTCGACGACCATCTCGACGATGCCGCCGGGACCGCCGCGAAACTCTCCGGCGCCGCCCGAATCGGGGCGGAACTCGTGGGTCTTGAAGAACAAGGGAAAGCGCACCTCGGTGACTTCGAGGCTGCCGAATTTGATGCCGCCGGCCGAGTGCCATTCGCCGGCGCCGGGCCAGCCGTCACCCTTGGCCGAGGCGCCGCCGCCGGGCCGCCCCTGGAAGAAGTGCCAGAGGAACGGACGGTCCCTGCGCGGGTCCCGGCCCTGGATGGCGATACGGAAGCGCCGTCCCCAGCCGGCCATCGCCCGCTCCGGGCAGGCCGGCGCCAGCGCCTTGACGATCGCCTCGATGATCTCCTGGCCGCAATGGCTGGTGCACAAGGTGAGCGGCAGGCCCTCGCTCGCCCACACCACGCTGCCGGGCCGGGCGACGAGCTCGATCGGCCGGAAGGTGCCGTCGTTCTTCGGTGTGTCAGGGTCGATCAAGAACGACAGCGCTACGACGACGGCCGAATAGGTGTTGGGGTAGGAGGAATTGACGAAGCTCCGCACTTCGTCGTGCGAATCCGAGAGGTCGATCCTAAGATCGCTGCCCGATTTGGTGACCGTGGCGCGGATGTGGATATCCTCGTTGCCGCGCCCGTCGTCGTCGAGAAGCGCTTCGCCCTTGTAGACCCCGTCCGGCCACTGGGCGATGACCGCCCGGGTCTGACGCTCGGCGCCGTCGAGCACCGCCTCGATCGCCTGATGCGTCACCGCCCAGCCGAATTCCTGGGCGAGCGCGAGAAAACGCCGCTCCCCGGCATGTGCCGAGCCGATCATCGCCGCCAGATCGCCCTGGAAATCGCGTGGGTGGCGCACATTGGTCGCGATCATCTTGAGGACGTCGCGGCGGACCTCGCCCCGGTCGTAGAGCTTCAACGGCGTGATCCGGATGCCTTCCTGCCAGATATCGGTCGCCGCGGCGTTGTAGGCGCCGTGCGTCGCCCCGCCGATATCGCTCTGATGGGCGCGGTTGATCGACCAGAAGCGCGGCTCCTCACCCTCGACGCCATTTGGCTCGAAAATCGGCACGAAGGCGGTGAGGTCCGGCAGGTGGTTGCCGCCATGATAGGGGTCGTTGAGCAGGAACACATCGCCCGGGTGGATCTCGCCGCGGAAAAACTCGGTTACCGCGCGGGCGGCGAACGGGAGCGCGCCGACATGGATCGGCACGTGCTCGGCCTGGGCAATGAGCCGCCCGCCCAGATCGCAGATCGCGGTCGAGAAATCGCGGCTCGAATTGAGGATCTGTGAGTACGAGGTGCGCAGCATCGCTTCGCCCATCTCTTCGACGATGGCGCGCAGACGGTGCTGGATCACCGAGACGACGACCGGATCGATCTGGGCAGACAATGCAGCAGCCTCCGCGCGCGGGTTTCCTCGGAAGATCGCCGGTTCGTCGGCAATTGTCACGGCGCGCCGCCGGCGGCCTGATCCCGCTGCGGCTTTTTGAGGAGGAGGGTGAAGCCGGCGATCGTCAGCTCGGCGTCCGAGCGCGCCTGGAATTCGCGGCTTAGCGCCGGCCGCGGTGTCGGCAATGCGGTCCAGCGCAGGATCTGCGTCGTCGACACGATAAAACCGGCCGCTTCGGCGATGCGGCAAATCTGCGAAGAGGACAGGCGATTGGTGTAGAACCCGCTGCGCGCGACGACGCTCCATTCCCAGAAGCGGTGGGAGAACCGCAGATTGTTGAGGGCGCCGCCGAGGTGGTCGCGCAGGTCGATCATATGCGAGGCGGCGCCGCCCGGCCGCAGCACGCGAAAGCTCTCAGCCAGAAAGCGCTCGAATTGGCCGAGCGGGATGTGCTCGAGCACGGCCTGCGAGAACACGAAATCGATCGACGCGTCGGGGATTTCGACAAAGGCCGCCACGCCATCGGTCCGGTAGGCCGCGTCCGATGCCGCCAATACCGAAGCGATGCCGCCCGGCGGCGCCAGCACCGGGGGCACGAGCCCGTGGCGGGCGATACACTCGAGGACGGCGCGGTAATGTGCCGGGTCGTCGACCGCAAACCGGCCGACATCGATGAGCCAGCTCTGTTCGGCGCCGTGGGCCTTGGCCCAGAGTGCGCCTGCAATACTGTCGCCCGGCCCGATCTCGACAATGCGGCGCAATGGCGCGGTGGCGAGCGCTCGGTAATGCGAGAGGTGCACGAGAAGATTCGCGCCGCGCCGCTCGACGTCATCGGCAAGGCGGCCGTGGCGAAACACCCCGATGCGCCGCCACCAGGAATGCGGCACCGGCAGCCGGGTCAACACCATCTTGAGGATGATCTTCGCCCACCACGGCAGGGCCGCGCCGTCCCGCTGCCCCGCGGCGAGCATCACCGTATCGGCCGGCTCAAGGATCACTCAAACGCTCACGCATCAAGTATGTTTAATGGATGACCGCATCGGCGCCCGCTGACAACCCCGCCCGTGGCCGCGGCCTCATTCTCGCCGCGCCCGCTTCGGGCAGCGGCAAGACGCTGGTGACGGCGGGGCTCTTGCGGCTGTTGCGCGAGCGCGGGATGCGCGTCGCCGCCGCCAAGGCCGGGCCCGACTATATCGACCCGACCTTTCATGCCGCGGCGACAGGCGGCGCCTCGATCAATCTCGATCCCTGGGCGATGCGGCCGGGCACACTCGCCGCGCTCGTCGGCGGTCTCGAAGCGGATGCCGACATCGTGCTGTGCGAAGGCGTGATGGGGCTGTTCGACGGCGCCGGTCCCGACGGGGAGAGCGGCTCGACTGCGGCCTTAGCGCGGATCACCGGCTGGCCCGTCGTCCTCATTGTCGACGCGCGCCGGCAGGGCGCTTCGGTCGCCGCGCTCATCGCCGGGTTCGCCCAGCACGACCCCTTGGTGCCGCTCGCCGGGGTCATCTTCAACCGGGTCGCGGGGCCGCCCCACCGCGCCGTGCTCGAGGCGGCGGTGGCGCGCCACCTGCCCGACATCGCCGCTCTCGGCGCGCTGCCGCGCTGTCCGGATCTAGGGCTGCCCGAACGCCATCTCGGCCTCGTTCCGGCGGGCGAGGCGGCGGCGGCCGAAGCCGTCATCGCTAGCGCCGCGTTGGCGGCCGCCGCTAATCTCGACATCGACCGCCTGCTCGCGCTCGCGCGGTCCGCATACCCCCGCCCTAACCCTCCCCCGCAAGCAGGGGAGGGGACAGCCTCGCCGCTGGCGCCGCTCGGGCAGCGGATCGCCATCGCGCGCGACGATGCTTTTCTCTTTGCCTATCCGGCGGTACTGGAGGGCTGGCGCCGGCAGGGCGGCGAGCTGTCATTTTTCTCGCCGCTCGCCGACGAGGCGCCGGACCCGGCGGCGGACGCCATCTACCTGCCGGGCGGCTACCCCGAACTGCATGGCGGCCGGCTCGCCGCGGCGGAGTGCTTTATCGTGGCGCTGCAGCGAAAAGCGGCGTCCGGCGCGGCGGTCTACGGCGAGTGCGGCGGCTATATGGCGCTGGGCGAGAGCCTGATCGATGGCGCCGGCCGTACCCACCGGATGGCCGGACTGCTCCCGCTTGCGACCAGTTTCGCCAGGCGCGGGCTGCATCTCGGCTATCGCTCCGCGACCCTCCTCGGCGCCGGTCCGCTCGGACCCGAGGGCGCGCGGTTTCGTGGGCATGAGTTCCATTACGCGACGACAATTGCCGCCGGCGCCGCCGCGCCGCTGTTCGTGCTGGCCGATGCCTGCGGCAACGATCTGGGGGCCGGCGGGCTGCGGCGCGGCTCGGTGATGGGGTCGTTCATCCATCTGATCGACCGCGCTGATGATTGAAGCCGCCGGCATGCCGTCCGCCAGTTCATCGGCCCGCGCCCGGCTCCCAGCGAAAGACCTGTTCGCCGCCGGCCGATACGGTTTGGCGGAAGCCGAATTTTTCGAGGCGAGCTGCCGTGTCGAACCGATTGAGTGGCGGCACGATGATGGTTATCGGCACGAGGCGTGCCTGCACCTTCGCGATCAGGGCGCGGAAGATACCCCGGCCGCGATGTTCGGGAGCGACGCCGGCATAACGCAGATCGAAAATTTCGTGCTCGGCGTAATGTCGCTCGAGCACCTCCGGGTCGACCAGAACGAACCCGATGATGCGCGCCTCTTCGTCCAGCGCGACCCAGGACTCCCCAACCCGCCCGCAATTGCGGATGAGGGCGTAGAGCGCTTCTTCGCGCTCGAGCGTATCGACGAGGAGCGGGATCTCGGGCGCGAGACGCAGCAAGAGAGCGTGAATTTCGGGGGCATCCTCGACCTCGGCCGGCCGATAGGCGATCCCCGTCGATGCGTCTGCCACGCTATTTCTCCGGGTCGATCAGGCCGCGCACGAACCAGCGCTGCATCAACAGCACCACCGCGATCGGCGGCATGATCGCCAACAGCGCGGTCGCCATCACGATTTGCCATTCGGTCTGGGTGTCGCCATTGCCGATCATCTGGCGGATGCCGATGACAATCGTCGTCATCCCGGGACTGTTGGTAATGAGGAGCGGCCACAAATACTGGTTCCAGCCATAGATGAAGAGGATTACGAACAGCGCGGCGATATTGGTGCGCGACAGCGGGATCACCATTTCAACGAGAAATCGCCACGGCCCGGCGCCATCGATCTTAGCGGCCTCGACCAGCTCGTCGGGAATTGTCAGAAAGAACTGGCGGAACAACAAGGTCGCCGTCGCCGAGGCGATCAGCGGCAAAGTGAGGCCGGCGTAGGTGTCGATCAGCGACAGATCGGCGGCGATCTTGTAGGTCGGGATGATGCGTACCTCGACCGGCAGCATCAGCGTGACGAAGATTGCCCAGAAGCAGAGACGGCGTAAGGGAAAGCGGAAAAACACGACGGCATAGGCCGAAGGCAGCGAGATCACGATCTTGCCGATGGCGATGACAAGCGCCATCACCAGACTGTTGAAAAGCATCGCCGTGACCGGCTCGCCGCTGGTCTTGGCGGTGCCGGCGCAGAGCGCCTCGGCGAAATTGGCGACGAGCCGGGTCCCCGGCACCAGCGTCATCGGCGCCTCGAGGATGTCGGGCAATCCGTGGCTCGACGCGACAAAGGCGACGTAGATCGGGAGCAACACCAGGACGAGGCCGGCGATCAGCACGGCATGGGGGATCCAGGCCGTGTGCCGCGCGGTTACCATCGTCGTGTCCGGGGCGCGCTCATGCGTAATGCACCCGGCTCTCGATGAAGCGGAACTGGATCGCCGTCAGCCCGATGACGATCGCCATCAGCACGACCGACTGCGCCGCCGAGCCCCCGAGATCGAGGCCGACGATGCCGTCGTACCAGACCTTATAGACAAGGATCTCGGTCGCCTTCGCCGGGCCCCCCTGGGTCACGTTCTGGATCACTCCGAAGGTGTCGAAAAACGCATAGACCATGTTGACGATGAGGAGGAAAAAGCTGGTCGGGGCCAACAGCGGGAAGATGATCGCCCAGAACCGCCGGTGCGGGCTGGCGCCGTCGATCGCCGCGGCCTCGATCAAGGATGGCGGGATCGCCTGCAGCCCAGCGAGAAAGAACAGGAAATTATAGCTGACCTGCTTCCAGGCGGCGGCGAGGATAACCAGCGCCATCGCCTGGCCGCCGTCGAGCAGATAGTTCCAGTCGACGCCGAGAGCGCGCAACGCCGCAGCGAGGACGCCGATCGACGGGTTGAACAGAAACATCCACAGGACGCCGGCGATCGCCGGCGCGATCGCGTAGGGCAAGAGGAGCACGGTCTTATAAAAGGCGGCGCCACGCACCACCCGGTCGGCCATGACCGCCAGCAAGAGCCCCGGCGCCAGCGCGAGGAGCGCCACGGCGGCGCTGAAAATCGCGGTGACGGCGAACGAGGCGAGGTAGTCGGGGTCGGCAAAGAGCGCGGCGAAGTTGTCGGCCCCGACAAAACGGGTCGCCAGACCGAAGGCGTCGCCGCCGCGCACCGATTGCAGCACCGCCTGTGCCGCCGGCCAGAAGAAGAACACGATCGTAACGCCAAGCTGCGGGGTCAGCAGCAGCGCCGGACACACCCAGCCGGGGAAGATGACGCGCCGTTCCATCTAGGCCAATGTCGGAGGCTGAAGCGCCATCGCCTCTACTGCACATTCTTCTGGAACTGCCGCAACAGCGCGTTGCTGCGCTGGACCGCGTCGTCGATCGCAGCTTTTGCGTCCATCTTGCCGGCGAAGGCGCTTTCGAGATCCTCGGCGATGACGTCGCGGATCTGCACCATATTGCCGAACCTGAGGCCCCGCGAATTCTCGGTCGGCGGCTTCGCCGTCATCTGGATGATCGCGATTTCGGTCCCGGGGTTCTTGTCATAGAAGCCGGAGGCCTTGGTCGCCTGGTAAGCCGCCTTGGTGATCGGCAGATAGCCGGTGGCCTCGTGCCAGGCTTCCTGCACCGCGGGGCTCGACAGGTAGGTGAAGAACTTGGCGACGCCCTTGTATTCCTCCGGCTTTTTGCCACCCATGACCCAGAGGCTGGCGCCGCCGATGATCGAGTTTTGCGGCGCGGCCGGAACATCGGGATAGTAGGGCAATTCGGTCACGCCGAACGGGAATTTGACCCCGGCCTTGAAGGTGCCGTAGGCGGCCGAGGAGGTCTGGATCATCCCACATTCGCCGGAAATGAACTTGGGCTCGGGTGTGCTCTCGCGCCCGCCGTAATCGAAGCTCTTGTCCTTCTGGGCGGCCGCGAGATTGGCGATGTGGCGGATGACGGTCGGGTTGTTGAAGTCGAGCACCGCATCGGGGCCTTCCAGCCCGTTTGCCTTGGTCGCCAGCGGGAGATTGTGCCAGGCGCTGAAATTCTCGATTTGGGTCCAACTGACCCACGCAGCGGTGAAGCCGCAGGGCAGCCCGCCGGCGCGCAGCTTTTTCGCCGTCTCGAAGGTTTCGGGCCAGGTTTTGGGCGGCTTATCGGGGTCGAGCCCGGCTTTTTTGAACGCATCCTTGTTCCAATAGACGACCGGGGTCGAGCTGTTGAACGGATAGGACAGCATCTTGCCATCGGCGGTGCTGAAATAGCCGGTGACCGCCGGCAGGTAGGCGTTGGGATCGAACTTTTCGCCGGCATCCGCCATCAGCTGATAGACCGGCTTCACTGCGCCCTTGGCCGCCATCATCGTCGCCGTGCCGACCTCGAACACCTGCACGATGTCGGGCGGGTCGCCGGCGCGATAGGCG
>Ga0209415_10020739_pt1 | contig 10189 bp, 9 predicted proteins | sample PeaSoiSIISIP2007_FD_187696 | JGI IMG/M metagenome (GOLD analysis project Ga0209415, IMG submission 187696) | Peat soil microbial communities from Weissenstadt, Germany - SII-SIP-2007 (SPAdes) (version 2) | ecosystem: Environmental > Terrestrial > Soil > Wetlands > Peat | place: Germany...
AACCGCACTAGAATCATAAGCTTGCTAGTGCACCTCTTGATTCCGAAGTTCGCACCCGAGGATGTCGCGAAGTGATGTGAACTTCGGAATCGGTGCACTAGTGCCCGAAATAGGCGCGCTCCAGCCGATGGGGCAGGTCGGCCTGATCGGTCCGGTCCTCGAGCACGATGCGCCCTTGCGCCAGCGCGTAGACCCGGTCGGCCACCGCAATCGATTTTTCGACGAGCTGCTCCACCAGGAGCACGGAGGTGCCCTTCCAGCACAGCCGCGTCACGACGTCGAGCACGCGGTCGACCAGCACCGGCGACAGCCCGGCCGACGGCTCGTCGAGCATGAGCAGGCGCGGGCGGCGCACCAGGCCTTGCGCCACCGCGAGCATCTGCTGCTGGCCACCGCTCAGCGCGGCGCCGCGATCGTGCCGCTTGGCGGCGATCTCCGGGAACAGCGCCAGCGCTTCGTCGATGCGCGCGGCGCGCTCACCGCGCGGCAGATCGTAGCCGGCGAGCAGCAGATTGTCGGTCACCGACAGCTGGGTGAACACGCGGTGGCCCTCGATGACGTGGCAGAGCCCGGCGCGCACCACCTCGCGCGGACCGGCGCCGCGCAGGTCACGGTCGCCGAGCCGCACCTGCCCGGTCCACGGGAGAAGACCGGAAATGGCGCGCAGCAGCGTGGTCTTGCCGGCGCCGTTGGGGCCGAGCAGGGCGACGACCTCGCCGGTCCCGACCGTCAGATCGACGCCGTGCAGCACCGCGATCTTGCCGTATCCGGCTTCCAGCCCGCTGATCGCCAGGAGGGGCTCGGGGTGCGGCTCGGGCCGGGGCGCGGGCGAGGGCGAGGGCTCAGCCGCCGAGATAGGCACTCACCACCTCCTTGTGCACGCGGATCTCCGCCGGCGTCCCTTGCGCGAGCACGCGTCCGAGATTGAGCACGGTGACCTGATCGCAGATGTCGAAGATCATGTCGGCGTGATGCTCGACCAGCAGCACGCCGGTGCCGTGGCGGCCGATCTCGCGGATGAGCCCGCCGAGCCGCGCGATCTCGTCGGCCGACAGGCCGGCGGCGGGCTCGTCGAGCAGCAGGAAGGCCGGCCGCAGCATCAGCGCCCGTGCGATCTCGATGAAGCGCAGCTCGCTGTGCTGCAGGCGGTCGGCGCGGACGTCGTCGAGCCCATCGAGCCCCACGGTGCGTAGCGCGCGCCGCGCCGCCGCGCGCAGTCGGCGCTCGTCGTCGCGGTGGCGCCGCAGCGACAGCAGCGACTCGACGAAGGTCGCCGTCCCCCAGATGGTGCCGCCCATCATGACGTTCTGCATCACCGTGGCTTCGCCCACGATCCGCGGCGTCTGAAACGTCCGGGCAATGCCGTGCGCGGCGCGCGTCACCGGGCTTGCGGCGCCAAGCGGCTGGTCACCGAACGTGACGCTGCCCGCCTCCGGGCGGTAATATCCGGAGATCACGTTGAGCGCCGTGGTCTTGCCGCTGCCGTTCGGCCCGATCAGGCCGTGAACCGCGCCCGGCGCGATGTCGAGGTCGAGGCCGTCGAGCGCGCGCACACCGCCGAAGCTCAGGACCACCTGGCGGAGCGAGATCGGCCGCGCCGGCCGTTGGCTGCCCGGCGGCTGCCCGTCCGACAGGACCTGGCCGAGCAGGGCAGGGCGAGGAACCACGGCGCGGTTCACGGTCAGCGGCCTGCGGCTGCGAAAATCGATCAGCGCCGCGATGCCGCCCGGCGCCACCAGCACGATGAGCAGAAGGAGCACCGCGTAGAGAAAGGTCGACCAGGCGGCGAGCGGCGCGGCGAATTCCGGCAGCAGGGTCAGAATGATCGTGCCGAGCATCGGGCCGATGATCGAGCCGCGGCCGCCGATCAGGATGGAGATGAAGAACAGGATCGACAGATCGAACGTGAAGGCGTCGGGCGTGATGTAGGTCTGCAGCGTTGCGAACAGCCCGCCGGCGATCGCCGCCACGGCGCCGCTGAACAGGAAGACGGCGACCAGCAGCCTCGCCTTGGAGATGCCGATCGCCTCGGCCGCGACGTCGGCGTCACGGACCGCGATCAGGGCGCGGCCGAACCGGCCGTGGGCGATGTTCGCCGTCATCCAGGTGCACGCGCCGGCGAGCGCCAGGCACAGATAGAAGAAGCCGGCCGGGGTATTGAACGGCGCCGGCAGCTCCGGGCCGGGCAGGCCGATGCCGCCGCCGGTCACGCTCTGCCAGGCGAGCGCCACCTGGGTGACGATCGTGGCGAAGCCCAGCGTCGACATGGCGAAATAGAAGGTGCGCAACCGCAGCGCCGGCAGACCGACCACCACGCCGAACAGCGCGCCGGCGACGCCGGCGAGCGCCAGCGCCGCGAACGCCGGAAGCGGCGGCAGAACCGCGCCGCCGGCGAGCACGCTCGTCGTATAGGCGCCGAGGGTGAGCAGCGCCACGTAGCCGATGGCGAGCTGGCCGGCGAAGCCGACGATGAGGTTCAGCGCCGCCACCAGCAGCCAGTAGATCGCGGCCCGCGTGGCGATCAGCACCCAGTAGTCGTTGCTCAGCTGCGGCACCGCGGCGGCGAGCCCGAACACCACCAGAAAGGGCAGGATCAGCGCCCAAGGTGCAGGCGTGCGCGCAGGGTCGTCGGCGCGCGCTTCGGCGACTGCATCGCGCATGTGCTCAGACCCGTCGGGCCGGCGTGGTGCCGAGCAGGCCTTGCGGCGCGGCGAGCAGCACGATGATGAACAGGACGAAGACGGCGACCGAGGAGAAGATGCCGCCGACGATGAAGTTCGCCGCCTGCTGGAAGACGCCGAGCGCGAACCCGCCGATCAGCGCGCCGCGATTGTTGCCGAGCCCGCCGAGCGCGACCGGCACGAATCCGTAGAAGTTCAACAGCGGGCCGTTGGCGAAGAAGGCGAGCAGCAGCTCGCCGCCGGAAAAGCCCGCGAGGCCGCCGACGATTCCCGCCAGCGCGAAGCTCGCGATCCTCAGTCCGCGTTCCGGCAGGCCCAGCGCCCGCGCGGCGAAATTGTCCTCGGCGATGGCCAGGAAGGCGCGCCCGATCAGGGTCCGCCGATAGAGCAGCTCGAGGCCCACGATGGTCGCCGCGCAGGCTGCCACCGGCAGCCAGAACTTCTCGTCGGACGTGCCGCTGCCGATGCCGAGCACGCGCGGGAAGGGCTGCGGCTCGGTGCTCCATTCGATCGCGGTGACCTGCTGGATCATCAGCGCCAGCGCCAGCGTGGAGAGCACGTAGAGGTGCTGGTCGAGGCTCTTGAGCACCGGCCGCACCGCGACGATCTCGGTGACGATCCCGACCATCGCGCAGCAGGCGAGCGTCAGGATGAAGCCGACGATCAGCGGCAGGCCGAGGCGGAGCACGAACAGCGAGCCGAGCACGCCGCCGAGCATGCCGAGCTGGCCGGCCGTGAAGCTCATCACCCGCGAGGCGGAGTACATGGTGTTGTAGGTCACGCCGACCAGCGCATAGACCGCGCCGACCGCCAGACCCGCGGCGAGGATCGAGCTGAGCATTGGTTTCCCGGGTTTCTCGTAGATCCGCGGCGCTCCTCCGCGAGATTCCTGTGTGGTCGCATTTCCTTTCGCCGAACCGGCGTCCACTTCGGCGGAAAATGCTTGTCCTGCGTGAAGTGGCTGAGCGCCGTCAGCCGTATCCCGGAGCCAGCACGAAGGCGCCGTCGCGGGCCGAGCTCGCCTCCGACATCACCACGTCCTGGGTCGGATAGCCGTTGTGCTGGCTCGGGGTGAACGTGTAGTCGCCGAAATAGCCCGGATATTTGTCGAGCGTGTTCCAGTACCTGATGATTTCGTCGGGCGCTGCGCCGGCATTCTCCACCGCCTTGGCGACGAGGTTGATCGCGTCGACCCCGCCCGCGACCCACCACAGCAAAGTGTCCGACAGGGTCACCTGTCCCCTGAGGCGGTCGACGAATTCCTGCGAGCGCGGCGGCAGCCTGCCGTTGGCGTCGAAACTGCAGCTGCGATAGCCGATGACGTAGACCTTCTGCCAGTTGGCCGGCTTCTCCACCAGATTGGCGACCTCCCCCGACGACATCGACGGATGGCCGACGAAGGGCACGTCCCAGCCCATCGCGGCGCGGGTGTTGAACATGCGGGCGTCCATGCCGGTCGAGACGCTCCACACCACGATCGCCTCGGCGCCGGCATTCCGGGCGCGCAGCATGTCGGGCATCATGTCGGGCTGGGTGGAGTCGACGTTGGTCTGGTAGACCACCTCGCCGCCGTCCTTGACGATGCCGGCGACCGACTGCTTGGTGGCGGTCACGCCGTAGCCCGTGGTGTCGCCGATCACCGCGATCTTCTTCACCTTCAGGATGCCGAGGCAGTAGCCGCGGACCGCGGCGTCCCATTGGACGTTGGACGGCGCCATGCGGAACGCGCTGGGAAATTTTTGTGGATCGATCAGGCTGTCGACCACGCACGGATGAATGTTCGGCATTTTGGCGCGCGCCATGATCGGCGTGACGGCGAGCGCTTCGCCGGAGTTGGTCGGGCCCCAGATCGCGTGGACCTTGAGCTGGCTGATCATTTCCTGGGTGGCGTTGACCGCCTTGGTCGGATCGCCCTGGGTGTCCCGGGTCAGCACCTCGATCTTGCGGCCTTTCACCCCGCCGGCTGCATTGATCGCGTCCGCCGCCCACAGCACGCCGCGATTGAAGCCGACCGCCGGCGCCGAGCTGGGCCCGGTCAGGGCGGCCAGCCAGCCGATGCGGATCGGCTCGGTCTGCGCAATCGCCGGTCGCGCCAGCCCGGCCGCGGCGGCAGTCGCGGCGGTGCCGAAGGCGAATCTCCGACGCGTCAGTCGCATGCCTGCCTCCCGGAATTTTCTGTTTTCTCGGTCATGGTCGTTTCGCCGCGGACTATCGCGCGACGCTTCCGGTCATGCAATACGATGACGGCGGCACCGGATGGGCCACGCGCTGCGCAGCGCGCGCCCTGCCGGTCTGCTGGAGGATGTCGATCCGCTCGCCTACCTCGGAGGGATGAACTGCGGGCCGACGGTGCGGATCTTGGACGGGTCCGGCGCCGGTGCCGCGTCCGCTGGCTCGACCGCGACAGGCTCCGGCGCGGCGGCCGCATCGGGCTTCTGCTCCGGCTTGCCCCTGCGGCCGTCCTGCTTCGCAGGCTTCGCCGGCTCGGCGGCCTTGGGCTGCGACATCGCCTTGGCGCGCTCCTCGGTCACCACGATGTCGCCGCGCTCGAGGGTCTCGTCGCGCGCGCCGAGCGCGTCCGCCCAGCTCTGGCCGGGGCGCCGGCAGCTGCACGCCGGCGTGTATTCCTGGCGGTAGTGAAACGCAGTCGGCAGATCGGCATAGCGCTTGCCGTTGATCGACACCGCCTGGGTGACGTCCTCGCCCGGGTTGCGGTGGGAAAACAGCATCACCTCGGCCGCCGGGCACGTCCGCTGGCAAACCCGTTCATCGTCGGCGAACCTGCTCGGCACCGTCGAGAATGAAATCGGATAGTAGAAGCCGTCGCAGGTGCGCACGCACAAGGTGCGGTAGGCCGACTGGCCGAGGTCGGGGTAGGGATTGTTGGGGTCCAGGGTCGAGGTCGACGGGGAGGGCGCCGGGCCGCCGAACAGGGTTTCGAAAAACCCGCGCGGCCGCTGCGGTACGGCGTTGACGTATTGCGGCCCGCAATCGTTCTGTCCGAGCGCGATCAACAGGGCGCGGCGCTGCTCGCCGCGATCGGCGCCGCCGCTCTGCAGGCGCTGCAGCTCGCCGGTCATGCGAGCGAGGTTCGCCCGCATGCGCTCGATCTGCCCGTTGATATCGCCGCATTGCGGTCCGCCGCCGCCGCCGAACAGGAAGAAGCCGGAGCTTTCGCAGCCGTTGCGGCGCGCCTGGGCGGTGAGACGCTCGAGCTCGGCCTGCTGCTTGCTCGCCGCCTCCTCGTAGCGCCGCACCTGCTCGGCTCGAACCGGATCGACCTGGCCGCGGTCGAGCGCGCCGAGCTGGCTCTCCAGCCTGACGCAGGCCTGGCTCTGCTGGCCCGCCGGCGGGGCGCCCGGAGGCGGCGGAACGCCTTGCGCCCTCGCCGTCGCACAGGCGCCGGCAACGATGAGGACGGCCGGCGCGAATCGCAGGATCGACCTGAAAATCATCGTTGGCCCGTGGGTTTCGGATCGATCTGGCACGCCAAAGGTGACCAAAGTGTGAATTGCGCTGGGGCGTCTCATTCGGCGTCGGGCTGGTTCTCCGGCCGTGCCCGGTCGAACGCCGCGAGCTTCAGGCAAGCCGCATCCACGCCGACGATCTTCGGGAACCGGTCGAGCGGCACTTTGAAGCGCCGTGCATTGTAGACCTGGGGCACGATGCACAGGTCGGCCACGCCGGGCTCGGAGCCGACGGCGTATGGCCCGGGCCGGATCAGCGCCTCGACCGCCTCGAAGCCGGTCGTGATCCAGTGCGCGTACCAGGCGTCGACGGCCTCCTGGTCGTGGCCGAGCGGACCTCTCAGATAGTTGAGCGTCACCAGGTTGTTGATCGGATGGATGTCGCAGGCGATGATTTCCGCGATTCCCAGGGCCTTGGCGCGGGCCACCGCGTCGGTCGGCACCATCGGCGGGTCGGGAAACGCGTGGTCGAGATAATCGATGATGGCGAGCGACTGGACCAGAACCTCGCCGCTTTCGAGCACCAGCGCCGGAACCCGCATTTGCGGGTTGATGGCGCGGAACTCGGCGCTGTTCTGCCGGCCGCCGTCACGGATCAGATGGATCGGCGCCGTCTCGTAGGCCACCCCCTTGAGATTGAGCGCGGCGCGCACCCGGTAGGCGGCCGACGACCGAAAGTAGGAATAGAGCTTCACGGCATTGTCCTCGCTGACCTGGGCTGCGATGGGGCTGTCCGGCCTCGGCGGTTCGCCCCGTCGCGGCCGGCGCGTGGATCGTCGGTTGGCCCGCTCACCCCTCGTCCGCGGCGCGCGGCGGCTCGGCGGCGAGCTGGGCCGCGCTGTCGGTCAGCGCCGTCAGCACCCGGTCCATGCCGGCCTGGTCGCACGGCTCGACCGCGGCAACGAGCCGCTGCGCGAAGACGAGCGCGGCCGGCGCGAGGTCGCGGTAGATGTTGACTCCGGCCGGCGTCAACGACAGCAGGGCTTCACGCAGATCCCCACGGTTGGCACGCCGCATCACCAGCTGTCGGCTCTCCAGCATTCTGACGGCCCGCGACACCTTGGTCTTGTGCATATGGCTGTGGGCGCCGATCGCCTTGCCGGTCATCACCCCATACTGGCCGAGCGTCACCAGGACGCGCCATTCGGCGATGCCGATGTGGTAGCGCTTGGCGTAGATGCGGGAGAGCGCCTCCGCCATGATGTTCGCCAGCAGGGTGATCCGATAGGGCAGAAACTCTTCGAGACGGAGCGGAACCACCGTGCCCTGTTGGGCGGCGGATGCCCGAACGTTCTCCTCGACCTGCGCTTCGTCGCCCATCGCAGACCTTGCCTTGCGTCACGGATGGCGGGAACATGACTCAGGAGTGATTTCCGCGCAACAGCTCGCCGAGGACGTGCATGACCGCCATGACGGCTCGACCGCCCGGCGCCCGATCTGCAGCCGGCCATGCACCCGGCCTCGACGGGGACCACGGCGCGGCAGTTGCGCGCGCCTTCGACCTCAAGCGGCTGCCGGCCGATTTCATTGACGATCCGTTCCCATATTACCATGCGCTGCGCCGGCACGACCCGGTTCACCGCATGCCGGACGGCGCCTATCTGATCACGCGCTACCGCGACTGCGAGGCGGTGTACAAGGATGCCAAGACGTTCTCGTCGGACAAGAGGGTCGAGTTCGCGCCGAAATTCGGGGATTCGCCGTTGTTCGAGCACCACACGACGAGCCTGGTGTTCAACGATCCGCCGCTCCATACCCATGTGCGCCGCGCCATCATCGGGGCGCTGTCGACGCGCGCCATCGCCGGGATGGAAGCCGGGCTCGTGGCCCTGGTCGACCGGCTGATCGCCGGCATGGCCGAGCGCGGCCGGGTCGATCTGATCGAGGACTTCGCCTCCGCGATCCCGATCGAGATCATCGGCAACCTGCTCGGCGTGCCGCACCAGGAGCGTGGGCCGCTGCGCGCCTGGTCGCTCGCGATCCTCGGCGCCCTGGAGCCGGTGCTCACCGAGGCGCAGCTCGCGCACGGCAATGCCGCGGTCCGCGATTTCCTCGCGCTTCTCGATGGCCTGGTCGCCGACCGCCGCCGTCATCCGGGAGATCCCACGCGCGACGTGCTCACCTGTCTGATCCGGGGCGAGCACGAGGGTCGCCGGCTCACGGCGACCGAGCTCATGCAGAACTGCATCTTCATTCTCAACGCCGGCCACGAGACCACGACCAATCTCATCGGGAACATGCTCCACGCCCTGATCACCTGGCCCGGCGAGCGGCGCCGGCTGCTCGACGGCTCGGTCTCGATCAGGACGGCGATCGAGGAGGCGTTGCGGTTCGAAAGCTCCAATCAGCTCGGCAACCGGATCGTGACGGCCGACACCGTCCTCGGCGGCATGGCGATGCCCGGAGGCACGCTCATCACCATCGGCATCGGCGCCGCTAACCGCGACCCCGAGCAGTTTCCCGATCCGGACCGCTTCGATGTCGCCCGGGAGCCCAATCGCCATCTCGCCTTCGGCTCCGGCATCCACCAGTGCGCCGGAATGAACCTGGCCCGTCTGGAGGGCCGCGTCGCCATCGAGCGGTTCCTGCAGCGGTTTCCCGACTACGCGCCCGATGACGAGCCGGTGCGCAGCCGCCGCGCGCGATTTCGCGGCTTTGTCTCACTGCCGGTCAGTCTCGGCGCGCTCGCCTGAGACCGTGCCAGAAGCCTTCGTCCCCTCGCGGTGATCATCACGTTCGCCTGCTTCATCGATCCATCGCCCGCGCGCTCGATGGTGACGAGCCGATCGCGGACCGCGTCTTCCCAGATCGACTGCCGCGGACACGACGTCCGCCACGCCTCCATCGCGTCGGCGTAGCTGCGCGGACCACTCGTTACCCAGACGAGGAACTGGCGGGTCAAGGCGTTCATCGCGACGTTGCTCGCGTTGACATGAGTTGCGGTTGAAACTAGCCTTTTTCCGAAGCGGCTGGCCAAGTTTCCAAAGCGGCTGGCCAAGGGAGAGACTCTCCTGGGGTTGCTTTCCGGGATCAGCTTCCAGGGATCACATTCTGGTGATTGAAGACTGGCCCGGTCGGCACGCCCGAACGTATCACCATATGCGCGATCACGCGATGATTGGAGCCGCAACCACATGAAGCTTGCGTCTCTCAAGAGCGGCCGCGACGGGCGGCTCGTCGTCGTCTCGCGCGACCTGACCCGCATGGCGGACGCCGCGGCGGTGGCCGCCACACTGCAGGCCGTGCTCGATGACTGGGATGCGGCGGCGCCGCGGCTGCAGGAGATCGCCGATTCGCTTGAGGCCGGCCACATCGCGCACCGGCCGTTTGCGCCCGACAAATGCGCCGCTCCGCTTCCCCGCGCCTTCCAGTGGGCGGACGGCTCGGGCTACGTCAACCACGTCGAGCTGGTGCGCAAGGCGCGCGGCGCCGAGATGCCGGCGTCGTTCTGGACCGATCCGCTGATGTACCAGGGCGGCTCCGACAATTTTCTCGGCGCCTGCGACCCGATCCAGGCGGCGGACGAATCCTGGGGCATCGACTTCGAGGCGGAGGTGGCGGTCGTCACCGGCGACGTCCCGATGGCCGCGAGCCCCGAGCGGTCGGCCGGGGCGATCCGGCTGCTGATGCTGGTCAACGACGTGTCGCTGCGCAATCTGGTGGCGCCCGAGCTCGCCAAAGGCTTCGGTTTCTTCCACTCGAAGCCGTCGTCGGCGTGCTCCCCGGTCGCGGTGACGCCGGAGGAGCTCGGGCATGGTTTCGACGGCGCGAAGGTGACGCTGCCCCTGATCAGCCACCTCAATGGGCGGCTGTTCGGCAAGCCCAATGCCGGCGTCGACATGACCTTCGATTTTCCCCGCCTGATCGCGCATGCGGCGAAGACGCGGCCGCTCGGCGCCGGAACCATCGTCGGCGCGGGCACCGTTTCCAATCGCGACGCCGGCCAGGGCCCCGGCCGCCCCATCGCCGAAGGCGGCCTCGGCTTTTCGTGCATCGCCGAGCAGCGCACCGTCGAGACCATTGTCGCCGGCAAGCCGAGCA
>Ga0209415_10020740_pt1 | contig 10189 bp, 9 predicted proteins | sample PeaSoiSIISIP2007_FD_187696 | JGI IMG/M metagenome (GOLD analysis project Ga0209415, IMG submission 187696) | Peat soil microbial communities from Weissenstadt, Germany - SII-SIP-2007 (SPAdes) (version 2) | ecosystem: Environmental > Terrestrial > Soil > Wetlands > Peat | place: Germany...
CCGCATGGGCGAGATGCAGCCCGACGGCCAATTGCTCGCCGTCGAGGTCGACGTCCCGGGGGCCGGCTGGCCTTAAGCGCCGCTACTCCGCCGCGTCGGGCTTCTTGTCCAGGCCCAGGGCCGCCAGGATTTCGGGAGCGACGTTGCCCGTCCCCTTTTCCTGAATGTGCTGGACGATCCGTTGGCCGACGGCCATGCGCGCCTGGCCCATGGTGGCTTCGTGCGAGGCTCCGACGACCTTGTAGGACTCCTCGCGGTTGCCGTTCAGCGCCTGGAACTTCGGCGCGACGTGGCGGGCGAAGAGTTCGTAGGAGTATTTCGTCTCCGCCCAGTCCGCCCAGTCATGCGCCATTTGCAGGAAGCAGCCGAACCCGCCGGACTGGGTCTCCAGCCGCTCGAGCTGGGCGATGGCGTCGTCGGGCGTGCCGACCACCGCCAGGCCGGTCTCGATCAGGGCGTCCACCGGATCCCCGCCGCCTTGCGGCGCGATCGGCAGAGCGGCGACATCGGTGAAGTAGGCCATCCACTTCTTCAGGCCGAACTGCACATTCTCGCGCGCCTTCTCCCGCGTCTCGGCGATGTGGATGGGTCCGACCAGGCGCCAGGCGTTGCGGTCGACCTTCGTGCCGGACTCGGCGGCCTTGTCGACGGCGATCGCCCAGTTGGACGCCAGCGCGTTGAAGCCGCCGGCCGAGGTGGCGCCGATCGAGAGCAGGCCAACGCCATGCCGCCCGGCGGCCGTGGCCCCGGCGGGCGAGACCTGGCTCGCCACGGCCACTTCGATGTGCGGGCGGCTGAACGAGGTCATCTGCAGGCGGGCGTCGACCAGTTCGAACCAGTCGGATTTGTGGGTGACGGTCTCGCCCTTCAGCAGCCGCAGGATGACGTCCAGCGCCTCATCCATCATGTCGCGCTGCTTGACCGGCTGGATGCCCATCATCAGCGCATCGGACGGCAGGGCGCCGGGTCCGACGCCGAACATGGTCCGTCCGCGCGTCATGTGGTCCAGCTGGTTGATCCGGTCGGCCAGCATCAGCGGATGGTGGTAGGGCAGGGACGAGACGCCCGTGCCCAGCCGGATGCGGCGCGTGCGCTCGGCGGCGGCGGCGATGAAGACCTCGGGGCTGGCGATGATCTCGAACCCGGCCGAGTGGTGTTCGCCGATCCAGGCTTCCTCGTAACCCAGCCGATCCATCAGCTCGACCAACTCGAGGTCGCGCTCGATGGCCAACGTCGGGTTCTCGTCCAGCGCATGGAAGGGCGCGATGAAGGCGCCGAAGCGCAGCCGGTTCGAAGGCATGGGGCCTCCCCTAAGTTATCTGCGATATCCTATGAACGCGCGGGCTCGCGGCGGCAAGGCCGGCGCCCGCGATGGCTCTTAGCCTTCTCTCCGGGCGACGACGACGGGATGCGAGCTCGAGAGTCCGCCGTCCACCACGATCGCCTGTCCGTCGACGTAGGACGCCTCGTCCGAGGCCAGGAACAGCGCCGCGGCCGCGATCTCCTCCGGTTGCCCGGCGCGCCGCAGCGGGTTCAGCTGACCGATGCGATCCTCGGTGCCGCGCTGGCGCGCCCGCTCGAAGACGCCGCGCGTCATTCCGGTCTCGATCAGGCCGGGGCAGATGGCGTTGACGCGAATGCCGGTGCCGGCCAGCAGCTGCGCCGAGGTCTGCACCAGGTTGATCACGCCGGCCTTGGAGGCGCTGTAAGCGAGGCCGCCGGCGCCGGAGCGCAGGCCGGCGACCGAGGCGGTGCAGATGATCGAGCCCTTCCCCTTCGCGCGCATCGCCTTGGAGGCGTGCTTGATGGCCAGGAACGGTCCGACCAGGTTGACCCTGAGCAGCTCCAGCCACTGCTCGCCGGTCTGCTCCAGCGGCGGATCAAAGCTGGTCGTGCCCACGCCCGCGTTGGCGTAGCAGACGTCGAGGCTGCCGAACCGAGCGACCGCCGTCTCGACCGCCTTGGCCACGTCGGCCTCCAGGCCGGCGTCGGCGACCACCGCGATCGCCTCTCCGCCGGCGTCGCGGATCTGCTTCGCCGTCTCTTCGACGGTCGAGGCCCGATCCACCGCGACGACCTTGGCGCCTTCGGAGGCGAACAACTTGGCGCTGGCCCGCCCAATGCCGCTCGCCGCGCCGGTGACCAGCGCGACCTTGCCCTCGAGCCGTCCCATCGCTTCGCTCCCCTTCCTCGTCTGTGCCGCGATTTACGGGGCGCGGGACCGTCGCGGCAAGGCTCTCAGGGCGCCGGATCGGGCGCCGGCTCGCCCTTGCGGGACAGCCTGCGGCCGCCAAAGAGGGCCGCGCCCGCCGCGAGGCCGGCAATGAGGCCCATCATCAGCGTCGCCTTCGGCCGCATCTGGGCCGCCGTGTACAGGCTCTCCTGTCGCACGCCCTTGTGGTAGGCGCGCTCGCGCAGGTCCGCGCCCGCCTGGTAGAGGTTGTCGCCGCGCACCTTGGCCGCCGCATTGGGGTCGCGCTGCAGGATGGGCGCGATGATCGCGATCATCGGCTCGGTCAGGGTCGGCGCGAGCCCGGCGACGAAGGCGAGGATCGGGCCGCTCGAGCCCACCGCCAACTCCCGCACAGGGTGGATGGCGGCGTAGAGGATGGCCTCGGCGACGAGCGGAGTCGCATAGACCGGCGGCGGGATCCTGAGCTCGGCGTCGGTCAGGTTGCGGGCGTGGTCCTTGTAAGGCGTGTCGACCGCGGCCGGCTTGATCAGCGTCACCGAGACCGGCGCCCGCTCGCGCATCAGCTCCATGCGCAGCACGTTGGTGAAAGCCCTCACCGCGTGCTTGGACGCCGAGTAGGCGCCCTGCACCGGCAGGGCGACGTCGCCCAGCGTCGAGCCGAGGTTGATCAGCGCGCCGCCGCCGGGCTTGTGGCGGAAGTGTTCGACGGCGGCCCGCGAGCCATACACGACCCCCCAGTAGTTGGTGTCGAACAGCCGCCGCTGGTCCTCGATCGGGGTCTCCATCAGGCTTCCGAAGACCGAGACCCCCGCGTCGTTGACCCAGGTGTCGAAGCCGCCGAAACGGTCGATGGCCGCCTGGGCGATGGCGTGCACATCGTCCTCGCGGCCCACGTCGGCCACGACATAGGCGGTCTTGGCGCCCTTGTTCGAGAGATCCTCGCAGACGCTCTTCAGCGCCGACTCGTTGCGCGCCGCCAGGACCAGGCTCGCGCCGCGCGCCGCCGCCGCGCGCGCGGTCGAAAGGCCGATGCCGGAGGTCGCGCCGGTGATGACGATCACCTGCTCACGCAGCGGCTTCAGCTTCAGGCGGTTGCGACGCGACGCCATCGTTCCTCCGACCGCCAAGCCAACGGCCTGAGGACCAAGCGGTTCCAGCTAACTTAGGCCCTCTCCCCGCGCGCGGGGAGAGGAAACCAAGGCGGAGTCTAGCGCGGGGTGATGGCCGTTGACGGCACCCAGCCGCGATTGCCGTTCTCGTCGTCCACCTGCCACCAGACGCCGTTCTTGCCGCCGGTGGGGAAGACCTCGTCGCCCGGGACCAGATCGCGCACGCGGTGCGCATCGTTCGTCGGATCGGACCGCATGACGATGTCGCGGGTGACGTTGTAGGCCTGCTGCGGGCTGTTGGCCGCCGAGGCGGCGGCTTGGGCCCCGCCCTGGCCCTGCATGTAGTGGACGAGGTCGGTGAAGGCGTTGAAGTAGGCCGCGGCCACCACCTGCCCGATATCGGTGTTGGAGTAGCCGCCGCCGGCCGCCGCGATGAAGCCGGCCCAGCCGCCGACGCCGCCGCCGATCCCGAACGAGACGTCGGTCTTCTTGGCCGCGCCTTCGGCGACGTAGAGCTGCTCGGTGGTGCGCGCGTTCTCGAGCGTGATCAGCGTGTGCGCCTCTTCGCTCTTGGTCGAGATCGAGCCGGCGATGGCCCCGAACGCGCCGGGCAGGACGTGGCCGAGCGCGGCGCCGATGTTATTGCCGCCGGAATTTTCGTTCGAGTTGGCGATGTCGGGAATGATGAAGTAGTCGGCGGTGGCGATCTGGCCCCTGCCGACGTTCGAGTTGCGTTGCAGCTCGCCCGACTGCGCCAGGCTTTCCTCCTGGTTGCGCATGGCCAGGCCCGCGTTCCGGTCGACGATTCTCAGGCAGCCTGAGCGCGACGCGAAGAGCTTGATCAGGGATTCCGGATTGGACAGCCCAAGGGGGCTCCACCAGTCACGGTCGGGCTCCTCGATGGCGGCTGTCCCGATCGGGGCGGCGCACTGGGGCAGTTGCGGCGTCGTCTGGTCCTTCGGCTGGCCGCGGTCCATGCCGTATTGCGCGGCGGCCGGGCCGGCGGCGGCGAGACTCGCAACGACGGCGAACGCCGCCGCGGCCAAGGCTAGGTATCTCATGGTCGCTCCCCCGGGGGTTGGATGGCTTTGGTCGAGCTTATCCGTGACCCCGGGGGCGATCAATCAACGGCTAGTAACCATTCAGCCTGGCGTAGCGGTCGCGGTGGTACGACTGGCCGCCGTAGGAGGCTTCGGCCGCGCGCGCGCGCTTGAGGTAGAGACCGGCGTCGTGCGCGTCGGTCATGCCGATGCCGCCATGCATCTGCACCATCTCGTTCGACACCAGGTGCAAGGTGTCGCCCATCTTCGCCTTGGCCAGCGAGACGAGTTCAGCGGTGTCCGGCGCGTTGTTGTCTATGGCGCTGAGTGCAGCCTCGACGCAGGAGCGGGCCAGTTCGAGGTCGGTGAACATCTTCGCCGCCCGGTGCTGGAGCGCCTGGAATGCGCCGATCACCTGGCCGAACTGTACGCGGGTCTTCAGGTAGTCGAGCGTGACATCGAACGCCTGCGACGCCGCGCCGAGCATCTCGGCGGCAAGGCCCGCGCGGGCGCGGTCGAGCACCTTCTCCAGGAGATCCCAGCCCTTGTCGACATCGCCGAGCACCGCGTCCGCGCCGACCTCGACGTTTTCGAACGTCGCGTTCGCCGCGCCGCGGCTGTCGGCCAGCTTCAGCGCCTTGCGGGTCAGGCCTTTGGCGTCTGTCGGCACGAGGAAGAGGGTGATCCCCTCCTTGTCGCCCGGCTTGCCCGACGTGCGCGCGGAGACGATGTAGAGGCCAGCGGCCATGCCCTCGAGCACGAAGGTCTTCGAGCCGCTCAGGCTGTAGCCAGCGCCGCTCTTCTTCGCCGCCAGCGCGACCTTCTCGGGCGCGTGGTGCGGGCCCTCGTCGATGGCCAGCGTGGCGACGAGTTCGCCCGACGCGATCTTCGGCAGATAGGCGCCCTTCTGGGCGTCGGCGCCGCCAAGGATGATGGCGCTGGCCGCGGCGAGCGCCGACGACAAGAGCGGCGAGGCCGTGAGCGTGCGGCCGGTCTCTTCGAGGATGAGGCCCAGGCTCAGATAGCCGAAGTCGGAGCCGCCGTACTCTTCGGGGATGATGACCCCGGTCCAGCCCATCTCCGCCATCTCGGCGAAGGCGGCGGGGTCGTAGCCCAGCGGCAGGCCCGCGTCGCGCATTTTGCGGAAAGCGGACACCGGAGACTTTTCCTGGGTCCATGTGCGCGCTGCGTCGCGCAGCATGCTTTGTTCTTCAGTCAAAACGGCCATTTCAATTCGTCCCTAGTTTGAAGTGCTGTTGATCGGGTCCGGGAGCCCCAGGATCCGCTTGGAGATGATGTTGTTCTGGATCTCGGCCGAGCCGCCGAAGATGGTCGTGGCTTTCCCGCCCAACCATCCGCGCACGGCGGAGAGTTCGTCGGAGGTGAAGCCTTCGCCTTCCCAGCCCAGGCCGCCCGTCCCCATGATCTCGATGGTGAGCTCGGCCTGATCCTGGCCGACCTTGGTGCCGGCGTTCTTCATGATCGACGTCGCGGTGCTCGGCCCCTGGTTCGAGCGGGCCTCGCTCATCATGCGAAGCGCGGTCAGCTGGAATGCGCGCCGGTCCATGTCGTGGACCGAGATGCGGCTCCTGAGGTCCTGGTCCGCGATCCGGCCCTTTTCATCGAGGCCGACGTACTTCTTGGCGAGATCGGGCACCGAGCCGCCGACCCCGAACATGCCGCCGCCTCCACCGCCGCCGCCGCCCGAAAGACCGCTACGCTCGTGCTGCAGGAGACGCTTGGCGATCGTCCAGCCGCCATTCAGCGGCCCGACCAGGTTCTCTTTGGGAACCTTCACGTCGGTGAAGAAGGTCTCGCAGAAGGGCGAGGCGCCCGCGATCAGCTTGATCGGCCGCACCTCGACGCCCGGGTCCTTCATGTCGATGAGCAGGAAGCTGATGCCCTCGTGCTTCTTGGCGGTGTCGGTCCGCACGAGGCAGAAGCACATGTCGGCCCACTGCGCGCCCGAGGTCCAGATCTTCGAGCCGTTGACCAGCCAGTGGTCGCCCTTGTCCTCGCAACGGGTCTGCAGCGAGGCGAGGTCGGAGCCGGCCCCGGGCTCCGAGAAGCCCTGGCACCAGTTGATCTCGCCGTGCACGATCGGCGGGATGTGCGCCTTCTTCTGCGCCTCGTTGCCGTACTCGAGCAGGGTCGGGCCGAACATCATCACGCCCATGCCGCCGATCGGGTTCCAGGCCCCGATGCGGTTCATCTCCTGCTGGACGATGCGCGCCTGCGCCGGCTCGAGGCCGCCGCCGCCGTAGGCCGTGGGCCAGGTCGGAACGCCCCAACCCTTCTCGCCCATGCGCTTCTTCCACAGGCCGACGTCGCCGCTGGAGTCGCTGGCGCCTTCCAGGAACATCATGCCGCCCCGGCCCTTCAGCGACGGCGGGAAGTTCGCTTCCAGCCAGCCGCGGGCTTCGTTGCGGAAGGCGTCCAGATCGGCGCCGCCAAAGTCAGCCATTTGTTTTCACGCTCCTTGACGATGTTCCTTAGGCGGCCTGGGTCGGGTCAGGCAACCCGAGGATCCGCTTGGAAATGATGTTGTTCTGAATCTCCTGCGAGCCGCCGAAGATCGTCGTGGCCTTGCCGGAGAGCCAACTTCGCACGGCCGTGAGCTCGTCGGCCTCGAAGCCATCGCCCTCCCAACCAAGGCCCTGGTGGCCCATGATCTCGAGCAACAGCTCCGAGCGCTCCTGGCCGATCTGGGTGCCGGAGTTCTTCATGATCGAAGTGGTGGCGCTGGGGTTGAGGTTGCCCCTGGCTTCGGCGACCGCCCGCTGCATGGTCAGCGCGTGGGCCTTGGCGCGCATCATGTGACCGGCGACCCGGGCGCGCAGGTCCGAGTCGGCGATGCGTCCTTCTTCATCGACGCCAATGTACTTGCGCGCGAGGTCGGGCACGCTCGCCAAGCCGCCCATCATCCGCCCGCCGCCTTGACCAGAACGCTCGTGCTGCAACAGGCGCTTGCCCACCGTCCAGCCGCCGTTCAGCGGCCCGACCATGTCGTTCTTCTCGACGCGGGCGTTGGTGAAGAAGGTCTCGCAGAACGGTGACGACCCGGCGATCAGCCGGATCGGGCGGGTCTCGACGCCCGGCTGGTGCATGTCGATGAGCACGAAGCTGATGCCCTCGTGCTTCTTGGTCTGATCGGTCCGCACCAGGCAGAAGCACCAGTCGGCGTATTGCGCGCCAGAGGTCCAGATCTTCTGCCCGTTGACCACCCAATGGTCGCCGGCGTCCTCGCATTTGGTCTGCAGGCCCGCCAGGTCCGATCCCGCGCCGGGCTCGGAGTAGCCCTGGCACCAGCGCACCTCGCCTTTGACGATCTTCGGGATGTGGCGCTGCTTCTGCTCCTCGGTCCCGTACTCGAGCAGCGTCGGACCGAACATGCTGGTGCCCATGCCCATCATCGGGTTCGCCGCCCCGATGCGGTCCATCTCCTGCTGCAGCACCCGCGCTTCGCTCTGGCTGAGGCCCCCGCCGCCGTATTGCTTCGGCCAGGTGGGCGCGCCCCAGCCCTTTTCGGCCATGCGCGTCTTCCACAGCTTCTGGTCCTCGTTCGGGTTGAGCATGGCGGTCATCGCCGCCTCTTCCGACCCGGACTCGGCGCCGCGCCTGAGCGATTTCGGATAGTTCTCTTCCAGCCACGCCCGCGCCTCGGCGCGGAAAGCGTCCAATTCGCCGCCGCCGAAATCAGCCATCGATCAATCTCCGTTCGAAATACGCCTGGACGACCAATGCCGCCGTCCTTTCAAGACCTCTACTTCGGGTCGGGCAAGCCCAGCACCCGTTTGGACACGACATTGATGTTCACTTCGGACGTGCCGCCCTCGATCGAATTGCCTTTCGAGCGCAGCCAGCCGCGCGCGGCCATGATCTCGCCGGGCGCGAAGCCTTCGCCCTCCCAGCCAAGGCCTTGCGCGCCCATCGCTTCGACCATCAGCTCCGACCGTTCCTGGGCGAACGCGGCCGCCGCATATTTGATGATCGAGGTCGCCGCGCTGGGGCCGTTCGAGGTTCGGCTCTCCGCCGCGATGCGGGCCGTGGTCAGCGCGAAGGCCTGGAAGTCCATCTTGTTCCTGGTGATCCGCCCCCTGAGGTCCGCGTCCGCCAGAGCGCCGGTCTCGTCGACGCCGACATAGCGTTTGGCGATCTGGCCAAGGTCGCCGGCCGCGCCCCCGGCGCCGCCACCGCCGCCGAACCCGCCGGAGATGTTCTGCCGCTCGTATTGCAGGAGGCGCTTGGCGATGGTCCAGCCGCCGTTCAGCTGGCCGACCATGTTCGCCTTGGGGATCTTCACGTCGGTGAAGAAGGTCTCGCAGAACGGGCTCTCGCCCGAGATCAGCTTGATCGGCCGCGTCTCGACGCCCGGGGTCTTCATGTCGATCAGCACGAAGGAGATGCCCTCGTGCTTCTTCGTAAAGTCGGTGCGGACCAGGCAGAAGCACCAGTCGGCCCTGTTGGCGTAGGAGGTCCAGATCTTCTGGCCATTGATCAGCCAGTGGTCGCCCTTGTCCTCGCAGCGGGTCTGCAGGCCGGCGAGGTCGCTGCCCGCGCCCGGCTCGGAATAGCCTTGGCACCAGCGGATCTCGCCGCGGACGATCCTGGGCAGATGTTCCTTCTTCTGCTCCTCGTTGGCGAACTCGAGCAGAACAGGGCCCAGCATCCAAAGCCCAAACGAGGTGAGCGGGCTGCGATAGCCGCCGCGCCCGATCTCACGCTCGACCACGCGGGCCTCTGCCGCCGAGAGGCCGCCGCCGCCATACGCCGTGGGCCAGGTCGGCGCGGTCCAGCCCTTCTCGGCCACGCGCCGCATCCAGACGATCTGCGGGTCGTCGCTGCCGGCGAAAGGACGACCGCCCCAGATCGCTTCCGGGTCGGTCTTGGCGTTGGGCTCGCGCAGCTCGGCCGGATAGTTCGCCTGCAGCCAGCCGTCGACTTCGGCGCGGAACGCCTCCAGTTGGTCGGCTCCAAAATCAGCCATGAGCGCTCCTCGCGCGGTGTCCTGCTCGTTTCGCGGTTCCTCTAACTTACTCTGGCTGGGGGAGCCAGCAAGCCAGTTCGAACAACTGTTTGACTGACGCCGCGTCCGCAAAACCGCTGGCCCCGGAGGGGTGGCGTGACATCCTCTGCGCCGAAGCGAGTCGGAGGATGGCCATGCGCGGCTGGATGGTGATCGGCGTTGCGGCGGCCTCGCTGGCCATGGTCGGCGCGACCGGCTCCCAATCGGTGCTGGTCAAGGGCCCCTACGGCGCAACGGCCACGGTGACCGAAGCCGAGATGCAGCGGATGCAGCGCGCGACCGTCACCACGCCCTATGGCGCGAAGGCGACCTATTCCGGGCCCCTGATCGGAGAGCTGCTGGCCGAGGTCGGCGCGCCGACCGACAAACGCCTGCACGGCGCGCCGGTGAACCAGATCATCATCGTCACGGGCGAGGACGGCTTTACGACCGTGCTCTCGCTGGCAGAGACCGAGAAGAGCTTTCGCGACCAACCGGTGATCCTCGCCGACACCGAGAACGGCAAACCGCTGAGCGACAAGGAAGGTCCGTTCCGCCTGGTCATCGGCGGCGAGCTAAAGCCAGCGCGCTCGGTCTGGAACGTGATCGAGATCGAGCTTCGGCCGGTGAACACCGGCTCGCCCATGCCGGCGAAGCTGCCGGACTGACGACCCGCGCAACCGGTGCTAGGCTACCGGCTTCCTTGGGGGAGGATGCCGATGCATTTCCATACGAGTCGACTTTGCGCCGCGCTTGCGGTTGCTGCGCTGGGGTCCGCTTGCGCGCCCTCGCACGACCAGCAGGTGGCGCACGGCCAATACCTGGTCAAGGTGATGGGCTG
>Ga0209415_10020741_pt1 | contig 10189 bp, 7 predicted proteins | sample PeaSoiSIISIP2007_FD_187696 | JGI IMG/M metagenome (GOLD analysis project Ga0209415, IMG submission 187696) | Peat soil microbial communities from Weissenstadt, Germany - SII-SIP-2007 (SPAdes) (version 2) | ecosystem: Environmental > Terrestrial > Soil > Wetlands > Peat | place: Germany...
CGTCGATTGGAATTCGGCGATGACGTCAGGGGCCAGCTTCTTGCGCCAATTGAACGATGGGGAGCAGTTGTACGCCAGCAGCTTCCCCGGGAATTCTCGGTGGATCTCGCGGGCGAAGCGTTCCGCCTCCTCTAGGTCCGGGCCGGCCGTTTCGAACCAGAGCAGGTCCGAATAGGGAGCATAGGCGAGCCCCCGCGCGATCGCCATGTCGAGCCCACCCGTGACCTCGAAGAATCCCTCGGGGGTCCGATTCCCGGTCAAGAACGGGGCGTCCCGGGGGTCGACGTCGCTCGTCAGGAGCTTCGCCGAGAGTGCGTCCGTCCGGGCGATGACGAGGGTCGGGACTGCCGACACGTCGGCCGCGAGGCGCGCGGCCCAGAGCTTCTGGTTGAACTCCCTCGCCGGTACGAGGACCTTGCCGCCCATGTGACCGCACTTCTTCACGGAAGCGAGCTGGTCTTCGAGGTGGAGGCCCGCGGCGCCGGCGTCGATCAGGGATTTCGTAAGCTCGAACACGTTGAGGTTGCCCCCGAACCCGGCTTCGCCATCGGCCACGATCGGAGCGTACCAGTACACCTCGTCCTTCCCGACGGAGTGCTGCTTTTCGTCCTCCCGCCGGAAGGCATTGTTGATTCGCCGGACCAGATTCGGCATCGAGTCGGCGGGGTAGAGGCTCTGGTCCGGGTAGGTCTGGTCGGCGTCATTCGCGTCGGCGGCCACTTGCCAGCCGCTCGCGTAGATCGCGGGGAGGCCCGCGGCCACCATCTGGACGGCTTGGGTGCCGGTCATCGCCCCGAGGGTGGGCAGATAGGACTCCGAATGGAGGAGGCGCCAGAGCCGTTGAGCGCCGAGAGACGCGAGCGTGTGGCCGATCGAGACCGATCCTCGCAACCTCTCTACGTCCGCGGCTCGGTACGGTCGCACGATCCCCTTCCAGCGCTCGTTCTCCTTCCAGTCGAGTCCGACGGGTTCCGTCATGTCTCTTCGCCCCCCTTCGGGTCCTCCAAGTCCTCGTAGGCACGCTCGGTGATAAACCCGACGAGAACGGAGGCGGCCACAACCTCGTCGAGAATCGCGGCCGCGCGGTCGAGGGAGGTCTCCGCGGCCGGCCATTCCGGGTCCGAGGGGAACTGCGCCCGCTCGACACGGAACGCCTCTCGGACGAGCGGGAGGTCGACCGGTCGCCCATCTTCCAAACGAGCGGCATGGTGGACCCATTGCCAGAGTTGGCACCTCGCGATCTCAGCGGTGGCGGCATCCTCCATCAGATGGTCGATCGGGACGCACCCCACGCCGCGGAGCCAGGACTCCAAGTACCGCAAGGCCGCGCGCGCGTTTCGGCGAACCCCTTCAGCGGTGATCTCCCCCGTCGGGACTTCGAGGAGGTCGGCCGCGCCTGCCATCGAGCCGGCTTCCGGTCGCGCGATCTGATTGGGAGTGGGCATTCCCCGGTCGAAGACCTCCTGGGCGACGCTTACGAGGCCCGGGTGGGCTACCCACGTCCCGTCATGCCCGGCTGCGACTTCGCGCTCCTTGTCGGCGATGACGAGCGCGATCGCCTTCGCATTCGCCTCGGGGTCCTCCTTGATCGGGATCTGCGCGGCCATGCCCCCGATCGCATGGGCTCCCCGCCGGTGGCAGGTCCGGATGAGCAGGCGCGTGTACGTGGTCAGAAACGGCGTATTCATCGTCAACTTCGAGCGGTCGGGGAACCTCGTCGCGGGGACGTCCTGGAATTGCTTGATGAAGCTGAACAGGTAGTCCCATCGGCCGCAATTGAGCCCGACCGAGTGTTCCCGCAGCTCCCACAGGATCTCGTCCATCTGGAACGCGGCGGGGAGCGTCTCGATAAGCACCGTGGCCCGGACCGTGCCTGTGGGGAGGTCGAGAGCGGCCTCCACGGCTCGAAACACGTCGTTCCACAACCGGGCTTCGAGGTAGTGCTCGAGCTTCGGTAGATACAGATACGGACCGGTCCCGCGACGCCGGAGTTCCTGCGCGTTGTGGAACAAGAAGAGGCCCGCGTCGAAGAGGCTCGCGGAAATCGGATGCTGTTCGACCTCGAAGTGCCGCTCGTCGAGATGCCAACCCCGGGGGCGGACCATGAGGGTCGCCGTCGATTCGTTCAGTCGGTATTCCCTGCCCTCCGGCGAAGTGAATCGGATGCGGCGACGGACGGCATCGTACACATTCGATTGCCCGACCAGGGTGCCGGTCCACGTGGGGGAATGGGCGTCCTCGAAGTCGGCCATGAAGACCCGCGCCCCCGAATTCAGAGCGTTGATGATCATCTTCCGGTCAACGGGGCCGGTGATCTCGACCCTGCGGTCGGCTAGGTCGGCCGGAGGCGGTGGGACAGACCAGTCTCGGGCTCGGTTCTCGGCCGTCTCGGTTGGGAATTCCGGTCGACTCCCAGCCGACAGGATTCGCCGAAACTCTCCCCGATTCGTGAGGAGCTCCCTTCGTCGACGCTCGAATTGGCGGTCCAATGAAACCAGGAAGGCCACTGCATCCGAGCTAAGCACCTCTTCCCCCCGGGCGGGCAGACGCCCGGAAATTCGAACGGTTCGATCTGGAGCAGTGGGAGTGTCCGACGTCAGTCGTGTGGTCCGGTCCGGCGCAACCTTCAACCCTTCGACCTCTGAGACCGGCGTCGCGCGCTTGGCGGCTCCGACGCCCCCTCTGGTCGCCAACCCTTACCTCGACAAATAAGTTGGCGCCGTCTGCGCGGAATCGCATCCACGGCCCCGCGTCCCGCAGGGCCTCAACGCTCCTGGACCGTCGAGCTCTCCACCGCGGGCATGGTCGGTGGCCCGTGACTTGCCCGCTGCTCGTAGTCGCCTGAGGGTTGCGGCGGTACCACGGCTCGAGTCGGACCGAGAAGGGATTCTGGGGACCGCTACGGACAGCGCTCCGGGAAAGTGCCAACGCACCAATTATAAGTCCGGAGTCTACCTACTACCGCGTGTCGCAGTCTCCCCCGGGACACTCCGTGGTCGGACTCCTCACGCTGCGGGAGGTGCGCGGGTACCTCCGGCGATCTCACGCCATCGGAATGGCGGTCTTCATTGCTGTAGCCTACGCCCTGGGTTCCATGGTGCTGGGGGGCATGTTGGTCTTCGCCCGTTTCTCCGGTGGCTACAGCGTGCTGCTCCTATGGGGGAATGCCCTGGGTCTCCAGAGCTGGAATTACCCGGGCCTGCTCATCGAAGCCCCGTGGGGGGTGATCGAGCTCCCGTTCTTCGCGACCTTTTCGATGATCCTGGTGTCCGCCGGGGTCGGCATCGGCATGGCGGTGGCGATTTTGCTTGGGGTTCAGCAAATCCGGAGCCGGAAGTCGCCGGCGAGTTCGCCGGCGGCCACGGGGACCATCGCGGGACTCACCCCCGCGCTGATCGCGCTTGTGACCCTCGGAGCCTGCTGCTCGACGACGGCGGCGGCCACCGCGGGTGTAGGTCTAGTTGCACAAGCCAGCGGTTCGTCCACTTCGAACCTCCTCCTCAACAATTGGTACCTCGGAGTTTTCCAGATTGTCGTGGTCTACACGGCGCTCATCGCCCAAGAACTGCTCCTCCGTGTCTACGGACGAATGTTCGGCGCGAACGACCCCGGATTCGCGACAGCGGCGGCCCCGAGTGACCTTCGATTCGACCGACGGACGGTCGCTACCGCGGGGCTGCGGGCGGCGTTGTTAGCGGGGGGGGTGACATGGATGCTGGCCGTGTTCGCGGAATGGACCAGCGTCAACCCTTCGAGCGCCTCCGCATCCCTATGGTTCAACTGGATCATCCAGCACTGGCTCGTTGGTGGATTCGCGGTATTCTGGGCCCTATCCCCTCGTTCGGTGAGCGCCTGGTTCCGGTCGATCGCCTCGACCTGGGCCGGGCGGGCGCTCCGAGGCACTCTTCTACTGGGGGCGGGGACCCTCGCCCTTTGGGTTCCACCCCCGTTCGCGGGAGCGGGGGTGGAAGGATTCGGAAACGAACTGCTCGGAGCCCTCGGAGTTTCGTCGTCTTGGGGAGCCGTGGCACCCGCGTTTCCCTGGGGGGTCGCACTCGCTCTCCGATGGGGGTTCCAATATCTACTTCTCGCGGCATTCGCGGGCGCCGTGGCGCTCGCCCCCGAACCTACGCTGAATAGGCTCTCGGAGAGCGAGCCGACTCGAGGACGGAGGGGAATCGCGGGGTCGGTGGCCCCGACGACCGCGACCCTCCCGCTCGACGCGCGATGAGGGCGCGGTCGCCGGTTGGGGGGAATCTCGGATGATCGATGCCTGGATGATCCTCGCTCCGCTCGCCGCGGGGATGGCAGTCTCGGTCGCGTACCTCGTGAAGTGGGCCAGCGAGGCGCGCACGCCGCTGAAGGCCGGGGCCGTGGTTTTCCTCTTGTTGATGATGGTGGGAATGTTGATCGGGGGAGCGGTCTACTACGCGCACCCCTCCGTAGCGTCCCTGGTCGAGGGGATCTGGGTCGCGAGCGCGTTAATGTCCCTCAGCGTCGTCGTCGTGTTCCTCTCCTTCCTTCGGGAGGCACGGCTCGACTCGAGCCGGACATCGCCTCCCGGGGCCGCGCCCGGCCCTCGACCGATGTTCATCGGATCCGTGGTCGTCCTGGTGCTCGCGAACGAGCTGTTGATGGGATGGACCTTCCAGGCGGCGGCGGGGCAAGCGCTGGGCCTCTCGGGGGCGAATCTCGGGGCCCTCGTTCAACTGTTGGCGGCCTCGGTCAACTCGCCGTGGTTCCTCTTTACGATGTCCGCCGAGATGGTTCTCACGGCGGTGTTCCTGCGCAAGCGGCTTCCGCTGCCGGTCTTCGTCGTCCTCGTTTCGCAGTCCCTGATTATGCTATTCTCCCCTCCGGCGCTCGCCTGGGCCTCTTGGACCGCGCTCTCAATCTACGCCTCGAGCGTTGCGATGATCGCCCTCTTCGTCTATCTGATGGAGCATCTGTATCGGCACCACCAGCTGGGCCTCGCGTTCTCGAATTATTTGTTGGAACTCCTCGCCGTCTACGGTCTCATGATGGCGGGCCTGTTCTTCTGGCTCTACTACGGGGACGGGACGGTGTTTGCCCTTTCGATCGTCCTCGAGATGGTCGTTTTTTTCGCGGCGGTGGTCTGGCCCGAGCATCTCTCGGCCGAGCTGGCACCGCCATGGCAATTGCGACCGAATTGGGCGTTCGCGGTCCTCGCCCTCATCTTCGTCGCCGAGGTGTTCATGGGGGCGGTCTTGGACGTCCAGCTCGACCCCGCGACGTACCTGGGGGGATTTCCCGTCCTCCCGCTGAGCGGCACCGCTCCGGTCATCCTCTTGAACGCTCTTTCGAACGGTTTCTGGTTCCTCGCGACGGTCTGCGCGTCGACCTGGTTCCTCGCGATGATGGGGGTCGAGATGGGGATGCTCGTCGTGTTCAAGTTCCGCGAGACTCGTCACCTCGAGAACCGGATCCGCCTCGTCCTCATGATGGGGTGTTACGCGGCGTTTGCCGTGTTCTACCCCAGCCTATATTTCGGATTGGTTCTCTCGAACGCGCCCGCCCCGGCCACGGTTCCGGTCCTGGGCTGGCCGATGGGCCTCGGTTCGTATCCCGTCGCGACCGTGGTCTTCGGCGCCGTTCTCGTCACTTATGCCATCACCGGAGCTCTGTCGGTCCTGTTCGGCCGCCGGGTGGTTTGCTCGGTCTTCTGCACGGCCCCGCTCATGTATCAGGGCACAACGATCGACGCGATGAAATCGTTCAATCGGACCGGCCCCGTCGGCCGCAAGTACCTCTCGAGTCGCCTTTCCGCGACCTACGGGATCACGACGGGACTCGTCATGGGTTCTCTCGTCGTCACCTCGTTGCTCTCCTACCTCGATTCGACCGGCGCTCTGAACGTCTTCGTGCAGGGGACCGACCCGGCCGTGTTCTTCTTCGCCCTTTATTTCTCGGTCCTGTGGTACCTGATGTTCGTTACGATTCCGTACACGGGGAATTACAACTGCGTCACGATGGGATGGTGCTACACGGGCACATTCGCTCAAGCCTTCCAGAAGATCGGCTTCTTCAAGCTCAAGGTCCGGAGCAAGCAGGTGTGCAAGGACTGCACTACCGTCGATTGTGCCAAAGGTTGCCCGGTGGCCCTCGTCGACATGCCAGGCCACTTCCGAACGAAAGGGGAGTTCCGAAGCTCGAAATGCTGTGGTGTGGGGGATTGCGTTGAGGCCTGTCCGTATGACAATCTGTACATTTCGGACGTTCGGCATTGGGTCCGCGCTCGCCTGGGGCTCCCCCTGAAGCCGGCGCGGGTATCCCAACGGCTGCCCATGGTCCGGACCGTCGCGACCGCCCCTTCCGCACGGGCCGACCCGGGTCTCGCCAGCCCCAAGGTGAGCGCCCAGCGCCTCTAGACCGGAATTGATAGGAGGCCCGGCGTTAGCCGACCCCATCGACGGGGGCGAATAGGACTCCCTCGGCCACCTTCGGAAGGAACATCGTCGATTTGTGGGCCATCAACAAACCCTTCCCGAAGGTTCGGTCCTCGATCCCCTTCTCGGTCAGGCCCGGCAGCAGGAACGCCGTTCCGCCGGGAGCGTCGGACGAGCTCGCCGCGCGTTCGATCGCCTGCCGGGGTGAGCGAACGAACTCCAGCTCGTGCGGGTCGACGCCCAGTTGTTCCTCTAGGAAGGAGTGCAGAAAGTCGAAGTCAGCCCCGACGTCGTCGCTGTCGGGCGCCGGAACCTCGAGGGCCGTGTCCCCGCTGAGGAGCAGGAAGCCGCGGCGACGTCGCCCCGACATGTCTCTGAGCTGAGCCAATGCATTCTCGATGGAGGGAGCTGTCCCGGTGGTTCTAGTTCCGGGGAACGCCGCTCGCGCGGCGTCAATCACTCCGGCCGGGGCGGTGACGTCGCCGGAAAGCACTCGATGCCACGGGAGGACCTGGAGCGCTCGGTCCCCCCCCTCGACCAGCATGACCAGCGGCATCGTGCGCTGGCCCTCGTGATGCCGTTTCGCCGCCGCGGTGAATCGATGATGGCCGTCGAGGACCAGCAAACGAACCTTCTCGAGGTCTTTCTGAATCGACCGCACTACCTCCGGGTCGCCGAGCCGCCAGAGGACGTGCTGCGTACCGTCCAGGCGGGCCGACAGCACCGGCGGGGTTCTGCTGTCGAACGCGAGCAGCCGTCGATTCAATCCGAGCAGGTCCTCGATCCGATTGTTGATCCGGTGATCCGGCGAAGTGTAACCGGTCATGATGGGCGCGAAATTCATGCCGGTCGCGTCGGAGAGTGCCTCCCGTTCATCGACCCGGTCGGAGAAGGTGCGCTCGTGGAGGGCGACCTCGCCGTGAACCATCCGGTCGAAGTCAAGCGTCCCGACGAGCCCTAGGAGAAGATATTCCGACCGACGGAGCGCCGGGTCGGTCGCTTCGGCGATGTCGGAGGGGGGCCGGTACCGGAGACCGTAGACATAGAAGGCGGGCAACTCGTCCTGAACGTAGGCTCCCGCCCGAAGAGCTTCCCCGAGGTGTCCGACCGACGCCAGCAGAAACTTCTCGAGAGCCATTCCGTGCGGGCGAGGAACGAAACGAGCCGCGTTGTAAGGCTGCGACGAGAACCGGACCCAGTCCGCGTCGGACACGGTGTCGTAGACCGGGCAGACCACCGAATCGGGGTTCACCACTCCCGAGTCGGGATGCCATGCCCGGACCGGGAACAACTCGACCATCTCCGTTCGCTCCGGGCTACTTCGAGGCTCGGCGCTCTATAAGGTAGGCAGAGGGCGGTCGATCGCCCCGCCGACCCTCGTGTTCTCCGGTGGGAGATCCAGACGATTCAGGACCGTGCCAGGATCAACGATCGGCCGGGCCGAAGGTGGGAGGACAACTGCTGCAGCATCCGGAACCGACGGAGCAGCAGGCGCAGCATTTGCAACATCCTCCACAATCGCAGCACGCGCATGCGACTCCGCGCGATCTCGCTGGGTCGGAGCTTGCCGTAGATCTTGCAGGCCGACCGGAAAGGCGGCCGTTTTCTCGGGACGCTTGCGAATGGGTCATGGCCCGAACCGCACTTCCCGGGAACGCGGGCCCCTTTATTCATTTCTTCCCTACCCGGGCGGGGTCCGTGCGCAGCTCTTGGGTCGAATTGCTGCGCCACTTGAGGTCGGTCACGCGCGGCCGCCACGTTCATGGCGGTCGTTCCATCGAACGCGCGGTCCTTTCTTCACACTCGGGACTCGCCTCGTCGGGCTCGTCCCGCGCGCGGATTGCGGTCTTGCCTTCGGCCGCGCGCGTCCCACTTCAAGCCGGCGGCGCCGGAGTGCCCCGATCGCCGTGCCTCGGTAGAGAGGCGGGCCCTGGCATCTCAACTCGTCTTCCTCGTTGAATTGAAACGGGCAATTCGATCTTCTTGCGCGGGACGTAGTACGGTACAAATAGAGGCCTTGGCTCGCCCCTCGTGCCATGAGCAGGAGTCCCTCGTCCCTCGAGCGCGCCGCCGCCCGCAACATCGTGACCAAGTACCTCAAGGTCCGAGCGGGAGAGAACGCGATCGTCGAGTCATGGGACCACACGATGCCGATGGCCTCGGCGATGGTCGATGAGGTCCGCCGTGTGGGCGGCAAGGTCCTCCTCGTCCACAACGATGAGGACTCGTGGTGGCGGACGATCGACCGGAAGCAGAGCAAGCTCCTCGGCGAGTCGAGCGCCCCGGAGTGGGCGGCGCTGAAAGTCGCGGATGTCTACGTGAATTTCTGGGGTCCGGGCGACACCGACCGCATCGAGAAGCTTCCCGATAAGCCCGGCAACGAAGCGTTCGCGTGGAACTGGCCCTGGTACGCGGTCGCCCGGAAGGCGGGCCTTCGCGGCGGGCGGATGACCGTTGGATTCGTAACGGAGGGACGGGCCAAGAAGTGGGGCGTGGACCGCGCGCAATGGGAGGAACGCGTGTGGCGGGGCTGTCTCATCGACCCCGAGGAGATGGCCAAGAGCGGGGCTCGGCTCGCCAAGGCGCTCTCTCGCGGAAAGAGGGTGCGGATCACCCACTCCAACGGAACCGACATGGAGGTCGCCCTGGCCGGGGCCGCTCCACGAGTGCTCGACGGGAGACCCCACCCATATCGCAAGGGAGACTCCGCCTCTGGCATGCTGCAGCAAATCCCTGCCGGAACTGCCGACGTGGCCCTCGACTCCAAAACCGCGGAGGGGAGTTTCTACGCCAACCGCCGGACGAATATTTGGTGGACCGTGCACACCGGGGGAACGCTCGAATTCGCTGACGGTAAGCTTACCTCGTATTCCTTCGAGGACGGAGAGGAAGAGTTTGCCCGTGAGTACAAGAAGGGCACGGCGGGCAAGGACCGTGCCAGCGTTCTCAAGTTCGGGCTGAACCCGGCTGTCAAGGACGTTCCCAACTTGGAGACGGTCGAGGGGGGGTCCGTTTCCCTGCAAATCGGGGGGAACCGGTATCTCGGGGGCACCAACGGATCGAGTTTCTTTACTTGGTTTTCGCTCGCCGGCTCCGAGGTCACGATCGACGGGACCCCGGTCATCCGCGCGGGTAAGATTCTGTAGGTCCGCCAGGGCCCGCCTCCCGCGGATCGCGGTCTCTTCATCGGCCGGGCACTCTGGAATCTCCGGCACCAACATCGCGGTGTCATCTTCCGTTCCGGGTTCCCGTGAGTAACTGTTTCATCCCCGCGACGCCCTGCTCAATGGATGGCAGAACCGGTCCCCACCGTGCCGAGCCAACAAACCAACGGCACCGAGGTCGGGAGAGCGATAGGGTTTGCAGTCTACCTAACCGGGGGCCTCGTCACACTTGCCTTCGGCGTTTTGGAAGTCACCTCCAGCCTCGGGCAGGTTCTAAACTGCCTCTACCAGACCGATTTTTGTCAGGGCGGCTTTTCCGGCGGAATCCTAATCAACACTCTGCCTGGCCTAGGAGGCGGAGCGTTTCTCGTGGTGGTCGCGGCTGTTCTCTTCATCCTGGCACATCGTAATCGCTAGGTGCATCACACTGGGTCTGACCGCCCTCCCTAAGTCGTTCGAGTCGCGCGCTCATCGCGGCCCGTCATCGGCCGCGCGCGTTTTGCAATGTGCGACCGTCTAGCAAACGGGTCCTGCGATGGGCCCGCCCCAGACGTGCCCCGGAAGCACGAACGAGAGGCTGATCGTCAGAACCAAGGAGGGACCGGGTGGATTGAAGAC
>Ga0209415_10020745_pt1 | contig 10187 bp, 8 predicted proteins | sample PeaSoiSIISIP2007_FD_187696 | JGI IMG/M metagenome (GOLD analysis project Ga0209415, IMG submission 187696) | Peat soil microbial communities from Weissenstadt, Germany - SII-SIP-2007 (SPAdes) (version 2) | ecosystem: Environmental > Terrestrial > Soil > Wetlands > Peat | place: Germany...
GCGGGCGAAGCGTCCGCCCTTCGCTTGAAAGGAATCGACGCGGCGATACTCGCGCTGCTGCTCGGTTTTGCGCTGCTCCTAGTCGTGCGCACGGGATTTGCCAACGGACGGGAATTGTGGCCGATGCCCGACGCGGTTGAATACGCGGCGATTGCGGTAAACCTGGATCGCGGCCTGGGCCCGGTGCTCCATTTCGGGGGAATTTCTTATCCGTGCCGCTATACGATCGGTTATCCACTGATCCTCGCCGCGGCGTATCCACTTCTGGGCTATAAGCCCGAGCGGTTTTGCCTGGTTACTGCCCTGACGGCATTGATCGCGATAGCCGGGCTTTACATTCTGACCCTGTGGGCGTTTGACCGGCCCAGCGCGATTTTGGCCGGGTTACTACTGGCTACATCGCCGCATTTTATCGGGCTTTCCACCTGCGTGGTGAGTGACGTTCCCGCGCTTGCCGTCGTAGTCCTCGCGGTACTGGCATTCTTGTATGCCGAGGAAAAAGAAAGCCTGGTTGCATCCCTGCTGTGCGGGCTGTTGGCCGGCCTAGCCGCCACAATCCGCGTCACCAACGGCGCCATTTTGGCCGGGATACTCGCCGCGGCTCTGCTCGTCCGGCCACGCAGACTGGGGTTCGCGCGAGTGATGGCGTTCGCGATCGGATTCGCGGCATTTCCAGGATTGCAGGTTTGGGTAAATCTGCACTACTTCGGTTCGCCGCTCTGAACCGGTTACAAGTTCTGGCGGCCGGATGCCTACAGCAAGTTTTCCACCGCCTTTAGGCTGCGCTACCTCTTTGTACCTGCGGAGCCGTCCGATCAGCACGGAAATCTTCTCTCTTATGCTCTGGCAATGCTTGGTCTCGACGGCCTGCTCGGCCGCCTGGCTTTGGGTTTCGAGGCCATTACGTTGCGTCACGCGCGCTATTCTCTTTACCCGTTTCCCGTGGTGGTCTTCGCAGGGTTGGGCGTGTTCTACGCAATCCGCCGCAAGCGTAACCCAAGCACGATGCGCGCGATCTATCTGGGCTTTGGCTTTCTTGTTCCGCTGTTGCTCGTTTACCTGTTTCATTTCTATCTCGACCCCCGCTTCCTGCTACCTGCCTTGTTTATTGTTTTTGCCGCGGCGGCTTACGGGCTGGTGGGCGCGAATAAGAGGCTTAAGTGGGGATGGGCGGGATTTGCGGTGATCGCCCTGGATGCGGTCGTGGCCGGTGCGATTGTGGTCCAGACGGTCGCCGGGGTTCTGGCGCAGACGCCGCGCCAGTCGAAGCTGCTCGACGACGTGCTCGCGATCCGGCCCCGGCTGACCAACGCCGTGGTGGTCAGCGATATTTCCCTGCAATGGCTCGAGCTTTTTGCGGGCGGGGACGGAACCGAATTCGTCGGCCTCAACTGTCTTTTGACCTCTCCAGTGAGAGAGCAAACTCAGGTCGAATACCATCTGTTCTTTCTTTCCATCAAAAGGCTCAAAGGATGGACCGGGCCGATACCGCCGATACTTTTTCCCCCGACGCCGGATTCCCCCAAGGGCAAACTCGACTTGGCCGAAGCGGACCAGCTGGCAGACGAGGATAAGAAGGGACGCCCGGTGTATCTGCTCTTATTGGGGCAGGCCACCCGCGCCTATTTCGAAGAGCTTAAGCCGGAGTTCACCGAGATCGATCGCTACTTCACCCACGAAAAGATCGCGCACTATCCCGAAGTGGGGCTTTACCGTTTGAAGGCACGCTGATCCGCCCGCTCCGGGCGATTGGACGCTCGCTTGTCTCGGTTGTTTGACACCCCGCGGATAACTGGACTTCGTATTCAGGAAAATCTAGAGTGCCCCAGATACCCAGAGGGTGATCGCCCGGTCGTGACCGGCGCGATTCAATTGCACGGCGGGCGGCGCCCTTAAACAAACCTCGACCTTTTCAGGAGACTCGGATTGCGATGAGCGAATCGAATATCGTTCTGCCCACTTTAACCAGCGGACAGGTCATGATCCTCTGGCTGGTGCTGCTCTCGGCGCTGGCCGCGCTGGCCTACGGAGTCGTGCTGATACGTGTGGTGCTGGCCGCCGACCCCGGACCAAAATCGATGACCGACGTGTCCGACGCGATCGAGCTCGGCGCGATGGCGTACCTCGGACGGCAAGTCAAAACCATGATCTGGTTCGTCGCCGCCATCTTCATCGCGCTGTTCCTCATGTACCGCAACGTGTATGAGGGCCTGACCCTGCCGCTGGGCATCTCGATCGCCTTCCTGATGGGCGTCGCGGCTTCCTACGGCGCCGGTTACGTCGGGATGTGGCTGGCGGTCAAGGCCAACGTCCGCAGCGCCAACGCCGCGCTGACCAGCTTCAAGGGCGCGATGGAACTGGCATTCAAGGCGGGCGGTGTCTCGGGCATGTTCACGGTCGGCCTGGGGTTGCTCGGCGCGACGATCATCTTCCTGGTGTTTCGCGAAAACGCGATGAAGGTGCTGGTCGGCTTCGGCTTCGGCGGCTCGCTGGCCGCACTGTTCATGCGCGTCGGCGGCGGAATCTACACCAAGGCGGCTGACGTCGGCGGCGACCTGGTCGGCAAAATCGAGCAGGATCTCCCCGAAGACGACCCGCGCAACCCCGCCACGATTGCCGACAACGTCGGCGACAACGTCGGCGACTGCGCCGGCATGGCGGCCGACGTCTTCGAGTCCTACGAGGTGACGCTGGTCGCCGCGATCATCCTGGCGGCCTACGCGTTGCAAGAGTCGGACTTTATCGCGGCCTACGGCCAGTATGCGGGCGCGTTCGCGGTCAAACTGATCATGTTCGCGTTGATCCTGCGCGGCGTCGGCGTGTTTTCCTCGATCATCGGAATCATTGCGGTGCGCGTGCCGGCCGGCAAAATGCTCGATCCGATGCGCCCGATCACCATCGGCTACATGACCTCGGCGATCGCATCGGTGATCGGATTTTTCGTCGTCAACTATTTGTACCTCGACGACCCGCGCACCGGCGCGACCGATTGGCGCTTCGCCTGCTGCGCGTCGCTCGGAATCCTTCTCGCGGTCGTGACGCTGTGGCTCACCAACTATTTCACGCATCCGGACAAGGGCCCCGTTACCGAAACCGCGATGGCGGCGCGCACCGGCCCCGCAACTTTGATCCTGTCGGGCATGGCCGAGGGTCTGGAGTCGTCGGTCTGGGCGCTGCTGGTGATTGCCGCCGCAATCGTCGGCGCGATGGCGATTTTTCACGAGTCGCTCGCGCTCCAGTTTTACGGAATCGCGCTGACCGGCCTCGGCTTGCTCACTACCACCGGCTTCATCCTCGCGATGGATACCTACGGACCGATCACCGACAACGCCCACGGCATCTTCGAGATGGGCGGAATCCATCAGGAGGAGGCGTCCAAGACGCTGTCCTGGATGGACGCGATCGGCAACACCACCAAGGCGCTCACCAAGGGCCTGGCGATTGCGACCGCGGTGCTGGCGGCCGTCTCGCTGTTCCGGTCATTCATAGATGAAGCTCATCTCGGCGCGATTGGCGTCCAGATCAACATGCCCACGGTGTTCGTCGGCCTGATGATCGGCGGCGCGGTGCCGTTCCTGTTCAGCTCATTTGCGATTAAGGCGGTCAGCCGCGCGGCGTATCAGATCGTGTTCGAGGTCCGCCGCCAGCTTCGCGAGCATCCGGGGATCATGGAGGGCAAAGAGCTGCCGGACTACGGCGCGTGCGTCGATATCGTCACCGCCGCTTCGCAGAAAGAGCTGCTAGGGCCGGGAATCTTGGCGATTTTCTCGCCCTTGCTGGTCGGTTTCGGCCTCGGCGCGGGCGCACTCGGCGGATTCCTCGGTGGCACGATCCTTACCGGCCAGTTGATGGCGGTCTTCATGTCGAATGCGGGCGCGAACTGGGACAACGCCAAGAAAAAGATCGAGGACGGGTTCCTGGGCGGCAAGGGCACCGACGTGCACAAGGCTTCCGTGGTGGGAGACACCGTCGGCGATCCGTTCAAGGACACGGCGGGCCCCGCGCTGAACCCGATGATCAAGGTGATGAACCTGGTCGCGATTTTAGCCGCACCGTTCACCACGGTTGCGCTCGGCGGCGTGACGCTGGTGCGCGTCGCGGTCGTCGTGCTGGCGATCGTCGCGCTTTCGATCGCGGTCACCTTTTCCAAGCGCGGTTCGATCGCGGAAGAGAGCCTGGCTATCGAGACCAAGCGGGCCGCCTGAGCGGATTTCCGAGCTTGCATTCCTTGAAGGGCCGGACGCATCGTCGTCCGGCCCTTTTCTTTTTGCTTCGTTTCCCGATTCTCCGTATCTTCGCGGTTTATCCCTATGTCAATCGAATATCGCGCACTGGGCAGGACCGGACTCAGCGTCAGCACGCTTGGCTTCGGCGGCTCCGAAATCGGCTATCAAGCCGTTGCGCAGAAGGCCGTCGATAAAATCCTGAACACCGCGCTCGACGCCGGCATCAATGTGATCGATACCGCCGAGTGCTACGCCGACGGCGAGGCGCTGATTGGCAAGGCGATTTCCCGGCGGCGCGCCGAAGTTGTTCTGATGACCAAATGCGGGCACGCGCCGCTTGGGTCCGCGACCGAGCGCGCTTCGGGTTATGCGCAGCCGGATTGGGAGCCCGCGATGCTCGCGTGGAGTATCGAGCGCAGTCTCAAGAACTTGCGCACCGACCACGTCGATGTGATCCAGTTCCACAGCCCTCCCTTGGCGACGCTGAGAGACGGCCGCGTGATCGAGGTTCTCCACCAGGCCCGCGAGCGCGGACAGGCGCGCTTCGTGGGATGCAGCGCCGACTCCGATGAAGCGGTGTACGCGGTCGAAAGCGGCGCGTTCGACACCGTGCAGATCTCCGTGAACATCGCGGACCAGGAAGCCATCGAACTCGTGCTGCCCAAGGCTGCCGCGCGCGGGATGGGCGTGATCGTGAAGCGGTCGATCGCCAACGCGGCCTGGCGTCACGGTAAACAGCCGTCCGGCGATTGGTACACGCGGCCGTATTGGGATCGCCTCCAGGCGCTCGACTACGATTTTCTCCGCGCCGGAGTCGAGGACTCGGTCGCGATCGCGCTGAGATTCACGCTCGGCACCGCCGCCGTGACCACCGCGATCGTCGGCACGACCCGGCCCGAGCGCATCGCGCAAAATATCGCGCACGCCGGCGCAGGACCGTTGCCGCCCGCCGAGTACGAAGCGATTCGCGCTCGATGGCGCTCGGTCGCTCCCCATGATTGGACTGGCCAGCGTTGAAGATTCCCCACGCGAGCTTAAAATGCCCCAGGCGTTTCGCGCCAACAATCATTATGTGACAATTCCTGACGGATGACTTTCTGGCGTTTTGTCCCGCTTGCGATGCTGGCGCTCGACGCAGCCGTGATGAGCGGAATCATTGGGCGATACCGTCGCAGGTACGGCCGCTCGCCCATTCGGCTTTCCGGTTCGGGTGGGGCGATGGATAGGATTAAGCAGGCCGCCCTCATTCTCCTTGGTGTTCTGCTTGTATGGCAGGCCGTTGGCGCCGCCTTTGCGCTGTACGTCCCACTGGGGCGCCGGCTTTTCGATCCGCTACCCGCTTTGGGCACGATAGTCGCGTTTGCGGGCGGGTCATTGATTCTCAGTGCGATCGTGACCATGGGCGCGTCTTGGGAAATCCCGATCAGCGCCGAGCAGAACAGTCCCGCGGCTGGGCTTATAACTTCCGGACCGTTCCGGTTTTCGCGCAATCCGATCTATCTCGGGATGCTCGTAGCGCTGGTGGGCTGGATGCTGCTGATTCCGGCGCAGCTTTCACTCATCATCCTAATCGGAGCGATCCTGGACCTCCGCTATCAGGCGCTCGAAGAGGAAGGGTTTTTGATCCGGACGTACGGCCCGGATTACGCGGTGTGGGCGCGCGAGGTCGGCCGCTTCGTCCCCTGGTTCGGCCGGCTTGCGTGATCGAACCGCGCGCGAATTTACGATCCGGATCGCTTTCAGCACACGAAGATTGATCAGCTGAGCAAGATTGATCAGCTAAGCAAGATTGATAGGTTCTGCCGACCGAACAGACCGCATGGGCGATTCTTACAGATACAAGCCGCTTAGCTACTTTGCGCGGGTGTTCGTGATGACCTGGGCGCCGTGGTCGTTCGCTGCCTACTACAGCTACCAGCCCGCAATGGAGCTATACAGCAATCTGTTCGCGCTGCTTGGCCTGCTGGGACCTTTTTTTGCAGCCCTGATCATGACCTGGAGTTCCGGGAGCCGGGACCTGAAGCACGACTTCAAGGCGAGACTTGTCGATCTCAGGCTCATCAGACCCACCTACCTCCCGGTCATTTTGATCCTGATGCCGTTGACGTTGCTACTTTCGACATGGCTGTCGCTTGAGGCTGGCCGATCCGCCGATCAGTTCCACTTCTCGCCTGGATTTGCGGCTATGCTGCCGATCATCCTGCTTGCCCCCACCTTCGAAGAGCTAGGATGGCGGGGCTACGGAATGGACAGCCTCCGAGCGAAATTCGGCATGATGAAGGCGACGCTGTTGTTCAGCCTCCTATGGGCGACGTGGCACGTTCCCCTGTTCTTCATCGATCACACCTATCAGCACGGCCTGTGGAACAGCAGCCCGATTTACGTCGCTAACTTCTTTATCAGCATCCTCCCGGCAGCCATCCTCATGAACTGGGTGTACTACAAAAACAATCGAAGCATCGTGGCCGCGATCCTGATGCATATGGCGCTGGACGTGACCGCGGAGGCCTTCCAAACCGAACAATTTACCAAATGCATTTGGACCGGCGTATTGTTAATTATCTCGATCCTGGTCATCGCGGCCAACAGAGCATTTTTCTTCGCCGCAGGGGCGCCGGTCCCTGCACCTGAGTAAGGAGAAAAGAGGCAGAGATCGGATTCCCGAAACCCACAGCCGGTTTCGGACATCCTGTGTGAACCGGATTGGACACGGAGCAGAGCGCATGGAAATCGGATGGATCGGAACCGGAATAATGGGCGCGCCGATGGCGCGACGGCTGCTCGGCGGGGGCCATCGCGTCCGCGTCTTCAATCGCTCAGCCGCCAAGGCGCGAGCACTCTCCGCTGACGGCGCGATCGTAGCCGCGGACGCCGCCGCGTGCGTTGCGGGCGCGGGAGTGGTCTTCATCATGCTGCCCGACACGCCCGACGTGGAGGCGACCGTCGCGAAGATCGAACCCGCGCTCGTCGCAGGCCAGCTCGTCGTCGATATGAGCACTATTTCGCCGATGGCGGAGCGGGCGATCGCGTCGCGCCTGAAGCCTGCCCGTGTCGATTACCTCGATGCGCCCGTATCGGGCGGCGACGTCGGCGCACGCGACGGCACGCTCGCGATAATGGTTGGCGGGGACGCGTCGGCGTTCGAGCGTGCGCGTCCGCTGTTCGAGATACTTGGCCGCCGGGTCACGCACATGGGCGCGTCGGGCGCGGGCCAGCTGACCAAGCTTGCCAATCAGATCGCGGTCGCGCTTGCGCTCGAGGCGGCGGCCGAGGCGATCAAGTTTGCCCAAGCCGGCGGTCTCGATGCGTCGCGAATGGTCGAGGCGATCGGCGCGGGCGCGGCCGGGTCGTGGCAGTTGTCCAATCTCGGTCCCAAAATAATCGCCGGCGATTATCGGCCCGGCTTCTTTATCAAGCTGATTCGCAAGGACCTCCGCCTGGTGGTCGAGGCGGCGCGCGAAGCGGGCTTGGCGCTGCCCGGACTTTCGCTGATGGCCTCGATGTTCAACGCGGCCGCCGCGCTCGGTCACGATCTCGACGGCACGCAGGCGCTCGCGGCGGCTCTCGACAGATTGGCGGACGTGAAGTAGTAGCAGAGTTGAACCCCGATTTTTGGAGGCCAAAAAATGGCAGACCATCTGCTCACCGAACTGAAGGACCGCGTCCTTTACCTCACGATGAATCGGCCCGACAAGCTCAACGCGATGAGCGCCGAGATGATGGGCGGGTTGACCGACAACCTGGCGCGGGCCGCGACCAATCGCGAGATCGGCGCCGTCGTGCTGACCGGTGCGGGGCGCGGATTCTGCTCCGGCGGAGATATCGGCGCGATGCGCGCGCGCAACGAAGGCGCAGGCGGGGCGGGAGCGCCGCAGACGGTCGAGGATCTCGTCGCGGGGCTGCGCCGCGGCGAAGAGGCGTCGCGGATGCTGCACGAGATGGCGAAGGTGACGATCGCGGCGGTCAACGGACCGGCGGCCGGCGCGGGACTGAGCCTGGCGATGGCGTGCGACATCAGGATCGCGTCCCTCACGGCGCGTTTCGCCACCGCGTTCGCCAAGGTCGGTTTCGGCGGTGACTACGGCGGCACCTGGTCGATGACGCAACTGGTCGGGTCGGCCAAGGCGCGCGAACTATATTTTCTGGCCGACGTGATCGGCGCCGACGAGGCATTGCGAATCGGACTGACAAATCGCGTCGTGCCGGCGGCGTCGTTCCGCGACGAGGTGCATGCGATCGCGTCGCGAATTGCCAACGGTCCGTCGATTGCGTATTCGTACATGAAGGCGAACCTTAACGCGGCGATCAATCACGAGTTCAACGAGTTGCTCGACCGCGAGGCGTGGGGGCAAATTATGACCGGCCTTACCGAGGACCATCGCGAGGCCGTCAAGGCGTTTCTCGCCAAGCGCCCCCCGACCTTCAAGGGCCGGTAGCCCCCGCCGCGGGCCCCCGGATCGTTTTCTCTGCTCCGCGCTTTATTTCCTCGCCCTGTCAGGGCGAGGATGAAGGTAAGGGTCCTTGTTCAGCGCGCCGTGTTTCCTTTTTTTAACACTGGCCTCCCGTGCCAACGGGCGCGCGCGATTCACGATTCTGTGCCCGCATTCTTTCCCCGCCTCGCCCTGACAGGGAGAGGCCGACGCGGAGCGTCGGGTGGGGGTCCAAATTCCAAGTTCCTCTCGCCCCTCACCCTCAATCCCTTACCCTTCTAACACGGCGCGCCCGCAGCAGGGGCCGCGCCCGCCAACGGCGGGCGGCCTTAATACTGGGTGCAGGGCTCAGCCCTGCTCACCCCCTGCTGGCACGGCTGGCCAATCTTGAGGCCATATAACCTGCCAATACCTCTGTCAGCAGGCACGTTCTCGCGAGTCGGGCCGCTCATTTCTTCTTGAACTGGAACATGTTGGTCAGATCTCCGATCGCGGGGCTGTTGGTCGGGACGTATGGCTGTGCGGCCGCACTGATCGGATTGGGCAGATTGTCGCGGCTGCGCTTGCTGAGCGGCTTCAGCTTCCAGTTCCATTCGATGAACTTCAGGATCGATACGTGATCCGAATAGGTGTGATCGACGTAATCGAATTTGGCGAACGGGGATACTGCGAGCATCACGGTGCGCGGACCGTCGCCGAAGAAATCGATCGGCTGAATGTAGCCGGTGTCGTATTCACCGCCGGATTCGTCCAGCGTGATCAGAACCGCCGTCTCGCTCCACAGCTTGGGATTGCTCTGCACGGTATCGACGATATTTTTCGCAAACGCCTCAAACAGTGCCGGCGTCGAAGTCCCCGGATGGCCATCGGTCAGCGAGGTTGGCTTGATAAACGAAACCGAAGGCAGGTTGTTAGCCCGGACGTCCTGAAAAAACGCGCTCAAGTCCTGGATGTTGTTCTTGAGCGGGCCGGTCATGATCGACTTCGAGTACTGCAAGCCGTTGCAGATGGCGCAATACAGATCTCCGGCGGGGCTTTCGGTTCCGGCCAGGCTGTACCCGTCCCCGTAGTATTTCCATGAGGCCCGTTTTTTCGCGAGCGCGTCGCCGATGGTCGCAACAGTTTGCGGGCCGATCGAGAAATGGCTGCCGGCCGGAAACTCGTTTGCCGCCGTGGGCGAGGTGGCGATCGGATTGCCCAGGTGATCGTACGCCGGGTACTCGTTGTTGATCTGATAATACGTGTCGGGCGCGCAATTGCCCTTGTTGAATGTGGTGTAGGGCAGGGAGCTTTCGTAGCCGGCGATCGCGCTCACGCCCGGCTGGCTCGTATCGGAGCAATCGACGGCGCCGCCGAAACTGGTATTGGCCAAATCCAGAAATGGCAGCGTGTCCTGCGTGTAGAAGTTATTGGTCCCCGGCATCGGGTTCGGATTCGAAATCAGATCGGCGGTTGGCGTGATCGGCTTTCCGCTGCCGGATGGATCTGCGAAATAGTAAACGTCGCCGGTAAAGATCGCCTGCGAGTTCGG
>Ga0209415_10020746_pt1 | contig 10186 bp, 12 predicted proteins | sample PeaSoiSIISIP2007_FD_187696 | JGI IMG/M metagenome (GOLD analysis project Ga0209415, IMG submission 187696) | Peat soil microbial communities from Weissenstadt, Germany - SII-SIP-2007 (SPAdes) (version 2) | ecosystem: Environmental > Terrestrial > Soil > Wetlands > Peat | place: Germany...
TCGACCACGACCCCCACGAAAATGCGGTTTCCGTGCAGCTCGCACGGGACCGTGAACGAGCCGGATCCTGAAAGCCACAGGTCCGGCGGTGCGGGCGGCGGCGAGAAGGCGCTCGGGCCTGCGAACGGTGCGGTGGTTTGGGTGATGCCGTGCGCGTCTTCCGGCCGCGAGATAGGATTGGGGAGCGCGGTCTGAACCGGCGTCGGACTCGAAGGCGTCGGCGCCAGCTGCGGCACGAACGAAGGGGCCACTCCATCACCGGCGGCGGGGAGCGGACCGGGCGATGTGAGGGCGACGATGCCGACGATCGCGAGAGCCAAGGCCGCGCCGATGATCCGGAGCACAACGCTCCGGTTCGCCGCTCGGCCGGCCAATCCCAGCGCTCCTACGGGGCAGGCGCGATCGTGATGTTACCTTCTCGGCTATAGATGATGATCTGTGCGCCGCCGCCGCCGACGGTCATCGAAAGCGCATGCTGGCGCGAGAGGCTGACCGCGGCGACAGACGGATCGAGCATGTTGACCACCGTGCCCGCGTCGCTCGTCGCGTCGATGTTCGCTCCGACGCCGGGACGCACGTAGATGCGCGCCGAGCCGGAGCCGAGCACGATGCGATACGGACCACCGCCGACGCCGGCGATCGTCCACTCAATGTCGCCGCTCTGCGAGAAGAACTGAGCGCGCTCCAGCTGCGGCCCCGACCAGACCGTGATGCGTCCGGCCCCGGTCGCGACACCCATGTTGCCCTGCGGATTGCGCACCTCGACGTTGCCCTGCGTCTGCACCCAACCCATGCCCGCCACGGAATGCAGCGCTACGTCGTTCTCGCCGATGATGATGTACGGTCCGCGCGTGCGCTCCATCAAGACGGGGCTCGCGCCGGCCTGGACATACATCAGCTCGACGCGATTGGGCACGCCGACTTCGAGATCGCTGCCCGGATTGGTGATCGATACACCGTGCGGGCCCTCGCGCAGCGGCAGCGCGCGGGGGGTGCAGCCGCCGGACTGTTGCCCGAGCGGCCGCGTGCCGTGGCGCGGGTTGAACAGCGCGGGGCGGGGTACGCAAAATGTCCCCATCGTCTGCGGATTGACGTTGAATCGGTTCATCTGCACGCCGGGCGCGTTCCCGGGCACGCGCACCATCCCGTCGGGCTCGCCCGAGTGAATCGTGATCCTCCCACCGGTCGATTTGATCACCGTCACCGGCGCGCCGTCGTTAAGCTGGCCCAGGTCGGCTTTGGCCGACAAGACGATGAACAACGGGGCGGCCAACGCGCCCAGCGCGATGGCGGTGAAGTTGATGCGTTTCATTGTAGTCGGGCTGAAAAAGCCGCGGGCGCCTCCACCTTTGACCTTACCGTGGGGCGGCGCACAGCGCATGAGACCGGCGTGAACCGGCCGTGAGGACGCCGTGAGAGGCCGCGGCGCGCCTTTCATGCATCGCCATCCCCGGCGAGCGCGAGCGCGGGCAGCGTGACGGAGATCGTCGTGCCCTGGCCGACCGTGCTTGCCACCGCGACGTCGCCGCCGTGGGCACGCACGATGCTGCGCACCACGGCAAGCCCAAGGCCGGTGCCTTCCACCGCGCGCGAATGGGCGGGATCGGCGCGATAGAAGCGCTCGAAGATGTGCGGCAACGAATCCGCCGGGATGCCCGGGCCTGTGTCCGCGACGTCGATACGAGCGTGCGAATTCTCGGCGCCGGTCGAGATCGTCACGCCGCCGGCGCTGGTGAACTTGATCGCGTTCTCGGTGAGGTTCAAGACGAGCTGGCGCAGTAGCCCGGGTTCGCCCAACACATACGCGTCGCCGTCGTACTTCGTTTCCAGCGTCAGGCCTTTTTCCGATGCGCGCGGGCGCAGCGAGGTGGCCACATCGTTGACGATCGCACGCAGGTTGAGCGGTTCGACCGCGAGCGTCGTGCCGGTGTCCGTCTTGGCCAAAGTCAGCATGGCATTGATGACGCGCGCCATCTGCGTGCTCTCGCTGCGGATGGCGGCCAGCGCATCGCGGCGCACCTGCTCGTCGCGGTCGCCCCAGCGCTCCAGCATCTGCGCATTCGCGTTGATGACGGTGAGCGGCGTCTTGAGCTCGTGCGAGGCGTCCGAGATGAAACGGCGCTCGCGGGCGAACGCCGCTTCGAGCCGCTCAAGCATGTCGTCGAATTGCGCCGCCAACCGGCCCAGCTCGTCGCGTCTGCCTTGCCAGTTCAGACGCTTGGCGAGGTCAGTGCCGCCGATCTCCTGGACCGACTGCGAGATCTCGTTGATGGGTCCGATCGCCGCGCGCGAGAGCCACACGCCTGATGCGATGATGAGCACGGCCGCGCCGATGAAACTCAGGATCAAAAAGGTCGCGAACGAGACCAGTGTCTGGTTGACGCTAAGCAGGGACTGCGCGACGTAGACGGTCGCGACCGGGCGACCGTTGTCGCTGACGACGTGCCAATGCGCGAGCACCGGTCCGAGCGCGGTTCTGGCGGTGCCCCAATCGCCCGCCGCGATGCCCTCCATGTGCCAGCGCCGATAGCCGGACGTCGGCAGGTCGGCGTCGGCCAGGTTGCTGCTGCCGCCGATGCGCGCGCCGCTCGGGTTGAACGCCTCGACGTACAAACCCGGTCCCGCAAACGTGTTCAGCTCGGTCTCTTGCGAGAGCAGTTCGACGACCGATGCCGATCCAAAGAGCGGATTGCCCGCGCGCGCGTACGACTGCAGCGCCATGGACGCTCCCTCGATACGCTGCGCTGCGGACAGGTACAGCACGCGATACGCGCCGAGCATCACGACGGCCGCGAACACCAAGAGCAGCACGGCGACGGCGACGACGTACCAGACGGTCAGTCGCCAGCGCAGGCTCTCGAAGAACGGAGGCCGGCTCGCGCGCTCAGGCGCGGAGGGCGTAGCCGACACCCCGGATGGTCTGGATGAGCTTCTCATCGGCAGCGTCGTCCACTTTGTTGCGTAAGTAGCGGATGTAGACGTCGATCAGGTTCGACTCGCCCAAGAAATCCGATCCCCACACGCTGTTGAAGATCTCATCGCGCGTGTGCACCTTGTTGGGATACATCATGAGGAATTCCAGCAGCGAGAACTCTTTCGCGGTCAGGCTGATGCCGCGTCCGCTGCGCGACACCTCGTGCGTGTCGCGATTGAGCTTCAGATCTTTGATCTCGAGCACGCGCTCGCCGGGTTCGCGTTCGCGCAGCTGCACGCGGATGCGCGCGAGCAGCTCTTCGATCGAGAAGGGCTTGGACAGGTAGTCGTTCGCGCCGGTGTCGAGTCCGGTGACGCGATCGGGCACCGCGTCTTTGGCGGTGAGCATGATGATCGGCACGGACGAGTGGCGCCGCACGCGGCGACAGACTTCCAGGCCGTCGATGCGCGGCAGCAACAGATCGAGGATGATCAGATCGGGACCTTTGAGGGCGCGTTCGATGGCGCTTGCGCCATCGCCGCAGACCTCGACCTCAAAGCCTTCGTGCTCGAGCTCGAGGCGCAGGACCTTGGCGATTTGTACGTCGTCCTCGACGACGAGGATCTTGCGCTTGGCCTGGTCGGCCGCGTGCGAAGGTAAGGATGAATGCGACATTGTGGCGGTGCTCCTGTCGTGTCCAGCGACTGGTGGTTAGCACTGCGACTCTCACATGCGTCGCCCGCTATGGTACGAGCATACTGCGGCAGCCGAGCATGCCACATTAAGCGGCCGTGAGAGCCTGCCTGCCGGAAGCCGGGAGCGGCCCGCGACCGCCCGAACGTGGCACGTCATGGCCCTGTTCGCGGCGATCGAGCTGGACGAGGAGGCGCGCCGAGCGGCGTTGCGCGCCATCGAGGTGCTCGCTGGCGCCGCCATCCCCGTGCGTTTCGAGCGCCCGGAGAAGCTGCACGTGACCCTCGCCTATCTCGGCACGATTCCAGCGCCACGCATCGCGGAGTTCGCCGCCTCGCTGGGCATCGCGGCAGCGGGCTGCGCGCCTTTCGAGATCGTCTTCGACCGCCTCGGCGCGTTTCCGGACGAACGCCGGCCGCGCATCCTTGCGCTCGGCTGTTCGCAGCCTCAACCAGGATTCGTCGCGTGTGCCGCGACCGTCCGGTCGGAATTCGAAAAGCTCGGCGCGCGTTTCGAGCAGCGTGCCCTGCCGCACATCACGCTGGCGCGCGCGAAAAAACCGCTGCGACGCCTGCCGAGCATCGAACAACCGCCCCACTGCGTTCTTGCAGTACGCGAGCTCGCGCTCTTCGAAAGCATCCAGGAGGGCCCGACCACACGCTATGAGGAGAGGTCCATCGCCCGCCTCTCGATCACGGTCGAATGAATTCGACCGCTCCATGGGTTCAATGAGGAGACCGAACATGCGCTTTTTGCTCTCGCCGGTCGCGCTGTTGATCGCCGGCGCCTTAGCCGCTGCCCCGGCAGCCGCCAATCCCACGCCGCCCCCGTCGCACGGCATGACAAACATGATGATGATGATGGAGCACCACATGACCAGCGTGTCGGTGCAAGGCACGGGCGAGGTCGAATACACGCCCGACCAAGCGCATATCACGCTCGGGGTTAACGGTGAGGCGCCTGGTGCCGCCGCCGCTGCGTCGGATATCGCCGGGCGCGCCAACGCGGTCATCGCAGCGCTCAAGAGCCTGGGCATCGGCGATTCCGCCATCACGACGAGCGGGTACACCCTCTACTATCGCCAGGCCACCGACGCCGTCAAGGCGGCGTTCGTCGCGTCGGAGACCATCGGCGTCAAGATGCCGATCGACAAAGCCGGCGCCGCTATCGACGCGGGCATCCGGGCCGGCGCGAACCAGACCTACGGCCTGACGTACGATACGACGCAGCGCGACGCGCTCTACAAGCAGGCGGTGCAGCGCGCGGTCGTGCAAGCGCACGACTTAGCCGACGTAGCGGCGACGGCCGCCGGCGTGAAGTTGGGATCTGTCATGACGATCACGCTGGGCGGCAGCATGCCGATGCAACCGTACATGCCGGTCGCTCGGCTGGCCACCATGGCGGTCGCCGCACAGCCGCCGATCGCGCCGGGCACCGGCACCATGAGCGCGACCGTGCTCGTGACCTATTCGATCGCCAGTCCGATGCATATGTAGAATTGCGTGAGAAACTTTCGCCGGGGTGCGAGCGTTATAAAGGAAGACGCTGAGCCGCGCAGCGCACCCCGCGCGACGCAGCGTCCAAATGAAATCGAGGCGGACCACGGTCTGCCTCGAATCATTTTTGGCCTCGAGCCGCGCTCGGGCTATGTGGGGTAGCCGGGCTTAGGCGGCTTTATGCTGCTTAGCGAGCGCGATCGCCCAGCCACGCTCCGTCCGCTTGCGGACGAGATAGCCCTCGGGCGTGCGGTCGAAGACTTCGAAGCCGCTGGCGACTGCTTCGGCGAGAGTGTTGAAGATGAGTATTCCTTGCATGGGCTTGCTCCAGTGCGTTCCCCCATTACTATTACGTCGTATGCCCGTGATTCGTTCACGCCAGACGTCCCCGACGAGGGGCCAGGTAAGACTATGACACAGGTCACGTTTCGAGGGTCGCGCGTCTAGGGGCGCGAACAACGCCGGTCAATGGCATCCGAAACGCCGCTGCTGGAAACAGCCACCTTGATCAGCCGGGAGCAAGTCGCTCCCGGTTTTTGGTTCTTAGCCCTGCGGGGCCCGCGGATCGCTGCCCAAGCGCGTGCCGCCAGCTACGTCGCGATCGACCTTCCTGGGGCGTTTGCCGTCCGGTTGCCGCTGGGGATATGGACCGTCCGGGGCGACGAATTCGGACTGCTGTTCCGCGAGTGGGGCGACCGCACGCGCCGCTTGGCACGGCTGGCCGTGGGAACGGGGCTGTCGTGCATCGGCCCGTTGGGAAATCAGTTTAGCATCCCTGTCAAGGGGTCCAAAGCGCTGATCGCCTCGGGCGGGATCGGCATCGTGCCGTTCTGGCTGCTCGCCAGAGATCTAAAAAATGTCGGCGTCGAGGCACGAGCGATCGTCGGCGCACGCACCAAGGCGCATCTCACTGGTGTCGCGCAGCTGCGCGAGCTCGGCCTCGACGTCACCACATGCACCGACGACGGCAGCGAAGGCGAGCGCGCGACCGTGGTCGATCTGGTCAAGCGCGCATCCGCCGCCGACATCATCTACGGTTGCGGGCCGCCGGGCATGCTGCGCGCGCTCTGCAGCCATGCCACCCAAGCGCGCGTCGCGTGTGAGATATCAATGGAAGAGACTTTCGGCTGCTCGATGGGCACCTGCTGGGGCTGCGTCGTGCCGGTGCGCCGGGGCAGCGCGCAGGGCTCGGGGTATCCGCCGGCGCCTCGCGACTCGCGCAACTATGACTTCGCGCGCGTCTGCTCGGATGGCACCGTGTTCTCCGCGACGGACCTCGTGTGGCTGGAGTCCTCAGCGTGAGCGAGCGCAACGGCGCGCGCTCGATGCCGGATACGAGCGTCGACATCGGCCGCCTGCGTCTTGCCAACCCGACGATCGCGGCCAGCGGCTGCTACAATCGCGGCGCCGAGTTCTCTCGCATCGTCGATATCAGCGCGTACGGCGCGATAACGCTCAAGAGCGTCACGCGCGAACCGCGCCTGGGGAACGCGATGCCGCGCCTCGCGCTGACGCCGGCCGGCATGCTCAACGCCATCGGCCTTGAAGGTCCCGGCATCGAGCACTTCGTCAAACACGAAGCGCCCAAGCTCGCCGGCGCGTCCACAACCATCATCGCGAGCGTTGCCGGGTTTTCGGTCAGCGAATTCGTCGACGTCGCCGCCGCCATGGACGGATTGCCCGGCATCGCCGCGATCGAGCTCGACATCTCGTGTCCGAACGTCGACAGCGAAGGCGAGTGCTTCGGCGTCGATCCGCGCGCGACCGACGCCGTGGTCGCCGCCGTGAAGCGGCGCGTCAAACTGCCGGTGATCGCCAAGCTAACGCCTAACGTCGCCGACGTCCGTCCGATCGCTCGCGCCGCCGAAGAGGCCGGCGCCGATGCGATCTCACTCATCAACTCGCTGCGCGGCATGGCGATCGACGTCGAGCGCACGCGGCCCGCGCTCGCCAATTACACCGGCGGGCTTACCGGCCCGGCGATCAGGCCGGTGGCAGTATATCAGGTATGGGAAGTCGCGCAGACCGTGCGCATCCCGATCATAGGCATGGGCGGGATCGAGAACGGCCGCGATGCGCTCGAGATGATGCTGGCCGGCGCGACGGCGGTCTCGATCGGCACGGCGAACTTCCGCGACCCTGAAGTGCCGATCCACGTGCGAGACGCTATCTCCGAGGAAGCCGCCAAACGCGGTTTCGCAAGCGTGCGCGCGCTGACAGGATTGGCGAACCCAGGCTTTGCGGGCAGCCGTTGGCCGTCCGACAGGCGTCCGGAGCACGCGCAGGTGAGACGATGACAGAACTGATCGTGGCCCTCGACGAGCCGACCTTTGATGAGGCGAAGGCGGTGGTCCACAAGACCGAGGCGGTCGCGCGCTGGTATAAAGTAGGCTATCAGGCCTTCTACGGATATGGCGATCGCATCATCGACCTTCTCCGCGAGCGCGGGCTCTCGCTGTTCCTGGATCTCAAGCTGCTCGACATCCCGAACACGGTGGGCGCCGGCATCCGGTCGCTCGCGCGTCACCGGCCCCAGCTGCTGACGGTCCACTCATCCGGTGGCGCCGACATGCTCGCCGCGGCGGCGCGCGCGCGCGATGAGGCAAACGCGGCGGGCGCATCGCTGCGTCTGCTCGCGGTCACCGTCCTGACCAGCCTCTCCAAAGACGAACTGGTGGGCGCCGGTGAAGATCTTGACCCGCACGAGCTTGTCGCCGTGCGAGCCGAGCTGGCGGCGAACTGCCGCATCGACGGCGTCGTCTGCGCGGTCGACGATCTACCCGTCGTGCGCGCACGCACCGCCGGCGCATTGATCTCGGTATGTCCGGGCATACGCCCCGCGGGCGCCTCAGCAGACGACCAACGCCGCATCGCCACGCCGTTCGAAGCAGCCCTGGCGGGAGCGGACTACATCGTCGTCGGCCGGCCCATCACGGCGGCCCCGGATCCGGCCGCGGCCGCGGACGCGATTCGCGCGCAGCTGCAAGCCGTCAAACCGCTCGGCGCGATCTGATCATGACCCCGCACGAAGTCTTGGCGCTGCTTGAGCGACGCGGCGCGATGCTGTCCGGCCATTTCACGCTGTCTTCGGGGCTGCACAGCGATCGTTTCATCCAGAAGTTCCGCATCTTCGAAGACCCGCCAACGGCCGAAGCGATCTGCGGGGCGCTGGCGGATCGTTTGCGTTCGGCAGATCCGCACGTCGTCGTGAGCGCCGCGGTCGGCGGGATCATCCCCGGCTACATCGTGGCCAAGGGGCTCGGCGTGCGCGACATCTTCGTCGAGAAAGAAGGCGGCGTGCCGGTGCTCCGTCGCGGCTTCTCCATCGAGCCCGGCGAGCGTGTGGCGGTCATCGAGGACGTCATGACCACGGGTAAGTCCGTCGCAGAAGTGCTCGAAGTCGTCGCACGCGCGGGCGGCAAGCTCGCGGCGATCGGCGCAGTCGTCAAACGTGGCAAGCCGGTGCTGCCGTTGCCGGTGACGGCGCTGCTCGAGCTGCCGTTGCGCGACTACGCGCCCGACGTTTGTCCGCTGTGCCGCGATCGCGTGCCGCTGACCGACCCTGGCAGCCGCCGTTCGTCATGAAGCTTCAGATCGTGTCGGACCTCCATCTTGAGGAGAGTCCGCTGGAGCCGTTCGCGCCGCAAGCCGACGTCTTGATCGTCGCCGGCGACACGCATGACGAGCCGGCCGGTCTGAACCGCTGGTTGCGCGGCCTGCCAGCGGACGTTCCGGTCGTGGTAGTCCTGGGCAACCACGAGTTCGACCACAAGGATTTCGCGACGGCGGTGGCATCCTATCGCGATGCCGTGGCGGAATTCGCCAACGTCCATCTGCTCGAACGCGAGCGCGCGGACATCGGCGGCGTGACGTTTCTCGGCGCGAACCTTTGGACGGACATGCGCGGCGGCGCCGATGCGCCCGCCGTCGCACGCGTGCTCAAACGCTTCGACATGCGCGGCGTGAACGTCGACGACCTCATGGCCGTGCATCGGGCGAGCACGGCGTGGCTCGAAGACGCCTATCCGCACGATCGGGAAAGGGTGGTCGTGGTGACTCACACCGCGCCGTCGTTCCGCAGTCAGCACCCTCGTTTCGAAGGCTCGCCGCTCAACGGGTTCTTCGCGAGCGATCTGGATGCGCTCGTCAAACGCCTAGGGCCGACGCTGTGGGTGCACGGTCACATGCACGACGCCGTCGACTACTCTATTGGCTCAACGCGCGTGGTCAGCAACCCTCGCGGTTATCCGGGCGAGAATCCGGGCTGGGATCCGAGCTCTTTGATCACGGACGTCTGACCTGATTCGCAACGGTCGCGACGCCGGTTACTCCTTGACGAAGAAATGCCTCGCGCGGGGGTCGATGGCGATATAGCTCGCCAGCCGGTTCATCTCCGGATGTAAAACCCAAACATCGCTTCTTTGCATTCGAAAATCGCTGCGCATTTCTCCATTCGGATCCACAATGGTCAGCGCCCCACGAAGAGCAAGTGAATTGTCATTCGAATCATAGCTCCAGGCACCCGTTCGATTCGCGATGATCCGGTCTGGCGTGTTGCCGTCTAACGCGTCTTCCGTTATCTTTTCGACGTATGCTCCGGATGGCAAGAGCTTGAGAGAAACGATCATCAGCGTCTCACGTGAGGTGTCGTAAGATAAGATGTAGGTGCCCGTGAGCTCATGCTCGGACGGATGGGTCCGGCCGATGAGGATCAACGCGATCAGCGCTACGACCGCGAGCGCCGCGGCGAAATACCAAATGCGCCCGACGACCCCCATCTAGCCGAGAAGGACGCTTGATACGACTTGCGTGCCGAGATGCTGCGCGGTGAGCAATTCGACGACCGCCGCGTGAGCGGGAGACAGATCGAGGATCTGCGCGGCTTGCACGCCGGCGCGCACGCCAAGCGCAGCGGCGGTCAAACGGTGTGCCAGATCGTTTGAGAGCGAACCGCCTCGCGCGAGCGCAAGCGCTTCCGACGACGTCAGTTCCGGGATGATGCCCGACCCATCCGAGGGCACGCCGCCCGGATGCGAGCCGAACAGCAGCCGGATCGCGCCGATCGCGCCGGCTAAGGCGCGCG